>WPCK01209537.1_pt1 | contig 23708 bp, 24 predicted proteins | sample 5399851 | NCBI WGS metagenome assembly WPCK01 (sample SAMN12869471, study PRJNA574797) | sludge metagenome | isolation source: wastewater treatment of pH11 | place: China:Beijing | collected 2019-05-20 | reverse complement strand
CCTTGGCCTTGGCGCGGTCCCTCTCGTTGTCAGTGGCCTCCCTGGCCATCTCGGCGCGCTGGCGGCCCGCCTGCCGCTTGAGGGCGGCCTGCTGCCTGGCGGCGCGCTGGTACTCCGGCGACGCCTTAGCCTGCTCGCCGTAGCGGTGCTCGACGGCCTTGTCGCCGCCCTCCGCCATCAGGCGGCGCATCTCCTTGACCTTCTTCTCGTCGAGGGCCCGCTGGTTGTCGGTGGTGCTCATGGGTTACTCCTTACTTCTTGCGGATGACGACGGGATCGAGGTCCCGCACGGTGATGTGGCCCTCGGCGAGGATGTCGAGGGCCCGGCGCAGGACCTCGGGCTGGTGCTCGTCGCACGCCAGGTCCCACAGGTCGCCCCAGTGCCCGCGCACTTCGAGCGTGGCGGGGGCCCCGCACGCCCGGCAGGCGGGCTGCGTGATGTGCATGGCTAGTTCACCTCCTCTCCTGCGTCGAAGGCGCTGGCAGTCCGTGCGATGCCGCGGTACGAGGCGGCCAGGGCCGGCTTGCACAGCTTGTCGAGGTCGCGGACGCCCTTGACCCGGTAGACCGGGTTCATCCAGCTCTCCATGTCGTACTCGGCGATCAGGTGCTCGGGGGCGTCCATGCGGCCGGCCGAGCGGGTCTTGTCGACCGCCTCCCACTGCTCAGAGCCCTGCACGACGGCCTTGAGATTGCTGACGAACACGTTGCGCCCGATGGGCGACCCCGAAGGGTTGGTCCGCTGGAACCACGCCAGGTACATCTCGTAGAGGAACGGGAAGGGCAGCAGGTCCCAGGCGAAGCGGTCGGAGTGCTCCGACCAGAACGCCCTCACCGGGTCGTTGAACTCCTTGTACTCGGCCAGGACACGCCGCGACGCCTCCGGCTCATCCAGCTCGTAGTACTGCGGCAGGTCGATCAAGACGTACTTCGCGACGAAGGCGAGGACGTCCGCACGACCCATGTACTCATCCTTGATGTAGCGGCGCTCACGCCCGGTGAAGCACTTGGTGAACGGCACGAACAGCTGCCGACGGTAGAGGCTCTCCGAACGGTCCTTGACCCTGGGGAACTCGTTGAGGCACTGGACCATGAACCCCCAGAACCGGTACGAGATCGCAGCCTTGTTCTTGCGGTTGATCATCAGCACGTCGTTCGTGATGATCGCCTTGAGGTTGGCCGCCCTGTCGATGTACTGGCCCACGTCGTTCTCGTCGACGATGATGGCGTTCGCACGAGTGAGAGGCTCCAGCATGAAGTCCTTGCCCATGTCGGCCAGCGGCAGGGAGTGGTAGCCCTGCTCGCCGAGAAGGTTGCGCATCAGCTCGGCCAGGGTCCCCTTGCCGTTGTTGCCCTGCTCGGAGAAGAACCACGCCGCCTTGTTCCAGCGGACATACGGGCGCAGCAGCGCACCGATAACCTGGAGGACGACCATCGCCAGCTCGCGGTCGCCATCCAACATGTCGACGAGCCAGTGCAGGAACTCAAAGTCGTCGCCGTCGGGGGTCCTGATCACGGGGCTCGTCGCCGACGGATCGAGCGGCACCGCCGCCTTGGCCAGGAAGATGTATTCCGGGGAGAAGGGCGAGAGCTTCTTGGTCGAGTAGTTGAAGATGCCGTTGCTCATCGGGACCAGGTCCCGGTCTGCGTTCACTACGACGCGCGGCGCGTCCTCCCGGAGGATCGCCATGACCTCGCGGGCAGCCGCCGTCGTCATCAGGTGGTCGTACTCACGGGCCACGGCGCGGATGTCAGTCTCGGACGTCAGATAGATGCCCTCCCGTGCCCCAGAGGCGCAATACACAGCAAGCACGTCCCGGTCACGATCCGAGCTCAGAGAGGGCGCGATGTTGACGACGTGCCTCAGGGCGACGAGGACGCGCGCGACCTGCCAGAACGTCAGCTGCTGGAGAATGCGAAACTGGCTCACCCGCGGGCGTCCCATGTTCGCCTGAGCGATGAGCGCGTTGGTCGCGACAAGCAGGTCGCGCTCGACCTCCGCGGGCGGAGGCGGCGAGAGCGGGTCCAGGGAGGCCAGGTACGCGGTCGTCGCCTCCTCGATCAACTGGTTCAGGGGCAGCACTTCGATTGAAACGGCGTACCCCGTGGGGGTATCATTGTCGGTGACGCCGCCAAACGTCTTCGGAGCCGCCTCAGCCTCGCTGGGGCGGTTTTCCTTTGCAGTCATGTCACTCACCACCCGCCCGCAGGATCTCGCCGATGCGGGCCGCCTGCTCGTCGGTGAGCCGCGGTGCCGCCGAGACCAGCTCGGCCAACGCAGCGGTGAAAGGGCTGTCGCTCGCCTTAGGCGCGATCGGCCTCAGGAGCGACTCCAAAGACTCGCGCTTGATCCGGCGCACGGGGCGCTTGCCGCCCGGGCCGGAGATGTCGACGGCTTCGAGCGCACCGGCGTCGATCCGCCGGTTGATCGTGGCAACGGAGCAGCCAAGGGCCTTGGCGGCGGCCCGCGCCGACACGAGGTCGGGCAAGGCCGGTGAAGTGGTGATCGTGGACACGCGGACTCCTCGAAAGAGGAGTGCTTTGCCGCAGGTGGACCTGCGGTTATCGCCGTTACGCCCACTGTCGGCAGTGGGCGTGAGCGGGGCGTGTCTCCCGCTCGACGCAGCCGTTACATCGACGACACTCGAACTACGCGCACAAGACTACGTGAATCGGCGCGCCAGCGCAACATGTTCTATACCCGCATCAATATGACCGCTGTTGCCACAGCGCCGATCGCATATTCCACCGTTGTGGAGCCCTCCTCCTCGCCAGGTCGTCCACCGCGAAAGGCTCTTCGCGAGGAAGCCTGATGCACCCAGTCGGAAACTCGATTTTGTGCGCCCACCTCCAAGTGAAGAACTCGATCTCCGATGCTCGAGACCTCCGGACGGCCCCTCGTCGCAGTGTCGGTATCCAGTGTTCCTGCATTTCGTGTCCGCATGATTCCTCCCGCGATTGTTTGAGTTGCCGAGGGTTCACGTCCCCCGTCGAAACAAGGGTTCCGGGGACCGCAACACAGATCCAATCGGGATTCTTACCTCTGTTGACACCACCACCAGTTCAGATTGTGGATAGGTCTCCACAAGTGGGACCGGCTCCCAAATCTGCTCAGACCAGCCTCTAGCCCTGCGGGACTAACCAATCCCAAAGGGAGCCAATACCTCGCTGCCCATCAGTGCGAAGAACGTTGGAACCAACCCTAGAACAACGAATGAAGGGAGTATCAACAGTCCAAGAGGCAATGCGAGCTTCACCCCCAGTTTCTCCGCCGACTCCTTAGCTTTTGACACGTTGGAGCGTCGCGTCTGCTGGGATAGCTGACGCAGCATCGTCATCGGAGACACGCCTTCCTCCCACGCCGATCGCATCCCTCGACGCAACAGTTCTCCACCGTAGGGAACGGTGGACCAAGCCTCACCCCAAGTCGCCCCTAGAGTGAGTTCGGCACCAATGTGCGTGAATTCTTCTTCCTTTACTGCTGCGCCAATCGACTGGAGGACGCCGGGCACAGATACCCCGACGCGGAGGGCAGATACTGCTAAGTCGCACAAGACAGGCGACCACTGTTGTTCTTGACCCGACTCCGAAGCCCTTCGAATCATGCGGCGACTCACAAGGTTTCCCGAGACCGCCAGTCCAATCCCTACTGCGGCCAAGAGCATTTGCGGCACGCCGCTGAAGAACCACCGTACCGGTTGCGCTCCCAAGAACTCCGCGCCAAGTAGGCCCACCAAAGGTAGTGCTGACAGAACTCTGGCAGACATTCTTGGTCCTGCATATGCAATACGCCGAGCTGAGTCGGCTTGCTCCATGTCCTCGATGCTGGCAGCACACTGCTGAAGGGTCTCTGCCAACGGTGCTCCGGTCAGTCCACTGATCCGTGTTGCCGCAGCGATTGCTCGTGGAACCGTATCTGAACTTGCAGCAATCTGGCTTGGAACCCCGTCCTCGTCCACATCCACGTTGCCCGGGTAGACGGCAGAGTCGGACGAAGAAGTCTCCATTACTCGCCCCCAAGATCTCTCCCACGCCTGGGCGGTAGGAACCCCTGCATGCAACCTTGATGCAACTTCCGCGCACAGCTCCGCGTATTTCCGACTCTCCGGTCTTTGGCGCTTGCGGGAAGTCCTTGCCTTGAACACGGTCGCGAATCTTGGCTGATAGTCCGCAGGGAAACTCAATCGCAGTTGCTTTTCGACGGTTTTGACGACTCGACGCCGTTCGGCAACGTAAATCAAGAAGAGAGCCGTTATGGCTACAACCAGACCCGTTAGGGCGGCCGCGCCGGACATGTCCCACATCGTGCCTACCGTAAGCGGCCATCTGTGGCGAGCGACGTCGACACCAGCAGGGAAGAGCGGGGTACAAGATCGGAGACTCCGTAGAGTTCACCGCCCACCAGTTCAAGACGACCGATATCACTCACTAAACGGTGCCCCCGACTATCACGCACCATGTGAACGACGGCTTGAAACGCACTCGCCGCGAGCACCCCAACAGTATCCGGTGAGATCCCACTGAGCATTCCCAGTGCAACGAGCCTGGCGGGCACGTCAGCTATTGAGTTGGCGTGGATGGTCGCGAATCCTCCACTGTGTCCGGTGTTCATTGCTGTGAGTACTTCGCGAACTTCCGCACCTCGGCATTCACCGAGTACCAGTCGGTCTGGGCGCATACGAACCGCGGCCCGAACTAGCTCCTCAAGAGTCAGCGCACCTTCACCTTCCACGTTCGCCCCTCGAGTCTGTAGGTGAACAATATGCGGGTGATCCACGGAGAGCTCACTGACCTCTTCGATGCACACAATCCGTTGGTCCTGAGGAACCAACCCCAACATCGTCGCCAGAAGCGTCGTCTTTCCAGTTCCAGTGGCCCCCGAGATCAAGACGGATCGTGACTGGCGGACCAGAGACCGAAGCAGTTGAGCGGTGCGCCCATCAACCGTGTTTGAACGCACCATGTCACTCATGGTGAACGCATGTTCTCGCACGACTCTGAGGGAGATTGAGGCCCCGCCCTTCGACAGCGGTGGCAGCACTGCATGCAAGCGGAATCGGCCATCGATCGTCGCATCGACAATCGGGCTGGCATCGTCCAGTCGGCGCCCCGCTGCGGCTGCCATTCGAACGGCGATCATTCGGCTGTCGATCTGCCCTTCCAGCGACCGGGGATGTCTGCGCAGTCCGGTTCCATCGTCAATCCACACGTGACTTCCATTTATGAGGACATCGGTGACACCCGGTTCTTGGAGCAGAAAAAGCAACCATCCCGGCATGCCGTAGCTGGACGCCTGCAGTTCACGCCATTCGTTGACTCGGGCTGCAGGCCCAGCTGAGACCGGTGAAGTCTGAGCGATTGCCTGGCCCATTGAGAGTCCTCTTGCTGCCAATCCCCTCGCTCCCCGATCTCCAGCATCTGGTCCGCCAGCGCTCTGCTGCCTGCCGTCCGAACCACCGGAGGCCACGCTCACCGAGCGTTCACTCTCCCGCTGCAGCTGCGAGTGCTTGCGCCACACGTTTCCACCCCTTCGCGTTTGCCGGGCGCGGAGCGCGTCGCCAGTACAGATCCAGTTTCCTGGTGACGGAACGAAACATCTCCGTAGTCCTCCCCCTCACCAGCAGGGAGATCTCGCGCGACTGCGAAACCGTATCCTCCATGTCAGTCAGCGGTGACACGGCCGCTACCGATCGAATCAAACGCGGCAATAGGCTCTCGTCTGGTTTTCCTACGAGGACAATTCCGCTTGAACATCCCGCTAATGCCAGATGCCACTGCAGTTTAGGCAAGTGCGCTACCTGTGTCCCGCAATCGATGACGGCGACTCGCGGAAGTCTGCGCACCACTGTCGCAAGGGATTCTGCGTCACTGCTAACTGAAGCGGAGCCTGCGCTGGCGAGTGTCGGAACTTCAAGAACCCTGGGTAGTGCCGACACTATCTCTCTTCCCGACGGTAGGTCCGCAAAATCCAAGTCGTTCCAAGTCAGGGCATCTACCGCATCGCTCTGGGATGGTCGTCCCGGAGGGCAACCACTGTTTGCGGATGCATCTATCACGACACCTGAGAGAGCGTTCGCGACGGCGAAACAAACCGTCGTGGCACCACCTCCGCCATGCCACGAGGCCACCAGGATCACGCCCCCACCTACCGACGAACCAATCTCGATCGAAGGAGGCAGGTTCACTGGTGCCGCACTAGCATCCACAGAGGCGAACCTAGGTGAGGGGCCTGTACCCGTCGACGAGCTCTTTGAGGCCCGTGCCATGACGGCACTGACCTCAAGGCTCGAGATGAGTTCAATCAAAAGGACTTCCTCACCGGGGATCGTTACGTCCCGTGCTTTGTCACCGTCGGTATGCTGACCGGCCACAACGATTTGTGGGACCTGCTGTAGCCCTGAGGGAACCTGGACCCCCGCCTCCACGATCAAGACTGCTGGGACATCAGCAGGAGGCTCCGAACCGTCACTTAGGTTCTTTGCTTCTATTCCAGCCAATGCCGCCAGGTCACGAAGCAGCTGATCCATAGCCGGGTCCTCGGCCAGAACGAATGCAATAACCACGCTTTCAGACGGGTGTTGGTCTTCAGCACTGTCCGAGTTGCGGCGGAATTTCGCCCCCTTTGCGCCTGGACGCGTATCCGAGTTCTTTCCAGCGTGATGAACTTCTGAACGCTTCGGGAAGGTGCGCGGGCCTCTCGTGCGGATATCTAGCGAGGGACGTTCGATTCGAGTCGGCATGATGCCATGGAATCCCAACCAAAGCGGGAGGGCCACTGAGCAATCACCAATCTGTGGATATCTCCGAGAACGGTGCGCTCTGGACAACTTCTGGATAACTAGGGCAGCACCCCTGCTTGAACCGCCAGCGCGATGGACTGGCCTTCTGCGCAGCCTCGCACCAAGGACTCAGCGAGAAAGTCGATCACACGCGAGGTGCCTTCAGTGCCGTCTCGATCTGCCCCAGCCGACAGCACCTCACGCTCCTCCTGGACCATCAATTGGAAGTTGTTCATCTGCTCCGACGCCAACCTAGAAAGCACGGAAACCGCAGTTGGCTCCACCCCCTGAACCGCGAGGAACCATTTGACAAAGGCGAATGCTGTGGCAACGTTCCCCCAGTGGAAGGGTTCACCACAGGCCAGCAGCCGCCAAATTTCGCCGGCGCGAACGATTGCCTCGCCACCGCCAGATGTCAGCTTGACAACCTGCGGAACAATTGAGGGAGTCCTTGGAATGGCCACCTGACTGACTCCTAGGAATCCCTCTTGCACCATAAATGAGCACACATCCCTGTTGATCCCCGCAAGGACGGCTGGGACCGGACGCTTGGAAGCGACTTCCACTTTGCGCGCATTCAACACGGGAAGCTCACTGACCGTACGCCAAGTTGCGCGCCAAATCCCCATGGCTTGCGCCAGTCCAGGAGACAGCGCAGCACTAGACCCAGGAGCAACATTCCGCTGCGGGTCCTCGTCCAACTGCATAGCCAAATCACGGACATCGCGGACCTCGACCCGCGCACCCTCCACCCACGCGATAGTGGTAGCCTCCTGCACTGCGCTTTCCGCGCGGGCCTCTGCTGACCTTCGGCGTAGACCTTCGGCGAAACGAAGTTCTGCACAGGTCCGATGGGCCGTCTCCATCAACGAAATCGTGCTCACCGTCTCACCGTACTCTGCGCCCTGGAAGTAGTGTGGTTACCATGAACGCGCTGAAAGCACTTCCACCAACCACTCCATGGTTGGGCCTTTCATCGCGTCCCTCTGCTCCCTCAAGGGCCTCACTCAAGGTCGTCCTGTTCTCACTGTTCATCTCTCCGCTGGCCTTTGGGTTGATGTACCTGTCGACCGCGTCCTTGATCTCATCGGCCGCTTCGGGCATTCCGCTTTCGTCGTACACAGGAATGGCGGGAGTTCTAGTCGCGTCGCTACTTCTGCTACTCGTCTCTTCGATTGCGACATATGAGCCGATCGCGTTGCACATTGCGACCGGATGGTCGGCTGTCATCGCGGTTACCGCACTGGTTTTCCAACATTTGCAGGCAATGGGCGATCCTCCACAGGTTCGCGCCAACGGATTGTTCATGGCAGTCAATGACACGCTGTCGTGGAGCTACCTACCGACGCTGGTGTTCTTCGTGTGTTTGGGATGCTCTATTTCCCTTAGATTGGTGCAGTCATGGCATCGCCAAGATTCTCCGTTGGGGATGCCTTGGCGAATGCGCGGAAAGACAGGACAGACAGGCGCGCTCTCAATCGTTGTGAGCAGTTCACTCGCCATCGGCTTGTGGATAACCCTGGTTTACCAGGCTCCTACAAACCTGGGGATTGTCGCGACCCAGGGAGCGCAGGGACTAGCTGCCTGGATGCCCCCTCCCGCCGTCATCATCACCAGCCTGGCCCTTGTCTTTCTTCTGGCAGCCACGTCCTCTTACTCCACGCTGGGTATCGCAGCAGCTGGACTATTGTTCATGGCCGTTCCCGGACAGATCATCATGCCTTTGTGGATGACGCTTTCCGGCCAGGTCGCAACCCCAACGATGACCTCCAACACTGCCATCGCTTTGGTCAGTCCAGTAGTTGCAACCCTGGGGGTAGTGCTCTTGGCAATGAGCGCACCTATTCACTTCACTCGTCGCGCCGATGCCAGCAGCATCACCTAAGCGCGCATTTCCTGCAGACTAGCCGGTGCGGTTGCCTTGAAATCTTGCGCCCTAGAGTAGGTTTGCAATGAACCAGTAGGAGGTACGCATGTTCCCGCGCAAGTCGAGTTCACCTCAGGACAACGAGACTCCAGTTCCCGAGGGCTCTGAGCCATCCAGTCGGCCCGAGCAGACCCCGCCAGAGCAGCCAGGCGACGTCACACAGATCGATACAGGAACCACAGCAGTGGTCGCAGCAGAAGTTGCAGGACCCAGCGGCACTGCAACGGAGTTCGATGCGTTCGAGGAGACTGTGACACTGCCTCCCGCACCTTCTGCTGATCCGGTAGCAGCTGCGACCATGAAACCGGACGTGGGCCCGGCAGATGTCCTACAGAACCGCAACAAAGACTCATATGGAGCACCGGGGGTTGTCGATGCCCCCGAGGCCCTTGCCGAAAGCACGACCTCCGCAGCCGTCGAAGCAGACACAGTAACTGTGGAAACAGCATCGGCGTCCCTGCCGGTTGAAGAACCGGCCAGTCTTCAAGACACCGGGGTGGTTCGGCGTTCACTGCTACACGCAAGTGACCCGGCCGCAGGCGATCCAACGACGGAAGATGCTGCACTGGCCGCTTCTGCCATGAGTATTGGCGAGGAAGCTGTTGCAGCCAGCCGTGCCCGCGGAGCGGCACCTGCGGGGGCGGCCGCCTACGTAGAAAAGACGCAGACCATCACCACAACACCCTCCCCAGAGGTTCCAGGAGACCCGGCCCCTGCCGTAACCAGGTTCACCACAGAAACCACAAGTTTCGCTGACGCAATCAGACCAGACAGTGTCATACTCGCTGGCGCGACTGTGCTTCCAGATGTGCCCCCGCGTGCAGGGGCACGCTGGCTCAGCCTGATCCTGACCCTGCTTCTCACTCCTATCGCCTGGTATCTCCTATCCGATTCGGCAGCACGCCTAGCCTTCGCTGATGGGAACCCGATGACAACAGGCGTGATCAATCCGGCTGCTCTTGGAGAATTAACGGGTGGCCTACTGATTCTGGTGTTCATTGCACTGCTCGCAATGCAGTCAAGCCTGGGCCTGTTCGTATCGGGACTAATTGTCCTTCTGATAGGGCTCCCGTTCCTCGCATTTCCTGAATGGGCCACTAGTGCAATCACCCAGTACTTGGAGAGCCTCCGCAACTTCAACGACTTTGGTTCCAATGTCGTAGCTCACTTGACACTGACCGGGTTCAGCGGAGTCCTCATCATGGCGGGTGTTGGCATGCTCCTGGGGTCGTGGGTAGTGCATAACGTTCGCCGCACCGGGCGACGCGAAGAAGCTCAACGAGCCATGGTTGCCGCAACGAACCCCGACGGACTGCGCGCAAGGTGGGCCCGCAAAGCCACCGCCCGCGCACAAGGGAATCAGTGACCGCCACGAGTGCCTCGAGTAACGCCGAGGACCCGCAAGACGCCACCTCTGGGCAGTACGCAGCCAAAGGGCAATCCAAGGTCCGCGCAACCGGTTCGTGGAACCACCAGGAGATACGCGCTTCGGGATCCTCGTTCCATGTTGTTACTGCGGGCGACAACCCGGATCAGCACACGGTCGCGCTACTGCACCCATTCCCCATGTACTGGTGGGCTTGGCGCCACCAGATCGAAGCACTGGCCAATGCCGGGTATCGAGTTGTTGCGCCCGATTTGCGCGGGTTTGGCGGCTCCGATCTGACGCCTGGGGAAGTCGACCTGCTACAGCTTGCCGGCGATGTGGGAGGTGTCCTGCGCGCGACCGGAACCGGGGATTTCACCGTGGTGGGAGAAGGCCTCGGAGGGTCAATTGCCTGGATGCTGGCGCACATGAACAATCCCGGCCTAAAGTCGGTGGTCACCGTCTGCTCTCCGCATCCTCTGGTCCGACTGCCCCGCAATGCGAAAGGTGCAATCGCAGCCGGCCGGGTAGAACGCGAATTGACTTACTCCCCGTTCAAGGTTCGTCGCCTTCAAAGCGGGGCGTTGGTCTCGCAGACGCTCAACACGTGGTGCTCTCCGAGTTCTATCGAGCATATGAAGAAAGTGACTCCAGCTTATGTGGCTCCAATGTCCCGGGTGTTCGCAGCAGCATCAGCACTTGAGACGTTGAAGGGCGCGCGCCGCCTGTCCCAATCGGGAAAGAAAATCCTCGGTACTCCGATCGGAGTACCCGTGTGGTCGATTGCTGCGGCCGAGGACGCTCGCGTTCCAATCAGTGCCTATGCGGAAGACTCACGCGGTGCACAAAGCCCGGTGGTTCACTTGGAAGTCGAGGGTTCCGGGCATTTTCCGTCCGAGGAAGCTCCGCAAAGACTCACCGAAATACTCCTGCGTCACCTATCCCAGACCGTGTGACACTCGCGGTTGCGCCGTGTTCACATCGCAATCTTTCTACGACACGAGCACCACCGACGGGCACAATCCCGCCAGAGGGCACTTTGCACACTCCGGGTTCCTTGAATGGCATATGCGTCGTCCATGGAAGATGAGTTCGTGGCAGAGCTGTGTCCACGGAGCATCTGGCATTAGCTCCCAGAGTTCACGTTCTACCTTGTCGGGCGTGGTGCCGTATGCCCAGCCAAGCCTGCGGGTGATTCGGCCGACGTGGGTGTCGACCGTGATCTCGTCCTGACCGAACCAGTTCCCCAAGACCACATTAGCGGTCTTCCGGCCGACTCCTTTGAGCTTCGTCAACTCATTCCTCGTACCTGGAACTTCGCCGTCAAAATCATCTACCAGCTGTATGGACAGCGTCTGCAGCGCCTGGGCGCGCCGGCGAAACATGCCGAGTGAACGAACCACTTCCTCGATCTCACTGAGCGACGCCCCCGACATCGCCTCTGGAGTCGGCCACTTCTCGAACAGGATTGGTGTCACCTGATTGACGCGCTGATCAGTGGTCTGAGCTGACAGCACTGTGGCCACCAACAACTCAAATGCGTTGGAAAAGTTGAGTTCACAGTGGGCATCGGGATAGGTCTCGGCCAAGATCGCAGCACCCTCTTCGGCGATCATTTTGCTGACCTGGGGACTCATCTGCACAACCTACTTCTACCCTGCTTCGCACCCGCCAACACGGACACTTCTACCCTAACGTTGCGCCGACCCGGCAAGATACAGTGCTTGCCCGCCAGAAATGGCGCTAAACTCTACAGGAGACGTGGACTCGCTCACAGGCACCTGCCGGTGAACCAGCGACCGCGAATCAAAGACTAGCTTCTGGGAACTGAATCGGAGTAGTGATGAGCCTAGACAACCAGTTCATTAGCCGCGTGCCTCTGTTTGCGGGATTGAACGAACAGCAGTTCGCGGCGTTGGCTGCGCGCACCAGTCACACATCTCTTCGCAGGGGCGAAGTTTTGTTCGAGGAAGGTGACCAGGGCGACCGCCTGTATATAATCACCGAAGGCAAGATCAAGCTGGGGCACAGCTCCACTGACGGTCGCGAGTCGCTACTGGCTATTCTTGGCCCTGGCGAAATCATCGGTGAATTGACACTCTTCGATCCGGGTCCCCGTTCAACCACTGCCACTGCCGTGTCATCCGCATCACTACTGTCGCTGGATCACACGGACCTGGTAGCTGTGCTCGACGCTAGTCCGGAGGTCGGTAAGCATATGCTGCGCGCACTCGCTCAGCGTCTGCGCCGTACTAATGAGTCATTGTCTGACCTGGTATTCTCCGACGTTCCTGGACGGGTGGCCAAGTCACTGCTTGACCTATCGGACCGCTTTGGCACCCCGACCGATGAAGGAGTTCACGTTCCTCACGATCTGACCCAGGAAGAACTTGCTCAGCTGGTTGGCGCTTCGCGCGAAACCGTGAACAAGTCCCTAGCCGACTTCGTGTCACGCGGCTGGATTCGCTTGGAGGGCCGCGCAGTTACTCTGCTCGATGTCGATCGATTGGCACGTCGCGCGCGGTAAGTGAGTCAGACGTGGTGCGCTGCTCCGGTTGTCGGTGCAGCGCTGCTGTCGGCGAACCTATTCCTTGGGTCGCTTCATGTAAGCCACAAGATTCTCCGAGCTAGAAGGTCCAGGGACAACCTGCACCAACTCCCAGCCATCTTCGCCCCACTGGTCCAAGATCTGCTTGGTAGCGTGAATCAACAGCGGAAAAGTCGCGTATTCCCATTTCGTCATAACTTGAGCATACCGATTCTGATTGCAAACCCGCCGACCCGATCAATGGGTTGAGCATGAATACCGACCGTGCGGGTCGGAGCCTCGTCCTTACTCAGGTTCCCACTTGGTCAGGATCGAGCCAGCGCCAACACTTTAGGAAAAGAAGAACTGCGCAGTTCGACAGCAAGTTCCTCCTGCGAGTTTGTTATCCACTCTTTCCAGTCTGGCACCATCGGGAAGCGACGACGTAGTGCACGCCTTTCCCTCTCGGTTAGGCCACCCCACACTCCGAATTCGCAGCGCCACTGCAATGCTTCCGCTAAACATTCGAGTCGGACACTGCAGGTAAGGCAGCGTTGCCTCGCCTGACGCTGAGCAGCCCCCCGCACGAAAAGAGCGTCTGGAGGGTCACTAGCACACAAAGCATCTACTACCCATTCTTCATACTTGGGATAACGCGTCATCGCCTCTTCCACCTCCGTGTCCTGGTTCACGTCGCTGTGAGCCGGGACTCTAAGGGATTCTGGTACTCCACTTACTGCAAGTCTACTTAGTAGGCTGGCCATATGCCTAGTTCGTCTTCTCGCCGCCCCACTAGACGGTTGAACATCGCGCAGTTTGTCGCTGTCATGCTGGCGGTCGCAATTATCGGTTCGTTGCTCGGCGGTTTGGCAGCCGGGTTGATGGTCCCTGCCGTCGGAGCGGTGGGCGCCACGGTCCGCGCTTTGCCGGAGACATTTCGGGATCTCCCCTCTGATCTACAGGTGGTCAGGCCCTCCGAGGGCTCAAGGATGCTCGACGCTGACGGCCGCGTCCTCGCCCACTTCTACGAGGAACGTCGAACGATTGTCACATCGGAGCAGATCGCCCCGATTATGAAACAGGCGATCGTCGCAATCGAGGACCGCCGTTTCTTCAGCCACCATGGCGTGGATCCAGACGGCATGCTGCGTGCTTTGGTGGCGAATGTGACCAGTGGCGGAACGCAAGGCGCCTCAACAATCACCCAGCAGTACGTCAAGAACATCCTGATGCAGCAGGGGATACAGGCTGGCGATCAGCAGTTGATTGATGAAGCTCAAGAGGTTTCGGCAGAGCGAAAGCTTCGTGAGGCACGATATGCACTGGCACTCGAAACTCAGATGTCCAAGGATGAGATCCTTACCGGATACCTGAACCTGGCAACTTTTGGAACTAACATTTACGGCGTTGAGGCCGCAGCCCGCGCATATTTCTCAAAGTCCGCTGCGGACCTGACAATCGCAGAGGCCGCGCTTCTTGCAGGAACGGTGCAGTCCCCGATTCAGTTTGACCCACTGGTCAATCCGGAGCAGTCGCAGCAGCGTCGAAATGACGTACTCCAAGCCATGCTGCGCGACGGCTATATTGACGGCCCCGAGTACCGTAAGGCCAGAGACACACCAGTCGAGGACATGATGAAGCCCGACAATCGCGTCTCAGGATGCATGGGGGCCGGTAAGTCCGCGTACTTCTGTAATTACGCTCTGCAGGAGTTCCTGTCCGATGAAGACTTTGGCACCGACCGGGCTGCTCGACTCAACCTGTTGAACACCGGCGGCTTGACCTTGCGAACCACCCTTCAGCGCCCGCGACAGGAAGATGCCTACCAGGCAGCAGTCGACCGTGTCGGTGTCGACGATCCCTCCGGCGTGAACACCGCAATCGTCTCCCTCGTTCCTGAAAACGGTTACATTGTTGCGATGGCCCAGAACACCAAGTATGGAGTTCCGACCAAGAAGAGTCCCAACAAGACTGAAGTGTCCTTCAACGCTGACGCTGAACACAACGGCGGGGATGGATTCCCTCCTGGCTCGACGTTCAAGATGTTCACGTTGGTTCAGTGGTTCAAAGAAGAACGCTCCGCATGGGATGTCGTTGGCTCTACCGACCGCTGGTACCGCAATGGTTCCTTCCGCTGCGGCGGCTTGCCGATTCCAACCGAAGACTGGGAGGTCACAGACCTTCCCGGCAAGGACGGCCCGACTGACGTGATCCGAGCTGCCGCACTTTCTATCAACCAGGCGTTCGTGAACATGGCGTCGCAAGTTGACCTGTGCCAGATCTTTGAGACGGCTGCGGACATGGGTGTCACGGCACCGGATGGGACTCCGATTCCTGAATATCCACCGAACATCATCGGTTCGGACGCCGTCACCCCGCTGATGATGGCCAATGCCTACGCGACAGTCGCAAATGATGGAGTCAACTGCTCTCCGATGGCTCTCACCGAGGTCGAGGACAGGACCGGCACAGTCGAGAAAGCTTACGAACCAAAGTGCAAGAAGGTTATTGAACCGAAGGTTGCGAAACAGGTTGCAAACGTCCTCCGAATGACTGCGACCACTTACCCATATCAAATCGACCGCCCGTTCGCCGCCAAGTCAGGTACCACAGACAACAACGCAAACACCTGGATGGTCGGATTTGTTCCGCAGCTAGCCACAGCCGCCTGGGCTGGGTTTGCTCAGAGTTCTTCAAAGCCCGTGCAAGACGTCGTGATAAACGGCGAATATTATCCCAATGTCTACGGTGGAACCTTTATCGGTCCGATGTGGACGCAGTACATGCGAGCTGCACTTACGGACACTCCTGTTGAGTACATAGAAGACGTGTGGTTGGGCAACCGTCCTCCTCCACCGGAACCCCCTGCCGATGAGAAGTCGAAGGACGAAAAACCAGACGATGAAAAGCCCGATGCAGATGGTCAGCAGCCGGCCGGGAACCAGCCACCAGCCAATGGTCGAGACGGCCGCTGACGATGCCACCGAATATGCCAAAACCTCCGTCATTCGAGGAGCTTGGGAGCAAGCAGTCTCTACTCGGTAACCGCTTCGTGGGACTGATGCGATCTCTTGGCGGCGCAGTAGCGACTGCCGGAGCTGTCGGAACCGCCGGAGTGGGGCTTGCGTACCTCGAAGCCCATTTCCCGCTGGTGCGTCGCTATGACGTTCCCGTAGCAGCTCGCCCAGGCCTCGAAGAAACACGTATTCTGCAGATCTCTGATCTACACATGTTCCCAGGGCAGCAGTTCATCGTGGATTTCCTTGCCACTATTGCGGCCGAGGAAGATTTCGATTTTGTTGTTTCCACTGGCGACAACCTTGGAGCGGTAAGCGGAGTTGCGTCACTGCTGGAAGCAGTTGAGCCCCTTCTGGAGTATCCCGGAGCGTTTGTGCTGGGCTCGAACGATTACTACTCCCCGGAAAGGAAGCCATGGGTTTCCTACCTGGACCCGCAGCACCGGGAGAAAGCCTCGACCAAGAGTGCGGATGTCGAACCTGACCTTCCATGGTTCGAAGTGGTCAACGCAATGACCGAGTCCGGCTGGTTGGATCTGACCAATCAATCCGCGACGGTGAACGTGCCAGTCGGATCTGGTCAGAACAACGCAACTGTCGCCCTGATTGGCGTGGATGACCCGCATATCAAACGAGATCGCTTTCCTGCCGTCGGCGAGCATTGGAGAGACCCGGGAGTTCTGCGTTTGGCACTGAGTCATTCGCCGTACAGGAGGGTCCTCGACCAGTTCACCCGTGACGGTGCCGATCTGATCCTTACTGGTCATACTCACGGTGGACAGGTGCGCCTGCCGCTCTTCGGTGCGATTGTTAACAATACGGACATCCCTAGGCGATACAGCCGTGGGCTCTACAAATGGCGGTTCAACAGCGAAGAATCATGGTTGAACATCTCTGCAGGGCTCGGAACCTCGCAGCAGGCTCCTGTGAGATTGTTCTGTCGACCAGAGGTGTCCATTCTCCGGGTTTGTCCGGTCGCGTAGGCACTCCTATACTTGACCAGGCTGGTTGATCTGTTGGCATCTGCCGAAGGTCGACCCCGCTGATTCGGGGTGTGGCGCAGCTTGGTAGCGCGCTTCGTTCGGGACGAAGAGGTCGCAGGTTCAAATCCTGTCACCCCGACAGTGTCAGTCTGACAGCAGAAACCGCGGATTCTCAACGAAAAGTGAGGATCCGCGATTTTGCTTTGACCGAGAATCATCCTGTTTCGGCAGTTCTGCCCAGCGCGTGGGCCAGGTGCGGTTCTCTCGCAAGTGCGGACGATATAGGCAGCTGAGGCTCGAATTCGGGAGTTCTCCACCTATATCGTTCACAGATGTGACAGTTAGGGACCCGCGCGGTCGAGGGCAAGACTCCCACTCTTGCGGTCTCGAATGTTCGAATGTGTGCGCGTGAGCCCCGGGTTTGTTCAACTGTGTAGCAGACACGCCCTGGTTCGTTCGACTGTGTAGTGCAAACCGTCTGCAAAGCGCCCAGAAGATCCCGTTTGCCCAGTGTTTTCAATGAAGTCCCCTGGAATCTCGAAGGTCTGCCGCGTGTCCCAATCACACTTTCGAACTAACCCGACGGTTGGGATGACACTTCCGAACTGAGGCGCCATGCTGGCTCCCGCTTTCGAACCGACCCCGGCATCCTAACCAGCAATCCCGGTTACCAGCACACACAAACGGCCATGTTCTCAGTCATCCACTTGCATCATTACCATTACCGCGCCATACGTTTGGGATCTTCTAGTGAAGATACGCCATCACTGCCGCAACACAGCGCCATTCGCGTCAAAGCTCCACTGACTTCCAGGTTGCGAGGTCAGAATCAAGATTGCTTCAATCAAGCCCCAGATCGCTGAAACAGGAGCAAGAATCCCGAAGCTAAGCAGGGTAATCAGCAACTGCGCCGCGGCCTTCCCGGTGAATCCCAGGTAGAAGTTGTGAACTCCGAACACTCCCAAGAAAATTCCCAACAGGCCCGCAGCGAGTTTGGTCTTGTCGCTCCAGAGATAAGGAGCTCCGGGGTAAATCGGGGTTCCCGGATAAGGCTGGCCTGGATAAGGCTGGCCCGTGTAATAGGCCTGCTGCGGGTACTGGGCTCCACCATAGGGATCACCTGGCTGTCCCGAGTACGGAGACCCCGAAGGAGGCTGGGCCCCATAAGGTTGCCCTCCGTACGGCTGTCCCGCATATGATTGCTCACCTTGCGGTTGACTGAAGTATGGCTGACCCGGAGCGTCGTCCGGAATCCCGTAAGGCTGCGTCGGTTCCGGTTGGGAATCCGACGGCGGCTGGCTAGGGTACGGGTACTCGCTCATGATTCTCCTTGCAGCTGCGGTCACAGACGACCTTGGCTTCGATGGTAGTTGCACCAGGACCCTCGCGACGACTTTCAGTGTTTCATTCAGGGCACGTCCGTGGATCACCCCCAAGAACCGCGCGACGATACCGGGGATGTCCCTGACCGCCCGCTCTATGCGAAGCTGGTTGCATGTCCATTCCCGAACTCGAATCGCATAGCCACCAGCGACGACACCCGATCGAAATCGTCCTCGGAGATATTACCCTCCAGTCAACGGATGCGATCGTCAATGCTGCCAACAATCGCATGAGAGGTGGAGGCGGAGTTGACGGAGCGATCCACCACGCTGGTGGCCCGGCGATCCTCAAGGACTGCATCGTCCAGTTTCCCAACGGCCTGGCAACCGGTGATGCCGGATTCACAGGTGCCGGGAACCTTCCGAACAAGTGGGTGATCCACGCCGTAGGGCCAAACTGGAATGCGGGCCAAAGAGACCCCATCCTGCTGGTCTCCGCCTACCGGCGTTCTCTTGAGGTAGCCGAGGAACTGGGCGCCGAATCGATCTCATTTCCTCTGATCAGTGCAGGTGTTTACGGCTGGCCCATTGAGGACGCCGTTCGAATCGCAATCGAAACATTGAGTTTCGCCCCCGAATCGATGACCGTCAGGCTAGTCACCTTCAACCCGGCGTTGTATGACTTGGCGTCGCACATTGCCGACGAAGTCTCCAGGACCGATACATGACGATGACAAAGCTGGTACGCACCGGTTGGATCAGCCGCCAACACGGAGCTTGGCCCATGACTTTAGTTCCGGTGTTCGCGGGGAGTGCCCTCGGAGGGTTCACTTGGACCCAACTGCTGCTCAGTGTGTCATGGGTGCTGGCATTCTTGTGCTTCGACGTCCTCACGTCATGGATACGAGCAGTAGCCCCCCGGCGCAAAATGGCACGGGGAAACCGGTACCTCCCCGCGCTATTCGTCTATTGCACCCTGGCAGGTATAGGACTTGTCGCTCTCGTGATCCTTCACCCTCAGATTCTCCGTTGGGCCGTAGTAATCTTCCCTTGCTTCTTGATTTCCACGACCGAGACTCTTCGCGGCAACTACCAGAGCTACCTTTCCAGGGCCACAGCCATAATCGCATCGTGTTCGCTGACTCCAATCGCCTTCGAATTAGGATCGCACCCAGAGGATTGGAGCCGCGCGTGGGCAGCGACCATAATGCTCGCAGCATACTTCCTCGGAACCATTCCCTACGTGAAGACCCTGATACGCGAGCGCGACAAGCCCGGCTGGTTGGTATTCTCGATGGCATTCCACCTGGTGGTGACGGCAGCGTCCCTATTGGCGTGGCGAATGGGCATGGTGCCAATCTGGTTCTTCCTGGCATGGGTCGTATTGACCGTCAGGGCCTGGGTATTTCCCGCTCTTTCGCGCAGGTCGGTTCGCGAGCACGGGAGACCTCTCCGTCCCGCCGTGTTTGGAAGCAGTGAGTTCCTTTTCACCGCGATGGTACTGGCAAGCGTCCTCGTGAACTGACATGGACGAGGACGCTTGCAGTCGGCTTCATCGACCAACAGTTTCATCGAATAGACGCCCGATATTGACTCACTTGTGTTCTGGGTTGACGGCCTCATCAACATGCTGTTGAGCCGACTGAATTTCCCCTTGAACGCCCTCGCCCGGCAAGATCGCATACATCAGCTTCTCGAACCCGGAGACTGCTCCGTCGCGAACTTTGCCTGCACGCTCACTGCGCCGCGCATCTTCGACCTTGGATAGCCCCTCGTTTATTGCTTTCCGGCTCTTTTCTACAACTTCGTCGAAACCCATTACCTCTCCATTCTTTGCGGTTCGGAGGCGTGGCGTCCTCACGAAACTAGACGCTAGCCTGAACTCTGTCGGCCACAACTTCACGTATAGCGCTACACAACAAGCGTACGTCGTCAGACGTCACGATCAAGGGTGGGCTGATCCTCACTACGGAATCGTGAGCTTCCTTTGTGAGAACACCATGTTCAAGCAGTGTCTTGCTGATCTCGCGGCCGCTGACGAAGTCGGGATCGAACTCAATTCCGACCCACAGCCCCACCTGGGAAACGCGAATTATCTGCTCGGGATAGTCTTCTTGAAGTTTGCCCAGGCAAGCACCAAGCTCGGCACCACGCTCCTGCGCATTTTTCTGGTAGACCCCACTGCGCACCATCTTCACAACTTCCAGTCCGACGGCTGCCGCAAGCGGATTGCCACCGAACGTTGATCCGTGAGTTCCCGGTGTGAGGAGTCCAAGGACATCTGTGCGTCCAACAACGGCGGACACCGGAACAACGCCTCCGCCGAGCGCCTTGCCCAACGTCATCAAGTCCGGTTTCACCCCGTAGAGTTCGCACGCGAACGTGGTGCCAGTCCTGCCCAGTCCGGATTGAATCTCATCCGCGATCAGCAGGATGTCGTTGTCCGTGCAGAATTCGCGTAGTCCGGGGAGGAAATCGTCGGGAGGAATCACCACGCCTGCCTCACCCTGGATCGGCTCGACCAATACTCCCACCGTGTTGGATGTCGCCGCTCGTTTTATCGCTTGAAGGTCGCCGAATGGAACCTTGATGAAGCCGGGCGGATACGGCCCAAAACCGTCGCGGCTGTCTGGGTCATCAGAAAAGGAAATGATCGTTGTTGTGCGGCCGTGGAAGTTCGAACTCATGACGATGATCTCCGCACTGTCGGCTGGAACTCCCTTGACCTCGTAACCCCATTTGCGAGCAGCTTTGATCGCGGTCTCAACTGCCTCTGCTCCAGTGTTCATCGGGAGGACCATGGAAGCCCCGGCCAGATCCGCGAGGGCTTTGCAAAAGGGGCCAAGCTTGTCATTGTGGAACGCCCGTGACACCATCGTCAGTTGGTCCAGTTGCTCTTTCGCGACCGCAACTAGATCAGGGTTCAGATGCCCGAAGTTCACCGCCGAATACCCAGAAAGCGCATCCAGGAACTTGCGCCCCTCCACGTCGGTGACCCAAGCTCCTTCCCCCGCGGTGATCACAACCGGCAAAGGACTATAGGTCGGGGCGACTACATCGCTTTCTTGATCGATTATTCCAAGAGTTGTCGCAGGAACTGCGTTCACTTCAGTCATCGTTGACCTCCTTCCAAGAGATTACCCGTGATGTCACGTCCCACGTGAAACAATGACGCGATGGAGTTTATTTCCCGCATCATAGGAAACATGGCTGGAGTGTGGATTGCCGCATCCCTGGTCTCACAAGTCGTCATTGAGCGATCCGACAACGGATGGATCACCCTGTTGAACGTGTTTCTGATCGCAGTAGTGCTGACAATCATCAACATGACGTTGCGACCGCTGGTCAAGGCTCTCACCTTCCCTCTCTACATCCTCACTTTGGGGTTGTTCTCGGTGATCACGAACGGACTAATGTTCTATTTGACCGGTTGGCTCGCAAGCAAGGTCGAACTCCCCTTGGTTGTAGACGGCTGGTGGCCAGCGGTTTTCGCTGGCACAATCACCGCGATCATTGCATCGATCGTGGCCGGGGTCCTCGGAAGTGCATTCTCGAAGTCCCCTAGCTCATCCAGCCGCTAAGCCAGTCGAAACCTTCACCTGAACATTCCCGACTTTCCAAGTCAGTCAAGATTCCCCCGTATGCGCCTGGTTGAGAAGAACATGGGCATCGTCTCTGTCCGCTCGTTCAGCCCCAGGGCATTGATGCGTTGAGCTTCCCAATCAGCCACCGATCTAAGAAGAGGGTCCCCATCCGCTGCCTGGTGCAGACCATCAGCAGCGGCCACGTAGGTTTCAATCGAGTGCGCGCCGGGAACCGGGGAGTTCACCCCCTCTGCATCGAAGTAAACCACCTGATGTCCGCTGGTTGCCAGGCTCGGCCGTCCATCCAGTGCGGGGACAATATCGGCCAGATTCTCTAGTGCGAGCACCCGCGTTCCCGCTGGTCCAGATAGTCCAACCGGCCCTCCAGCGGTAAGAACCGAGACGATGTCAAACTGGGTTCGGACATCCTCTCGGCTGGCAAGAGCCAATGCCACAGCACCTCCCTGCGAGTGTCCAACGAACTCGACAGCTTCACCAGGACGGATACCGGCCAAGTTCATCGCGACTCGAACACTTACGGTCTGATCAGAGACCTCCCCGGCTACCTCTTGGAGGTTAGAGAGCATGTCCTGCGGGTTGCTGGATCCCGGCGTCCAAGTCTGTGTTCCCCTTACAACCACCGTCCAAGACCGTTTGACCGGCGCCGTGCTGGCCGTCCCCTCGACGCCAGACGAACCCTCGGTTCCAACTGCTCCGGGAGTTGTGTGCCTCAGGATTTGCACCTCTCCCGTAGACGGATCCGTACGCGACATTTGGACGCGCCCCAACAGCTGAGCAGCAGTTATCGGCGTCGAAGACACTCCAACCTTCGCTGCTCTGCCCCCTTGAGTGGCGGCAACTGAAAGAATCGTGGAAGGTCCAGCCATTCCAAGAATCCGGTGAGCATCAGCTGCTTTCTCCGCAGCAAGTGTTGCCGGGTGACTCTCGACCGACCAGCCTTGCGGCCAGGACTCCCGCGGACGAATCGAAATAGATCCATCCTTGGTCGAAGCTCCCCAGGCAGCCCCGCTTGCCCCGACAACCACTACCCCGGAAGTACTGCCCCACGTGAGTGCGCCAACCCGCTTCCACCACTGCGCGGCAACAGATGCTGCCGCCTGAGTGTTCCCGATCCCGGCAATCTGCTGTTCGGCCACGATCAGGGCGGTGGGGGCCAATGACGACCCCGGCGACGAATGCGAACCTCCACCCTGAGCCATTGATCGAATGTAGGTGGGAAGCCCTCCGACTGCTGAAAGCCCCACAAGCGACCCACCGGGGATAGCGCAACCAAGGGTGGCCAATGTCGAACAGGCACTGACGTAGCCGGAGGCATCAGCCTCGGCCGCAGCGTAGATGAGCGCCGTGGTCCCCATCCAACGCGCATAGTCGGAGACCAGTTGGGACAACGAGGCGAGGGCACATCGCACATCGTCTAGTGCATCGCCAATCAACGCATCCAGATGACTCACTTGCTGCACATGGTCGGACCATTGCAGAGTCCCCCGCATCAACCTACCGATCAGTTGCCAGCCAGTTGATACTGGATGCCATCCCGGTGCTGCTAAGCCTCCGAGCGCCGCTTCCACCGCCTCCAGTGCCAGCCCAGCATTCGCCCCCGCACGCGCAAGTTCATCAGTATCGACAGTCGAGTTCCCATTTCGCACCCAGTACCAATCGCTCATGTCACAAGCACCAGTTCCATAATCTGATCGCGTTGCGCAATTAGAACGGCCAAGGTTCGGACCCTGTCAGTTGCATCAGAAAGCAACGCTTCGATCTGAATCAAGCGTTCCTCGGCTGCATCCGCAGCAGCACCGTTCCAACCGTTAGCACGCGCTCCAGCCAATGACGCTGCTGCGTCCTCAAGGCTCCGCACGGCACTCCATGCCGCAGATTCCTCTTCATTCCCAAACATGCCGACGACCTTATGGAGGTATCTCCAAAGGTAAAACCCGCTTCCTCGGCGACTGTGGACTGAACCGAAACTCGAACCCTGGTGGCGCTTATCCTGGAAAGGTGGCGAACGCAGCGACCTTCGTGAAGCGCTCAGCCGGCGGAGCCCGTTCCCAAACTGAGTATGAGCAGGCGGGGCTCGCCTGGTTGAGCGCAACTGGCGCTCCGGTCGTTCGAGTACTGGACGCTGGTCCAGGATGGTTGGAACTAGAACACCTGCCCTCAGGTCATCCCTCGGAAGAGGACG
>WPCK01357803.1_pt1 | contig 23731 bp, 20 predicted proteins | sample 5399851 | NCBI WGS metagenome assembly WPCK01 (sample SAMN12869471, study PRJNA574797) | sludge metagenome | isolation source: wastewater treatment of pH11 | place: China:Beijing | collected 2019-05-20 | reverse complement strand
CCAGAGGCGGCAGGCCAAGGCCGGGAAGGCCAGGCTGCGCCGGTGCGCCGTCCGCGGGCGCGCCGATCGGCGGCAGTCCGAGACCCGGGAGCCCGGGCGCCGAGGGAAGGCCTGGAGTCTCGATGCGGATATCCGCCGGTGGCGCAACCGGTCCCTTGTAGCGCAAAACGAGACCGGGGAACGCGATGACGATGATGATCATCACGAACTGGATGACGATGTAGGGCAGGACGCCCTTGTAGATCGACACCGTCTTGATCGCCGGCATGATGCGGTTGGTCACCTCATCGCGCCACTCATGGGCCGGTGCGACGGAGCGCAGGTAGAACAGCGCGAAGCCGAAGGGCGGGGTCAGGAAGGACGTCTGCAGGTTGACGCCAAGGATGATGCCGAACCAGATCAGGTCGATGCCCAGTTTCTCGGCGACCGGGGCCAGCAGCGGCACCATGATGAAGGCGATCTCGAAGAAATCGAGGAAGCAGCCGAGGATGAAGACGAGGATCGTCACGAACAGCAGGAACCCGAATTCGCCACCAGGCAGCGCCAGCAGCAGTTCCTCGATCCAGATGTGGCCGTTGAGGCCATAGAACGTCAGGCCGAAGACACGGGCGCCGATGAGGATGAACATGACGAAGGCGGAGAGCTTGGTCGTCGCGTCGAGAGCCTGGCGAATGTTTTGCAGGTTGAGCCGGCCCTTGGCGAGGGCAAGGATAAGCGCTCCGGTCGCGCCCATCGCGCCACCCTCCGTTGGCGTGGCGATGCCGAGGAAGATGGTGCCGAGCACCAGGAAGATGAGAGCCAGCGGCGGGATGAGAACGATGACGACCTGTTCCGCCAGGCGCGAAAGCAGGCCGAGCTTGAACTGCCGGTTTGCGATCGCCGCGGCATAGGCGATGACGGTTGCGGTTGTCGCCGCCCAGACAAAGCGCGTCTCGAAGCGCAGGCCAGCGAAAACGACGTAATAACCGAGAGCGAAGACGATGCCCGCGGCGATGAGGATGGCGATCAGCGACGTCACGCCGCCGCCGAGCGTCCGTGCCTCGGCTGGAAGCGCCGGCGCCCATGAGGGGCGGAACAGCGTAACGATGAAGACATATACCATGTAGGCGAGCACGATCAGGAGTGCCGGGTAGAGCGCGCCCTGATACATGTCGCCGACGGACCGGCCGAGCTGGTCCGCCATGACAATGAGCACAAGCGAGGGCGGGATGATCTGCGCCAGCGTGCCCGATGCGGCGATCGTGCCGGCGGCAAGCGGCGCCTGATAGCCGTAGCGGGTCATGATCGGCAGCGAGATCAGTCCCATCGCCATCACCGAGGCTGCGACGACGCCGGTCGTCGCGGCGAGCAGCGCGCCTACGAGGATCACGGCGTAGGCAAGGCCGCCGCGGACCGGGCCGAACAACTGGCCGATCGTGTCGAGGAGATCCTCCGCCATGCGCGATCGTTCAAGGACGATGCCCATGAAGGTGAAAAACGGGATCGCCAGCAGCGTGTCGTTGTACATGATCCCGTAGATGCGCTCGGGATGCGACTGCAGAAGCGGCCAGAACAGGCGGATTTCGTCGGGCGCGATCGACGACATCTCGACGCCGATGGCAAAGAAGGCGAGGCCGCCGGCGGCAAGGGTGAAGGCGACCGGATAGCCGATCAGAAGCATCGCCATCACGCAGACGAACATGACGGCGGCGAGTTCGTGGGCGAGGAAATCAATCACGGCGAACCTCCAGCCCGTCGGCCTCAAGAATGTCCTCGACCGCCGGCGGCATGGCGTGACCCGGCGACGGATCGTCCAGCAGGCCCCTCAGCACTGCTATTCGCTTGATGATCTCGGAAATTGCCTGCGCCGTCAGCAGAATGAACCCGGCGAGCACGACGAGTTTTGCCGGCCAGATAATCAGGCCGCCGGCATTTGCAGAGATTTCCTTTGTGTCGAACGAACGCCAGAACCAGGGCCAGGCGAGATAGACCATCAGCGAGGTGAACGGCAGCAGGAAGAACACATGGCCGAACAGGTCAATCCAGTCGCGAGTGCGCTTTGAGAGGTTACCCGAGACGATGTCGATTCGTACATGCTCGTTCTTCAGCAGCGCGTAAGCACCAGCGACCATGAAAACGGTCCCATAGAGGTACCACTGTAATTCGAGCCACGCGTTGGAGGAGACATCGAATGCCTTGCGGACGATCGCGTTGGCCGCCGAAATCAGCACCGCCACGAGAATAAGCCACGAAACCTTCCGCCCAAGGAACTCGTTGATACGGTCGATGAGCCTGGAAAGCCCGAGAAGAGCCGCCATGAATGCCTCCCAATGAGGACCACCACCTGGCATGCGCTTTTTGATTGCGCGCTTCCACCGGGCGACGGTCCGTCCGTCGAGGGACGTTCATAGCAACAAAGGCTGGCAGGTGGTAGTTCGAGCGGTCCAGTTATTTGACCGATGGCTGCTATTGTTCGTCGCGCCTCGACGGGGACAGGACGAGCAACAGGCAGAGGCCGCCGAGGATGATGGCATCGCGCCAATCGGCCGCAAACCAGGCTTCCCATTGGGTCTCGGCCAAGCCGACGGCCGCGGCTCCGGCTGCGGCGGCGATCGGCTGCCGGCCCCCGAGGGAGGCCACGAAAATAACCTTCAGTCCGAAGGTCAGGCCCGTACCAAAGGAGATGTTTCCGAAGTGCAACGCCGCGAGCAACCCGGCAAGGAATGCCAGCGAAGCGCCGGCGATGACGGACCGGACCATGACCCGGAACCCATCGACTCCGGTGAGCGCGGCGGCCAGCGGGTCATCGCTCACCGCGCGCCAGAGGCGGCCCGCCTGGGTCCGGTAGAAGACAAGCTGCGCCAGCGCGAGCGCCGACACGCCGACGATGATCGACACGATCTGCATCGGCGTCTGCGATACGGCAAAGCCCGCTTTCTCCCAAAGGACAAAGGGTTGAGCGGTGAGCGGCGGCAGCCACCAGTCCCGCGTGTTGGCCGCGATGCGACCAAGCTCCATGAGCGCGATCATCACGCCGAGGGTCGCGGCAATGAACGTGTTCGGAGAGCGGGCGACCAGCGGTGCGAAGACCCGGCGGGCCAGCAAGTCGGCAGCGAGCAGCGTCAAGCAAAGGGAAAACAGAGCGCCGAACACGACGGCCAGCGTGAAATCCAGCCGGAACTGCTGGTAGGCGAAAACCGCGCCGAGGATGACGAGTTGTCCGGCGAAGGCGAACAGCGCGCCCTGGACGAAGCTCGCCCGGTGGGTCACGCCAAAGACGAGGGCATAACCATAGGCGAGCAGGGCGTAGAGCGTTGCCGAGGTGAGGCCGTTGATCGCCTGCTGAAGGAAATAGGCCAAGGCGGCCCTCCGCGTATTGATAGCAATCTAACTTGTAAAAAGCATTTTGCAAGTTAGTATGCGGCATGCCGGTGGAATGGACTGCGCACAGGTTTTCGGGCGGGGTGCTCGCATTGTCGGCGGCGAACACAGTCGTGCACCGGGGCGATGCGCTCAAGCGGTTCGATCGCTTCGACGACGAGAATGAATTGCCGCACTTCGCGGCGGCAGCGACCCATCATTGCGCAGAGGAATTTGCCCATCGGCCCATCGTGGTTTCCGATCCACCGGCGGCGCGCATGGCGATCGTCAAGTTGCGGGAAGCCATCGACCGCCTGTTTCGCGACGTGGCGGCAGGGTCCGCGGCCGACTCCGGTGTCCTGGCGGATCTGCTCTCGGCGAGCGCGACCGCGATCCGCGCCTCAGCCATCGAGGTGACGGCGGAAGGGCCTGCCGGCGGCGCCGATGGCGGAGCGATCCCGCTCGAGGCGGCGATGGCGGTCTCGGCGCTGACGCTGCTGCGCGCGGAAGCGCTGGCGCGGATCAAGATCTGCCCGAATTGCGGATGGCTATTTATCGACCGGAGCCGCAATTCCAGCAGGTTGTGGTGCGACATGGCGGTGTGCGGGAACCGCGCCAAGGCGCGGCGCCATTATGGCAAGGCGCGCGGGCGCAAAGCGGAGGCGGAACAATGAAACGCATCGCACTGGTGCTGGCGATCGTGGCGGCGGTTTCGGCATGCCGTGACGAGCAGGGGAAGCTTTTCGAGCTATCGGGGCGGGTGTTCATTTTCAATCCGCGCTTGGCCGAGGCGACCTACGTCGTCACGTTGCGGCCGCTTGAGGCCGTCTCGAACGCAAAGGCCGCAATCGCGACCTTCGAGGATCCGGCCGGCGGAACCCCGATCCGGGTGGAGCGGAAGATCTGGCCGAACGCGACCAAGGTTGCGCTGGAAAGCCCGCCGGTGTTCTGTATCGTCAAGGACCGCCCCTATGCGGTGACGGTCGAGATCGTCGACGAAAACGGCACATCGCTACAGCGCATCGACACGTCCATCACCTCGACGCTCGACCAGACCGTCATGCCCGACCGGCCGCTGGTTGTCGGGCCGGCCTACGACCCCAATCCCGAGCTCAAGGGCAATCCCGCGGGCAAGATCGAAGGCGGAGGCGCTACCTGTCCGCCGCGTGGGTGATTTGGCCGTTCTTTCGTGACGAACGCCATTTTCGACATACCGTTGCGCACGGCCAAGGTCGTTGCGGCTCTGGATTGCTATTTTCGCATCGGGTCATGAAAGGCGTTGACCACCCCGGTCACCGGATGAACAATCCATCACGCCTGTGACAATCGGGTGGAACGGAGGATCCGGGATGACGCTCCACGCCGTTGGCCTTGACGACAAGTACGACCTGACGAAGCATCGCATCTTTGTCACCGGCGCCCAGGCCGTTGTGCGGATGCTGCTCATGCAGCACCAAAGGGATGCGCAGGCGGGCCTGAAAACGGCAGGGTTCATTTCCGGCTACCGCGGTTCTCCGCTCGGAGGACTCGATCAGCAGTTCTGGAAGGCGCGCGGCCAGCTCGAAGCCTCGGATATCGTGTTCCAGCCGGGTCTCAATGAGGAGCTGGCGGCGACCGCCTGCTGGGGATCGCAACAGACCGAACTGCTCGGCGAGGGCCGTTTCGACGGTGTCTTCGGGCTCTGGTACGGAAAGGGCCCCGGAGTCGATCGCTCGGGCGACGTCTTCCGCCATGCCAATCTGGCAGGGACGTCGAAGAAGGGCGGCGTGCTGGCGCTGATGGGCGACGACCATACCGCCGAGAGCTCGACGGTCGCCCATGCGACCGAGTTCCTGTTCGTCGACACGATGATCCCGATCCTCAATCCCGCCGGCGTGCAGGAGCTGATCGACTACGGCCTCTACGGCTATGCACTTTCACGTTTTGCCGGCACTTGGGCGGCGCTGAAATGCGTCAAGGACAATATCGAATCGACCGCGTCGGTCGACGTGTCGCTCGACCGGCTTGGCATCGTCATTCCGGAATTCGACATGCCTCCGGGCGGGCTCAACATCCGCCACGAACTCGACCAACTGGCCCAGGAAGCCCGGCTCCACGAATACAAGCGCGCCGCCGCTGCCGCGTTCATCCGCGCCAACGGACTGAATCGGCTGATCTGGAAGGGCGGCCGCAAGCCGAAGCTCGGCGTCATCACGGTCGGCAAGAGCTATCTGGACGTGCGCCAGGCGTTCGACGACCTCGGCATCGACGAGACGCAGGCCAATCGCCTCGGCATCCGCCTGTTCAAGGTCGCCTGTCCGTGGCCGCTCGACATGGAGCACATCAAGGACTTCGCCCGCGGCCTCGACACCGTCATCGTGGTGGAGGAGAAGCGCTCGCTGATCGAGGTGCAGGTGCGCGAGCATCTCTACGGCACTGCGATGCAGCCGATCGTCGTCGGCAAACACGACGAGCGCGGGGACTGGCTTTTCCCGGTCAAGGGCGCGCTCGACCCGAACGACGTCGCCATCGCCATCGGCGAGCGCATTCTCAAGCATGTCGGCCCGTCCGAAGAGATCGCCTCCCGCGTCAAGCGCATCCGCCAGTTTCAGGCGATGCTCTCCGACACCAAGGACGTAGCGAACCGCACGCCATATTTCTGCTCGGGCTGTCCGCACAACACCTCCACGAAAGTTCCGGAGGGATCGCTGGCCGGTGCGGGCATCGGCTGTCATTTCATGGCGCTATGGATGGGACGCCAGACCGTCGGCTTCACGGCGATGGGCGGGGAAGGCGCGCAATGGGTCGGCCAGGCGCCATTCTCCAAGCGCGACCACCTGTTTCAGAACCTCGGCGACGGCACCTATAACCATTCCGGCTCGCTGGCGTTGCGCTGGGCCATCGCATCGGGCGTCAACGTCACCTACAAGATCCTCTACAACGATGCCGTGGCGATGACGGGCGGGCAGCCGCACGAAGGGTCGCTCAAGGTCGATGAGATCGCCCGCCAAGTCCGCGCCGAGGGTGTGGAACGCATCGCGATCGTGACCGACGATCCCGAGAAATATGCGGGAACCGTGGAGTTCCCGGAGCGCGCCACCGTGCATCACCGCGACGATCTCGACGCTGTCCAGCGCGAACTGCGCGAGGTCAAGGGCACCTCTGTTCTCATCTACGACCAGACCTGCGCGGCCGAGAAGCGCCGCCGCCGCAAGCGCGGGACCTTTCCCGACCCGGACAAGCGCGTGTTCATCAACGAACTGGTTTGCGAGGGTTGCGGCGACTGCGGCGTGCAATCGAACTGCGTCTCCATCCAGCCGGTGGAGACCGAATTCGGCCGCAAGCGGCGCATCGACCAGTCGTCCTGCAACAAGGACTTCTCGTGCCTGAACGGATTCTGTCCGTCCTTCGTCACGGTTCATGGCGCCAAGTTGCGCCGGCGGGCCGGCGTGGCCGGTCTGTCCGATCCGCTGACGGGCGTTCCGGAAGCGCCGCTGTTCCCGGCCGCTCATGGCTGGGCCGGCATCATCGATGGCATTGGCGGTACGGGCGTCGTCACCATCGGTGCGATCCTCGGCATGGCGGCGCATCTGGAGGGCAAGGGCTGCGGCATGATCGACATGGCCGGGCTGGCGCAGAAAGGCGGCGCGGTGTTCTCGCATGTGCGGGTCGCGGTCACGCCGGACGACATCAATGCCATCCGCGTTTCGGCCGGCAAGGCGGATCTGGTGCTCGGCGGTGATCTGGTGGTTTCCGGCTCGCGCAAGGTGCTGGCGGCCGTTCGCGAAGGGCACACGATCTTCGTGGCCAACACCGCCGAGGTGATGCCCGGCGACTTCGCCCGCTCGGCCGATTTCTCGCTGCCGACCGAACGGCTGAAAAAGGCCATTCGATCGGCGGCGGGCGACGATCAGGCCCATTTCTTCGACGCCACGCGCACGGCCTCCACCCTGTTCGGGTCGTCGCTCGGGTCGAACATGTTCATGCTCGGTTTTGCCGCCCAGAAAGGCGGACTCCCGGTGTCGACCGAGGCAATCGAGCAGGCGATCCGCCTCAACGGGGAAGCGGTCGACATGAATATCGCGGCTTTCCGGTGGGGGCGGCGGGCTGCCCACGATCCGCAGAGCGTGCGTGCGCTCGTCGACGGCGGCGGCGAACGGAAGGCGGAAGCACCGCCGGACCTCGATACGGTCATCGAGCAGCGGGCGGCGTTTCTGACGCGCTACGCCAACCGGTCCTATGGCGAGCGGTACAGGTCGCGCGTCGCCACGGCCCGGGCGGCGGAAGAAAAAGCCCGCCCCGGTTCGACGGCCTTTGCCGAGGCGGTAGCGCGCAACCTTTTCCGCCTTATGGCGATCAAGGACGAATACGAAGTCGCGCGTTTGTTCACCGGGGCTGAATTCGAGCGCGGATTGCGCGACCAGTTCGAAACCTGGGACCACCTCGAATACCACATGGCGCCGCCGATCATGGCGCGGCGGGATGCCGGCGGGGCCTTGCGAAAATCAGCGTTCGGTCCGTGGTTCCGTCGCGCGCTCGGGGTCGTCGCGGCGTTGCGGCCGATCCGCGGCACGGCGGTCGATCCGTTCGCATACACGGCGGAACGGCGCAAGGAACGCAGGTGGCTGTCGACCTACGAGGCCGACGTCGACGCGCTGATCCGCGATATGAGCCCAGAACGGCTGGACCTGAGCACCGAGTTCGCGGGTATCCCCTCCGTCATCCGCGGCTACGGGCACGTGAAGGAAGAGGGCTTCGCCAAGGCCGAACAGGCGCGCAAGCTCGTGCTCGACCGATTTTCAAAGGAAAGCAAGGGGATACAACTCGCCGCGGCGGAATAGCAACTTCGGCGGGAAACCGGTAGAAAGTCGTTGAATAAGCCAATCTTAATGATGTCATGCGACATAACGGCAACGAAAATCGGTTCCCGGAATGCCGCAGAGACGATCAGAGATCCCGGCTGTTGTGTACCTCGAGTTCGTGAGATCGCTCACGAAAGACGCCTCGACGGTCCTGACCGGCGTTCTGCTGCATGCCGCGCTGGCAGTTCTTGTATGGTTTGATACAGGAAATGACGCCTATCTCTATATATCCGGCACATTCCTTTTTGTGGGCGCGGTCCGCTACATCATAACAGCGCGGTATACGCCGAAATCGATCATCGATATATACTCGGCTCACGCCTACGAAAATACATACCTTGTCGTAGGATCATTGTACGGACTGGTTCTCGGTGCCTTTTGTTTTCTGAGCATCTACACTTATCCTAACGGATTTTCGGAAATCGCGTCCGTTTCGGTGGCCATGGGTTCGACGATCAGCATCGTCGGCCGGAACTACGGCTCGCGGCGGCTGGTCCTCGTGCTGGCCGCTTCGATCGTCGCGCCGATCTCGATCGCGCTGATCCTCAAGGGCGATGTCACCAATGTCGCGCTTGGGTTTTTCCTGCTGCCGTTCCTGTTTATCATTGACAAAATGTCAACGCACGTCCGCAACGTCCTCGACGCCGCGGCGACATCGGGTGCCCGCGCGCAGAACCTGGCCTCGCGTTTCGACCGCGCGCTCAACACCATGCCGAACGGCCTGATCATGTTCGGAGCGCAGGGCGTGGCGGTGGTCGCCAACGCCGAGGCCGCGTCGCTGTTGTCGTTCGAGTCGGCGAACCATGTCCTCGGGCGTACGCTCAAGGCGCTGATGTTCCGCTGCGTGGCGGCGAAGCTGCTCAGCCGCGAAGAGTGCTACCGGACCTACGAACAGCTCGGCCGCGCCCTGAAGGAGGGTTCGGACAGCAAGGTGCTGGTGAACTTCGCAAATGGCCGGTACTTCGAGTTTTCGGCACGCGGCGGCGAAGGCAACCTCGGCGTCATCACCTTCGAAGAGGTGACCGAGCGCATCGAGGCCGAGCGGCAGATCCGCAACATGGCGCGGTTCGACAGCCTGACCGGCCTTCCCAACAGGACCCATTTCCGCGAGATCGTCGAACGGTCGCTCGCCTCCGGCGACGTGTCGCGCATGTGCGCGCTCGCCATCATCGACATCGATGACTTCAAGCAGATCAACGACACGCATGGCCATCCGGTGGGCGATGGGCTGATCTACGAGATCGCCATGCAACTGCGCAGGGTTGCCGGCGAGTCCGTCGTCGTCAGCCGGTTTGGCGGAGACGAATTTCTTCTCTTTTTCGACGGGATCAGCGACGAGCGCGAGCTTGCCACGCGGTTCGACGCAATCTTCGCGATGATCAGCGAGCCGATGGATGTCGGCGGCCACCAATTGCGCGTCAGCGCCAGCGCTGGCGCGACCGTCTCGCTCGCCTTCGCCGTCGATATCGATTCCATGATCGTGAAGGCCGACCTCGCCCTGTACAAGGTCAAAGGCAAGGGCAAGGACGCCTGGCTGCTGTTCGCGCCCGAGATGGACCGGGCCTTCCGTGAACGCCAGACGCTGAAGGCCGAACTGCGGCGCGCCGTCGAGCGCGGGGAACTGCGCGCGGTCTACCAGCCGATCATCGACATAAAATCCATGCGGGTTTCGACTTGCGAGGCCCTGGCACGCTGGACGCATCCCGACCTTGGCGAGGTTTCCCCGGGCGTTTTCATTCCGCTCGCCGAGGACATGGGCATCGTCTCGCAGATCACCGCGCGCATGTTGAAGGTGGCGTGTACCGAATGCGCGAACTGGCCGGACGGCATCGGCGTATCGGTCAACCTCTCGGCCGTCGACTTCCAGTCCCGCAACATCATCGACGTCATTGCTCACTCGCTGCAACTGTCAGGCCTGGAGCCGAGCCGGCTGGAGATCGAAGTGACGGAAACGGCGCTTCTCAACGACCAGATCCTGACGCGGACCATCCTTGAGGAGATCAAGGGCATGGGCGTGCGTATCGCGCTGGATGACTACGGCACGGGCTACTCCAACCTGACCTATGTCCATTCCCTCCCGCTGGACAAGCTGAAGATCGACCAGTCGTTCCTTTCAGGAATCGAAGACAATCCGCGGTCGCTCAATCTCCTCAAGGCAACGGTTCGCCTGGCGCGCGAAATGGGCCTCGACGTCACGATCGAAGGGGTCGAGACGACGCATCATCTCGAAGTCCTGTCCGATACCGTTAAGCCGGACTACGTGCAGGGCTTCGTCTTCGGGCCGCCCCTGCCTGCGTCGGGCATACCGGAGTTCCGTGGGTTCAACGTCAAGACGCGCCCGGATGCGCGGAGAAATCCGGCGCCGGTCTTCGCCAAGGCGGTCCGCAGCCGCTGACGACGGCGGACAGGCCGCTTCAATTCGCCTCTCCCTACGGCAACACTTCTGAATCGATTGCTGTTGTTTCGGGAGAGCATTCGCGGATATATTTCCAACAATTCTCGTTCACCGGGGACAATAGTGAACGTTCTGATTGGAAATGAATTGAGGTTTTCGGCGCAGGAAAAGCCGGAAATCAAACCGGGCGGATTTACCGATACCGTCCAGAGCGCGCTGAAGCATATCCAGTATAGGCGTGCTGAATCCGGCGACGATCTGGAATCAATTTACAAGCTTCGATATTATGCCTACAAGGCAAGTGGCCTGATTGAAGGCTGTGAAAGTCATCTGTTTCATGACGAGTATGATAACACTGAAAATTGCCGAAAATTCTGTGTCTATTACGACGATATGCTCGTTTCGACCCTGCGCGTACACTATCTGACCCTTGAACACCCACATTCGCCGGCCATGTCGGTCTTTCCCGACCTTCTTCTTCCAAGACTCGAAGCGGGCGATACCTTCATTGATCCGAGCCGACTTGCGGCCGATCCGGCTTGGACATCCATTATTCCCCAACTTCCCTTCCTGACCTTGCGACTGGCGGTAGCCGCGACCGACTATTTCCGCGCGACTTCGTGCCTGGCGATGGTGCGGGACGACCACATTGCCTTCTATCGCCGGTATTTCCACGCCGAGCGCATCGGCGAGCCGCGCGTCTATCCGAGCGTCACCGTCCTTGGTCACCTGTTCGAATCCAGCCGGGAACTCAACCTCAAGCGGACGCTGGATCGCTTTCCGTTCTTCCGCTCAACAGCGCTTGAACGGCGCCTGCTATTCGGCTGTTTCGAGGACAATGCGAAGCTGCCGATCTCGATCATTCCGGGGATCGGGGCGGAAGACTGACGGACGGGCGCTGCCGGCAGTCAAGCTCCGCTTGCCGCCGGCCCAAGTGGCGGGCATAGTCGCGCGGTGACGGGGCGCGAGGCAATGACTCGAAACGACGACGGCTTGCGCCGTTGCGTGTGGGCCGCGGACCTGCCGGAAGACGAGTACGCGCGGGTGCGGCGAACCATTGTCGAGAAGACCTATCCGAGGGGCGCCTATATCTGCCACCGCGGCGATCGTCTCGAGTACTGGACCGGCGTCAATTCGGGCCTGGTCAAAATTTCCACCATATCGGTGTCGGGCAAGGCGATGACGTTTGCCGGCGTCGGGCCCGGCGGATGGTTCGGCGAAGGCTCCATCCTCAAGGAGGAGGCGAGAAAATACGATCTCGTGGCCCTGCGCGATACGCGCATGGCGATGATGCCGAAGGCAACGTTCTTCTGGCTCTACGACAACTCCGTCGCGTTCAACCGTTTCCTGGTGCGCCAGCTCAACGAGCGCATGGGCCAGTTCATCGCGACCGTCGAGCAGGACCGCATCCTCGATCCCGTGGCCCGGGTGGCACGCAATATCGCCTGGTTGCTGAACCCGGTCCTTTATCCGGGCACGGGAAGCGCCATCGCCATTAGCCAGGAAGAACTGGCGCTGCTGGCCGGCCTGTCGCGTGCCTCGGTCAACAAGGCGCTACAGCAACTCGAAGGGGAGGGTCTGGTTCGGATCGAGCCCGGCCGGATCGTCGCTTCCGACATTGGCGCGCTGGCCAGCTACGACAGGGACGCGCTCTGAGCGCCCCTAACACATAACGGGCGGCGGAGTCTGTCAACCCCGCGATTGCATCTGGGCGCCCTTCCGGCCTAACCTTTCGACCAAAGAATATGTCCGGGGTTCCGCTGCCGGAGGAGGCGCGGGACAATCACGGCGGGAGGAACGCTATTGACGGAACGCGACGCGTCTTTCGACACGTTTCCAAAACTGCTCTTGCGCAATGCGGCGCGGCTGTCCGCGCGTCCGGCCATGCGCCACAAGGATTTCGGAATCTGGCAGACCTGGACCTGGGCACAGCAGCTGAGCGAGGTACGGGCGCTTGCCATCGGTCTGCAGGCGATGGGGATCAAGGAAGGCGACCGCATCGCCGTCGTCGGCGCGAACCGGCCGCGTCTCTATTGGTCGTTCGCCGCGGTCCAGTCGCTTCGGGCCGTCCCTGTCCCGGTCTACGCCGACGCCGTGGCCGAGGAACTCGCCTATGTGCTGGACAATGCCGGTGTGCGCTTTGCCATCGTCCAAGACCAGGAACAGGTCGACAAGATTCTCGGGCAGGGCGCCAAGATCACGTCCCTGACGGATATCATCTATGACGAACCGCGCGGCTTGGGCGATTACGATCGTGCACGACTGCACGACCTTTCCGACGTGCAGGACGCCGGGCGCAAGGCGCTGGCGGCCGATGCGGGGCTTGCCGGACGCTGGGAGGCGGCGATCCGCTCGGCGCCGGGCAGCGACGTCTCCGTCATCCTTTACACGTCGGGCACGACCGGGCGCTCCAAAGGCGTGATGATCAAGGCCGCCGCTGCCGTACAGGCGGCATCCGACACCGTGACCTTCGACCACCTCAACGAGAACGATTGCGTGCTCGCCTACCTGCCGCTCGCCTGGGTCGGCGACCACTACCTCAACTATGCCCAGGCTCATGTTGCCGGATTCTGCATGTGCTGCCCGGAGAGCCAGGAAACGGTCTCGACCGACCTGCGCGAGATCGCACCGACGTTCTATTTTGCGCCGCCTCGCGTGTTCGAAGGCCTTCTGACCTCGATCACCATCCGCATGCACGATGCCTCGCGTTTCAAGAGGTGGCTGCTGGAACACTTCCGCGCCGTGGCCGGCCGCTGGGGCGAAGCGATCCTGGAAGGACGCAGCGTGCCGCTGCTGGCCCGCCTTCACTACGGGCTCGGCGAAGTCCTCCTGTACGGGCCACTGAAGAACGTGCTCGGTTTTTCGAGGATCCGCACAGCCTACACCGCGGGAGAGGCGATCGGGCCCGACCTTTTCTCGTTTTTCCGTTCGCTCGGCATCAACCTCAAGCAGCTCTACGGGCAGACCGAGGCATTCCTCTACGTGACGGCGCAGACCGACCGGGCAGTGAGAGCGGATTGTGTCGGGCCCGCGATGCCCGGTGTCGAAATCCGCATTGCCGACGGCGGCGAAGTCCAGTTCCGCTCGCCGGGCATGTTCTCCGGCTACTACGAGCAGCCGGAAAAGACGGCCGAGACGCTGACCGAGGATGGCTGGGTCAAGACGGGCGATGCCGGGTTCTTCGAGCGCGACGGTCAGTTGCGCATCATCGACCGGGCAAAGGACGTCGGCAAGCTGACCGGTGGAGGGCTGTTCGCGCCGAAATACATCGAGAACGCACTCAAATATTTCCCCGACATCAAGGAGGCCGTGGCGTTCGGCGACGGTCGGGATTTCGCGGCGGCATTCATCAACATCGACCTGACGGCGGTCGGCAACTGGGCCGAGCGCAACGCGATCGCCTATGCTTCCTATCAGGAACTGGCCGGCCATCCGGAAGTCTACAAGCTGATTGCCGGTCACGTCGATGAGACCAACCGGCGGCTCGCGCTGGAGCCGATGATGGCGGGCGCGCAGATCAAGCGCTTCCTCGTCCTGCACAAGGAGCTCGATGCCGACGATGGCGAGCTGACGCGAACGCAGAAGGTCCGTCGCGGCTTCATCGCCGAGCGCTACAGCGATCTGATCGAAGCCCTCTATGACGGGTCGAAGGTAAAAAACACCGAGACCGAAGTGACCTTCGAGGACGGCCGCAAGGGACGCATTCGCGCCAAGGTGCAGATCGCCGATGCGAAGGTCTTCGAACCGGTGCGGGAGGCGGCGGAATGACGATCCATCACGATCCCCACCATGACATCGTCGTGGCCCGCAATGACGGGCTGCGCGCCGGCGATGTCCTCCTCGACATCCGCAACGTGTCGCTGGCCTTCGGTGGGGTGAAGGCCATCACCGACATATCGTTCGACATCCGCAAGGGCGAGATCCGCGCAATCATCGGGCCGAACGGAGCCGGCAAGACGTCGATGCTCAACGTCATCAACGGCTTCTACACGCCGCAGGAAGGGGTGATCGTGTTCCGCGGCCGCGAGCGGCGGGCGATGAAGCCGCACGAGGCCGTTTCCCAGGGCATTGCGCGCACGTTCCAGAACGTGGCGCTGTTCAAGGGCATGACCACGCTGGACAACATCATGGCCGGCCGTTCGGTGTTCATGCGTGAGAACCTGTTCTGGCAGATGCTCTGGCACGGTCGGGCGCTGAAGGAAGAAATCGCGCATCGCGAGAAGGTCGAGGAGATCATCGACTTCCTCGAGATCCAGCATATCCGGCGCACGCCGGTGGGGCGCCTTCCCTACGGCCTGCAGAAGCGGGTGGAACTTGGCCGGGCGCTGGCGATGGAACCGTCGCTGCTGCTGCTCGACGAACCGATGGCCGGCATGAACCTGGAGGAGAAGGAGGACATGAGCCGCTTCATCCTCGACGTCAACAAGCAGCGCGGAACGACGATCGCGCTTATCGAGCACGACATGGGCGTGGTCATGGATCTTTCCGATCGTGTGGTGGTGCTCGATTACGGCAAGAAGATCGCCGACGACGTGCCGGAAAAAGTCAAGGCCAACAAACAGGTCATCGACGCCTATCTCGGCGTGTCGCATTGAGGAGACGGGGATGGACTTTCTCTACGCGATCCTGATCAAGCCGTTCGCCGACATGGTGGCGATGCCGGACTTCCTGCTGCAGGTGCTGTGGGAGGGACTGGTCTCGGGCGTGCTCTACGCGCTTATCGCGCTCGGCTTCGTGCTCATCTACAAGTCCTCGCGCATCTTCAATTTCGCCCAGGGCATCATGGTGGTCTTCGCCGCACTTTCGCTGGTCGGCCTGCACGAAAAGGGCGTGCCGGCGTGGCTGGCGGTGCCGCTGACGCTGGCTATCATGCTGGCGCTCGCCGTCGCCATCGAGCGTGTCGTGCTGCGGCCGCTGGTCAACCAGCCCGACATCATCCTGTTCATGGCCACCATCGGCATCACGCTGTTCCTCATCGGCTCGGGTGAGCTGATCTTCGGCGGCGAAAACAAGGTGATGATCACCGAACAGCTCGGCATTCCGACAGGATCGTATGCGTTCGAACCGTTCGGCGGATTCGTGTCGATCGAACAGAAGGATCTGACGGCGGTCATCGGCGCGGTCGTATTGGTCGGCGTGTTGCTGGTGTTCCTCAACAAGTCGGCGATGGGCCGCGCCATCCGCGCGCTCGGTGACGATCACCAGGCCGCACTTTCGGTCGGCATTTCGCTTTCGACGATCTGGGTCGTCGTCTGGTTCATCGCAGGCATCATCGCTCTGGCGACCGGCATTGTCTGGGGCGCGCGCGCGGATGTGTCGTTCGCGCTGGAGGTGATCGCCTACAAGGCGTTGCCGGTACTGATGTTGGGCGGCCTGGAGTCGGTGCTCGGCGCTATCATCGGCGGGTTGGCGATCGGACTGCTGGAGAAGCTGTTCGAGATCTACTGGGGTCAGCCGCTGCTCGGGGGCAACACCGAAACGTGGTTTGCCTTTGTCTTCGCGCTCATCGTGCTGCTGTTCAGGCCGCAGGGCCTGTTCGGCGAAAAGATCATCGAGCGGGTGTAATCCGATGTTGTACAGAACCGCCGGCCAGTTCAAGACGTCCTACGCCGCCGACCATGCACTGTTTCCGGTGAAGCAGGACGCATGGCTGCTCGCCTTTATCATGCTTCTTGCCTGGGTCGTTTTTCCGCTGACGGCGGGTGAATTCACCTTCCAGGCGCTGCTGATCCCGGTGCTGATCTATTCGCTGGCAGCGCTCGGCCTCAACATCCTCACCGGCTATGCCGGGCAGCTGTCGCTTGGCACCGCGGCGTTCATGGGCGTCGGCGCCTATGCCTGCTTCAAGCTGGTGACGATCTTCCCCGGATTGAACCTGATCGTTGCCATTGCGCTGTCCGGGTTCTTCTCGGCGGCTGTCGGCGTCGCCTTCGGCCTGCCGTCGCTGCGAATCAAGGGCTTCTATCTCGCCATCGCGACACTGGCGGCGCAGTTCTTCCTGGTCTGGCTGTTCGAGAAATGGTCGTGGCTCTACAACTACTCGGCGTCCGGCGCGATCCAGGTCCCCAATCTCGAAATGTTCGGGGTCTATGTCGCCGGGCCGCAGGCCAGTTCGATTGTCCAATACTATTTCGTGCTGGCGATCGTCACGGTGGTGACGCTGGCGGCGATCAACATCACGCGGGGTCGTATCGGCCGCATCTGGAAATCCGTCCGCGACATGGACATCGCCGCCGAGCTTGTCGGCATCAACCTGATGAAGGCGAAACTGTCGGCTTTCGCCGTCTCGTCCTACATCGTCGGCATCGCGGGCGCCCTGTTCGTATTTCTATGGCGCGGCGCGGCCGAACCCAACCTCTTCGACATCCCGCTGTCGTTCCGCGTGCTGTTCATCGCCATCATCGGCGGGCTCGGATCCGTGCTCGGTAACTATCTCGGCGCCATCCTGATCGTGGCGCTCCCCGTCATCATCGGCATCGTGCCCGAGACGCTTGGCTTGCCGCTGCCGTCGGCGGTGGTCGAGCATCTCAACGTCATGATCATCGGCGCGCTGATCATCATGTTCCTGATCGTCGAGCCGCACGGTCTTGCGCGCTTCTGGGCCGTCATCCGCGAAAAGCTGATCATCTGGCCGTTCCCGCATTGAGCTTCGAGGCCGGATGAGCCGGCCAACGAAAACGGGGCCGGTTCGCCCCGCCGTCACCGGAAAGAGAACCCGAGGAGGAGAAGTGAAATGAACAAACTGCTTGCGACAACCATCCTGTCGGCGTCCATGGCTTTCGGCCTGGCCGCGGCTGCCTGGGCCGAGGATGTCATCCACGTTCCCAACCTGTCGTACCGGACCGGTCCGTTCGCTGCGACCGGCATTCCGCTGATGAACGGCCAGCGCGACTACATGGCGCTCATCAACGAGCGCGACGGCGGCGCCAACGGCGTGAAGCTGTCCTACGAGGAGTGCGAAACAGGCTACAACACCGAAAAGGGCGTTGAGTGCTACGAAAAGACCAAGGGTGATGCGGTTGTCACGCAGCCCTGGTCGACCGGCATCACGCTGCAGGTCCTGCCGAAGAGCAACGTCGACCAGCGCCCGATCCTGGCGCCGGGCTACGGTTTCTCGCCGATGTCCGACGGCAAGACCTTCCAGTGGGCCTTCAACCCGCCGTCATCCTATTGGGACGGCGCTTCGATGCTGCTCAACTTCGTCTCGGGCGGCAACCTCGACAGCCTGAAGGGCAAGAAGATCGTCCTTCTCCATCTCGACCACCCCTATGGCAAGGAGCCGATCCCGCTGCTCGAAGCGCTGGCAGCCAAGCACGGCTTCACCTTCCTGCCGATCCCCGTCGGTCTGAAGGAGATGCAGAACCAGTCGGCGCAGTGGCTGCAGATCCGCCGCGAGAACCCGGACTACGTGTTCATGTGGGGCTGGGGGGCGATGAACGCCGGCGCCGTCAATGAGGCGGTCAAAACCAAGTTCCCGATGGACAAGTTCTTCGGCATCTGGTGGTCGTCCAATGACGGCGACATGGCTTCCGCCGGCGAGGGTGCCAAGGGCTACCGGGCGATCTCGTGGTCGGTTCCCGTCAACGACGCGCCGGTGATGGCCGACATCAAGAAGTACGTCGCCGATGCCGGTAAATCCGACACACCGGCCGACCAGGCGGGCTGGGTGTTCTACCAGCGCGGCCTGTCGATTTCGATGTTCCTGGTCGAGGCCATCAAGGCGGCGCAGGCGAACTTCAGCACGAAGGTCGTCAACGCGGAGCAGGTGCGCTGGGGCCTCGAAAACCTCAAGATCGACGACGCCAAGCTCGCCGAACTCGGCATGAGCGGAATGGTCGTGCCGTTCTCGACCTCGTGCTCGAACCATACCGGGCATGGCGGCGGCTGGATCATCGAGTGGGACGGCGCCAAGTTCAACAAGGTATCCGACCACATCATGCCCGACCGAGCCGCGATCGAACCGCTGGAAGTGGCCAAGGCGAAGGAATACGCCGACGCCAACCAGCCCTGGCCGATGCAGGAATGCAAATAAGCCGATCCGGCCCTTCCCCGTCCGCGGGGGAGGGCCATACCGCCTCGGGCGACAGGTGCGCAAGGACGAAGCCATGACCGAAGATACGCGTTTCGCCACGGCGACCGTCGAGGACCTGATTCTCGGGGTGAACAATATCGAGGTCATCTATGACCACGTCATTCTGGTGCTGAAAGGCATTTCGCTCAGCGTGCCGAAGGGGGGCATTACGGCGTTGCTAGGCGCCAATGGCGCGGGCAAGACGACGACGCTTAAGGCGATCTCGAACCTTCTTCGCGCCGAGCGCGGCGAAGTGACGAAGGGCAACATCCTCTTCGAGGGCGAGGAGGTGCAGGCGCTGTCGCCGAATGCGCTGGTGCGGCGCGGCTGCATCCAGGTGATGGAAGGCCGCCATTGCTTCGGCCACCTGTCGGTGGAGGACAATCTGCTGACGGGCGCCTTCACGCGGCGCGACGGCTCAGCGGCGGTAAAGCGCGACCTCGAAATGGTCTACACCTATTTCCCGCGCCTGAAGGTGCGCCGTTCCAGTCAGGCGGGCTACACCTCGGGCGGCGAACAGCAGATGGTGGCGATCGGCCGGGCGCTGATGAGCCGACCGAAGATGATCCTGCTCGACGAGCCCTCGATGGGGCTGGCGCCGCAACTGGTGGAGGAGATCTTCGAGATCGTTCGCAAGCTCAACGAGGAGCAGGGCGTTTCGTTCCTTCTGGCGGAGCAGAACACGAACATCGCGCTGCGCTACGCCAAATACGGGTACATCATGGAAAACGGCCGCATCGTGCTCGACGGCGACGCTGCCGAACTGCGCGAGAACGAGGACGTCAAGGAATTCTATCTCGGCGTCGGCGGCGAGGGGCGCAAGAGCTTCAAGGACGTCAAGCACTACAAGCGGCGCAAGCGCTGGCTCTAAATGTGAGCTTTCGGAAGGTTGTCCATACGGATCCGCCGTGGATGCTGACGCGTGGTAACTCCGGTCTCTCTGGCCTGGTCCGAATACAACCTTCCGAAAGCTCACATCGAGCCGGGTTCAGGACGCGGCGAACGCGTTGATGCGGGCGAGTACGGACTCGGCCCGTGCCCTTGTCCCGATCTCCGGCGTGCCGATGCGCCGCCCGCCGGCGAGTTCGACCTCGATCGACCAGGTCATCTCCCGGCTCTCCCAGTCGAGTTCGACGATCCGGGCCCGGGCGACGTCGCCCGGCCTGACGACGAAACGCCGGCTCGGGCCAAGAAGCGGCTGGAGATCGACCTCGATGCGGTCGTCGTGCAACGTCCAATGCCGCGCCCGCGGCTGCATGCCCCCCGCCGCAAAGGCCAGGCCGACCATGACGGCGCCGCCGACGATGACCGCGAAGAATGGCGTAAGGATATTGATCGGCCAAAGCGCGTTGCCCAAATCGTGCAGGGTCAGCGCCACGACCCCGAAACCGATGAGGACCAGCGCGACGGAGAAGGCGCGCGGCCAGACTTCTGACAGGACAAGCGGCTGGTCAGTTTGCATTGTCATGCGCCGAGCATGACGCCTTTTCGTGAAGAACGGATGAAATCGTCATGCGACTGTCAATTCATTCCATCAATCGGGAATCATGGAAACTTCAGATGCCATCTCCGCCCTCGCGGCCTTGGCGCAGCCGACGCGCCTCGCAGCTTTCCGCATGCTGATCGCGGCAGAACCCGAGGGGCTTGCCTCGGGCGACTTGGCGCGGGCCCTGCGGATTCCGGCAAACACGCTTTCGACGCACGCATCGGTCCTGGCGCGCGCCGGCCTGGTCGTCGGCGAACGCGACAGCCGCTCGGTGATCTATCGTGCCAACCCCCGGCGCGTTACCGAGCTTGCCGATTTCCTGACCCGCGACTGCTGCGGCGGGCATCCTGCCAAATGCCCGCCGGCGTCCGGATCGTTTCCGAATAATCCCGCATCGAAGGACAGGGGCCTGTCCCATGATTGAGCGTCGCTACAACGTGCTTTTCCTTTGCACCGGAAATACCGCGCGCTCGGTGCTGGCCGAATCGATCCTGCGCAAGGACGGGGCAGGACGCTTCAACGCCTTTTCTGCCGGTTCGCAACCCAGGGGGGCAGTCAATCCCTTCGCGCTCAAGGTCCTCGCCGGATATGGCTATCCGACCGACGGGATGCGCTCCAAGAGCTGGGATGAGTTCGCGGCGCCGGGCGCCCCCGCCATGGATTTCGTCTTCACGGTCTGCGACAGCGCCGCTGGAGAGGCGTGTCCGATCTGGCCGGGGACGCCAATGACCGCGCATTGGGGCGTGGCAGATCCAGCCGCGGTGGAAGAGGCCGACTGGGAAAAGGAAGCCGCCTTCGTCACCGCCTTCCGGCATCTCAAGAACCGCATTTCGGTGTTCCTGGCGCTGCCGCTTGCGAGTATCGACAGGACGGCGCTGTCGCGTCGCCTGAATGAGATTGGCACGCTTGAAGGTGCGACCGACATGGCAAAGGGCGCCTGATTCGGGCGACCGGGCGGGACGGAGACGTATCATGTCGACATTCGAACGTTATCTCACGCTCTGGGTCGGCCTTTGCATCGCCGCCGGCGTTCTGATCGGACTCGCTTTTCCGGGGTTTTTCCAGGCAATCGGGGCGCAGGAGATCGCCGGCGTCAATCTGCCGGTGGCCGCATTGATCTGGCTGATGATCGTGCCGATGCTGGTGCGCATCGACTTCGCGGCGCTCGCCAAGGTGCGCGAACACTGGCGCGGTATCGGCGTGACGTTGTTCGTCAACTGGGCGATCAAGCCATTCTCGATGGCGCTGCTCGGCTGGCTGTTCATCGGTGTGCTTTTTCGCCCCCTGCTGCCAGCCGCGCAGATCGACAGCTACATCGCCGGACTCGTGTTGCTTGCCGCAGCGCCATGCACGGCGATGGTGTTCGTCTGGTCGAACCTGACAAAGGGCGAGCCGCATTTCACGCTGAGCCAGGTCGCGCTCAACGACCTCATCATGGTCTTCGCCTTCGCGCCCATCGTCGGCCTTCTGCTCGGCCTGTCGGCCATAACCGTGCCTTGGGATACACTCGTGCTGTCTGTCGCCCTGTTCATCGTGGTGCCCGTCATCGCGGCGCAGCTTTTACGTCGGGCGACACTTGGGCGCGGCGGCGAACCAGCGCTGGATACGCTGAAACACCGGCTTGCCCCCGTGTCGGTGTCGGCGCTGCTGGTGACCATCGTGCTGCTTTTCGGGTTCCAGGGCGAACAGATCGTTGCCCAGCCGCTCGTTATCGCGCTTCTTGCCGTGCCGATCCTCGTCCAGGTCTATTTCAATTCCGCCGTCGCCTATCTACTCAACCGGGTGCTTGGCGAGGCCCACTGCGTGGCGGGTCCGTCGGCGCTCATCGGCGCCTCGAATTTCTTCGAACTGGCGGTCGCCACGGCCATCAGCCTGTTCGGTTTCGATTCTGGCGCAGCGCTTGCAACCGTGGTCGGTGTTCTCGTCGAGGTACCGGTGATGCTTTCGGTGGTCGCCATCGTCAATCGCACCAGGAGTTGGTACGAGGCCGCATAGGAGGCGGACCGTCCGCGACAATCGACCAATTGCCCTTGCGCCGCCTTTTCGCTACATGCCGGAGAGCAAACGATAGAGGGGGTAGCCGCAATGGCTCATGATGCACCTGCCGGTCCGGTCGAGATGGGCGCTGCGATGGACTACGTCGAACATGAGCGCACCTACGCGATGTTCGTCGGGCTCGCCAAATACGGTACGCTTGCCTGCGTTGCGCTGATGGCAGCCATGGCATTTTCCTTCTTTACAACGGCGGGCTGGTTCTCCGGCATCGTCCTGTTTGTGATCATCTACGCAATCGGCTACGCAGCCCTGCGATAAAGGCCGGCATTCGGCAGATCGCGGCTTATCAACCGGAAGGAACAGCCCGGTGGCACTTTCGATTTTCGTCCCCAAGGAGATCGAGGCTGGCGAGCCGCGCGTGGCCGCCTCGCCTGAAACGGTCAAGAAATTCATCAGCCTAGGCGCGACGCTTGTCGTGGAGAAGGGGGCGGGCGAGACATCGCGCATTCCCGATGCCCAGTTCGAAGCCGCCGGCGCGACGATCGGCAAGCCGTCCGACGCGGCCAAGGCCGACATCGTGCTCAAGGTGCGCCGGCCGACCGCCAATGAAACGAAGGTCTACAGGTCCGGGGCCGCAGTCGTCGCGATCATGGATCCCTACGGCGCCGACGAGGCGCTGGCGGCTTTGGCCAAGGCAGGCGTTTCGGCGTTTGCGATGGAGCTGATGCCGCGCATCACGCGTGCGCAGGTCATGGACGTGCTGTCGAGCCAGGCCAACCTCGCCGGTTACCGCGCCGTCATCGATGCGGCCGACGAGTATGACCGGGCCCTGCCGATGATGATGACCGCGGCCGGCACGGTGCCGGCGGCCAAGGTGTTCATCATGGGCGCGGGCGTCGCCGGCCTGCAGGCCATCGCCACAGCACGTCGCCTCGGTGCCATCGTCACCGCCACGGACGTTCGTCCAGCCGCCAAGGAACAGGTCGCCTCGCTCGGCGCCAAGTTCATCGCGGTCGAGGACGAGGAGTTCAAGGCGGCGGAGACGGCCGGCGGTTACGCGAAGGAGATGAGCAAGGAGTACCAGGCCAAGCAAGCCGCGCTCGTCGCTGATCACATCGCCAAGCAGGATATCGTCATCACCACGGCGCTGATCCCCGGACGTCCGGCGCCGCGCCTGGTGACGGCCGACATGGTCAAGTCGATGAAGCCCGGCTCGGTCCTTGTCGACCTTGCGGTCGAGCGCGGCGGCAATGTCGAGGGCGCGATCGCGGGCAAGGTGGTGGAAAAGGACGGCGTGAAAATCGTCGGTCACGCCAATGTGCCCGGCCGCATCGCGGCTTCCGCCTCGCTGCTTTACGCCAAGAACCTCCAGGCCTTCGTCGAGACGCTGATCTCGAAGGAGACCAAGGAGCTCGCGATCAACCGCGAGGACGAACTCGTGAAGGCGACGCTGCTGACCCACGGCGGCGAAGTCGTGCATCCCAATTTCGCCGGCGCGGCCAAGGCCCCGGCGAAGAAGACGAAGGGAGAGGGCTGATGGACCCGGCCAAGCTCAACGAATTCATCGACAAGATCGACCAGGCCGCGGCCGGCCTGCGCGAGGC
>WPCK01011510.1_pt1 | contig 23738 bp, 23 predicted proteins | sample 5399851 | NCBI WGS metagenome assembly WPCK01 (sample SAMN12869471, study PRJNA574797) | sludge metagenome | isolation source: wastewater treatment of pH11 | place: China:Beijing | collected 2019-05-20 | reverse complement strand
GGTGGGTGTCCGGCCCGTACCGGTCGTCACTGCCTTCGCCGACGCGGCAAGGCAGTCCACGGTTCTCATAAGGCCGGGGCTCACTACTCTCCGACGCGCAGCGACACCGCCCAGCGGGTCGCCCTCGATCGGGTCGGGCGGGCGGAGCTGAGCGACGACGAGGTGGCCACCCTCCAGGCCGTGCTCGTCGACACCGGTGCCCGGGACGAGATCGACGCCAGCATCGAGCGCCTCACCGCCGCCGCAGTGGCCGCCGCCGAACGGGCGCCCGTCACCGATGAGGCCCGCCGGGCCCTGATCGACCTCGCCCACTACGTGGCCGAACGTGAACGCTGAGCCCGGCACCGGGTGAGCACGTCCAACACCGAGACCGGGGATTACCCTGACCTGCACGTCAAGACCGGAGGTCGAGCGCGGTGGCCGCTGAATCGGAGCCAAAGAGCGCCACCGCCGGCGCCAACGTGCGCTTCGAGACCCTCGTCGCGCACAGCCCGGTCGCCATCGTCCTCACGGACGCCGAATTGGTCATCAAATGGGTCAGCCCAGCGGTTGCCCCGATGCTCGGCTGGGCCCCCGAGGACGTCCTGGGGACGGACGCGTCCGAGCTGATCCACCCCGACGACCTCGGGCGGGTGGCGCACAACCTCGGCCAGGTCCTGGACTACGCCGAACCGGACGAGATCGACACCCTCATCGTGCGCATCCGCGACAAGGACGGGGGTTGGCGTGTCATCGACATCACCGGGGTCAACCTCCTGCACGACCCACAGGTGGGCGCCCTGCTCGTGAACCTGCGGGACGTCACCCTCCAGATCGAGGCGCAGGACGCGCTGGCGCGCAGCGAGGAGCGCTTCCGGGCCCTGGCCCAGCACAGCTCGGACTCGGTGTTCCTCACCACCGCCGACGGGCTGATCACCTACGCCAGCCCCGCCGTCGAGCACGTCTTCGGCTACCCCGCCGAGGCCCTCCTGGGGCGCAGGCCGCACGAGTACGCCGACGACACCACCGTCAGCACCACCGTGCGGGCGTGGACCAGGCTCCTCCGAGCAGACCGGTCCAGCGTCGACCTCCTCGGCCGCATCCGCCACCAGGACGGCAGCTGGCGCTGGGTGGAGATCATGCTCACCAACCTGCTGTCCGACCCGGCGGTGGGCGGGATCGTCGTCAACCTGTGGGACGTCACCCCTCGCATCGAGGAGGAGCACCGCAACGGGCGGCTGCTCGACATCATCTCGGCCACGACCGATCTGGTGGCCATCACCGACCGATCCGGTGCGTTGGTCTACGCCAACGACGCCTGCCGGCGCTTCTTCGGCATCGATGAGGAGCACCTGGCGTCGTTCAAGTTCGCCCCCTTGGTGCCGCCGTGGGCCCGCCAGCAGTACCTCCAGGAGGCGGTACCCGCACTCAAGGAGAAGGGCATCTGGAACGGCGAGGCCGCCTTCCTCCGCGACGGCAAGGAGGTGCCGGTGTCCCTGGTCTTCCTCGCCCACCGGGACGCGCAGGGCCACCTGGAGTACATCTCGAGCGTCGGGCGCGACATCAGCGAGCGCAAGGAGTTCGAGGCCACCCTCGAGCATCAGGCGACCCACGATCCCCTCACCGGGCTTCCCAACCGAGCCCTCCTCATGGACCGCCTCGAGGTGTCCCTCGCGCGCGCCCAGCGCTTCGGGACCGCGGTGGCGGTGCTGTTCCTCGACCTCGACCACTTCAAGGTGGTCAACGACAGCCTCGGCCACACGAGAGGCGACGAGCTCCTCATCGCGGCTGCCGACCGCCTGAAGGAGGCCCTGCGCCACGGCGGCGACACCGTGGCGCGCTTCGGCGGCGACGAATTCGTGATCCTCTCCGAGGACCTGACCGGGGTGGCCGACGCCGAGCGCATCGCCCAGCGGGTGGGCCAACTGCTGGCCGAGCCGTTCCACCTCGGTGACGACGAGGTCTTCGTGACCGCGAGCACCGGCATCGCTTTCACCCTCGCACCGGCCGACGCCTCCGACCTCCTCCGTGACGCCGACGCCGCGATGTACCAGGCCAAGGAGCACGGCCGAAACCGTTACGAGGTGTTCGACCGCCGGATGCGCGCCGAGGCCGTGGACCGCCTCAGCATCGAGAACTCGCTGCGCAGAGCCGTCGAGCGCCGCGAGCTGCGCATCCACTATCAGCCCAAGATCGATCTGCGCACCGGCGCCATCATCGGGGCGGAGGCCCTCCTACGCTGGGAGCATCCCGACCGGGGCCTCCTGCTCCCCGGCGAGTTCATCCGGGTGGCCGAGGAGTCGGGCTTGATCGTGCCCATCGGGCGTTGGGTCATCGACCAGGCCATCCGCCAGACCCAGCGCTGGCAGGCCGAAATGCCCAGGCTCGCGCCGCTCTACATCTGCGTGAACCTGTCCCGACGTCAGCTCGGCGACCCCCACCTGGTCGACGACGTGGCCGCCATGCTCGACGACACGGGCATCGACCCCGGCCTGGTGGACCTCGAGATCACCGAGAGCGTGCTCATGGACGACGTCGACCTCGCCCACCGGGCCTTGACCGACCTCCACGAGCTCGGGGTGAAGCTCGTGGTCGACGACTTCGGCACCGGCTACTCGTCGCTCAGCTACCTCCAGCGCTTCCCGGTCGACCTGTTGAAGATCGACCGTTCGTTCGTGGCCGGCCTGGGGGTCAACAAGGGCGACACGGCCATCGTCACCGCGGTCCTGAGCCTGGCGCACGCCCTCGGCATGGTGGCCATCGCCGAGGGGGTCGAGACCGCGGAACAGCTCGCCGAGCTGCGGCGCCTCGGCTGCGACATGGCCCAGGGCTTCTATCTCGCCCGCCCCCAGCCCGCCCACGCCGTCGCCACCCTCCTCGCCGAGGATCGCCGGTACTAGTGCCTCGAGGCGACCCGTTCGTCCTTCGCCTCGACGAGCCGTTCCAACTCGGCGGCGTGCTCGTCGAGCACCTCGGCCAGCGCCACGTCGGCGATGGCCAAGAAGCGCACGGCGAGAAGGCCGGCGTTGGCGGCGTTGTCGATGCCGACGGTGGCCACCGGCACGCCGGACGGCATCGACACGATGGAGAGCAGCGAATCGAGCCCGTCGAGGTGGGCGAGGCCGACGGGCACGCCGATGACGGGCAGGGTCGTGGCCGATGCCACCATCCCGGGCAGGTGGGCGGCGCCACCGGCTCCCGCGATGATCACGCGCAGGCCCCGCTCGCGAGCGGTCGCCGCGTAGCGCAACATGGCATGGGGTGACCGGTGCGCCGACACCACCCGGACCTCGTGGGGCACCCCGAACCGATCGAGGACGTCGACCGCGCCCTGGAGCACCGGGAGGTCCGAGTCGCTGCCCATGATGACGCCGACGACGGGCACTGGCCCATGCCGGGAGTTCGGCTCGCTCACGACGCCACCGTGACGCGGCTGGGAGCGACGCCCCCGCTCCGACACTCGAGGTACCGGGCCGCCTCGCGGGCCCGCTCGCGCGCGGTGACGAGGTCGTCGGCCATCACGGTCACGTGTCCGACCTTGCGGCCGGGCCGGGAGCGCTTGCCGTAGAGGTGGATCGCCACCGGGCCTCCCACCAGAGCGCTGACCCGGCGAGCATCGAGTGGGCCGAGGTCGACCGTCCCCTCGGCGATGACGTTGGCCATGGCCGCGGCCGGCGCCATCAAGGCGGTCGGTCCCAGAGGGAGATCGAGGACCGCTCGCAGGTGGTTGGAGAACTGCGAGGTCGCGGCCGCGTCGATGGTGAGGTGGCCGGTGTTGTGCGGTCGGGTGGCGAGCTCGTTGACCACGAGCTCCCCGTCCACGACGAAGAGCTCGACGGCGAGCATGCCCACCGCGCCGATGGCATCGGCGACGCCCACGGCGAGGTCGCGAGCGGCGGTGGCGAGATCGGCGGCGATCGGAGCCGGCGCCCACACCTCGCGGCAGATGGCGGCCCCGTCCTGGTGGGTCTCGACCACCGGGTAGACCGCCTTGGCGCCGTCCGCGCGTCTGGCCACGAGCACGGCCAGCTCGCGTTGGATGGCGAGGTGTGGCTCGACCACGACCTGGGCGCCGGGCGCCCGCAAGAAGGGTCGGCCGCTCTCCTCCAAGGCGCCCGGGCCGTCGACGACGACGACTCCCCGCCCGTCATACCCACCACGAGCCGCCTTGACCACGACCGGCCAGCCGTGCGCCATGGCGAAGCGACGGACCGCGGCGAGGTCCTCGGCAACCACGAACGGTGGGACGGGTACCCCGAGGTCTCGAAGGTGGCGGCGCTGGGCCGCCTTGTCGACGGCGAAGGTGAGCGCTCCGGCGCCGGGCCGAACGACGTGGCCGGCACCCTCGAGGCGAGCGATACGTTGGGGAGAGACCTTCTCGTGGTCGAAGGTGAGCACGTCGCAGCGACTCGAGAACTCTGCGAGGGCAGCGAGGTGCAGCTCGGAGACGACCGTCACGTCGGGCACCCGACCACGGACGGCCTCGTCACCGGGCTGGGCGAGCACCAGCAGATCGACGCCGAGCTCGACGGAGGCGTCGTAGGTCATGCGGGCGAGCTGGCCGCCCCCCACGACCCCCACCCGGGGGGCGCGTCTGCCAGGTTGACGTCGCGGGGCGGCGCTCATCGCACCCCGACGACGGTGTCCTCGTCGAACAGTGCGGGCAGCACCGCCCCGTCCGAGAGCCTTCGGAGCTTGAAGCGGTACCCGTCATCGTCGGCGACCACGGCGTCGACCCGGAACCCGGTCGTCCAGCGCCCGTCGAACCGGTTGCGGACGTCGACCCGGTCACCCGGCTGGAGAGGCACAAGGGCAGGGGAGGGACGGCCGAGTGCGGGCGTGCGATCGATGGTGGCGGTGGGCGGCGACATGATGCCTCTCTTTCAGACGAAGTAGTATTCGTGAGACAACTTACGTTAGTTGCGATCGGCGTGTCAATGGACTAACTTGAATTCGTACATAGCGAAGGGGAGTACCCCGCAACGACGAGCGTCGTCATCACGGTGAGGGCCTGAGGGTCCGAACCCGGCCTCGTCACCTGGAACCTCAGGTGGGGAAGACCTTCGGCCCGACCATCGTGCCGAGGAGTCCCCTGTGCCCACCCCCGTCGTCAGCCCCGCCGACGTCATGGACCCCGATCTGACCCCCACCCGCCCATGGGCCACGGAGGCCGACGACTTGGCGCGCACCCTCGGGGTCTCCCCCGCCGTCGGGCTGCCGTCCGACGCGGCCGCTGACCGACTTGCGGTGCACGGCCGCAACGAGTTGGCGGAGGCCCCGCCCCGCCGTCCGCTGTCCATCTTCCTGGACCAGTTCCGCAACCCGCTCGTCCTCATCCTCATGGGCGCGGCCGTGCTCGCGGGCCTGGTGGGCGACGTGAAGGACACGGTGGTCATAGCCGTCGTCCTGCTCCTCAACGCCCTCCTCGGCTTCGCCCAGGAGATGAAGGCGCAGCGCAACCTCACGGCGCTCAAGTCCATGCTCGTGGCCACCGCCCGGGTGCGGCGCGACGGCGGCGTCCTCCAGGTACCCGCCGCCGAGCTGGTGCCTGGCGACGTCGTGCTCGTGGAGGCCGGCGACAAGGTGCCCGCCGACGTGGTGCTGGTGGAAGCGGTGGGACTCGAGGTCGACGAGTCGACCCTCACCGGCGAGTCCACCCCCGTCGGGAAGGCGCCGGGAGCGGTCGAGCCAGACCGGGTGCTGGCCGAGCGGACGAACGTCCTCTACCTGAACACGGTCGTGACACGCGGCCGGGCCGAGGCGGTCGTGGTCGCCACCGGCATGGACACCGAGCTGGGCCGGGTGTCGAACCTGCTGGACGCCGCCGAGGTCGGACCGACCCCCCTCCAGCGCCAGCTCCATACCTTGGGTCAGCGGCTCGGGCTCGTCGCCCTCGTGGCCGTGGCCATCTACGCCACCCTCAGCCTCCTGCGGGGCGAGTCGATCACCGACACCCTCCTCTCCTCGGTGGCCCTGGCCGTCGCCGCCATCCCCGAGGGCCTGCCCGCCGTGGTCACCGTGACCCTGGCCGTGGGCACCGCCCAGATGGCCAAGCGGGGCGCCATCGTCAAGCGCCTCGCGTCGGTCGAGACGCTCGGTGCCACCTCGGTCATCTGCTCGGACAAGACCGGCACGTTGACCATGAACGAGATGACCGTCCGCGAGCTGTGGGTGGACGGCCGCGACTACACCGTGAGCGGCGAGGGCTACTCGACCGAGGGCACCATCTCGCGGGCTGGGATCTCCGACGAGGCCGCCGCCGCCGAGGTCGCGGACGAGCTGGTCGCCATGGCGCGCTGCAACGACAGCCACCTCGGCGCCGACGGCCAGGTGCTCGGCGACCCCATGGAGGGCGCCCTTCTCGTGGTGGCCGCGAAGGGCGGCGTCGACGCCGACGCCGCCCGCGAGGCGGCCCCTCGGGTCGCCGAGGTGCCCTTCGACTCGAGCCTCAAGCTGATGGCCACCTTCCACAGGGCCGAGCCCGATCAATGGGGCGATCTCGTCCGGGTGCACGTCAAGGGTGCCGCCGACGTGCTGCTCGACCGGTCCCTGGTGGATGCCGACACGCGGGCCCGGGTCGAGGCCGCCATGGTCGAGATGGCAGGCCGCGGCCTGCGCGTCCTCATGGTCGCCGAGCGCACCATCCCCGCCTCCGCCCTCGAGGTGGGCGACCCGGTCGACCTGCTGACCGACCTCGACGTCGTCGGACTGATCGGCCTCCTCGATCCGCCCCGCCCCGAGGCCCGAGACGCCATCGCCCTGTGCCGCAAGGCTGGGGTCACGGTGAAGATGATCACCGGCGACCACGTCGTCACCGCCGCAGCCATCGCCGCCGACCTCGGGATCCAAGGCGAGGCCGTCACCGGCGCCGACCTCGACCGCATGGACGACGAGGAGCTGCGCCGGCGCCTGGCTGGCATCGGCGTGGTCGCGCGGGTGTCCCCCGAGCACAAGGTGCGCATCGTGCGCGCCCTGCGCGACGACGGGCACGTCGTGGCCATGACCGGCGACGGGGTCAACGACGCACCCGCGTTGCGCACGGCCGACATCGGCGTGGCCATGGGCATCACCGGCACCGAGGTCACCAAGGAAGCGGCCGACATGGTGCTCACCGACGACAACTTCGCCACCATCGTCAAGGCCGTCCGCGAGGGCCGCACGATCTACGACAACATCGTCAAGTTCGTGCGCTTCCAGCTCTCCACGAACCTCGGCGCCATCATGAGCCTCGTCGGTGCCCAGTTGGCCGGGCTGCCGACGCCCTTCACCGCCATCCAGGTGCTCTGGATCAACCTGATCATGGACGGCCCGCCGGCCATGGCCCTCGGCGTCGATCCGCCGGCGCACGACACCATGGAGCGCCGGCCACGCGATCCCAAGGCCACCATCCTGAGCGGGCGACGGTTGAGTGTGCTCGTGGCCTACGGCGCGGTCATGGCCGCGGGAACCCTCGGCGTGCTGACGTGGTCGCAGTCGAACAGCAGCGAAGAGCATGCCCTCGCGCTGGCCTTCACCACCTTCGTCCTGTTCCAGGTCTTCAACGTCTTCAACGCCCGCGCCGAGCAGTCCTCGGTCTTCCATCGTGAGACCTTCGCCAACTCCAAGCTCTGGCTCGCCATCGGCGGTGTCGTCGCCCTCCAGGTGGCGGCGGTCCACTGGGACCCGGTCCAGGACGTGTTCGGTACGGCCGACCTGGCACTCGCCGACTGGGCCGTGGCCATCGGTGTGGCCTCGTCCATCCTCTGGTTCGACGAGATCCGCAAGCTGGTCGTGCGCCACCGCGCGGCCGACTGATCGACATCCGCCGGCCCGCCCGGCGGCAGGAGGTTCCACCACCCGGGACCGGCAGGGGCGAACTGTGTTTCGCCCCTGCCGTTTCCCGAACCATCGGTGGCAGTCCGGTACCATCTCGGCCGATGGCCGACGGTCCCTTCGAGCGTCCCCGGTGGACCTTCCTCACCAACCACGCCCACGTGCTGCTCTGCCTGGCCCGCGACCCCGAGCAACGCCAGCGCGACCTCAGCGACCAGGTGGGCATCACGGAGCGGGCCACCCAGGTGATCCTCGGAGACCTCGAGCGCAGCGGCTTCGTGCAGCGCGAGCGGGTCGGCCGGCGCAACCGCTACGTGCTGGACCTCGATCAGCCGCTGCGCCACCCCCTCGAGTCCGCCCACACCGTCGGCGAGCTCATCGAGCTCCTCCGCCCCGAGGCCTGACCTGCCCGAACGAGGGGTCAGCCGATGAGGTCGATGGTGTAGGTGCGGGCCAGGGGCGCCCCGGTGATGGTGAGGGTCGCGCCGCCGATGCGCAGCTCGACCGACTCCGGACCCCACTCTGCATGGGACCCTCCCGGCCGCTGGGTGCGAAGCTGGCGTTATGCGCCCCGCTCTGACCCGTGCGGCCATCGTGGACGAGGCCCGCCGCCTGATCGTCTCCGAGGGGCTCGAGGCGCTGTCGTTGCGACGGATCGCGTCGGCCCTCGACGTCACCGCGCCGGCCCTCTACGCCCACGTCAGGGACAAGAGCGACCTGTTGCGCGCGGTCGCCGAAGGCGAGCTGACGGCCCTCATCGGACGCTTCGAACAGGTGGACGACCCTGATCCCGTGGCGCGGGTCGAGGCGTACTGCCGCGCCTACATCGACCACGCCCGGGACAATCCCGAGCTCTACCCCGTGATGTTCCTCTTCCCGCCGGACTTCGCCCCCGGTGCGCCCGAAGGGGCCGAGATCCCCACGGCCAGCCGGGCCTTCGCCCTCTCCGCGAGCGCCGTCACCGAGGCCATCGAGTCGGGCGCCTTCCGCGACCTCGACCCGCTCCAGGCCAGCCTCGTGCTGTTCACCGTGGCCCACGGCGCGGCCACCGTCCTGCTCATGCCCTTCGGGTTCGACCGGGCCACCGAGAACCAGCTCATCGACGCCACCGTCGAGACCGTCCTCTCCGGCCTCACGCCCCGCTGACGGGGCCGCGGACGTGCCGGTCGTCGACCTCTCGCCCGCGGTCCTCGTCCTCACCGACGCAGCGGCCTGGTTCCTGGTGAGCCTCGTCGTGGGCTACGCCTGCCACCGCCTCCCCGACGACCGCCTCGAGCGCGACACTGCGTTCACCCGACCACGAGCGTTCGAGGAGGGAGGGCGCTTCTACGAGCGGCGCCTGCGCATCGTCCGGTGGAAGGACCGCCTGCCCGAAGCCGGCGACCTGTTCCGCGACGGCTACGACAAGCGCGTGGTCACCCGGGCGGACCTGCCCCGCTACGTGCTCGAGACGCGGCGGGCCGAGTACACGCACTGGGGCATCATGGCGGCCACCCCCCTGTTCCTCCTGTGGAACCCGTTCCTGGTGTGGTGGGCGATGGTGGCCTATGCGGTCATCGCCAACCTGCCCTGCCTGGTCATCCAGCGCTACAACCGGGTCCGCGTCCTGCGCATCCTCGGCCGGCGCCGCGGTTGAGGATCCGGCTGGGTTGAAGAGCGAACTGAACTTCGTATGATCTAGGCCATGGGCGGCGACGGCGAACGAGTCGAACACACCGGTCGGGAGACCCCGAGGACGGGTCCGATCCACCGGGCGCTCGAGGCGGCTCGGTACCTCGTGGTCGTCGGCGCAGCGACGTCCCTCCTGTTGGCCGCCGCCACCTACGTCTGGTCCATCGTCAAGGCCGTCCGCTTCGTGGACACCCTGTTCGGTGGCAGCGCAAAGGAGGACGAGGCCCTCGTGAAGCTGTTCGCGGCGGTCGACGTGCTGCTCATCGGCACGGTCCTGTTGATCATCGGCCTCGGCCTGTGGGAGCTCTTCGTCCACGACCTGGATCTGCCGCCGGCGCTCACCGTCACCACCTTCGAGGATCTCAAGGCCAAGATCGCCACGACGCTGGTCCTCGTGCTGGTGGTCCAGTTCCTCGAGGCGGTGGTCCAGCGCCCCGACGCCGAGGCCCTCATGCAGCGAGGCATCGCCGTGACCCTCGTCGGCGGTCTCCTCGTCGTGTTCGCCAACTGGCGTCCCGCCCGCAAGGAGTAAGTCGCAAGAGGCGGCGGCGAGGCGGCGGCGAGGCGGGGGCGCGGAGCCACGCCCGGGCGCCTGCGCGAGGCCGTGGCAGAAGCGCGCTCCAATGGCCGGAGTTGGGGACGGATCTCGATGGCCCTGGGCGTCACCAAGCAGGCCGCCCGTGAGCGGTTCGGCGAGCGCACCGACGCTTGAGTCCGACTACGCCGCCGCCAGGACCTCGGCTTGCTCGAGGACCAGCTCGATCGAGCACCACGCCGATCTCTGGCTGCTTCGCGATCGACAGGAGCAGACCAGCCCCAGGGCGATTTGCTTGTACTCGGCTGCCTCGAGGTTGCCCCGCATCTTGTCGGCGGCATCCCAAGCGTCTGCTCGAGCGTCTTGGCGGGGGCGGACTCCTTCGACTTGGGGGGCATGAGCTCCGAGCAGGCGATCGACGAACACCGAGGCGGTCCGATACGACGGCGCGGAAGCCACCGGCCTGCCGCGCTACCCGCCGGTATGGCTCTTCCGTGACGGCCATGTCGTGTCGGGAAGCCGAACCAGGCCAAACGCGCCACGATCCGTGATGCCAGCGGCACGGAGGGCGACTTGTCAGACCCCCTCTGGAGAATGGGGGCATGTTCGACGCGGTCGCCGAGGCGCACGTGAACCTAAAAGAGGTCGCCGCCGAGGATCGCGCCGGGTGGTCGACCTTGGCCCACTCGGACCGGGTGCGAGAGGTGTTCTCGCTCGCCGAGCGAGCCGAGGCCGAGCTCATCCGCACCCTGAGCGGGTGGGATCTCGCCGGCGGCTGGGAGGCCGACGGGCAACGCTCGGCGGTGTGCTGGCTGGTCTGGCAGGTCCACATCGCCCGACCGCGCGCCAAGGTCCTGATCGACGCTGCCGTCCTCTGCCAGAAGTACGAGGGCATCGCCGCGGCGCTCGCCGCCGGCACGATCGCCTGCGGTCACGTCGCCGCCTTCGCCAAGGCCGAACACGGGCATGCCGACGAGTTCGCCACCTGCGTCGAAGGCCTGCTCGGCGCCGCCGAGCGGACGTCCGTGGTCGAGTTCGACTGGGTCGCCAACCAATGGGCCAACGCCGTCGACCAGGGAAAGCCCGCCGATCCGAAGGACCGGGGCCTGTCCATCGCCGACACGTTCGGCGGGAAGTCATACGTCAAGGCGCACGGGTCCACCGAGGAGGCGGCGATCCTGCGCCGGGCGCTCCTCAAGGACAACCCACCCGACGCCGCCGACTGCCCCGAGGGCCCTCGGAGCCTGAGCGACCGCATGTGGGACAAGCTGATCGACATGGCCCGCCGCGAGCTGGCTGGCGAGGACCCGACCGGTCCGGCCGACGGCCTCGACCTGGTCGCCGACGCCGAGACGGTCGCCCGTGCCCTCGCCGGGCAGGAAGGCAACGACCCGCAGCTCGACCTGGACGTCGACTTCGACCCCGAGCGCCAGGCGCCCGCGCCGGGGTCGACCGGGAACCCGATCGACGACGTGCTCGCGCGGTACCGCGACCGCCCTCGACGGGAACCGGAGGTGACCGTCCCTCGATGCGGCGTGATGGGCGGGCCACCCCTGCCACCCGAAGCGATCGCCCGTTGGCTGTGCACCGCCTGGGTCCGCCGCGTGATCCGCGACCCCGAGACCGGTCACGTCCTCGACTACGGCCGGCGGCAGCGCCTCTTCAACCGCAAATCAGCGGCGGGCGATGGCGCATCGCGACGGCGGATGCGGCTTCCCCGGTTGCGACTTGGGTCCCCGCTACTGCGACGCACACCACGTCCCTGCGTGGCCCGACGACGGCCAGACCGACATCGACGACGGACTCCTGCTGTGCCGGCGCCACCACTCGATCGTCCACACCAAGGGGTGGACCCTCGGCCGGGATCCCACCACCGGCGTCGTCACCCTGACCACCCCCGACGGCCGCACCTTCTCGCAACGTCCGACCCACCTTGGCCGCCGCCACTGAACGGCGTTGCAGGTCAACGTCGCGAGGACGCTCGCCCCAGCACCGCCACCGAGCGCCGCCACCCTCCCACGGCCTGCCTTGTGCCACACGGCACGGCAACGGAGCCCCGCCCCCGATGGCCTACCGTCACCGGTGGATTCGACGAGACCGGCGATCGGCGCCGGTGAGGCAGGGAGGCGGCCGTGGCTGACATCGACGGGTACGTGGCGACCGGATTCGACGGCGTGCGAGACGCCTTCGCGGCCAACTTCGAGAGCCATGGCGAGGTGGGCGCCTCGTTCTGCCTGTACCACCGGGGCGAGAAGGTGGTGGACCTGTGGGGTGGCCTGGCCGACCCGGCCACGGGACGCCCCTACGAGAAGGACACCTGCCAACTCGTGTTCTCCACCACCAAGGGCGTGGTGGCGATCTGCGCCAACCGCCTCATCGACCAGGGCCGCCTCGACCCCGACGCCCCGGTCGCCGACTACTGGCCCGAGTTCGCCCAGGCCGGCAAGCAGGAGGTGCCGGTGCGGTGGCTGTTGAGCCACAAGGTCGGCCTGCCCGTCCTCGACGTCGACCTCACCCTCGACGAGACCTTGAGCTGGGAACCGGTGGTCGAGGCGCTCGCCGCCCAGGCGCCGATCTGGGAGCCCGGCAGCCAGCACGGGTACCACGCCACGACGTTCGGCTGGCTCGTCGGCGAGCTGATCCGGCGGGTCGACGGGCGGTCGGTCGGCGCCTACCTCGCCGAGGAGATCGCCGGACCGCTGGGGCTCGACCTGTGGATCGGCGTGCCCGAGGACCGCCTCGGCCAGGTGGCGCCGCTCCTCACCTTCGATCTGCCCGACAACGAGAACATCCGCATGGTGATCGAGCAGGTGCTCGGCCCGGACAGCCTCACGGGCCGCGCGCTGCGCACCCCCTGCCCCGAGCTCTTCGGGGGAAGCGCCGGCACCATCGACCTGTCGATGTTCAACGACCCCCGGGTGCTGCGGGCCGAGATCCCCGCCGCCAACGGGGTGACCAACGCCCGCTCGCTGGCCCGCTTGTACGCGGCGTGCGTGGGCGAGGTCGACGGGATCCGCCTCCTGTCCGAGGCGCAGGTCGAGCGGGCCATCGAACGCCAGACCACCGGGCCCGATGCCGTGATGTTCTTCGAGACCGCGATCGGCCTCGGCTTCTTCCTGTCCTCCGCCTTCAGCAGCTACGGCGGGCCGCGGGGGTTCGGTCACACCGGAACCGGCGGGTCGATGGGCTTCGCCGACCCCGACGCCGGCATCGGGTACGGCTACGTGATGAACCAGCTGATGCCCAACATGATCGGCGACGCCCGGACGGTGGGCCTCACCGAGGCCTGCTACGAGGCCATCGGCGGCCGCCCGCCGGTGATCATCTGACCGCCGGCAGGAGGCGCGAGGGCAGCAGCCCGGCCAACCGGTCCGACTGCGCAGCCAGGATGGGCCCGAGGAGGGCCAGGACGAGCACGTAGAGGGCCACGAAGGGACCGATGCGCTCGTCGAGGCCGGCGGCCACACCGAGGGTGGCGAGGATGAGAGAGAACTCCCCGCCGGGCGCGCGGGCAGAGGCGCGCCGCGCGGGGACGGCGGGCTGGGTGGGGAGGTCGGTCAGCCGGGCTCGGGAGCGCCGTCGGCGCGCAGGGTGGCGCCCACCGAGGTCGGGATCGCGACCTGCCAGCCGTCCTGTTCCAGCTGGGCGCGCGACCGCTCGATCTCGCCGGCATCACGCCCCTGGGACGAGAACCGGAACATCCAGTCGTCGCCCTGGTCGTAGACGTGCTCGAAGGTGATCGACTCGCGGACCCCGACGGTGCCCACCGGGGTCCAGCTCACGCCGTCGCCGTCGCTCGCCTCGACCGTGATGCCGTACGCGGTGGGGTTGTCGAAGCCGATCTCGGCGACGTGGCTGGGCATGCGCAGCAGGGGGGCCAGCAGGATCAGCGCAGCCAGGGCGACGGCGCCGGCGAGCACCCACCAGAGGTGCACGAAGCGGGGGGCCCAGCTCCGGGTGGGCCCGAGCTCGCGGTCGATGGCGGGAGCGCGGGTCATCGCAGCCGCCGGAGCGAGCGGGGAACGGGAAGGGCAGAACGGGAAAGCGGCACGGGTGGACCTCCTGGTCACGGGGTCGAGCAGCGGCCCCGACGGTCGGGGTCGCGGTTCAGTTCGTGGTGACGAGGAGGGCGGGCGGGGCGCGCCCGAGAGCGTCAGACCGGTGGGGGACGAGGCGCTGGATGCCGTCGCCCGCACGGTGGCGGCGACGGAGCGCCGTCGCCCCTGCGAGCGCGGCGCCCACGAGGGCCAGAGGGATGCCCCGGGACTTCGCGTTCCGCTCGGCCCGGACGTCGAAGCGTTCGTCGCCACCGGCGGCGATCGCGGGGGCTTCGAGGTGGAACGAGGTGATTCCCTCGGCGTCGTGCGCCGCATCGTGCGCCGACCACCCGGGGGCGGCGCCCGCAACCCACACCAACGCCAGGGCGGCGACAGCGGCGAGCACGAGCGGTGCGAGGCGCAGGCGTCGCAGCGACATGACCCCGACCAGGGTACCGGTAGCCTGAGCGGGTGACCGCGGCCAGCGCAGCGGGCGAGGCGGCGCGCCGGCGCACCTTCGCCATCATCTCCCACCCCGACGCCGGCAAGACCACCCTCACCGAGAAGTTCCTGCTCTACGGCGGGGCGCTCGCCAAGGAGGCCGGCGCGGTCAAGGCCAAGGGCGAGCGGCGCTCGGCCACGTCGGACTGGATGGCCCTCGAGCAGCAGCGCGGCATCTCCATCACCTCGACGGTGATGCAGTTCCCGTACCGGGACTGCGTGATCAACCTGCTCGACACCCCGGGCCACCGGGACTTCTCCGAGGACACCTACCGGGTGCTCGCCGCCGCCGACGCCGCGGTGATGGTGCTGGACGCGGCCAAGGGCATCGAGCCCCAGACCCTCAAGCTCTTCGAGGTCTGCCGCCAGCGCAACCTCCCGCTGCTCAGCTTCATCAACAAGTGGGACCGCCCCGGCCGCGAAGCGCTCGAGCTCATCGACGAGATCGAGTCGAAGCTGTCGATCGTGCCCACTCCGGTCACCTGGCCCGTGGGCATCGCCGGGGATTTCCGGGGGGTCGCCGACCGGGCCCTCACCGGCGACGCCGCCGGCGAGATCGGCTTCACCCGCTTCACCCGCACCGCCCGGGGCAGCACCGAGGCCCCCGAGGAGGAGGTCTCCGCCGAGCAGGCCCGCGCCGACGAGGGCCTGGCGTGGAGCGCGGCCGAGGAGGAGCTCGGCCTGCTGACCGAGGTGGGCGCCGACCACGACGCCAAGTCCTTCCTCGCCGGCGAGACCAGCCCGGTGTTCTTCGGCTCGGCCCTGACCAACTTCGGCGTGCGCAAGCTGCTCGACGCCATCGTCGACCTCGTCCCGTCGCCCTCGCCCCGCGAGGACGCCGACGGCACGCCTCGCGGGCTGGACACCCCTTTCTCGGGCTTCGTGTTCAAGGTGCAGGCCAACATGGACCCGTCGCACCGGGACCGCATCGCCTTCTTCCGAGTCTGCTCCGGCCGTTTCGAACGGGGCATGGTCGTCACCCACGGCCCGACGGGCAAGCCCTTCGCGACCAAGTACGCCCACCAGGTGTTCGGCCAGGAGCGCGAGACCCTCGAAGAGGCCTTCCCCGGCGACGTCGTGGGCCTCGTCAACGCCACCGACGTGCGGGTGGGCGACTCGCTCTACCTCGACGAGCCCGTCACCTTCCCCCGCATCCCCAGCTTCGCGCCCGAGCACTTCGCCGTCGCCCGCGTGCGCGACACCGGCCGCTTCAAGCAGTTCCGCCGCGGCATCGCCCAGCTCGACGAGGAGGGCGTGGTGCAGGTGCTGCGAGACGACGACGTGGGCGACCAGGCGCCGCTCCTGGCCGCCGTCGGCCCCATGCAGTTCGAGGTGGCCACCCACCGCCTCGAGAACGAGTTCGGTGCCCCGGTCGAGCTGAACCGGGCCAGCTACCGGGTGGCCCGCCGCACCGACGAGGCCAGCGAGCCCACCCTCAAGGCCATGCAGGGCGTCGACGTCCTCAAGCGCGCCGACGGCACCCGCTACGCCCTCTTCGAGAGCCAGTACTGGCTCGAGCGCGTCGAGCGCGAGCAGCCCGAGCTCACCCTCGACCGCCTCGTGGCCGAAGGCGGCGCCTGACCGGCCTCGCGGCGCCCGGGATGCCACGGGAATCGGGGCGGGAACGGAGCAGTAGCCTGCGGTTCATCCTCCGTTTCCGTGCTGTCGCGATCCTGATCGGACTAGCGCTCGCCGCCGCCTGCGGGGCGGGTGGCGGGGCGGACCGGCCGGGAGGTGCGGACGCCGCCACCTCCACCAGCGCGCCGGCGCCCGCCACCACGGTGGCGCCGACCACGACCACCGCGCCGCCCTTCGACGGGTGGGTGGACCCGGCCTCGTCGGGACAACCCTACGGCGACACCGTTCCCGGACTGCTCACCTTTCGGGGCAACCCCACCCGCACCTACTACGGACAGGGCCCCGTCCCCACCAACCCGCAGGTGCTGTGGAGCTACCCGGGCTCGGCCATGTGCTCGGAATCGAGCGAGGGGGACGAGACCCGGGTGTGGTGCGGGTCGGGGTGGACGGGCGAGCCCGCCGTGTTCGAGCGCAACGGGGTGACCTGGGTGGTGTTCGGCGCCTACGACCGGGCGGTGCACTTCGTCGATGCTGCCACCGGCGCCGACCTGCGCCCGCCCTTCCCCACCGGCGACATCATCAAGGGCTCGGTCACCGTCGACCCCGACGGCTATCCCCTCGTCTACACGGGGTCGCGGGACAACTTCTACCGGGTGCTCGCCATCGACCGAAACCCGGTGCAGGAGCTGTGGTCGCTGAGCGCCGACGCGGTCAGCCCCACCCTCTGGAACAACGACTGGGACGGTTCCGGCCTGGTCATCGACGACACCCTCTTCGAGGGCGGCGAGAACAGCCAGTTCCACGTCGTCACCCTCAACCGGGCCGGCGGCACGGGCGAGGCCGACCCCGTCAGCGTGAACCCGCAGCTCATCTTCAACACCCCCGGCTGGGACGACCAGTTGCTGGCCGACATCGGCGACCAGACCGTGTCCATCGAGAACTCGGTGGCCATCTCGGGCAACACCGCCTACTTCGCCAACTCGGGCGGCCTCGTGCAGGGCTGGGACATCGGCCCGCTGCGGCCCGGCGGCGCCGGCCCGTCGGCGGTCACCCGCACCTTCCGCTTCTGGACCGGCGACGACACCGACGCCAGCGTCGTGATCGACGACGAGGGGATGCTCTACGTCGCCTCGGAGTTCGAGCGGAGCACCGCCCGCTCGGCCGAGGTGGGCCAGATCATGAAGCTCGACCCCACCAAGCCGGACGACCCCCTCGTCTGGTCGATCCCCGACATGGGCGCCAACCCTGCCGGTGTGTGGGCGACCCCGGCCATCTACCGGGGCACGCTCATCGTGCCCACCAACGGTGGCCGGCTCCTCGGCATCGACCGAGCCGACGGCCAGATCCTGTGGGAGAAGTCGCTGCCCGGTCCCACCTGGCAGTCGCCCGTCGTGGTCGACGACGTGTTGATCCAGGGCGACTGCAACGGCTTCCTGCACGCCTACGACGTGTCGAACCCGCGGGTCGACCCGCCCGAGCTCTGGACCCTCGAGCTCGGCGGCTGCATCGAGTCCACCCCGGCGCTCTGGAAGGGCCGCCTCTACGTCGGCACCCGAGCGGGCCTCTTCTTCGCCATCGGCGACGCCTGACCAACCGTCACGCCGGACGGTCGCGCCGCCACTGTCCCAGCGCCGTCGGCGACGGCGGCGCCACCTTCACCGGCTGACCCAGAACGCCGACCACGAGTTCCATCGCTGCATACCGGAGTGCATGACAGATCGGTAGGCTCGGCGCATGACGACGCAGATCGCCGTGCGGTTGCCAGATCCGTTGGTCGAGGCGCTCGACGCCATCGCCGCCGGCACGGCCACCCGCAGCGAGATCGTGCGCCTGGCGCTCGAGCAGTTCGTCCAACGCGAGGAGCGGCGCCAGATCGACGAGGCCCTGACCCGCGGGTACGCCGAGCACCCGCCGGGCGGCGAGGACGAGTGGGGCGACCTCGAGGCCATGACCGAGCGACACGGTCGCGCCAACCGCGCTGCCCTCGATGCCTGGGACGGTGGCTGGTGAGGCGTGGCGAGATCTGGTGGCTGGAAGAGCCCGACGACAAGCCGAGACCGTTCCTGGTGCTCGCCCGGGACGAGATCATCGATCGCGTGCACGACGTCCTCGCCGTCCCCGTCACCACGACCAGGCGGGGTATCCCCACCGAGGTCGACCTGGACGCCGACGACGGCATGGCCCGGTCCTGCGTCCTCAGCGTCGACAACCTCCAACCGATTCCACGCGCCTACTGCACCCGGCGGATCACCACGCTCGGGCCCGAGCGGCTCGACGAGGTGTGCCGGGCGCTGCACATCGCCGTCGACTGCTGAGCACACGGCCGTCCCTAGGATCGCGGCGATGGCGTTCTGGCGGAGGAAAGCAGCGGCGCCCGAGGTGCGCCGGCCGGCGAGGGTGACGGTGGTGGAGGTCGGCAGCTCGGTGGTGCAGAGCCAGCAGTCGGCGACCTCGCTGCGGTTGCGCCTGCGGGTCCAGCCGACGGGCGACGGCAACGCGGCCCCCGCCTACGAGGTGACCACCGCGTGGACGGTCGACGCCGGCCTGGTGCCGAAGGTGCAGGAGGGCGCCGGCTTCAAGGCCGACGTGGTGGACGGCCACCCCGAGCAGGTGCACCCCCGCGACGGGCGCATGGCCTGGGACCGCACCCGCACGCCAGAGGACCCCAAGGTGCAGTGGCTCGACGGCGGCAGCACGTGAGCGACCCCGGATAGAGGGATAGCGGGACAGGAAGGGCTAGGGCGCGGCGGCTTCCGCCGCCGGCTCGACCGGCGCCTCGACGGGACCGTCTCGGCGCTGGAGCTCGTGGCAGAGGCGGTTGGCCACGAAGGCGGCCGCCACCGGCGCGACGAGGAGCAGCACGCGGAAGGTCCAGACGATGCGGTTGACCGACAAGCCGAAGGTGACGGCCAGCACGTCGGTGGCGCCGGCCGCGAACAGGATCACGTAGAAGGTGAGGGTGGCCACGCCGAGCGCCGTCCGCAACGGTCGGTCGCGGGGGCGATCGAGGACGTGGTGCGGGGCATGGTCCTTGGTGAAGTGGGCCTCGATCCACGGCCAGGCGTAGAGGAGCGCGAAGGTGACGCCGGGCAGCAGCACCCCGGGGAAGAAGGGGTTGGGGATCAGGTAGTTCCCGATGGAGAGCTCCCACGGCGGCATCAGGCGCAGCGAGCCCTCCAACCAGCCGATGTACCAGTCGGGTTGGCTGGCCGAGCTGACGTTGGCCACCTCGAAGGGGCCGAAGAGCCAGACCGGGTTGATCTGGAACAGCCCGCCGAGCAGGCAGAGCAGGGCCGCGGTGAGGAAGAACACGCCACCCGCCTTGGCCGCGTAGGTCGGCCAGACCCGCTCGCCGACGACGTTGTCCTCGGTGGCGCCGTCGCCCGCGAAGTGGGTGTGCTTGTGACGCACCAGGATCCCGAGGTGGGCCGCCAGCAGGATGACGATGGCCGCCGGCAGCAGGAGCACGTGGATGATGAAGAGGCGGGGGATGATCTCGGTGCCGGGGAAGTCGCCGCCGAAGAGCAACGACGAGATCCAGGTGCCCGCCACCGGGATGGAAAGGATCACCGAGTCGGCGATGCGGATGCCGGTGCCCGAGAGCTGGTCGTCGAGCAGCGAGTAGCCAGCGAAGCCGTTGCCGAGGGCGAACACCATCAAGGTGCAGCCGACCACCCAGTTGATCTCGCGTGGTCGGCGGAAGGCGCCGGTGAAGAACACCCGGGAGAGGTGCACGACGATGGCGGCCACGAAGAGCAGCGCCGCCCAGTGGTGGACCTGGCGCATCATCAGCCCGGCCCGCACGTCGAAGCTCAGGTCCAGCACCGAGTTGTAGGCGGCGCTGACCTCCACGCCTTGGAGGGGCGCATAGCTGCCGTCGTAGGTGACCGGCGCCGCGGAGGCGTCGAAGAAGAAGGTGAGGTAGACGCCCGTGGCCAACAGGACCACGAACGAGTAGAGGGCGATCTCGCCGAGCAGGAACGACCAGTGGTTGGGGAAGATCTTGTCGAGCAGGGTGCGGCCGGTGCGGGCCACGCCGAGGCGGTCGTCGAACCACCGGGCCGTGCGACCGACGCGGGAACCCTGGGGGCCGTCCTCCACCTCGGACACCTGGGGCGCCTCGAACGCCTCGGTGTCGGTCTCGGCGCTCACGTGTCGATGTCCCAGAAGCCGGGGCCGACGGGACCGCTGAAGTCACCGGTGGCGATGAGGTTGCCGTCGTCGTCGGTGCCGAGGGGGAGCTGCGGGAGGGGCCGGGTGGCGGGGCCGAACACCGGCGTGGCGCCGTCGAACACGTCGAAGGTGGACTGGTGGCAGGGACACAGCAGCTCGCCCCGCTCGGCCTGGTAGAGCCCCACCGGGCAGCCGGCATGGGTGCAGACCTTCGAGTAGGCGACGACGTTGTTGACGGTCCAGTCCTCGCGTCCCGGCTGGGGCTGGAGCTGGCCGGGCTGGAGGCGGATGAGCAGGGTCTGGGCGGTCTCGTCGCCGACGTGGCCCTCGGGGAAGGCGGTGATCACGCCACCGACGCCGGGGTCGTCGGGGCGGATGGGCGCGCCGGCGTCGGTGACGAGGCGGACGCCGTCGCGGTAGGGCGTCGACTTCAGGCCCCTTCCTGGCCGGGGCCCGAGCGAGCGGATGGGGAACAGCGCAGCGAGGCCCAGGGCGGCCACCGAGCCCACCAGCATCTTGGTGAGGAGGTGGCGGCGGCCGAAGGTGCGGCCCCCGGTCGAGAAGTCGGCCACGAAGGCGGCCCGGTCCTCGGGGGTCGAGCCGATCCGGCCACGCGGCTCCTCGTCGGGGCCCTCGGGCATGAAGCGCTTGGCCCACAGGACGAGGCCGATGCCGATGCCGCCGAGGGCGACGGCCAACAGCACCCCCTCGGCCTGGTTCTGGCCGCCGTTGGCGTAGACGACGGCGAGGCCGAACGCGGCCAGGATGCTGGCGCCGAAGCACAGGGCCGGGGCCAGCTGTCCGCTGCTGCGATCGACCCGGGCGGTGTCGGCCGCGGTCTCCCCGACCAACGGCTCGCCGTGGGGCGCGGCGGCGTCGGGACGGGGCTCGTCGGGCGCGTCAGTCATGGGTCCTCCGCCGGGTGATCCACCGCACGAACACCAGCACCACGCTGATCCCCACCACCCAGATCAGGTAGCCCTCGGCCACCGGGCCGATGCGACCGAGGGAGAAGCCGCCGGGGTCGGCCGGGTCCTGGAGGTAGGTCACGTAGGCCACGATCGAGTTGAGCTGCTCGTCGGTGAAGGTGTCCTCGTCGAAGACGGGCATCTGGCCGGGGCCGACCCGCACCGCCTCGGCGATCTGCACCTCGCCCACCGAGTGCAGCGACGGGGCGTAGCTGCCATGGCTCAGCGCGCCACCCACGGCGGCGGCGCCGTGGCAGGCGGCGCAGTTGGCCCGGAACAGCTCCCCGCCCTCGACGAGGTCGGCGGCGTCGACGTCGACGCGGGGGATGGGCGTGCCCTCCCCCAGCGAGGCGACGTAGGCCACGAGGGCCTGGATCTCCTGCGGGCTGTAGGCGGGCGGCTTGCTCGGCGACTGGCCTTGGGGGTCGGCCAGGGGCATGCGGCCGGTTTGGAGCATGAAGTCGGCGGCGGCGGCGCCGACCCCGATCAGGCTCGGGCCGTCGGCGGTGCCCACGCCACCTTGGCCGTGGCAGCTCACGCAACCGGTGTCGAAGTACTGCTCACCGATGGCCGCGTAGTCGTCGGGGTAGCCGATGCCCTCTCCTGCCGGCGGCAGGGTCGAGGCGGTGGACGACGACGCCGGTGCGGCGGAGGTCGTGGGGGGCGACTGGGCCTGCGCCGGCTGCCACAGGAGCATGCCGATCGCGGTCAGGGCCACCACCGAGGCGCCCGCCAGCAGCGCAGGGCGCCTCATTGCAGCAGGTAGAGCGTGGCGAACACGAAGACCCACACGACGTCGACGAAGTGCCAGTAGTAGCCCGTGACCGCCACCGAGGGACCGATCGGCGCCTCGCTGTCCCGGCCCAGCACCAGGGCGGCCACCGCCACCATGAGGATCAGGCCGCCGAGGACGTGGAGGCCGTGGAAGCCGGTGATCAGGTAGTAGCTGGTGCCGTAGGCGTCGGTGCTGAGCGAGAAGTCGAGGCCGGCCCACTCGAGGCCCAGGTTCACGAGGAAGAGGGTGCCGAGGGTGAGGGTGACGGCCAGCCAGCGGCCCACCTTGCCGTGGTCACCCCGCTCGGCGGCCCGCACAGCCAGGTGCATGGTGGCGCTGGACGTGAGGAGCAGGACGGTGGACAGCACCGCGCGGGGGATGTCGAGGTCGACCCCCGCCGGCGGCCACGGGTCGTTCTCGGAGCGCAGCACGAAGTAGGCGGCGAACAGGCCGGCGAAGAACATGACCTCGGAGGCCAGCCAGACGATGACGCCGATGCCGAGGGGCGACGCCGACGTGGCGAAGTCGTCGTCCCAGCCTTCGTCGGGTGCCGCGCCGCGGTCGGTTCCGGCGTCGGTCCCGTCGTCCACGGCGGCCACCGCAGCGGTCCCCTCCACGTGGCATTCCTACCATCCCCCCGCCCGCCGGTGGCGGCCTAGGTTGCACCTGTGTCCTGGCTCGCCGCGGCGGTCCCGCCGCCGATCTCGGTCGCTCGGCTCGTGAGCTGGTGGACGCTCGACCCCGTCCCCCTCGTCCTGTCCGTGCTGTCGGGCTGGTGCTACGTCGCCGGCGTGCGGCGCCTCTCGGCCCGGGGGCGCCGCTGGCGGACGGCTCGGACGGTGTCGTTCGCGGCCGGCCTGGTGGTCGTCCTCGTCGCCACCCAGTCGGGGCTCGCCCGCTACGACACCACCCTGTTCAGCGTCCACGCCGCCCAGCACCTGCTCCTGGGGATGCTGGCGCCGCTGCTCCTCGTCCTGGGCGCGCCCATGACCCTGGCCATCCAGGCCGCCCACCGCCCGACCCAGCGCTGGCTCATCGGGCTGTTCCACCACCGGGTCGTGCGCTTCCTCACCCACCCGGTGACGGCGTGGTTCCTGTTCGGCACCACCATGCTCGGGCTGTACCTCACCGGGCTCTACGAGCTGTCGCTGCGCAACGGCGTCGTGCACGGCTGGGTCCACCTGCACCTGCTCGTGGTCGGGTGCCTGTTCACCGAGGCGGTCGTCGGCGTCGACCCCGGCTGGGGCCGTTCCCGGGCCGGGCGCCAGCTCGCCTACCCCGTGCGCCTGCTGCTGGTCGTGCTGCTGGTCCCCTTCCACGCCGTGCTCGGCCTGGCCCTGCTCAGCGCCGACCGGCCCGTGGCCGCCGACTGGTACCTCGGCCTCGGCCGCACCTGGGGGGCGTCGCCCCTCACCGACCAGCACACCGGCGCCGGGCTCATGTGGGGCCTCGGCGACCTGCTCGGCGTGGTGCTCGTGGTGATCGTCGCCTACCAATGGATGCGGGCCGACGAGCGCGAGGCCCGCCGCCTCGACGCCGCCGACGACAGCGATGAGACCGGAGAACCGGGGGTACTGGCCGGGGGCGCGTAGTGGTGGCAGCGCCCTTGCCCGATCAGCGCCTTTGACGGACGATGCGCGCCATGGGCACGGTTCGGTACCTGGCGCGGCCCAGGCTGCGGGCCGGGTGGCGCGCGGCGGTGCTGCTGG
>WPCK01254755.1_pt1 | contig 23773 bp, 14 predicted proteins | sample 5399851 | NCBI WGS metagenome assembly WPCK01 (sample SAMN12869471, study PRJNA574797) | sludge metagenome | isolation source: wastewater treatment of pH11 | place: China:Beijing | collected 2019-05-20 | reverse complement strand
GTATGTATAAATCACATAACCTTTAGGATATAAAAATAGCGGACCAGTTTTCGATTGATTTTAATCGATTATTGGTCCACTTTTAGATTAACAGTTACAAAAGTTCATGAGAATGTAATGGAAGCGATTTATTCCATAATTTGGAAGCCGTCGGACAATGTATGCATGGAATCATTTCGTTCAGTTTTGGAAAGAAAATGGTTGGAAAGAGACCATCTATCAACATGCGAAGACACTTACAAAAAAAATATTGAATATGTTGAAATGATTTATAACACGATTAGAATTCATGGATCCTGCGGTTACCTAACGCCAAATGTTTTTGAGAAACAAAAATATCACCGGATTAAATAAGATTTGGGAACTTTATCAATTTAACCTACCGTTTTCTTAACATAGTAGCAATTAGTGTTTCCAAGGTATATTAGTAAACTTGTCTCGAGACTGCGGGTAATCTCGATCCACAATTTTTTTAATGTAATTAATGTCTGTACCATCTAGCTCCAAACTTTCTAACTGAGAAATATCTATCAATTGATCAACATTACGCACATTATCGACTATATTTTTTAAGGCATCATGGTATGCGGCTAGTCTTGGTTCTTTTTTAGAGAATTTCCCTATCAAAACTTCAAATTGATCGACAGTTTCAATTTTACGGATTAAAACTTGAACTAGTCGGTCCCCTAAGTTTAGTGAAGATATGTAACTGTTGTAGGGTTCCTCTAAGATAACATTAAGGGCCATTTTTCCAAGTAGTTTTTCCATAAATTTATAGTCCAAATTTATGAGTATGGGCAGGATATTATTTATGAAATTAGAATAGTTTAAGTTAATTATTTTATTTAATTTACTAAACTCTGTATTTATATTTCCCTTCTCCTCCAGTAATTTTAACCAATTATCAATAAAGTCCAGATTTTCAATTTCATTTAAAAATAACACATAATCTTTTGTCACTTTTTGGTCAAATTTTTGATTAATCATCTTCATAAATAACTCATTGAGCATTTCAGGATCTAAAGATAATGATAAAATATGTTCTACAACTAATCTGTTTTCTGAGTAGGAAAGTGAATCTAAGCATTCATCAATTAAAGTCCAATTATTTTCTTCTGATGACAGATTCACACACAGATTTGAAAGTTCAATTAACAACGTATTTTTTTTCTCATCAGTAAACATACTTATTCTAGAAAAAATACTTCTAATATATCTTTTATCAAATGTGTCTTTTAAAAGTTTGTTGACAAGATCTGAGTGATCTTCAAATAGTTTGTTTATAATCAATACTTCCGATATGTCATCCGCTAGGGAGTCATTGGTGAATAAATTATAGGAACTATTCATTTTTTTCATTACTTGCAATACATCAAGAATATCTGGAGTATACAAACGACTTAGCTTCTTATCCAATTTAATAATTGAATTTACATAGTCAAAATTTCTTACTTCAAGGGCTTTTTGCAAAATGAATTCTTCTTCATCTCCAATATATTTCAATATATCCGTTGTTAAGAAATCTCCAAAATTATAATCATCATATTTTTCATCCGCCACGAGTAATCTCAATCCGTTAGAATAAGTACTAGGAGTTATAACCTGCTTTTTAACGATATTTTCATTTTTTAAAAATTTGTAAATATCCTCTTTTCTTTTGATGCTAACTAAGTAATCAATATATCTTGTCATGCTAGATGCATAGTTGACATCCACTTCTTCGTCATTAAAATATTTAATTAGATTTTCATTAAGGTCTGGAAGTTCTGGTAAGTAATCCCGTGTGTCTGATAATTGTGAAATCCTTTTATCAAAATGGATTAATATAGATTTCAACTGCACCTTACTCGCTAGTAACTCGCTTTTGTTTTCATCATTTCGATTTGCAATATAAAAATACATATTTGTTATCGGTATTATAAACTGTACAAATAATCGTCTTTGTTCTATATGCACTCTGAAAGAATATTCAAAGTGACTAATTATATTAATTCTATTACTAGAGGCATTTTCAAATGCTTCTTTTACATTATTATCCAAGATGTCATTAAGTACTTTCTCATTAATATTTACTCCATCATCTTTTAAGTGATGATAAGAAGAAAAATCTTTTATTGAAATGGACTTTGACACTTTTAGAAAATCTTTTATTTCGTCAAATCCGGTCATATCATTTTTTGTTTTTTCTAACAGGAATTCTGACTCGTCAATTTTTACGCTATTGTAGTTTTGTATTAGCCATTCATAGAATTCTGGCCATCTACTTTTAATAATATATATTTTCACTAAACCATCAAATTCACTTGCCTTAAACACGTTATCAGAAATATACTTTTCTTTTTTTTGTCTTAACATTACATTTGTTTCTAATTGAAGATTGTTTAAATGCTTTTTTATGTCTCTCGGCGTAAAAATTAAAAAATCACATAACAAACTTATTGCAAAATTAGATAATTTAAAGTTGCTTTTTTCAGTCATTTCTTTAATCATTTCAAACAAATTAATATTCCCTGGTTTTTTGATATCTATAACCACATCAAATATTTTTGAAAAATACTCATTAATATCCGTAAAGTCATAGTTTCGCTCACTTTGTAAAATCTTACCAAGCCTCGTTTTATCAACGGGAATGATAAAGATTCCATTATCACTACCATTTTTTAAATACCCTTTGATTGTATCCAAAATTTCTAAAGCTTGGTCAAAATCACAACGATCTAAATCATCTATCACATATATAGAAAATTTTTTGTTTTTCATTGTAACGCTTTCATACCGATTACTAAAATCTTCTGGAGAAAATTCCTTCTCTATAGATTCCGAAGTTTCTACAAATATATTCCTCAACAAAAGAGAACCAATAGATTCTATTACTGCAATACCTAATATTTTACTCGTAAGATCTATAAGCATCTCCAAGTCAGTTTGATAATCTTTTGTAGCGATTAAGAATATTACTATTAAGATTGCAACAACTACAAATGTTAAAAAAGACCAAAACCGAAGATTTTTATTTAACTCGAAATTTACGGTCGTCTTTTTTTGATAGAGATCCTTCTCAAGTTTCTTTTTCTCACATTCACTTTCTGTAGCATTAATTAAGAATGTTTTCCGGAAACTATCATTATTATATTTCCAAGCATTATACCAAACAAACCTAATTTTCTTTCCTTTGATTTCTTTAGTCTGTAGTGTCTTTTCTAACCCCTTTACAATTGAGGACTTCCCTGATCCCCAGTTTCCAATCAAAGCAATTGTTTCTGCATAGTTATTATTGACAGACGAGCACAATACATTTTCTAACTCATCGACGTAGATTGTATTCCCAAGTAAATCCGTTTCAGAATTTAACGCTATTGAATTGTCTGTAAAAAAAGTATAATTCAGCTCTCTTTCATTAGTTGCCTTCATTCCTTTACCCCTAGTATGATGATGGTGATAATAATCTAAACCATCATCACATCCCTTTCTATTATATATTTATTATAGATTTGATACGATTGTAATGTGAAATGCAGATTGATTTTACCTCCCCTTGATCGGGAGTTATAAAACCCAAACTTCGATGAATTCTTTTATTGTTATATAACCCATAATTATATTTGAATACCGCTTTGTTCACGTCATCAATCGTTTGAAATCTGTGCCGATAAAGCTATTCAATTTGTAACGCTACGTGATAAGATTTAATAATCGCATTATCATATGGGTATCCTGGTTTACTATACTAACTTAGTACAGAATCTTGACTTCCACAATCGCTATGGATTATCCGAATATCTACATATTTCCTTAATACCCTTTCAGAATTGTTGCTCCTAAATCATCATTCATCTTTCGGTGTATGAATATAAGGGATATCTGATGATACAAAATGATTTTTGCTATTTATTTGCGCTTCTTAGTCTTGTTAGGAAAATCTTTAGTTGTTGTTGTACTACGTTTATCAGACTTGTATTTTTGCCTTTAGATAGAGGCTATACACACGCCCTTCATGTAATCGTCAATAGTACGTTCGGACACATAAATGTACTCTGATTCAAGTATAGCATAGTTGAAAGCATGTATTCTCTATAAACTTACCTTTTCCGTTTGTATAAGTTTGGTTAATTGACACCTACACACGTTTATAAAAAGTAATCATAGAAATAGCAAGAGTAATCGCATCTGATTACTCTTGCTATTTTTCTTCACTAAATTAGAGAATGTATCTTAAACTAACACTGATTTACTAAGGCAAGACTTTCAAACTTTAAATTTAAATTTTAAATCACTAATTATATTTGCTATAATTAGTGAAAGGGCTTTCTTTGAAGCGGTAGGGGATCAATATGAAAAAAATACTAAGTAGTATGGATACATTTGCTAAGTATAACTTTGTAGGTGACTGGTTAATTGATAAGTACAATGATGATGAGTTAAAAGAAGAAATTCATAATAGAGCAAGGGAAGATTTAATCCGCTTGTTAAATAGGGAAATGGATATGGTGGATATGAGCTCATATTTATTTCTTTCGCTGATTTATATTGGAATGGACAACTATAACGGAAACTTCTATAGTCATCTTGAGAATTATTATGAGGAGGCTTTTGAAAACTATTCTGAACAACAGATTAATAATAGAATAAGGGAATATATAAAGTTTATTCGAAATGTTAAAGAAGATGATGAGAATAGGGTTATTGATTATGTGTTGAAGGAATCTTTTATACCTCAACATTACTTATCAAGGTTCTATAAATTTTTGTATGATATATTTGTGATTGACTATGACTATAACTTTCCACAAGAAAGAGTCGAATCTGACATTATAGAAGAAACAGAGAAAGAAATTGGTGATTTATTGCGGCAAATACTAATCCAAGCCTCACAAACTAATAATGAGGAAATCACAATAAAAGTAAATGATAGATACAAAAATTATATTCTTACAAAAGGCACGATTCTTGCTCTTACTGATGAACAATCACTTCAAAGTCTGATTCCAATTGTAGTAAAAATGTTGAATTTATTTCATGCGGATTTTTGGGGTGAAAATATAAGAGAAATCGCCTTAAATAAGCATTTGTTGGAGGGGTTCGAAAGTTGGAAGAAAGAAAATATTAGACAACAAAATGTGGGTCAATCCAAAACGACATCTGAAAGACAGACACTAAGACCACGTATAACAAGATATGATCATTCTAAGAATAGCGTGGTGCTTAGGACGCGAAGACATATAATTAATGGTGCTGTAGATACTGATGATTTTCAGGTTAGTGTTTATAACGGAAAGAAGCTACTATTAAGTTTAGATAATGATTGTTTAACATTAAAATATACTATGGGTGGCATAAGGATTGAGCCCATGGATATTTTAGTTGACGATTTCCTTGGCGAAATGAAGTATGTAGTTACACATAATAACCGGGAAATTTATAGTACTTTAAACAATTTACATTTCGATTATTTAGTCTTTGATAAGAACTTAAATAGATTAAGTATTATTGATACCTATGAAGATAATGCATTAATTACTACTATGGATAAAATGACTACATCTGGATTTGATGAGAAAAGATTACCAAACTTTTACCAATATACTGGGCTAATTAATGAAAAGATGGTTCTTCATTTCGAAGGGTCAAATGTTCTACTTACTGAAAATGAAGCTTTTATGATTATGCAAAAACCTGTTGAAAGTGTAGTCGCACAGTTCAATGATGATATTGTAGATGTGTACACAAAGCCTTTTAGTTTATATCTAGATGTTACAAATGAGGATTTTAATTCGCTGATTGTATCTGTAAACACTAAAAATTATAGGCTATGTAATATATCTTCACCTGTGAAAGTTGGCGAAAGTACATATGCTACACTTAATTTAGAAACTATCATTGATGTAGCAGGATATTATACTATAGAATATGTAAATGCTGAAAACACTAATGAGAGCTTATCGTTTATATATGATCCATTGTATTTCAACAACTATTTATTAAATGAAAACCATTCTATTAATCAACATATAAATTCGAGTTTTTTCAGCTATCAAAATCTTCATTATTCAAAGGAGTCTCTTGAAAAAGAGGAATTAAAAAAACAAAGCAGAGATGTGATCATAGATAGTAATCAATTAAGGTATACATTTAATCTTCTACATGATTATTATTGTATAAATGGAAAAGCATACTATCTTACAAGATATATTTGGTTTCCTACTCTAAAGACAAGCTTAATTGTAAATGTTTCTGATGCTTTTTCATATGAGATTATTAGTAATGGTAATACCTGTAAATATGAAGTTTCGGATGGAAGTGATCATATAACAATATCTAAAAATGATCTTGAACATTGTTTAAGAAATTCGACTTCTGGGATAATAAGTATAAATATTACGAAAAATAATGGTGATGTTCATACATTAATTGTTCACGATAAGAACATCTATAATATTGACGATTCTACTCTTATTACAGAGAAGGATGCACTTCAAATAAAAATTGAATATGTTGGTCAAAATAGAATGTATGTTGAATATGAAGATGCTAATGGTATGTTAAAGAAAACAACGCTTCCAAATGATGTTTTTGTCCGGATTCCATTGGATGCGAATAGAGAGTATAGACTTAAGATTAAAGAGGGAGAGGAATATAATCCTTTTATCGAGAACGCATTACCAAAAGAACATCAGTTATTGTATTATTATCATTTAAATGAGGAAAGTCTGGTCAAAAATAGTTTTGCGCTGAAGTTAGCGTACATTGAAGAAGATTCTACTGGAGAAATTTTAAAAAGAACAGTTCTAGATAATTTATATATTGATGCAAATAACATCATTCATGGCATTCTTTCCTACCATGAAAGAGGTAGCGATATTTTGATTCCATTTCAGGAAATTAATCCAGTTAAGGTTGAGTTCCTTGGAGATGTAACAATAAAAGGTGAGGTAACAAAAACCCCTGTTTTAGCATATATTACAGATGTGGATGGGGATGGTCTCATGTTAGATAAGTATAGATGCACGATCGATCTCGACTCTAATTCAAGGTATGGACCTATAAATCACTTTATCATGAATATAAAGGGGGAAATTCAATGACATATAAATTAAATTCAATTCAAAAAGCACACTATATAGAGAATAACTTAAAACGATATATCAAATCTACATTTCAGATTGATGATGCAATTCTTAATAATCAATTTAATACTAAAATAGATGATGAGGAAATATTAAAAGGACCTTATATTTCAGGGCGCTTACCATTTGTTGAAGGGAAATCTTTGTTAGAACTAATTAATGAGGGTATTTTGTCGCAAGAATTCTTAAAGATGCCGGCACTGAAATTAGAGCGCCCATTATATAAACATCAAGAAGAAGCTGTTAGAAAATCTGTTGAAAATAGAAATTTAGTGGTAAGCACAGGTACTGGTTCAGGTAAAACTGAGAGTTTCTTGATTCCTATACTGAATGATATTGCTCGCGATATTGAAATCGGAAAAGAGAATCGTGGTATTCAGGCTTTGCTTTTATATCCATTAAATGCATTAGCTAATGACCAACGAGCACGTGTGCGTGAAATTTTATCTGACTATCCAGAAATCACATTCGGTTTTTATATAGGTGAAACGGAAAACAGTGAAAGAAAAGCAGTAAAAGAATATATGAATGAATTTGGTATTAAACCATTAAAAAACGAGATTATTTCCAGAGAAGTTAGTAGGGAAACGCCCCCTAATATTTTGTTTACAAACTATTCTATGCTCGAATATTTGTTACTTCGACCATCTGATGAGAATTTATTCTCAGAAAAGAATACGAGTGAATGGAAGTATATCGTTCTTGATGAAGCGCATACTTATGTGGGATCCTTAGGGATTGAAATTTCTTACCTAATTAAACGCTTGTTAGGAAGTATAAGTTCTAAACCAAAGTTTATATTAACCAGTGCCACGTTAGCAACTGATGCTAACGATTTTCCGTCGGTTATAGAGTTTGCCGAAAAACTCACATCTTCAAATTTCACAAAGGAAAGTATTATTATTTCTAGGTATCAAAATTATAAAGCTCCAAGCAACTTAATTTCGATATCACCAGAAAACTACGCTTCGTTTTTTAAGAATAATGAATTGGTTTCAAATTTACACTCAAGTGTGTTTGGCTTAGAGTCCAAACTTAATAAAATTGAAAAAATTCGTGAGTTGATTTTACACAGCGAAGATTTCTACAATTTTATTAGTTTCTTAGAAACGCCAATTAAAGCACATAAAATGATTGATTTACTTGGACATCCATGGAATGAACAATTCTTATCTGACTACTTGAATTTACTTGCAAGAGTTAATAAAGAAGATACAAAGATAATTTTTGATGTTAGATATCATAGTTTTATTAAGACATTAGACGGAGCATATGTATCACTTAAACCTGAGAAAAAACTTAGCTTAAAAAAGACCGCTGTTATTAGGTTAGGTGATGGTAGTTTTCAAGATGAAGTTGCTGCTTTACAATTGGGATTATGCAAGTATTGTAGTATTCCATATGTTCTAGGACATATCGTAGATAATACGTTTCATCAAATTGATGACGAAGATCTATATGAAGTTTATGGAGAAGATAATCCTAATAATGTAGATTTACTTCTTGTAAAAGAATTTGCTAATTTCGATAATATCAATATGGATAAAAAAATTGAATATGTCCTTTGCAATAAGTGTGGTTTTATTCATGATAAGGATGTTATTAAACCCAATGTTTGTGCTTGTGGTGATTCATATAAGATTGGGTTAATTGGTTATGATAAAAGTGATTTATCCAATAAATCTTTACAAACCTCTAAAACTAATATTCATAAATGTATTTCATGCGAATCGCAAAATAATTCAGGAGTTGTTAATTCATTTTATATTGGTAAAGATAGTGCGACTGCAATAATTGGGCAACTTTTATATCAGTCTATGGATCCTAAAACGAGTTTAGCAAAAAACATCAAAGCTAATACGAACCCTTTCTTAAGTGTTGATCAAGAAATAGAGCAGGAAAAACAGCAAATTAAGCAATACATTACATTTTCAGATAGTCGTCAGCAAGCGAGTTATTTTGCATTATTTTTTGAAAATCAACATATTGATTTTTTGCGCAAAAGATTGGTCTTAGAGGTAATCAAAAACAGAAAAAATCTACCGATTACCGCTGTTGAACATGCAATACAATATAAATTTGAAGAAGAAGATTTGTACCCATACAAAAGAAACTTACAGGATCAAGGTTGGATAACAATATTAATTGAATTGTTAGATGTAAATCGTAAGTTTAGCTTATCGGGTTTAGGGCAGTTATCATTTAATTATAATATCAATGAAAAGAGTGAAATAAGTCCAGACGAGCTCATGGAGTTGTTTAACAATACCCTAGATTCTAATGCAGTAACTAGAAAAATCACTTATCTAGAGTTTAAAGCAGTGATTAAATATATATTGAATTCAATGCGTAGAATCCCTGCTATCTATTACAAAGATCATGCTATGTTGGATAGAGAAACGAGAGCCGAATTCTTCACGTATCGACAGGATGATAGAGCAGGCTTAGTTTTGGAACCAAATGATAAGGAAAAGTATCAAAAGTCATTACTGCCTTACTCAAAGTCTGGAAATATATATACAAGCTATTTATGTCGTGGCCTAGGGATTTCTTTCGAAGAGTCTAAGATCGTACTAGAGAATATATGGAATTATTTATGTAGGCAGGATATATTTATTAATAATGATTCCAGCTTAAGTCAGAATATAAAGGTCGATTATATTTCAGTTACTGATGGAAAATATATTGATTGGTATCAATGTGATAAATGTAAAACAATAACGGAATTGAACTTAAATAATGTTTGTGTTAATAAAGACTGTTCAGGAAGTTTGGTAACGGTTGATATTGATGATATTATGTCAAATAATTTTTATATTAAGCAGTATAAAGAAAAAACTATTGAGAAAATAGTTATTAAGGAACATACGGCTCAGATTGAAAGTAAGGAAGCTCGAATAATACAAAAAGACTTTAAGGACCAAAAGGTTAATATATTGAGTTCTTCTACGACATTTGAGATGGGGGTTGATGTTGGTTCGTTAGATACAGTATATATGAGAAATGTACCCCCGCTTCCAGCAAACTATGTTCAACGCTCTGGTAGAGCAGGTAGAACAAAAGAGACAGCTGCTTTTGTACTCACATTTGCTAGTAATAATTCACATGACTATACATTTTTTGAAGATCCATTGAAAATGATCAACGGCAAAATTCGAGCACCATATTTTGATGTTAATAATTCTAAAATAGCAAACAGACATATCACTTCTTTTGCTTTATCAAAGTTTTTTAAAAAGTATCCTGATTACTTTAGTAATAGTAAGCTTGCAGGAGATCAAGATATAATAAGCCTATTTTTTGAGTTTGTAGAAGATCAGAAGGAAACAATAATTAAGTTTGTTGAAGAAAATAACATAATTAAAGATTTTAGAAACAACTTTATGTGCTGGATGGAGGACAATATTACAGGATCCGGAACTAAGCTACAAGTGATGTATCATAATCACACAACTAAAATCTCTCAGTTAGAAGAAGCTCGAGAAGATGCATACAAGAATAATATTAACTATGGAAATTTATCTGACTTACTCAATGACTTAAGAAATCAATCAATGCTTAAGACTCTATCGCAATATGGTGTTATTCCTAGTTATGGATTCCCTGTTGACTCAGTTAGCTTAAACATTCCCAATGTGAAACGATTCAAATTAGATAGAGACTTAGGCACAGCAATATCAGAATACGCACCCTCATCTGAAATAATTGTAGATAAAAATAAATATAGATCACGCTATATAAATGTAGGCGGGAAAAATTCACTGCCTCATTACTTTTATGTTAAGTGTGATGATTGTAATGCTATAACTCATAGTTTAAATGAGAATGATGAATCTCTAAACTTTTGTAGAAACTGCTCAAGTGAGAATATAGGTGTTAAGAAGAAATTTGTTATTCCTGTCAATGGTTTCACAAGTGAACTGAATGCCATCAAAGAAAAGCAAATTAAACCTAAGAAAACATACAGTAGTGACTACTACTATATTGGAAATAGTGGCGAGTTTTTACAGGATATTGAATATCGTGATACGATTAGATTAAAATCCTCAAAAGATACAGAGTTGGCAATATTAAATGAGAACAATTTTTACATGTGTGAAACATGTGGATATACAGAACTTGAACCCAATCAATCTATATTTCCCAATTCGAAAAAAAACCATAAAAAACCGGGTTCGAATTATAATTGTTCTAATAGTATTTTGAATAGGAGCTCTTTAGGACATACATTTTTTACAGACGTAATTATTTTTGATATAACATCATTTGAGTATAAAGAGAAAGAGATGCGATCATTTATGTATGCCCTTCTTGAAGGCATCAGTATCAGTCTAGAGATTGAGAGAAATGATATCAATGGGATAGTGCAAAATATTGATGGAAGATATCAATTAATACTATTTGATACAGTACCTGGTGGGGCAGGTCATGTTAGTCGTCTTTTAGATGAGACAATTTTATTTGATGTATTAAAAGAAACTTTCAATAAAGTAAACCAAACTTGTTGTGATGAGTCTTCCTCTTGTTATAACTGTTTACGTAACTATAAAAATCAAAAAATTCACCCTTTATTAAAAAGAGGGGATGCAAGAAAAGTAGCAAGGGATATACAAAGATCTATTAATAGAAGAGATATACCTGAATATTATATTGATAATGATAGTATTGAAGCTGATTCATGGACTCAAATAAATGACATGTTTGATAGAGAGTTTTCTAACCTTGTTGGGAAAGTAAAATTACCTTCAAAGATATATGCAGACCTAGTAATTAATGGTAAGAGAAATGAAACATTTTTAATTTGGGAATCAAGTAAAGTCGCTATTGTAACTTCTGAAAGTGTAGTTGATACAAATTATAGTGATTGGAGGTTATTTACTATAAATCAAATAGAGGAGCTTGTTGCTTATATGGAGGAATTACATGGCTAAAATGATATCTACACTGGACGCTAAAACGCTGTCAAACATTAATATTGGAGAAAAACTTGCTTATGAGTCATTAATGAAAATATCAGACGCAATCGTGTTTCACTCAGTTAACTGGAATTCAATAAGAAATGGACGGTTAGCTCAAGGTGAAGGTGATTTTGTTGTATATTTACCGGGGAGTTGTGTGATAGTTATTGAAGTAAAATCAAGTAATATTAGATTTTCAGATGGAAAATGGTATCAAGAGAACAGGTACCATAATTCAGAACACGAAATTGATAGTCCACTTCACCAAGCAAATAGAACTAAGTTCGAACTCATAAAACTGTTTAAAGAAAAAAATATAAATGTCAGTGTAATATCTGCTGTTTGGTTTCCAAACTCGAAGGGAATTGAAGGACAGTTGCCAATGGAGTATAACGAAGCGTTAGTATTTCTAAATAGAGATTTGAACAATCCTAAGAAGGCATTATTAGAAGCTTTTAAGTTTTCGGGGTTTAGAAACCATACGGCTGATAAATTATTAACCAGTCAAGTGATTGACTGTATTTCGCCAAGATTTTCAGTTTTTACAAATGGTCAAGGAATTATTGATGAGCATAATTTTCATTTTAATAGAATGACAATGGAACAGACTCGTATTCTTGATTTTTTAGTAGAGCAAAACGAAGCAAGTATAGTCGGTGGTGCAGGAACAGGGAAAACCGTATTAGCGATAGAAAAAGCAAAACGATTATCTTTGGATGGGCCAGTTCTATTCTTATGTTTTAACCGATTTTTGGCACAGAATTTAAGAGTCCGATTATCTAATTATTCAGATATTGAAGTACATAACCCGCAAAGTTTGTTTTATCATTTTAATAAAAATGCCAACCTTGGGATTGAAGAATTAACGTGGGATCATTTAAATAATTTTCTTTTAGAGATTCAAGAAAATGAGTGGATGTACAAACATATTGTAATTGATGAAGGTCAAGATATTGATTCGGATTTCATCCTCCTTTTAAAGGGTCTATGTAATATGGATGAATTCGGCTTCTTTTATGTTTTTTATGATAAAAACCAAATGGTTCAAAATATAGATGAACTATCGTGGAGAAAGAAAATACCATGTCAGCTTGTCTTAACAACAAATTGTCGAAATACACTCAACATTGCTAAAACATCTCACTCTGTATTAAAGTTGGATAAATTAAAGGTAAAAAGTGATATTGATGGGAGTCAATCAAATCTTTATAGAGTAAACAATCAAGATAAGATAGAAGATAGAGTCGCAAAAATAATAAAGAAACATCTCGAAAATGGATACCAACTGGATGATATAACTGTTTTGACATTAAAAAAGATAGAGGAGTCTATCTTAGCGAATGTTAGTAGAGTGGGCAGCTATAGTCTGTCAGTTGATAAGAAAGTAGGAAGATCTATTTTGTTTACGACCGCAAGAAAGTTTAAAGGCTTAGAATCAAATATTGTTATTCTTGTAGATATTGATAAATCAACTTTTGAAAACAAAATTAACCCACTGTTATTCTATGTAGCTACTTCTAGAGCAAAGGTACATCTTGATTTGATTTTCTTAGGGGATGACAAAGCGTATTTACATATGATTTCCAAGTTCTTATCAGAAGAAACTAGATATCCAAAAGCGGAATTTATTAGAAGATTAAATATCAAAGTCATATAATAATATGTGTAGAAATAGATTTAACTGTTTTCAAGTAATAAATCATTTCTACTTAATATTCTAATAGAAGTAGTAGTAGTAGTATCAATCAACAAGGGGCATTGTTAATTTTTGCACTATATGTTTATAAAGAAACTCTAATATTTATTAAAAGTTGATATTACAGGAAAAAATAAATATCAACTCAAGAATCGATAATAATATGGAGCTGTATAAATATAATAATCAGAAAGGACAGGAAAATAATGATTAATCGAATTACAGAAGAAATTGACAGATGTATTAATGAAAATCTTCTAATCGCAGGGTTAACACTCACATTAACATTAATTGATGCATGCGCAAAATTGGAATATCAAAATGAATCTAATAAGGAGACATATACGGAGTGGTATAACCGGTTTATTTTAGGAAAACTTAGTGAAGTGAATTTAGGTCATGAATTTATCTTTGCATTCCCAAATGGCAATGAGATTTATGATTTAAGATGCAACATGTTGCGCGAAAGCAATCCTAAAATTGAAGAATCTAGGTTAAAAATGTTTTTTTCTAACAAAGATTTGCTATTTTCGAGAACATCTACAGGAACTATTGTTGATGGAAAAACTGAATGGAAACACGACGATTCGATCAACGTGAGAATCATTGTAGAAATATTAGTTGATCTAGTTAAAGAATATTATTCAGAAAACGAAGAAAAATTTGAAAAAGTTGATTTTACTGTTTTTACAAACGAGTAGTTTATTTAATAACAAGAGTATAATTTGAATATTTGGAATGTCAACACTTCAATAAGTCGCTTATTTTGTGTCATTCATCAAATATGACTATAAATACTATTAATCGATTGTCGGGAATGCTGAAAGAGTCGTAGTTAAGCTTCAAAAAATTGAAAATCAGAGTGACAAAATTATTATATAGTTATTTCAAGTAACCAATCATAACTTCACGAATAAAGTGTATAATTATCAAAGGAGCAAGGAGAGTTTATGCGAAATAAATTAAACATATTTGAATATTATTCTCAGTCCGGTGTATTACCAATTGAGAATAATGCAACAAGAAATTTAAGTATTGTATTAAGGAGCGATCCATTGTGTTTTGAGGTGTTCATACGGTTACTGGAAGAGAAAAAAAGAAAAGAAAACAAGCAATTCAACATATTAAATAATAGCACTAAAGTGTACAGATCAGTTGACATACAGCAAAAAATCACCAGTCTACAATACAATATTGATCAACTAATTGGCGTTGCACTAACGACAAATAGTAATTTGACATATGATTCGTTCATGAATCCGGGCGACACAGAGAAAAATGGTCAAATTACTGATATTGTCATTGAATATGACAGAAGTTTGATTATAATTGAAGCTAAAAGGACTAAAGAAGACGCTAGAGGCCAACTCGATAACCAAATTAAAGAGTTTATAAAAGTTAACGGCATTGAAGATGATGTTAATCCAATATTGATCACAATTACATGGGATGAAATAATTCGTGGTTTGGTGGAGCTGAATAATCTAACTGACGGTAAAAACATTATTCTAAATGACTATATTCTCCACATTCAAGAGCGGGTTCCTGATTTTTTACCAATCGTTCCATTTTCACTGTTAGGTAGCGATAAAGAATCTTCAATAGTAAAGCGAATTGATTTTGTCTCTGAAAATTTTACTGAAGAGTATACAAATTTCACTATTAATAAAAAGAATGGCGTTCCATGGATAGCGATGAAAGAAGAAAAAGTGCCATACATAAAAATGTTTGCTCTTTTTCTAAAAAAATCTGATTTAGAGCTGCATTATCATTTAGGCAACAATATTTACCAAGGTAGACATCTATACTCAAAGAAACTTGGAATTCTAAAACACAACTACATTTTAATCAATGATTTAGACTTTAAAATTAATATCAGGCCTTACATAAAAATCTCAAACTCATGGGGTTCTTGGCTTTCAGAAGTAACAATTAACAGTAAAGAACCAGAGGTTCTAAAAACCATGTTTAAAACACTTTGCAAACGTTATTCTAGGAAAGATATAAATAAAGATGATTTTAAAAATATAGTTAGGAATTATTCCAATTATATTAATACAGATGAGTTAATTTCTAAAGTCGAAAATTTGTCGTACGACACTTTTACATTTTCTCTCTCAGTAAATGTATCAATCTTAGGTTTATACAAGTATTTTAGGGAAATTGATGTCCATGAGAATACTTCAGAAGAAATCAGTCATTTTCTAAATAATGCTCTTGATAGTTTAATAAAGCTAGTTGAGTAGGAAACTGCAACAGTTTTCTTTTTACTTTTACACAATTATACGGACTTTATCTTTGGGAATCATGGTATAATTAAAATATACAAAAGGAGATTTTTATGAAAAATAATAAGAAAATATTTTTCAGCGTTTTAGTTCTATTGCTTTTACTCACTGCATGTGGGAAGTCTAATAATGACACCGAACCAGAAGTAGAAAACCCCGATGATGATAACACAGGGCTTGTCCAAGAAGGGGTAGAAACAGGCCTTATCTATCAAGATTTCTCGGCGCTTACTACGCAATCTGATCTAAAATCCATTATCATGGGACTGTATACAGAAAGCGATCTTGATCCAGACTATTTAGAATCCATTGGTAATTTTCATTTGATTACAAGCGTAAAGGCAGAAGATAAAACAAGTCAAGATGCTTTTTTTGGTGGTACTTATAATTTTAAAGAAGCGAAGATTTCTGAAAGTGGCATCAACACCTCTGCCTATAGCTTAATGCTTTTACGCGCTGAAGATGCTGGGCAAGCAAAAAAACTAGCACAAGACATTAGTAAAAGTGTCAATCCTAATAAGTGGATTTGTGTGACAGCGGAAACCGTAGTTTCTGCTGCGAATGATGATCTTGTCTTAGTGATTATGGGGGACCAAAAGGAAGTTAACAAAATTATAGAAACATTCAAACGATTACCATAAGGAGCCGTCTATGTTATTTTCAAGCATTACCTTTCTTTATTTCTTTTTACCCTTTAGTTTGCTTGTTTACCACCTCACACCAACGAAGTTGAAAAATAGTGTTATCGTCTTTTTTAGTTTGATATTTTTCTATCTTGGCGAGCCAGATTACTTATATCTGCTTGTAACCGTTGCGAGTTTGAGTTATTTTTATGGCGTATCCCAAGCAAAATTAAAACCAAGTCAAAAAAACTTGGTTTTTGTTTTAACCTTAGTCATCTTATTTGCCTTGTTATTTTATTTTAAGTATTTTGACTTTTTTATGCTCAGTGTTAATTCGCTCTTTAAGACTCAGTTTAACTTAAAAAAGATTGCTTTACCCTTAGGGATCAGTTTCTATATCTTCCAAGCCAGCAGTTATGTGATTGATGTCTATCGTGAAGATGTACAAGCAGAACGTAATCTGATTAACTATTTTGCCTACTTAACCTTTTTTCCACAATTAATTGCTGGACCGATTGTGCGCTATCAAGATGTTCAGAAAGATATTCAAGTGAAAAATAATGCCCTTTCAATGGTTGAAAGTGGCATCTTACGATTTGTCTTGGGTTTGGGTAAAAAAGTACTTTTAGCCAATGCCTTAGGCCAATACGGTCAAGAAATCACAGGCACAACTGGTGGTCTTTACTGGTTAAGTGCGCTGACCTTTACTTTGCAGCTCTATTTTGATTTCTCGGGGTATTCCGATATGGCCATCGGGATGGGACAAATGTTTGGGATTCAATTTCTAGAAAACTTTAATTATCCTTTTATGGCGACAAGTATCAGTGATTTTTGGCGTCGTTGGCATATTTCTCTGGGTATTTGGTTTAAGAAATATGTTTATATTCCCTTAGGTGGCAGCCGCGTTTCGGTAAAACGATTAATCTTTAATTTGGCTGTGGTTTGGTTTTTAACTGGATTATGGCATGGGGCAGCCTTTAACTTTATTGTGTGGGGCATTATGATGTGGATGATGATTGTGTTTGAGAAAGTGATTGGTAAAGATAGAGTCACTCGTTTTAAATACGTTCATATCATTGTGACATTTATTTTAATTGTCTTAAGCTTTGTAATTTTTAAAAACGATTCCTTAGCACAAGGCTTACAGCAAATTAAAATCATGCTTAATCCCTGGGCCTTTAATTTAAGGGACAGCCAAACACATTATATGTGGCGTAATCATTTACGCTTTGTAATTATTGCTTTAATACTGGCCACACCGCTTGTAAAAAACACTTATTTCCAGATTAAATCAGAAAAATTAAAAATGTCAATCAATGTTTTATTTGTTATCAGCGTGATGCTTTTAAGTACGGCATCGTTGGTGAATGAATCGTATAATCCATTTCTCTATTTTAGATTTTAGGAGGGCTTATGAAAAAATATATCCTCAGTTTTGTTTTTTTCTTTATCTTAATTCTGGGCAGTGTGGGGTTTTACTTTACGTCTAAAGAAACAGTTTCTCAAACAGAACGGCGTAAATTATATCCCTACCCAAAACTGACAGTCCAAGAGCTACAAAGTGGTGATTATTTGCGTGAGTTAGAGCAGGCCTTACAAGATCATTTTATTTTTCGTGATGACTTGAAACACTTACAATATCAGTTTAAACACACCATCTTAGGACAAATGGTGGTGAATGAGCGTTTTTGCGAAGATGATTATATTTTTCGTCTGTTTGCCATGAAAGAAGCAGAACCTTTTAAACAAAGTGCGCTTTATTATCAAAACCTTCAAGAGCAATATTTTCAAAAGGCCGCAAAACAATATTATTCCTATATCCCTAATAAGGACTTTTACAGTAGCACCAAATTGCCTCAGTTTGATTTGTCTGTCTTAGCTGATTATCAACAAATAATGGGCTCATTTTCACAAGAAATCAATTTGGATAATCAACTGACACGCGATCATTATTATCAAAGTGATTTGCATTGGCGTCATGAAAAAATTGCGCCTTTGGCCTTTGATATACTGCAACAAATGTCACGTCCAGTAACGGAACCAGCCTTTATTGCCCATGAGTTGGGTTATTTTGTGGGCAGTGATGGGCGCGCACTGGCAAGTAAAAAAATACAAGATGCTCTGATTTACCAAACCTGGCCTGAATTAGCAGACTATGAGCTGGTTGATCTTGTCACTCAAAAGCCCTTAACACTTTATGATACACAAGTCCTTGAACAGCTTGATCCTTATAATCTTTATTTAGCCGGACCCCAAGCATTACTCTCTTTGACCCATGTTGACTTTAATCCACAAAGTGATCCGACTCTGTATCTCATACGGGATTCTTATGCCAGCAGTCTTGCACCTTATTTGACGCATGGCTTTAAAAGAATTATCTTAATTGATATGCGTTATATTGATCAAAAAGTGTTGGGACGATTTATCGATGTGCAAGAACAAGATACTGTCTACTATTTAAATGCACTATTAATGTTATCAAAACCAGAACTGCTACGATAAAATAATGGGGAAGATTTAAATAATACAAAATATTAGAAGTAAAAATTAAGGAGACATACTTGGTGGGAAAGCAATAAACGATAACACGCGTCACTAGGTTACAAATCACAAACTGAATATGCTTTAGCAGTATAACTATAAAAATTGTCTTCCAAAGTGTTGACTGTCCATGTTTGGTTATGCGTTTAGTGAGTTTTTATTGAGGATGATCCTTGTGAGTTTGTGGATAATTAGTTATATTTTAATCTTTTAATTCTCTTGTTGAGATGCCTTATTTCGTTGAACTTGAAGGGCGTCTATGCTACTATTTAGAAAGATGAAGGAGATGCTTGATATGTTAAAAAAAGCACGTTTTATGATTGGTCGTGTCCTTAAAATGGATTACAAAAGTTTTTTTGAAACTTCTAAAGAAGTGAGTGAAATCACGGGTAAAAATCGTTTGTTGGTTTTCTTTGATATTGTGTAGGCTGGCTTGAAGTATAAGGCAGGATACAAAGATTATTTAGCGTTTAGATTTTATGAACTCAATGCATCCCAAAGGGAGACTTATATTACGCGTGGTCGTAACTTTGAGTACGTGACGTCTTTGAATGATAAAGATGCGCGAGGGCTTGTATCGAATAAAACTTTGTTTTTAGAGAAGTTTGATGAGCTTTCTCATAGAAAATGGTTGTTTGTTGATAAAAATGATTTTGAAGAGTTTAAAAAGTTTTATTTGAGTGTTGATGAATTCATTGCGAAACCGATTCATCAGTTGTCTGGTGTTGGGATTGAGTTTTTTAAGACAGATGAAAACGATGTAGTTGAAATGTTTGAAAAGTTTACAACGGATGATGAGTATGTGTTGGAGGAGATTGTGATACAGCACCCTCAAATGAGTGCGTTGAACACAAGTTCTGTGAATACAATTCGTGTTGTATCTTTGCGCGTTGGTGATAAAGTTGAGTTTCCGTTTATTGGGGTACGAATGGGTAATGGGAGTCGTCTGGACAATTTTAATCGTGGTGGGATTATTTCACGTGTGAATATTGAAAAGGGTATTTTACAGACTGATGGTGTGAGTCAAGATGGTACGGTTTATACGCATCATCCAGTCACAAATACAGAGTTTAAGGGGTTTGAGATACCTTATTATCAAGAAGCGATTGAGATGGTTAAGTGGGCGGCAGTTCATTTGCCTGGTATTGGTTATGTTGGATGGAATATTGCGATTTCTGAAGAGGGGCCGCTTCTGATTGAAGCCAATGATTTTCCTTCGCATGATTTACTTCAATTTCCTGAGTTATTAGGTGATGATAGAATTGGACTTCGTCCTGTTTTTGATGGCTTAATTGATAAGATGAAGCAAGGAGACGAATAATGAAAAAGATTTTTTGGAAGATTCGTTATTATTTTTGGCGGGTTCGTAATATGGATTATAAAGGTCTTTGGGATGCGATTAATTTTGTAAAAGAGCGTACCCATAGAAACCGATTGTTTATCTTCATTGATATGACAATCAGCTCCATTCGTTATGGCTCTGGTTATGTGGATTATTGCGAGTTTGAGTTTTATGACATTAATCACGAAAAACGCGCTACTTATTTGACAATGAGTCATTCTGCCGTAGCCGATAAAAGATTTAATGACCGTGATTACGTAAAGTATCTTGATGATAAGGGTTTATTTGCGAAGCGATTTGAAAAGTATTTGGGCCGAGAGGTCTTGGACTTACGGGAAGCTTCACTTAAAGATTTTATTGATTTCACAAATCGTCATGAAGAATTTATGGCTAAGGCGTTTGATCAATTGGCTGGTGAAGGTATTGATTATGTGAGGACTGAAGAGATTGATGATGTAGATGCGCTTTATCAAAAATTCATGGATAATCGCCAGTTTATTCTTGAGGAATTTATTAAGCAAGATCCTGAAATGCAAAAGTTGTCTTTGAAGAGTGTCAATACCATTCGTATGGTAACTTTTATTGATGATGAAGGTATCCCGCATTTACTTGTTTCTGCGCTTAAAAGTGGAGATAAATCAATTATTGATAATATTGGACAAGGTGGAATGTATACGATTTTGGCAGAAGATGGAAGTATTCAATATCCCATGATCAATCAAAACGGTAATAAATTTACTACACACCCTTCAACAGGCATAGATTTATTGTCTTTTAAAGTTCCACGATATGAAGAGATGAAGGAGATGGTCCTTGCGGCTTCCCTTGTGATTCCTGAAGTGCGTTACGTTGGATGGGATGTAGCTTTAGGGATTGATGGTCCCTGCATTGTTGAGGGAAACAGTGGCTCTGGTCCTTTCCAACCCATTCCAAGTATTACTGAAGACAAAATAGGTTACCTACCACTTTTTGAAAGGTATATGGGGCCTTTACGTAAGTAGATATAAATTATCAAAACTAACACCTTCCTACATTAGTTAAGGAGGTGTTTTTAATGCCAAGATTGAAGGTATAAAAGCGCAACCACTTTCAAACAAGAAAGAGAAAATGGTTCCAACTGGAAAAAAACTAGATTTGTATTAATTGAAGAACTCATCTTTCATTCTAATGATGATCGTGTAACGGAAATTAAAGAGCAGCTGACGTATTATTTAATCTTAATGCTCCTTCCTATTCTGGTTTACCTTTTAAACTTACTTTAATTTGCTCCTTTAGCTTATGTCGCAGTGCTCAGTCAGTTGTTCAAAGTTTTGCCATCGGAGTTACAAAAAACTTTTATATGATTTGATTAGCGATATAATTGGCAATTCAAAATTAGCGCTGTTATCAGTAGGGTAATTGAGTGTGTATCTAACGGTGTGATGGCGATTCTTAATCCAGTGAAGCGATCCTATAATTCCGAAGAAAGGCATACTCATTATTTAATTGCGCCTATTGGTGATTTTTTCACCATAGGATTTTTTTTGTCGTAATCCTTACCTTATGAGTCTTGTTCCAAAGAGAAATTGATAACCTAAAAAAGAAAAACAAAGTTAAACAAAATATGAAGATATAAATCATATCAAGTACGCAAAGAAAACTGTTAACGATGAATATGGTATTGACCTATCTATTAACATGGATAGAGCAATTAAACGAGTGACAAGTCAAAATAATTAATGAGAACAAAGTTAAATAGTCAATCAGGGCACTGTGACAAATTTTGAGGACTAATCGTTCTCGTTAATATAGTTATTAAGAAGAGATAAAAAAAGTTGATACATTGGCTGAAAAGAATAAAAGATATCTTTAGAGACAATAAGAAAACCTATGGAACACGTATAATCAAATCAGCATTAATACGCTAAGGCTATCAAGTATCTAGAGTGCGTATCATGGTTAGTGAAGATTTTTTATCGATTTTTACAAAAGCACAATATAAGGTTCATAAGACCAAGTCTAATGATGCCCATACACAACGAACTTAATAGAGAATTCGAGGACCGAAATCTATTAGAAAAAATCGCTGGTGATTTACTTATGTCCGTGTTGGTGGCTCAGGGAACTATATCTGTACAATTATGGATTTACATAATCGAGAAATGATTGGATATAGTACTTGGTAAAAAAATTGCCTAACTCGTACACAAAGCATTCATCAGTAATAAGCATGATTTGTTACTTGTAGGGTTATTTCACATGAACAGATGCCGAGAAGAGATCAACACTCAAATTGATGAACTCCTGTATACATTTGATATAAACGACTATTAAGTCATAAAGGATCGCCCTATGACAATGCAGTCGCCGAAGCAAACTTTAAAAGCTTGAAATTTGAATTTATATACCAGAATAAATTTAACACATTAAAAGAATTAGAAGTAGAATTAGGTGGACACATTTGGTGGTATAACAATAAACGACTACACTCGTCACTAGGTTACAAATCACCAATTGAGTATGCTTTAACAGTTTAACTATAAAAGTTGTCCGCTAAAGTGTTAACAGTCCATACTTAACACCCGCTGAATATGAACGCTCACCAGATTAACTTAACTTTTTGTCTACTAAAGTGTTGGCAGTCCAACGTGTATCCTTTTTTGATGTCAAATAAAGTGTATTATATTCACACTTTACGATCCCGTATTTTCGTCATTCTCATGGTTATTAAAGTTATTGACATCAAATTTTTATAAAAAATTAAGCACGTTCTATACTCTACAAATTATTACTCCAGAGAATCTAAAAGTCCAAATTCCACATGTTTTTTAATAGTACGAACTCTTCCTTTAAAAGGTCTTATGCTATCTGTCTGTGTAATTTTCCAATAAGTTTTGAACAAAATTTTTGGGACTACTTCCTGTGTGTCTTCTAAAAACGGTGTGGAAGTACTTATAGTCAGAGAAGCCACAAAGATGGGCAACTTCTTTTACCGACTTGTTTGGGTTTTCTAGTAATAATGAAATGGATTTTTGAATCCTATAATTGGTTAGGTACTTATTAAATGTTAGTCCGGTTTCCTTTTTAAAGTTTAGGTTTAAAAATGTTTCGCTATAATTTAGGACATCTACGAGATCTTTCATATATAGAGGTTGGGAGTAGTTTTCGTGGATATATTCTAACATTTCATGAACGATTGAACTTTGGATTGCGTTCATATCG
>WPCK01100773.1_pt1 | contig 23799 bp, 21 predicted proteins | sample 5399851 | NCBI WGS metagenome assembly WPCK01 (sample SAMN12869471, study PRJNA574797) | sludge metagenome | isolation source: wastewater treatment of pH11 | place: China:Beijing | collected 2019-05-20 | reverse complement strand
ACCCGGAAGAATTCCGGAAGTCGAAGTAAACGGAGTAATTCGCCGAGGCGTTCCACGGTCCGGCGACCGTGGCTTCCGGGGCCGAACCGCTGATCTGATACCAGACTTCGGTTTCGGTGTAGCCGTGATAGCCGTACTGCGTTGTACGGCCAAGGCGATCGGTCTTGCGGATCAGCCGGTCCATCTCGTTGTAATAAAAACTTCGCGTCTTGCCGAGTTCGTCGGTCTCCACCAAAGCCAGTCCTTCAAGACTGTACCTGTCTCCGTTCGTCCGGTCCCGGCTCATCGCCGACGCACCCTGTCACCGTTTTCCCGCACTGCCGCTGAGGAAAATAGCTGCGTCCCCTTTCCCCTGCCTTTAGCTATTGATACGGATTGGCGAGAATCCGAGGCCCAATCTGACCTTCGATTATCCAGTCAATCGCCGTTTCCTGAAACCAGCTTCGATCGCGCGTCCTGGCCGTTTCCGCCAGCCAATCAGGCAACGGTCTGAACTCACCGCCTTCAAAAAGCAAAAGGTACTCAACCCGGTCCTTGATAACAGCATCAACATAGTCAAATTGGCCATCGGCACCCACATCGTAAAGTGTTAGGCCCGGTTCGAAAACCAATGACAATTTGCTGATTCCTTTTGAATCCAGCGTCCATTGACAAATCGGGTGCCCAATTTCTGGTAGAAATGCGTCGAAACAACGCTGAACAACGATATCCCCACGAATAGTAACTCGGTCGCGCATTTGCATGAATTCACCTCGGAACCATGTGCGTTCTTCTGTGCGACTTCCATCATCGTTGGCCTTTTCGAGAACCCGGGTTGCTGGCCATTGGGAAATAAACGTTGCATCCAGATTTGTATTTTTTGGTATGGGATCCACAAAGTGCTGCATTTGGTTCTCGAGCAAATAGTTAACTAGCCAATCGGTCCCCTTCTCACGTGTCTCCTGAAACAAGTCAGCCGAAAGGGGACTCACTCTGTAGTCATCGCCAAGGAAAAACCAGTTAATAGATCGGAGTTGGCAGTCGATTACCAAGAGGTCAAAAATGCCATTGCCATCAATATCAAGCAACTCATCTTTCGTAGACGCTTCCTGCGGCTTTTCTCTTTTTGGGCTGGATTCCGAGAAAAGGTACCTGCCAACACTGTGCGCTATACTTCGGACATACACTCCGTCTGAGTTGTATAATTTGAGACTGTTGCTCGCGATGGTTTCACCCTCAATAACCTGAGAACGTACCATCACAATCAATTCTCCACGACGAATAGTGCTTTCAATCGATTTGCTCGTCGACTTTTCCCATTTCGTGACCAGAGATTCGGTGAGTTGCAAGTCGACTGATTCAGTTTGAAGAACCTTTCCCGATACACAGTTCGCAAACAATGCCAGGCAAGTAAAGCACCCGAGAACAAAACTCGTTTTCCAATGAACTTTCAAGCTACTTTCAACGATCTGAACGAATCGCATGAATTGAGAACGGTTGAACTTCATCCGGCTCTGCAAGGCGGTACTATCGATACTCGTCCCTGATTGCGAACACATGTTTAAGAAAATCTGCTGGTATAAGCCGGTCAAGTTGGTCATTTTGCCGCCTTTGCCCGGGACTCAAGCTTCAACGCGGATCGGCTAATTCGGTTGACAGAAAATCGCCTGATTTCCTTCTGAAACCATTCGGGTCCATTGTTCCTGGCCCGTTCCGCGAGCCAGTCAGGCAAGGGCCTCGCCTCGCCGCCCTCAAAAAAAAGAAAATACTCGACGTTATCTCCGACGGCGATTTCTGCATAGTCGTATCGTCCGTCTGCTCCAATATCAAACAGGTCAAATCGGGTTCCAGGCGAGTAGGCGAATCTTCCAACCCCTCTTGAGTCCTGGGTCCATTGACAGACCGGGTTCTCGATTCCAGGGAGAAAAAAGTCGAAAATGCGTCGCTGAACTACCTCATTTTGAACGTATACAAGCTCACGCAATGGCATGAACTCGCCACGTAACCAAATGCGCTGATCGGTACGATGACCGTCATCGTTCAAGGTATTAAAGGTCTTGGTAGCGGGCCATTCTGTCAAGAACGTACAACGATTGACAGGAGTGTAGTTCCCAAAATGCTCTGTTCGATTTTCGAAAAGTTGATCGATAAGCCATGCTGAACCTCGTGCCGTCGCCAAGTCAAATAATCCGGAAGCCAGTGGCCTAACCTCATAACGGTTCCCGACTAAAAACCAGTTGGTGGACGGCAACTGACTGTCTACCACGACAACGTCAATCTTCTGGTCCCCATTAACGTCAACCAACTCATTTGTAAAGCTACTGGTGCCGTCCTGGTTGTCCTCGCTTTGGCTGATTCTCGCAAGCCTTTCCGTTAGAGAAGGCTCCAGGACCTGAATTGTATATCGTTCATTTCCAAGTGAGTTTCGCATCGAAATGGAACTTTCATGGACGTCCTGTCCGAGAATTAAGTCCTTGCGAGTCAAGATCTCTATGCTTCCACGAAACGTGTTGCGCAAAACGAATTTTGAAACCGCGGTTTCATTTACCTCTTCTTCCGTTTCACTCAGCTGTGTGTCCCTTGTCGATCCTTGCCACGCCCAGCCTGAGCATAGACTTGTCGATCCGACCAGGTAGAGACTCATGCAGATTACGGCTGCAGTCGATCGAATCATCAGGATCGCTCCGCATTGATGGGTTCTGCAATAGCTGTTACCGTCCAATTCCGTTTCCGCCTTTTATCAAGTCCGCAATTTGGTCGATCACATGTCGCTTGAAGATCCAACCGGGGGACGCAGCATTCATGATAGCACGGCCTGAATCTTCCAAAGGCCGCACTCCCTGTCCGGTTCCGTCGCGATTTTTCTTTCGCATCGGCAGAAAGTCGGCGCCGCACGCTCGCCTCGGCGCTGTCTGATCCAGTTCCCGGCTTGCTCATTCCCGCCAACTTGCCCCTTCAAGCCCGTCGCGCAAGCCTCTGCCGCGCGATAAACGATCGATTCGCAGGAAAAACTCGCCACCCCCACCTGCCGCCGCGCCAACAAATGCTGTGTCCCCCGTTGGCCTCTTTGTGTGGTTGTTGAATCTCAATCAGACGCGAGTCGAATCGCGATCGGAAACGAATTGCCTTTTTACCACGATGTCGCGACCGGACAGGTTTTAACAGTTCGTTGAATAAGTTCGACGGCGATAAGCGCGCCACACGGCTTGGGATCGACGTGTTTATTGAGCGAACAGTAATCGAGCCCCAGCCAGCGTTTCGTCCGGTGCACGCCGAACTTGATAGCGATCCTTGCGGGCTCTAGCCACAACCACTCGGGAATCCGCTTCCCGCAGAGATCCGAACCGCGCTTAGCCTGCAATCGCTGCTCAATCTCAACGAGTTCCGGCGCCATGGCCGACAGTAACTCGCCCATTTCTGCTCTCCCTTATCGAAAAAAGAAAAACAGAAACGCCAGAAAACCCAGCCTGCATTTCACACTCGACTGCAGAAAGGACCCGTCGTTTCGACATTTCAGTCACTGAAATTGGACTCAACCCTTACAAGCATCGGCTTCCACGCCTCTAAAATCTGATCTCGAATCAACTGCGAGTCAAAGCAGTTCGCCGGGCAACGGCATGTGAGAATTGTGCCGTCAATTGAGTCGCACATTTGCTCTACATTGGTTACAAGTCTCAACCCTCGAATTTCAAGTATTGTCTTACCCTTGTTCGGTTTTCGGGAATAAGTTACGAAGATTTCAAGTGAACTATTTTCTGAAAACACCAGAGTGCACCTGGAACCGCAAATGTCAGGGAACTTAAGGTTAATTTGTTTAAGAAATCCAGGTTCGTCAACAATACTGAATTGCACGTTTCCTGAGACTTTCCAGGCCTTATGGCGCTTCCGAATGGCATTCGCCACCGCTTCCAGGAATTTGGAATCTAGATTAGGTATTTCTAATTGCATTCTTTTTCGTTTTTTTTGGCGTGTCAACAAAACGATCAAAAACCGCCTCTTGTCCCCCATCCGCCTTAAAAGGCACAAGGTGCCACCCACCAATTGGCCCCACCAATTGCTGCCACCTATGGCTAGTGGGTCCTTTATGCCGGAATTTGCAAGGGCTAAAGCTATCGCGTGATAACCCGAGTTTAATGCATGCCAGAACGAGCGACCAGCCTCAAGGGAAATGATCAATGCCTGCTCTGCAACCGTTACGGATTTCCAATAAGGTTCCTTTGCCTTCAATCCGCGAGAAGGTGCTTGCGTACCTACCCCTTGTGGGCTGGGCATCTGCCCAAAAGGTGCCACCCACCAACTGGCACTCGCTGTAAGAGCGACATATCGTCAATCCCGAATGTTGCACTCGTCAGAAATGATTCAATGTCGTCTGAGTGATCTCCTGGTGTCGCCTTCAGAACCCCTGCTTTGTTTCGCCCTTTCAGGGCTTTTGATCATGTGGCCCCTGGTACCCGGGGCGGCGCTGCGCTCTGCCCCGGGCTGACCTGTCAGTGCCCCTTCGGGGCGAAAAGCAATACGTTGTCATACCCCTCGATGTCGGCCAACTTGGTGCCAACCGGGAACAACCAGGGGACGTGGGCTAAAGCCCACGCTACGGGGCGAACAACCAGGGGACACAGAATTTCATGACACCAATGCAGTCCTCGTGCTGAACAGTAGGGGCTATGTCCCTTTGGGTGCTTTCGCCACAACCTGCGGGCGAGCCGGGCAACCGAATTGGCGAATGAGTTCCCGCCTCACGTGGAAGCTGCGTGGTTAGGGCATAGCGCCATGATTGCCAATAAGCACTATTGGCAGGTGAGAGATAAAGACATTGCGAAGGCCACAACGCCGGCGGATCCAGCCGCTGGAAAGATGGCGCAAAAAGCGGCGCAGCACACACGCGTTTCGACACGCAACGAACCGCAAGCTGTAAGTAAAGCGCAAAAGAAAACCCCGGTTTTGCCGGGGTATGCGACTGATCGCGATTTACTGCAAACTCATTCTATGGACACGATGGGAGTCGAACCCACGACCTTCGCATTGCGAACGCGACGCTCTCCCAACTGAGCTACGTGCCCGGCTCGGACAAGGACTTGCCGGTCATGGCATGATAGCCTGTGGCAAGCGGCGGCGATAGACGCGTCAATGCTTGCGGAGACCGGCATTTCCACGCTGCCGCGTCGCGGAAAACCGTTCAGCGGCGTTCGGCCGTTTGGGTTTTTGTCGGGTTGACCGTATTTGCCGGAGGTTGGACGCTCGCGGCCGCGTCGAGGGCCTTTTGGACTTCTTCCCGCACGCGCCCGGGAGTAAGCACGTTGCCACCAAAGTGAATCGGTTCGTCCAGCCCGCGGGCATAGACGGCATAGTAGGGTATCGCTGCCAGGGAATTCCCCAACGACCGCAGCAACGGGTTCACTTCCGGCATCGTATCCTTGTCGGCATGCATGGCAATCACGCCATTCTCTTCAAAAAACCTCTTGGTGCTGCGAATGTTCAAGGCAACTGCCTTGTTCTGTTTGCAAGTCACTCACCAGTCGGCTGTGAAGTCGACGAAGACCACCGCTCCCTTGTCGATAAATTCGTCGCGTGATGCAAGCGTAAACGGTTGCCATTGCAATTCGTTCTGCGGGATCAGTACAAAAAAGGAAAACCAGATCCCGACGGCAAAAACCCCAAGGGCCACGGCTTTCTTTTTCAGACGGACGGCAGCGGTATCAATGAACGAGATGCGTCCGTAAAGCCAGCAGGTGACGGCGACGAACAACAACATTGTCAGAACCGGGATCTGGTATTTGGCCTTCACGGCACCAAAAAAGAAAATCGCTCCCCCAAGCAACACGAAACCCATCCATTGCTTGAAAGTCTCCATCCATTCGCCGGGCTTGGGAAGCCATTTGACCAGCCCCGGACGGAAACCGATCACGATGAACGGAAACGCCAGACCAAGGCCCAGGGCGAAGAACACCAGAAAAGTCAGCGCCGGAGGCTGGGCCGTAGCCCAGGTCACCGCCGGGATCAGCAGCGGGCCGCTGCAAGGTGTGGCGAGCAACGTGGTGAGTACCCCCTTCAGGAATGCACCCACGTATCCCTCGCTCTTGGCCGCCTTCCCGGTTCCGGCGGAAGCGACAAATCCCGGAATGGGGACTTCCCAAACGCCGACAAACGAAAGGCCAAAGGCGAATATCACTGCGACCATGGTGATGACAAACGGCTGGTTCTCGAACAACCCGCCCCAACCGAGTTTTTCCTTCAAACCCAGCACTTGCGGGAATGAGGCCAGCGTCGCCAGCAACAAAAAGACAGAAATGATGCCGAGCGAGAACACCAGATTGAGCATCAACACGCGGCGCGGATTCTGACCCGCTTGCTGAACAAATGAAAGTATCTTGATTCCGATGACCGGCAAAACGCATGGCATGACGTTCAGAATCAAACCGGCGAGAAACGCAAAACCCAGCACCGCCGCGACGGGATACCCGGCAAATTCACCCATTCGGGCAAAATCCTCGTCGAATCTTTTTTGAACCAGCCCGGAAAGTTCGGAAAAGTCCTGATCGCGGTAGGCCGCGAATTGCAATGGGCTGCTTTCGCCGCTGGCCGTCCCGCCGACTTCGACCGAAAAGGAAAAGTCGACAACCGGAGTTCCAACCGGCTTGTCGGCAGCCGCTTCGACAACCTCAAAGCCAACTTGCCCGCGGAATTCTGCCGGACCGATTTCCATGTCCGACGAAAGTGTTACGGGCACACGAAGCGAGACAACTCCTTCATCATACTTCTTGTCATCACTCGCATTCACAGCAGCCGAACCGGCACCTTCCGGCTCCGACAAACTGGCACCATTGGCGCGCGTCAATGCCAGAAGAGTCGCATAGCCGTTGGTTGGAACCGAATGGGAGTATCGGGTAACCTTGAATCCGGGGTCCGGCTCGATCTCCAGATTCAGGACGATTTGTTCCCCGGGCGCTGCGGCGGTTCGATCGATACTGCCGCGCACAGTCGCATGAAGAGCAGGTATTTTGTATTCGCCGGCAAAAACGGACGTCTTGGCGGCCGGCCGGGCAATCAACTTTGGCGAAAACTGGAGACACACTCCGTCGCGCTCGCAAACCTGCGATTGCTTGATATGTACGGGGATTTCCATTTTCCCCGGATCAACTCCGTCGGCGAACTCAATCGGCGCGGTCCATGTGACGGTACCTTCATGTTCCTGGTTCGGGACCTCGAACCCCTGTTCCAGAATCTCGTGATAATCGGAGTCTGGCTGAAACTCGCCCGTCAAACGGGCCTGATCGAAGGAACCATCGATGATGATAATCGTGCGCATCGCAGCGCCTTTGGGCTGCGTCACCGAAAAGATATGCCAGTTGTGAAGAAGCTCGGCAGTTACGTTCAACTTACCGGTCCTCCCCCCCTCGTCAATCGTGAAATTGGCCTTGAAGGTCACCGGATCCTGCGTTGGCGGCGCTGCTTCCAACGCCGACTCACCCAACATGTCTTTAAAGGGATCATCTTGCCCGGCAACCGTAACAGGTCGAACGGCCAACGCCGCAACAAGGCACAGAACCGCGAGCATCACCGGCGGGCACGGATTGAATGGATGTCGCTTCATCGGGCGTTTGCAATACACTTCAATTTCAGTTCAAGCGCCCGGCGGATCCAGGCTGGTCCCGGGTCACCGTGAACCGTCACCATCTTCCTTTTTCTTTTCGTCCTTGTCCTTGTCGGGAGGGGGAGGATCGTAGAACCCGCCGAAAGTTACTTTCAGCGGGTGATTGAAAATCGGCTTGCACCCTTCCGCCGAGCAGACCTGCCCGTGAAATTTGAGGTCAAACGCGACTTTCTCAACATCAACTCCGTCGGCGATCCGGACAGGAGCAATCAGCTTGACCTCGCCGGCTTCGTACGATTCAACACGTTGCCCAAAAACCGGGTCATGCTCAACCAGGTGAGGTTCCTTGTTCGCCCGGAACCCCTCAAGAAGCTCAAACTCTTTCGATTCCTCCAGCTTGATTTTGGTCGGAGGGGGCGAACCTTTTTGCGTTAGGGCATAGATGTGACACCCTTCGGGAACATGCACGGTGACAATCAGCCAGCCCTGGCGACTCCCTTTCTCGATCTGATACATCGCCGACATCGCCGGAATCTCCTGCCCGAAAAGCGGGTTGCAGGAGTTTGGTTGCACGGCGATTGCCAGGAAAACAGCCATCGACAATGCAAGCATACGTATCGGGTTGGAATCCGCTCCCGTGGCCATGAATTTTCGAACTCCCTTCTCGGGCAATCGCCTTATACTGCGATCCCTGCTGATCTGTGCGGCGCCGGTCAATTCCCTGCCGCCAATAATTTAAAGGTTCAGGACCAAGGTTTCCATGCCCGCCGAGATCTTGCCCATCCTTGCCTTAATGGCGTCGAAACTTCCCATGTGCCGTTTTTCGAGCGCCAGCCATTTCAGCCAGTTCAGTCCGGCAAGAGAAACACCCGTTGCCCAAAAAACCCTGGCCAATTGGACCAAGGTCACGTTAGCCAGGCCCATTTCCAGCAGGGATCGCAGAATCTCTTCCCATTTATCGGCACGATTGCCTGCCAAACCGCCAGCAAGCCGGGCTATATCCAGTGCCGTGCTATCAATTTTCATCGCACCTGGATCAACAATTCCGGAAACAGATTCAAGTTCCGGATCGAGCAATACGTGCTCGTGCCTCAAATCGCCATGAACGGGCTGCAGTTCACAGGATACGTCGGCGAATTTCCGAATCCCGATCTCCATTGAATGGGCGAGTCGGCGAAAGGAAGACAGAATCGATTCCGCTATTTCAGAAATCCGCGGGTCGCCGAAACTCGCTTCTTCCAATTCGGCGAATCGCAATGTGAAGGTTCCCGCGCTGTACCAGTGCCGGAGTTGCTCCTGTCGTTTGGCCATTGACGGAGAGGGACCCCGGCTTTTTTCAACCCTGGCCAGGACAGTATGCATTTGGGAAACGGCGTGAAACGCCCGGCGAACTGTCTCCGCTCCGCAAGATTCCTCCAGCGGATTGCCCGGCAGCCACGGCTCCAGCTGCCATCGATCGTCGCACCATTCGATCAGGGTCTTTCCAAGTGTGTCGGGAACCGGAACGGGGAGGAGATGGCAACCGGATTCCCGCGCTTTTGAAAGAACAAGGTGCGACCACAGGAGGCGGCGCTGGTCGGTCTCCGACAGCTTCTGCCATCGACGGAGCGCAAAGGCAGCGCCGCGCGAGGTCACTTTCCAGACTCTCGCACCGCTGAAACTCCCTTCGCTGGCGACCGGCCTCAACGCCATCGCCGGGTCCGATAGCGGAGCGAAATGCGTTTCCATCAGCTTTCTCGCTTCGTAGTCGCCGGATTCCGTGGAATCGTTTACCATGCCTGTGAGCGAGTTTCCCTGATACTGTGGTTTTGTCACCATGAAAATCATTCTGGCCATCATCCAGCCGACACGGCTCCGTGCACTGACGGAAGCGCTTGCGCGCGTTGGCGTCAGCCGCTACACGGTTTGCGATGCGCAGGAATTTGCCAAGCGCGAGGACAAGACGCCGATCTATCGGGGCATGCCGACGCAATCGGATGTCGTGCGCAAGATTTGTCTTGAAATCGCCGTCAACGATGACTTTCTCGATGTGACTGTCGATACCATCGTTCGCGTTGCCCGAACCGGACTTCGCGGCAGCGATGGCGATGGCAAGGTTTTTGTCCTTCCATTGGCGGAAACGATCCACTTCTTTCCGGAAACGCGCGGCAAAGGCGCGATTTGAAGCTTTGGCAAATTTCGGCATCCGCCGCGAAAGTCCCGTATCTGCTATTTCCTTTTCGTTCCGAATCGGGACTCGACAACTACGTCGCCGATCGCCGTGTCGTCGACCCCTTCCTCGCCGACCAGTTGCCATCGTGAAAAGTGCTTCGATAACTCGTGAAAGGCAGTTTCGAGGGCATTCTCGTGTCCCACATTGTCCGAAAAATGTTTTTCCGACTGGCCGGGCCGCACGGTCCAGTGGAATTCAAGGCTGAACCGTTCAACGATCAGCGTTCCTTGCAGATCAAGTCTTTTGATTATCTGCAAAAAAGCAAAAAGATCCGGCTCCAGCCGGTCGACCAGATCGGAAAGCCGTTTTGAACCGACTCGCGGCAATCGCAGCCACCACCCGTTGATCCGGCGAACCTTGCGGTGAGTCACCCAGATTTGCCCGAAACCATAAAAGGCGAGTACCGGGCCCTCGAAACTGGAAAGGATCGCCCGGCCGGCAGACTTCAACGGCTGATTCAGCCGGTCGACGCGATAGACAAGGTGATTTCCTCCCGCATGCCGTGTGACCCGGGCTTCAATGGGACCCGCTTGTGGGCGGCTGTCGGAAGAATCAGGTCCGGTATCAGCCATTGCCTTTCCTTTCCTCCGCCGCTCCCACGGTCGCCATGCCCCGTTTCTTCTCAAAAGCTGTGATCTTGTCCTCGTGCATCATCGTCAATCCAATGTCGTCAAGGCCCTGATACAGCGTTTCCTTGCGCACGGGATCGATCTCAAACTTCGCCTTGAACGATCCTCCATCGTGTACCTCCTGCGTGGCCAGGTCAATCGTCAGCCGGTAGTCGGGTTGCCTGGCCTTGTGATCGAGAATCTGCTGAATCGCTTCCGCGGGAAGGACGACCGGGAGAATTCCGTTTTTGAAGCAGTTGTTGTAGAAGATATCGCTGAATGACTCGGCGATCACAGCGCGAAAGCCGAAATCGTCGATCGCCCAGACTGCATGCTCACGGCTGGAACCACTGCCGAAATTTCTCCGCGACACAAGAATTGTCGCCCCGATATTTTCGGGCAGGTTCAGTTCAAAGGAGGGGTTGGGGGAACCGTCTTCCAGGAATCGCCAGTCAAAAAACAGGTATTTCCCGAACCCGGTCCGCTCGATCCTTTTCAGAAACTGTTTTGGAATAATCTGGTCGGTGTCCACGTTGGACCGGTCCATCGTCGCCACCAGCCCGCTGTGAACGGTAAATGCCTGCATAGTCCGGTTTCTCTTTCAAATCTGACGGATATCGACAAAGTGACCGTAAATTGCGGCAGCGGCCGCCATGACGGGAGATACAAGGTGCGTGCGGCCGCCTTTCCCCTGGCGTCCTTCAAAGTTCCGGTTGCTTGTCGAGGCACATCGTTCTCCCGGACCGAGCTGGTCGGGATTCATCCCGAGGCACATGCTGCAACCAGCTTCGCGCCATTCGAATCCTGCATCCAGGAACAGCCGGTGCAGTCCTTCCTCTTCGGCCTGCCGTTTGACAAGACCGCTGCCGGGAACGACCATCGCCGAAACATGGCTGGCGCACTTTTTTCCTTTGACAACAGCCGCTGCTTCGCGGAGATCTTCAATCCGCGAATTTGTGCACGAGCCTATAAAGACCCGGTCGACCGGGATATCGGTGATTGGCGTGCCAGACTTCAGGTCCATATATCGGAGAGCCTGTTCGGCGGATTTTCGGTCGTGCTCGTCCGCGAAGTGCTCGGGAAAGGGGATTGCCTGGTCGACAGAAGTGACCTGCCCGGGGTTTGTCCCCCAGGTCACCTGCGGGGCAATGTCCTTTCCCTGAAAGACCAGGCTCTTGTCAAACGTCGACCCGGGCTCGGTCGGAAGCCTCTTCCATCGCTCCACGGCTGCGTCAAAATCGGCCGGCGCAAATTGCCGTCCGCGCAAATACCGGAAAGTGGTTTCGTCCGGCGCGATCAGGCCAGCCCGTGCGCCGGCTTCGATCGACATATTGCAAATGGTCATCCGCTGTTCCATCGTCAGCGATTCAATAACCGGTCCCCGGTACTCCAGCACATAGCCGCTGCCACCCGACGTCGAAATCTGGCCAATCAGATACAGGATCAGATCTTTTGACCTGACGCCCGGTCCCAGTTGCCCCTCGATTCGAAGCTCAAAGGTGCGAGGCCTGGACTGGGGCAGCGTTTGCGTTGCCAGCACATGCTCGACTTCGCTGGTGCCGATACCAAATGCCAGGGCACCGAATGCGCCATGGGTCGAAGTATGCGAATCGCCGCAAACAATCGTCATTCCCGGCTGAGTCAAACCCAGTTCGGGTCCGATTACATGCACGATTCCCTGATTGATACTGTCCAGATCATAAAGCCGCACTCCGAATTCGCGGCAGTTGCGGCGAAGTGTTTCCACCTGTTGCCGGGAGACCGGATCGGCGATCGGCAATAATCGGCTGGTCGTCGGAACGTTGTGGTCCTGTGTGGCGACCGTAAGTTCCGGCCTGCGCACGCGGCGCCCGGCCAGCCGCAGCCCTTCAAACGCCTGGGGACTGGTCACCTCGTGGACCAGGTGCAGATCAATATAAAGAAGCGCCTGGCGGCCCGGCTCGTGGTGAACAATATGGTCATCCCAGATCTTCTCAAACATGGTCCGGGGCTTGTTTGCGATCATTAAATCCTGTCCTTGCTGCCCTGATTCGCAGGCGAACCCTCCACCAGGCAGAATGTGGAAGTGGACGAAAATGAATGGGAATATAGCCTTCGCAGGGCGGGGCGATTTAACTAGACTTGTCCGATCGTCCCGCCGGGCAGGCTAACACGTCACTCGCCAGACTCTCCTGAAATTATAGCGACTGCGGGGCGGCGCGGGTACGCCCGCTTTCCCACCCAACTGAATTGCTTTTCGATGATCGAACTCCCCGAGAGCCTGCAAGTCATAGTCCTCGCAATAGTTCAGGGGATCGCCGAGTTCCTGCCGATCAGTTCATCGGGACACCTCGTCGCGCTTTCCACGCTTTTCGGAAAACAGGAGTCGAGCCTTGAGCTGAACGTGATCCTCCATTTCGGAACGCTCCTCTCCATCCTCGTGTTCTATCGGAGGACCATTTTTCGTTTGCTCGGCGTGGATCGCAAGGTGATTCCGCTGGTCATCGCGGGCACGATTCCCGCGGTCGTCATCGGGCTTTACATGAAAAAGTACCATTCTCATATAATTGAGAATCCGCTGCTGGCCGGGTTCATGCTCATCGTGACGGCTTTCCTGTTGATGAGCCTGCCGAAAATCAGCCCGGCCGAAAAGGAAGATCAGAAAAAAAACTATACCGAAATGAATCTCGGACAGGCGTTTCTGATCGGGCTGATGCAGGCCGTGGCGATCCTGCCAGGTCTGTCGCGAAGCGGCTCGACCATCGTTGCAGGGTGCCTGGTCGGACTGAAGCGTCAGGCGGCGGCGACATTTTCCTTCTTGTTGGCGATTCCCGTGATCGGTGGTGCCGCAATCCTGGAAATGCGCGACATTTTCGAAAATGGTTCCTCAACGCCAGCCGGCCTTCTCGCCATGGGCATGGTCGTATCTTTTGTCGTCGGGCTGATTGCCCTGAACCTTCTGGTCCGCTGGGTCGAATCGGGGAAGCTCCACTATTTTGTCTTCTGGCTGCTTCCGGTCGGTTTCCTGGTCATCATCTGGCAGCTCTACGAGCTCATCCAGAAATCTGCTGAGAGTCTTTGACGGGAAGGCGCTCTGTGGGCAGCGGCTACACGATTGGATCGGGTTACTGATCGGCCAGTTGCCGGATGTAATCGAGGGCATCTTCCAGGCTGCTGGTCTCCACGCCACATTTCCGGCCGGCCCGGTCGCATTGCCCCAGAAGCAGAAGCTCCTGATAACTCTCGTGCGCCTCAAGTCGCCGGCGCGCCCTGGCACCGATCGACTGATCGACGAGGCGATGAACCTGCATATGATTTTCGATCAGCCAGAGTGTGCGGGCGGTCGCCAGCCCTTCAAGTGCCTCCAGTGCAGCGGCTACATGATTCTGCGGATCGATCGCCTTGCCGATATCGTGCAAAAGCGCTGCGGTAATGAACTCTTCGTCGTACGGCAGCTGGTCGCAAGCCAGGTCAAACACCTGCAGGCTGTGGTAAAGCGCGTCCCCCTCGGGGTGATATCGCGGATCCTGCTTCACGTTTTCCAATGGCAGCAAAAGCGTGTAATAGACGGCAAGCGGATCGACGCGGGTCGCGGCATCCGCCAGCTCATTCTCGAGATCGATGTCCGGGTATTCGCGTTCAAGAAACTGCCGCAGTTCCGGGATAGTGGCCCGCTCAATCGGCTTGCCGGTGATCGAGCTTTTGAAAACATAGCTCAGCTTTGATGTCGGATAGACGGTCAGTTCGACGGGAAATGTGTCGTTTACATGCACGTGGCGATAGATGTTGGTTTCGCCGTGTTTGGTGACCTCTTTTCGTTGCGTGTCGTACTGATAATTGTGCTGGTCGAGTACGCCAGTCACCGCTGCGAGGTTGTCGGCGAACACGTGCAAGTCAATGTCGGAGCCTCGCCGAATATGGCCGGTCAGGACGCTCCCGATCAGGCGGGGCCGGAAATGCTCGAGCAAGGTCATCATGTGCAGGGCGGCAACCCGCATTTCCCGAAGTTTGCGGGTGACTTCATGATCGAAGTCGAACATCCGCGACATGTTCAGGATCTCGTCGCGAATCTCGGCATTGCCTGGAAGATCGGCCGGCTTGACCCAGCCCTTGCAAACCATTCGCGCTGCTTTCATTTTCGCCCGATAATATTCGGACTCGCGGCGGTCGTACATCAAACGCGCCGCTTCCCAGGCGATTTGTCGCCTGACCCTCGAACGTTCCATCGGCAAGGCTGTCAAGGCAGCCGGGGGGACAAACGTGAAACAGAAACTGTCGTTCGATAATAGGCAGCGGCCCGACGGCAATCAAGTCCTTCCGGCAGTGCCATGAGCAGGGCCCGCGTCAGGATCAGGGCTTCCCGACAACCTTGTCGACGATCCGGTCGTCGAAATAGTTGATGGCCATGCCGGCATCGACAACAATCGACTGGGCGTTGATTCCGGACGACCGCGGGCTGAGCAGAAATACCGCCGTTGCAGCCGCCTCTTCCGTCTGGACGGCCTTGCCGCGGGGGATCACCTGCTCGGCATACAGATAGGCATCCACATATCCCGGAATCCCGGCCGAGGACGATGTCTTGAGAAGGCCCGGTGCCACCGCATTGAAGCGGACATTGGAAAATCGACTGAAGCTCTTGGCCAGGAAAACGATTGCCGAATCGAGAGCAGCCTTGACGGGTGCCATGAATCCGTATTTTTCGCTGGCCATCCGCGTTGTCGAGATCGAAACGGTGACGACCGAGGCATCGGCAGCCAACAGATCGCGCAGCGCATTGCATACGGATACCAGTGACCAACAGGAGATATCGATTGTTCGCAAGAACGACTGCCGGGGCGTTTCATGAAACGGCTTGAAACCGGCGGAATAGTCGGCGAACGCGATCGAGTGCACGAGGCCGTCGAATTTCCTCCCCGCCTGCTTCAGCGCTGTCGCCAGGGCAGAAATCTCGTCATCTTTTTCGACGTCGCAAACAAGGACCTCGCGCCCGTCAAGCCATTTTGCAAGTGACTCCTTCCGCGCCGCGGTATGAACCACATAGACGACCGTTGCGCCACAGGACTCGAGCATCGAGGCAATGTGCCACGCCACGCTTTTCCGGTTGGCGACGCCAAACACCAGATAATTCTTGCCGGCGAGTTGAAGGAAATCCATGAATGAACCGGGCTCCAGGATGTTTATCCGTTCGGGCTGGATACGTCGCCTGGCGGCGCGGTCGCGCAGGAAAAATCGAGTGATGCAGCGACTTTCCCCTCGCAGCGGACAGTGGCGTTCAGGAACCAGGCATTGCTGATAACATCGCGAATGCCGGCCTGAATCTCGATCGTATTGCCAGGTCGAACCATCTTCCTGAATTTGACGTTATTCATGCGTGTCAGCACGGGCACCTGGCCCTGCGGGACGCCGTCCTGGAGCCGGGAAGCGATGAGAACGGCCCCGGCCTGGGCGGCACATTCGCAGAGGATCACACCAGGGACGATGGGTTCGCCGGGGTAGTGTCCTTGCACAAAAAACTCGTCGTCGCGAAACGTCTTGCGGCAAACAATGTCCGACTCGCCTACTGAGATGACTTCATCGATCAGCAGCATCGGCGGCCGGTGGGGAATGGCGGCGGTAATGGATACGTTGCCCATGGTCGCAAAAGAAACTGCCTTGCCAGCTTAGACTGCAGCGCCCGCCCCGGAACGCTTCATCAGGAAGTTGTCGACATCATTGGCGACGATCACACCATAATTGATCGTGCCAAGCCAGCCAGACATTATGATGCCGCAACTTCCGGCGTGATACAACCCGCCGACTTGATGTGGCAATCCCCGGCTGACAGCGAGCCCTTCGAACTTTGTGCCAAAACTCGAGCCGGCCACGTGTTTGGTGTAGCGCTCGAATGTCAGTGGCGTCGCCGCTTCCGCATGAACGATCCGCTCCCGGCAATTGGGGACGTACTTTTCAAGTGCGTCGAGAGTCGTTTCGACCAGATTCTTCTTGGCCTCTTCGTACTGTTCGGAATCGAGGCTCTTCCAGTCCGAATAATTGGCGTTGGTACTGGATACGATCAGATGCCGCTGTTTTCCCTCGGGCCGAATGTCCGGGTAATAAAAGGAGAACGTCCGGCTGGTAATATCCTTGGAGAGCAGGAGTTCCGTTCTGAAAAGCGGGGCCGTACTGCAAAAAAGCAAATCTCCGGTGCTCCGGTCGATGGAGTCACCTTCAGCCAGTGCCATGTAGACCTGGGTACTGCTGTTGTTGAGCCGGACCGCACGGGCCTCATCGACAAAGTTTCGGTCGAATTTTTCTTCACCGACAAGTCCGAAGATCGTCGAGTTGAGATTGGCGTTGGAAACAACGGTTGAGCAACGAATATCGCGATCGTTGACACGCACTCCGGCCACCCGCCCGTTTTCGACGATCACTTTCTGCACATCGCAGCGGATCCGGATATCGACACCATTCGCCAGCATTTCGGTTTCCATGCTCTTGATGAGGTGGTCGGTTCCACCGCAGAACGTGAACACCCCTTTGGACATGAAATTGGAAAAAACGATCCCGTAGGTGATTGCCGGATCTTCCAGCGTTGATCCGTTGGCATAGGTGATCGGCTCCATCAGCAGGCGCACGACGTCTTCGCGTCCGGGAAAAAACTTCTGGAACAACTCGCCGGTGGTCAGGCTCTGATCATCGTAAAAATTCATTCCCCGCGCGGTGTCAAAGAACTCCTTGATGACGGCGGGATCGATGGCGAATCGGGTCGAAAGCAGCCGCGTAAAGTCCTCCCGATTGAACGTCGTCGTCAGCGAGAACATCGGATTGTCAAAGCGGATGTGTTCGAGCTGGACAATCGAGTCGGCGATATCGTTTGACCAGTACCTGCGGCAGCTTTTCAGCATTCCGTAGGGGAATCCGTGCAACGAAATGTCAAAGATGTGCCCCCCAGGCCGCTTGAACCACGTGGCCAATCCGCCGAGCTTGTAATGTTGCTCGAGCAACAGGACCGATCGACCCTCCCGGGCAAGAATATTCGCGGCCGTCAGCCCCCCCAGGCCGCTTCCGATAACGGCCACGTCGTAGTGATCGCGAACACCTTGCAAAAAATCCCGTGGCATCGGTCGTCAATTGTTCCTGTGAGTGCGACGATACATGGCCGGCGTTACCGACATGGTGGTCCGGAATTGCCGCGTTAGTGAGCTTTGGTCGCTGAATCCGCAGGCCAGGGCAATGTCGGATATTGAATCTTCGGAGTCCACGAGCCGGCGGGCGGCTTCCTCCAGCCGGCATTTGATTATGAACTTTTTGGTCGACATGCGAAACACGCGCTTCATCCGCCGATCGAGGCCGATTCCCGACATGTCGATCCGTCGTGCGAGCGATTCCGTGCGCAAGGGCTTGTCGAGATTCTCCCGAATATAATCGATAAGCGTCTTGAGGTTTGCGATTTCCAGATCACTTTCGCTCGGCGAATGCAGGTCCTGCGAGACTCCGATCAGCCCGATCACATTGCCTTCGCTGTCCAAGCGGGGAAATTTGCTGGCGAGATACCAGCCGATGCTGCCGTCCGGGTTGCTGATTCGCTCAAGTTCGTCGAGCATGGGCCGCCCCGTGGAATAGACTTCGGCATCCTGCTCGTCGTAGACCTCGACGAGCGAAGGGGGAAAAAAATCCCCTGCCTTGCGGCCGATCATTTGCTCATGTGTCGAAACGCCAACCCGGTCCACAAAGGCCTGGTTGACCGCCACGTAGCGGCCCTCCCGGTCCTTGACGCAAAATACAATATCGCCAAAGGCGTCAAATACCTGCCGCACAAGGTCGACAGGCAAATGCAACCAGGCTCCCTGGCCAATCTCGGTTCCGGACATGGTTCACATGTTCCTTATCAGAGCCTGGCCGAACTCGCTGCATTTCAGCAATGTCGCGCCGGTCATCAGGCGTTCAAAATCGTAGGTCACGGTTTTCTGGCCAATGGTCTTTTCCATGGAACTGACGATCAGGTCAGCGGCTGCATCCCAGCCCAGATGTCGCAACATCATTTCAGCACTCAGGATTACCGATGACGGATTGACCTTGTCCTGACCGGTGTATTTCGGCGCGGTCCCATGAGTTGCCTCGAACACCGCGCGACCCGTGGAGTAGTTGATATTGGCGCCTGGAGCGATTCCGATTCCACCGACCTGGGCAGCCAGGGCATCGCTGATATAGTCCCCGTTCAGGTTAAGCGTGGCGAGCACATCGTATTCATCCGGGCGGAGCAGGACTTGCTGCAACATGGCGTCGGCAATGACGTCCTTGATGACAAGCCCGTTTGGCAAAACGTGCCAGGGACCGCCGTCGAGCGGTCGTGCGCCGAATTCCTCGGCGGCAACCTGATAACCCCAGTCGCGAAAGGCCCCTTCGGTGAACTTCATAATGTTCCCCTTGTGGACAAGCGTCACACTCTTCCGCTTTTTCGCCACTCCATATTCGATCGCGGCGCGGACCAGCCGGGCCGTTCCCTCCCGGCTTACGGGTTTAAGTCCAAAACCGGACGTTTCAGGAAAGCGGATCTTGGCGTAGCGGCCCGGAAAAGCCTCGGCGAACATTTTCCTGAACTTCTCCGTCTCCGGGTCGCCATGAGCAAACTCGATCCCCGCGTAAATGTCTTCGGTATTCTCCCGAAAGATCACCATGTCGACGAGCTGCGGTTCGCGAACAGGACTTGGCACTCCGGTGAACCAGCGAACGGGCCGCACGCAGGCGTACAGATCGAGACGCTGCCGCAAGGCGACGTTGATGCTGCGAATGCCTCCTCCCACTGGAGTGGTCAACGGGCCCTTGATGGCGACGACATATTCATCGATCGCGGCGATGGTTTCATCGGGAAGCCAGACGACTTCTCCGTAAACGTCATTGGCCTTGTCGCCGGCAAACACTTCCATCCAGGCGATTTCGCGCTTGCCATCGAATGCCTTGCGTACGGCGGCGTCAATCACCGGCTGGCTGGCCGCCCAGATGTCCGGCCCTGTGCCGTCGCCTTCGATAAACGCCACGATCGGCTTGTCGGGCACGCTCAGTTTTCCGCCTGAAAAAGTAATTTTCTCGCCGTTTCCTGGCACCTTGATTTTCCTGAAGCCCATTGGGAATGGTTCCTTGCTAAGCGGTTCGCTGGCGGGAGCGTTCCTGAAAAACGAACAAATGATCTTGCCTGATTGATGGCCGCCGGCCTGGCAGAAACAAGGCTGATTTTATATGCCGCGGACCCCGAAATCGCCAGCCCCGGACCGGCAGGTTCAATCTTCCGCCCGATGCCTTGGGGGGAATCGGGGCGAGGCGAAAACACGGCAATTCCCTGCCGCGTCCATCTCTTCGACGTAGACGGATACGCCTTCCAGCGAGTCGGCCTTCCCGATCGCATCTTCTGGCGCCGTCAGGGAAAAAATGGTCGCCAGTGCGTCTGCTTCGGCACCCGAAGGAGCAATCGCTGTCACGAGCCGCGAACATGTCAATGGCTCGCCGGAGCGCGGATCGATCAAGTGCGAATAGCGCACTCCATCGACTTCCATGAACTGATGCCTGTCACCGGATGTGGCAATGCCACAATTCGAAAGCTCCGTGTAAACAAGATTGCCATCCGGGCTTTTCAGCTCGCGGTCGACAGACGACAAGGCAATCCGCCAGCCGATTCGCCCTGGAGGAGGACTCCCGCAAGCCAGATCCCCGCCCAGTTCGACAAGTGCTGCCGGGAATCCGGCCTCGCGCAACACACGCAACGCTTCATCGGCCGCGTAACCCTTGCCGATCGCCCCGAAGTCAAACTGCGGTACAGGCTTTCCAGCAGCAAGTTCAATCGTTCCGTTTTCCGGATCGAGCTTCAAGTTTCCAAATCCCGTACGTGCGAGAGCTTCTTTTGCCGCGTCTGGATCCGGTAGTTTTCCCGACTTTCTCGCCTTCCGCCATAAAGCGGACAGCGGACCAATGGTCACATCGAATTTGCCCTCTCCAACCTCCCACATCTTGCGCGAAAGAACGAGCACATTCCTCAAATCATCGCTGACGGAAACCTGCGTGGCTTTCATCAGCGACTGCGAGACCAGCTTGACTTCGCTGTCCTCCCGGTAATCGCTCAGGATTTGTTCCAGCTGTTCAACCCGCCGGACAGCTTGCCCGATCGCCTGAACCGCCGCATCGTAGTCGCTGGTCCAGGCTTGAATGACCAGTTCAACCCCCATCGCCGGATGACGATACTCGACGAGTTGCAAGTCATTGTGGGGCCGGGGCTCCTCCCCCGGTCCAATGCGACGGGTCGAACTCTCGCGGTCTGTCGATGGAATCGGCGCCGTATTCGTTCCACAGCCGGAAGCGAGCGAACCCGTCAGGATAATTGCGAGGAACGCCCGGAACGCGCCGCGTAATGCTTGCCCCAAATTGCCGGACGTGTGCTCCCGGGTTATCTTGTTCTGAATGGTCACGATGGCAATACCGCGACGAGCGGTTCCAGTGATGCAACAACCTTTGAACGAGTCAGGGCCAATATGAACAGACGAAACAGGGGAACGCAAGATCGGCGGACGTTTTTGCAAACAGGTGCGGCGGCGATTGCAGTCGGCACTACAGTCACTCCCGGGCTTTCGCTGGCCCGATCGGCTCATGTTGCCGGTTCTGACACCGTGAAAGTCGGCTTGATTGGATGCGGAGGCCGGGGTACCGAGGCCGCCAATCAGGCAATGAACACGACGAGCGGTTCGGTGAATCTCGTGGCCATGGCGGACTTGTTTGAAGATCGCCTGAATGGAGCCCACGAAGGCAACAAGGTCGAACATAAGGAAAAGGTCCAGGTCCCGGACAGTCAAAAGTTCACCGGATTCGACGCGTTTGAACGTTTGCTGGACACCGACGTTGATCTGGTGATTCTGGCGACGCCACCCGGGTTTCGCCCATTGCAATTTGAAAAGGCTGTCGCGGCCGGCAAGCACGTCTTTATGGAAAAGCCGGTTGCCGTCGACGGGCCGGGCGTTCGCCGGGTTCTGGAAGCCAACAAATTGGCTCGCGAAAAGAACCTGATCGTACAGGTCGGTCTGCAAAGGAGGCACGAAGCTGCCTACATCGAAACGATACAACAGCTGCAGGACGGCGCTATCGGCGATATCAACTTGATGCGCTGTTACTGGAATGGTGAAGGCGTGTGGGTCAACGCCCGAAAACCGGAACAAACCGAACTCGAATACCAGTGCCGCAACTGGTACTACTTCAACTGGTTGTGCGGCGATCACATTGTGGAACAACACATCCACAATCTCGATGTCTGCAACTGGCTGAAGAATGCTTACCCGGTAAAGGCCCAGGGTCAGGGTGGACGGCAGGTTCGGGTTGACAGGAAATACGGTCAGATATTTGACCACCACTTTGTGGAGTACACGTATGCCGACGGAAGCGTCATGCTCAGCCAGTGCCGACACATTCCGGGCTGCCAAAGCAACGTTTCGGAACACGCTCATGGCAGCGAAGGCTATGCGAACATCAGCCGCGGAGAGATCTTTGACAAGGAGGGCAAATCGATCTTCCGCTCGGAAGGGACCCGCGGAGGTCACCAGCAGGAACACCATGACATGTTCCGAGACTATCACGCCGGCGTCCGGCCGAACGAAGGAGACTACGGCGCCCTGAGCACATTGACGTCGATCCTTGGCAGGATGGCGACCTATTCCGGCCGGGAAATCACCTGGGAAGAGGCGCTGAATTCCAAACTGGAACTCTGCAATGTGGATGAGTTAAAGGCCCTTGACTCGCCGGCGCCGGTGATGCCCGATGCCAACGGCAATTATCCGATTCCCATCCCCGGCAAGAGCTGGGACGACGTCCTCTGACCCGGCTGTCGGCGATCCAACCTGAAACGGGGATTCGAAAAATGCCCTCAACACGCGTGTTCCGACCTGGTCCATTGTGGATTGAGGTTTCTACTCTGCTGGTCGTGTTTGTCGTGGTATCGATGGCAGCCAATGCGACCGGCGTGCATGCGCAGGAAGTCACCTTATGCGTTGGAGACTATCAAACGGAAGCCGAGGCGGTCGAGCAACTTGCCCGCCTTGCCGGGACCTGGTCTGGACGAGAGGCATGGCTTGAACGTGCCGCAAAAATCCGCAAGCAGATATTCGTGGGCGCGAATCTCGATCCGCTGCCTGAAAAGAGTCCGCTGAACGCCAATATTCACAGCTTGAGACGTTACGAAGGCTATTCGGTTGAGTCGGTTTTTTTTGAAGTCCTTCCAGGGTTCTTTGCCTATGGAAGTCTCTATCGGCCTGTCGGTCGAACGGCCCCTTTCCCGGCGGTTCTCTGCCCGCACGGGCATTACGAGGGGCCCGAAGGCGGGCGCCTGCGACCCGACCATCAACAACGCTGCGCCACGCTTGCCAGAATGGGTGCTGTTGTTTTCTCCTACGACATGATCGGTTTTGGCGACTCCCTGCATCTTGGCTGGAAGCACAAACATCCCCAGGCATTGACCTTGCAAACCTGGACGAGCGTGCGCGCTGTTGATTTCCTGGAATCGCTGGAAGATGTCGACCGAACCCGAATCGGTGTGACCGGTTGTTCGGGGGGTGGAACCCAGTCCTTCCTGTTGACCGCAATCGATGAGCGAATTGCCGTTTCCGTGCCTGTTGCGATGGTTTCCGCGCATTTCTTTGGCGGATGCCATTGTGAAAGCGGAATGCCGATCCACAAGACCGCGGAACTGGAAACGAATAATGTCGAGTTTGCCGCATTGGCGGCCCCGCGGCCGATGTTGCTGGTATCTGTCGGCGGCGACTGGACGAGGAACACTCCCAAGGTGGAATTCCCCTACATTCAAGGGGTCTATCGGGCTTTGGGCGCCCCGGACAATGTCGAGAATTGCCATTTTCCCGATGAGGATCACGGGTACCAGTATGTAAAACGGCAGGCGATGTATCCATTCATGGTCAAGCACCTGCGATTGGACCCGAACGGAGTATTGGACGAGGCTACAGGAAAATTCGACGAGTCCCGCAACACCATGGAGACGCCACTGTCGATGCTTGCTGTGAACCAGGACCACACCCTTCCCCCTCACGCCCTGCCACCGAATTCGGAAGTCAAAATCCGGTAAGCCCGGCGGCCTAGCCTAAAAAAATAAAAAGAAGAAAAAAGGGTGCCACCCACCTATTGAGGGAGGAGGGGTTGGGCGGTAGAATGGTGGTTTTCGTGGAGGATAAGCCATGCCAAGAGCGCTGCGGAGAGAGATCTTTGATCCGGCGGAAATCGCCATCGTCCACACCGTCCAGCGGTGTGTGCGAAGAGCCTGGCTCGCCGGAAAAGACCCGCTTTCCGGTCAGGACTACAGCCCGCGGCGGGACTGGATCCGGCGACGGCTCGAACTGCTCGCCGCCGTCTTCGGCGTCGATGTTCTCACCTACGCCATCATGTCCAACCATATCCACCTTATTCTC
>WPCK01374416.1_pt1 | contig 23804 bp, 14 predicted proteins | sample 5399851 | NCBI WGS metagenome assembly WPCK01 (sample SAMN12869471, study PRJNA574797) | sludge metagenome | isolation source: wastewater treatment of pH11 | place: China:Beijing | collected 2019-05-20 | reverse complement strand
CGCGGGTTCCAATGCCAATTGCCCGGGCCACCAGTGCATGTCCCATTTCGTGCAACAAGACACTGGCCAGGATCGCAATCATGAAAACGAGACGGAGGGCAAGCACAGCCGGTGGATCCGCCTGGCGGTATGAAATGCCGGCGATCAACAAAGGCAAGGCAAAAAATGTCCAGTGAAGGCGGATGTCAATTCCCCATGCCCTGCCGAGTTTGAGTTCGCCCGTTGCCATGATCATCCTGTGCGGACTGCCTGCTTGCCGGGTTGCAAGACCCCCGGCAAAACACCATCATCCGTTCTTGGTCTGGCTTCCGGGATGCGGAAGCTGCCTTGCCCCGGAACTGGCGTGCCATGAAACATTTTATCACAACCCAGGATTGGACGCTTGCCGAACTCGAATCGGTTCTGCAGACCGCGCGGGATCTCAAAAAAAACCCCTTTTCGGATGTCTTGCACAACAAGTACGTCGCCTTGCTGTTCCTGAATCCGTCCATGCGAACCCGGGCATCGTTCCAGATTGGCGTTCATCAGCTTGGCGGCATGTCGGTCGTTCTCGAGCCGGGGGGCGGGTCCTGGCCGATCGAATTCCAATTCGGCAAGATCATGGACGGAGCGGCTGAAGAGCACATTCAGGAAGTTGCCGGAGTCTTGTCGCGCTATTGCGACATGATCGCGATCCGCGCATTTCCCGGGTTCCGGGACTGGTCACTGGACCGGACGGACCATGTTATCCGCTCTGTGGCGAAGTACTCGTCTGTGCCGGTTATCAACATGGAGACGATCACCCACCCGTGCCAGGAACTCGCACATATCCTTGCATTGCAGGAACGCCTCGGCGACCTGCGCGGCCGGAAATATCTGTTGACCTGGACCTGGCACCCCAAGCCGCTGAATACTGCTGTGGCCAATTCAGCTCTTCTGATCGCCACCCGGTTTGGCATGGACGTGACGATGCTGATTCCGGAGGAAGCGTATCGGCTGGATCCCGTTTTCATGGATGCTGCTGCCGAAAACGCCCGGGCATTCGGGCAGAAGGTGACGGTTTCCCATGACATTGAAAGCGCTTACCGCGATGCCGAAGCCGTCTACTGCAAGAGTTGGGGGGCGTTGCCGTTCTACGGGAAACCGGATGCCGAATGGGAACTGCGACAAAAGTACCGGCACTTCATGGTCGACGGTCAGAAAATGGCCCTGACGCGGAACGCCTTGTTCAGCCATTGCCTTCCATTGCGGCGGAACATCAAGGCCACGGACGAGGTAATGGACGCCGACTACTGCATTGCGATCGACGAAGCCGAAAATCGGCTGCATGTGCAAAAGGCAGTCATGTGCCGCCTCGCCGGCAGGGCCTGATCCGGTCTTCCGCGACCTCCGCAACCAGAAAGCTCAGTTCGCCTCGCGACGGATCATATCGACAAGGGCAGCGCCGGAAGACATTTCGCCTTCTACGCTCGTACGGGGGAAAAGCAGTTTGGGAACCGTACCTCTCCCGACTCGATTGTAGAGTTCCGCGTGTTTGGCGATGTATTGGCCTGGAGCTGTCTTGGCCAATTCGGCGTCGAGTTTGTCCTTCCCGAACATGCCTTCGGCGCGTGACTTGGCATCCGCATAGCGTGGAGCCGACGGACCCTCAAACATCCAATGGTGGAATTCGACGAACTGGCCCGCATCCAGCCGCCAGCAGGCAACGGCAAGTTTCGACAATTCGCAGGACTCGGCGAATTTGCCATCCCCGCCGACCGCATGGGGGTTGCAAGCCCGGTTCAGCGGGACCGGCAAAACGATGACAGCCAGTTCGTCACCCATCGTTTCGCATGCTTCCTTGATGGCCCGATGCGTGTTGCGGCAATGCGGGCAGGCGTAATCGAACATCTCGACAAAAATATGTTTTGCGGTGGGGCATCCGATCATCGGCCATTGTTTGGCGTCGAGTTTTACAGCCCCTCCACGAATGGAAATCAGCCGCCGTTCTTCTTGCGTGGCGGATGACTTTGTTTCCTGCGATTCCTGTTCGGACTTGCTTTCGCCGGATTCCTGCACGAGAAAGCTGGTGGCGAGAACAGGTTGGGACAAGGCCAGGAATTGCGACCATCCCCGAATCATCGCGTGGAAATTGTCTCGCTTTTGCTGGATGGAGGCGTCATCAATCATCGGTGCGTCAAAGAGGTTGTCTTCGCTTTCCTCTTCAACCGGTGCGCCAAAAACGTCATTTCCGGGCACCACGCCGACCGGCAAAATATCCGTTGCATTCGGGTCGAAAACCTCGACGTTGGAGTTTGCCCCGTCCGCGACATTGTCGTGTCGCTCAATATTGAAAGTCGCCGGAGCAGGGGACAGGCTCTGTGCGACCGCCATGACTGCCACCGACGACAGGGCCAGGCCGGCGACCGAACCGGAGACTTTCCATTCGAACGGGCGAATGGCAATCAGCAACGAGGCGATAAACAGTCCGCACCCGTGGGCTATCAGGCAGTATTTGCACAAATGACCCAGGGCAAAAACCTGCAGTCCAATAAACCAGAGCGCGGCAGTGCCGGCGCAAAGACCCAGCAGATTCACAAAGAGCCAGGACCGTCGACTGGCCGTTCCGCTTTTAGGCGAGAAAGCCATCACCGCCAGTGAGCCAAGAAGGCCAACGTACGTTGCGGCAGCAAACAGACTGACAGGAATTCCAAGGAATTTTGAGTATTTGCTCGTCAGGACATGGTCGCAATTGAACAGTCCGCCATCGCAGCCAGCGACTTTCGACTGCGTCAAAGAGACCCATGCCAGATAAAGGGACACCCCAAGGGCAAGTAAAGCAGGAATTGCCAGAACCATGGCCAGAGACCTGCCTGGTACCTTGTCCCGGCGAAAAGGGGGTGAAAGGAACGAAAAGCCGTTTTTTCCGCCAAGTTTTGCACCAGGATCGTTAGTGGCCTGCTTTACACGACCCTTGAGTGGGCCGGCCAACGACTGGTTCGTTGTGCTACTCATTTGTCCTGAACTTCTGCTCAAAAGCTGAAAGTGGGGGTAAAGACAGCCGTCCAATCGGCGAACACAGGAAGATGTGGCCAATTCCAGATGTCTTTCATTAAAAAATTATTACAGCCAGATAGCGGCGTGGTTCTTTTTTTCTCAAGGAATTCTGCGAGTCGTCTCGTCCGGGGTACGAAAAACGGGTTTCGAGAATCCAGGCAGCCTGTAGCGGGTTGACTGAACAGGCAAACTGAAAGCCACTTATGGCTCGTCTGCACTCACAAGATCAGGAAAAACCCCTGTTAAGGGCGTTTAATTTTCCTGAAGCGGGCCTTGTTCGGCGTCTTCCGGCCAAGCTGCAACACGTCGAAAAAGCAGCACGCTTTTTTTATTCGTTATGGACACTTTGTTACAGAGCAACTTGCAAGATTTGTTTTTCCGGACAATCTCGCGCGCTGTCCAGTTCGTCGAAGACAGGATCCGAAAATTGCCTTTTGGCATCTTTGGACAATACTGGAATTGCCGTAAACAAGAAAAAGAACTACTTTTCTTACGGTCAGGTAATCCCGACAGACTATTCCGGGGTTGCCGACAAGGGGCCGGTATCGGCAGAGGGGGACACTCGCCCGGACTGGCCAGAACGGTTGGAAGAGAAGGGACTTCGAGGACAGATGATGAAGCGACTTGCCTACAAGAAGGGTGACTGGGTTATCTACCGGATGCAGAAAACCAGTGACCACCCGGGTCCGCGGGCCCAAATCCGATCGGCCGCGCCCCGAGGGGACTTGTATAACTACATTGTCGACAAGTTCTGGATCGTCAATGACGTGATGGATAACGGACGCGTCGATGTGGTGACCCGTCGCGGGAAGCACCGGATCATCGAGTCCACCGACCCGCGGTTGCGAAAAGCATCGTTGCTGGAGCGAATCTTTTTTGCCGCCCGGTTCCGGACGGTCGCCAACACGCTGAATCAGTCGCCGGCCCAATGACGGAAAATTCGCGCCGCTTCATCATGATCGGCGGTTTTCTTGGAGCGGGAAAGACAACAACCGTTGCCCGGCTCGCCAGCCATTATCAGGCGAAAGGGCTCAAGGTCGGCATCGTTACCAATGACCAGGCTTCCGATCTGGTGGATACCAGCCTGCTCAGGTCTCAGGGTTTTGAAGTCGGGGAAGTGGCCGGGTCCTGTTTCTGCTGCAATTTCAACGAGCTGGCGGGAAACATCGAACGGCTGGAGCAATTCGCCAGTGCCGAAGTGATCATTGCAGAGCCGGTCGGAAGCTGCACGGACCTGGTAGCAACTGTGATCCGCCCGCTGCAGCAGATTTATTCCCGGCCCATCGACATTGCACCCTATGGCGTGATACTCAAGCCTGGTCACGGGGCAAAAATCCTCGGAAAAGCTGCGCGGCGAGGTTTCTCCCCACAGGCAGAATACATTTTTCGCAAACAGATTGAAGAAGCCGATTTCGTTGTCCTCAACCGGATCGACGAACTCGAGGTCGCTGAAGTTGAACGGCTGCAGTCGCTTGTCGAAAGCCAGTTTCCCGATCGGCCCGTGATCCGCATGTCGGCGAAAACAGGGATGGGCTTCAACCTGTTGTGCGAAGTACTGGATAGCGGCCGAAAGGCAGGGCGCTGGCTGATGGATGTCGACTATGACGTTTACGCGGAAGGGGAAGCGGAACTGGGATGGTTGAACTCCCAGTTGACGGCTTCTTCGGATGCCTTGTTTCGCCTCGATACGTTTCTGCTGGAAGTGCTCACCGAACTCGGGCGAAAATTTTCTGAAGCCGATGCCGAAACCGCGCATATCAAGTTGATCGGGATGGCTGACGGAGCATATGCCGTTGCCAATCTGATCAGTAACGAATCGCTTCCGGCGCTATCGCTGGCATCGAATCACGAAACCCGGTTCGCGGAAATTGTCCTCAACGCGCGAGTGGCAACCGATCCGGAACGGATGGTTCAGGAAGTGCAAGCCGCTTTCGCACGCGTCGCGGAGCCAGCGGGGATCGACGTGGTTTTCCGGACCGTTCAGAGTTTTCGCCCGGGCCGTCCCGAGCCCACTCACCGGCTGGGTGCCAATCCGGACGTGTGAAATCGTCGACTTTCGCTCCCGCGATAGGCGACATTGGCAGTTGTACGTCAATCGATGGTCCCCAGCCGTTTATCGCGAAAGCCCGATATCCTGGAAACGCGAAACGGAATCGGGATCAGGCCCAATTGGCTTTTCCGAAAACGCGCGGCCCGCCGGGCACGCGGTTAAACGAATGGGTCAGGCCATGCCGTGCCAGCGGCGAATTCCCCATTCTGCGGCCAACAATCCGAGTGCCAGCGAAAAGACCCAGTAGTTGTGCCACCAGGGACGGGTTTTTCTTTCCATCAGCGGTGCCGCGCGGGCAGGAATTCGTTCCGCAAGGGATTCAAGTTGTTGCAGGTCAACCACTTCGCCCCCCGTCTGATCGGCGATTCGTTGCAGATAATCCCGGTCTGGCTGGAGGCGGGCGAATTCGCGGGCGTCGAGATCAGATACCCATGCCGCTTCTCTTTTTCCGATTTCAGTTCCATCCGCTTCGCTGGCAACGACTTCCAGGCGGTACACACCTTGTTGCCTCGGAGCGTAGTTCATTTCCCAGACTCCTGCCTGCGAGTCGGAAGGTCGTACAGGAATTTCCGTTTTTTCCCCGTCTGGACGGGTCACTTCGGCTTTGACCCGCGCGTTGGTTGCCGGCTGGTAATCCGGATCGACAATCTGAATCTGCACGGGGAGAGTCCCCCCTTTGGCAATCGATTCATCCAGTTTCACTTCGACTCGGCGCGGGACATCGGCGACAAGCCAGCGAATCGTCTGGCGCCAGGCCTTGTAAAGATCGTTGTCGCGGTTCGAATTCAGCTGCCATTGCCAGAAATCGCCGATCATCAGAGCCAGAGTTCGCCCGCGGCCGAAACGCTGTGCCACCAGGGCCGGCATCCGATTCCCTTCTCCGGAAACGACTTCCGAGAGCACACTGGCCCCCGGCTTGACTGAAGAAACGGGATTCAGGGTGAGGAAACCCGGCATCGATTCAATCCGGTTTTGTTCTTCGATCTCGGTGGGCTCCAAACGAACCCAGGGCTGGAGCCATCCTTCGCGGGTCAATGCCAGTCGGTAACCGGTATCATCCTGGAAGGCCGGGGATCGATCGAGGTAAACAGGCAACAGGCGATCGAGGGGAGTACGATGGTAGTTGCCTTCGAGAAATGACTCCTGGCCACCGAGCATCATGAGCCCGCCGCCGCGCTGGCTGACAAAGCGTTCCATGAGGGATAGCTGGTCCTGGGTAAAGAATGCCGCTTCGACATCATCGAGAACAATCGCCTGCCAGGCGAAAAGCTCTTCGGCGGTCGACGGGAAGCCGCTGCGCAGTTCATTGGCGTCGTTCGTGCCGATTCGGGTCAGGACCGGTTCGTCATATTGTTCGGCGTCTTCGGCGGTGGAATCATCAAATCCGCTGAAGAGCGGATTGGACGAATCGCGGCGGCTGCGAAATGTGAACTTGGGCTCCTGACGCGCAATGCGAATCAGGCCCACCAGGTCAATCTCGTCGTCTTCCTGCAAGGCTCGCCTCAGGAACTTGAACTCCCAGTTGGGCCGCCCGGAAACATAAAGTATCCGATGGGGACCGCGGGCCCTGTCAACGACAACCGGGCGCTCGTTGTTGGCAAGCGTTGCTTCCTCCACCAGGGCGCCTCTTGCTTCACCATTGCTCGACCCTCCCTGGCCGGAAACGCTGACTCGCAAACGGTAATCGCTGATTCCAGGTGTCTCGGGGGCGAACTGGAAACGGACATCGGCCGCGCTTTTTCCCTTCGGAATCGTCACAGACTGGCTCGCCGCAAGGGTTCCGTCCGGCTTGAACAGTTCGACGACAAGAGGAGGCGAGTCGGGAAAGGTCGATTCCACTGTCGCATTGATGGTGACGGGCGCCGCCTCGAAGTTTGTCTGGCTGCTCGATACCCGCACGATTCCGGTATCGGAAATCGATTCGTTCGCACCGACAACGACCGGAAAAACAGGGGGCATTCCGCGCAGATCGAGATGGACCGGAGCGGTGTCATTGCCGTCTGTCAAAAGAATAATTCCGGCCGCGGGCCGGTTTCGGAACCGTTCGACAATTTCATTCAGTGAACCTGAAATGCCGGACCCTGTTCCCGTGGCTTCATAATTCTCAAAGTCCCCTGGCATGATCTCATGGGCGAAAACGAACTTTCTCAGGTCAAACGTCTCATCGAGACGATCGAGCCAGGGCTGGTTGCCGGAAATTGACTTGCGGACTTGTTCCTCTCGGGTTGGACTGGCCGCCGCATCCCGGACTTGAAGGCTGCGACTGGAATCGGCAAGCACAAACAAAAGATTCGCGCCGGAACGCGGCACTTCATATACCTGAACCGGTTCGACCAGACAAAAAGCAATCAGCCCGATCGCTGTTGCCCGCACCATGAAACAGGCCAGCCGCCACATCCGCGGCCCGGAACTCCGCAAATACGACCAGACCAGTGCGAGCAGGCTCGTGGCAACGAGAGCCCAGGCAATCAATATCCAGTCGCGGGCACTGACATAGTCAGGAATCATGCTATCGGTTTCCGCGGCCAAGTTCTTCGTAATATTGTCGCACAGCGTCTTCATACCGCGGCGGAACCGGATCCCGGTCGATGGGGACGAGGGATTTTCTGTCGGTCTGTCGCATCAGCTCTTCCTGGACGCGGTTGCGCAGCTCATACAGCGGCTTCAGGATCTTGAGATCAACCATCTCCCAGTTGGGAGGGGCCGAATGCCTTCTCGCCTCTCCCCGTATTTCGCGCGCCTGTTCGCGCAACCGCTGGGCCTCGGCGCGAAGCTCGGGATCGGCGAGCATTTGTTCGACATCGCGCAGGCGGTCGACCCAATCCGAATAATCCTCTCCGGAAAACGGCCTTGGCCAATTGTCATTGCGAGCGTTCGGATCCGGATTGGCGCCGAAGCGACCGTTCGCATCGCGGCGGTTCGTTTCCCGATCCGGCGGATTATCGCGGCCAGAATCCGCTTCGGTTCCTTCCTGACCTCCATCCTCAGTTCTCTCACCTGACTGGTTTCCCCTCTCCTTTTGCTGGCCGGGCTCCGTTGACGGATTTCCTTCTCCGGGCTGCTGTTCATCGCCCGGGTTTTGACCCTGATTGTCGTTTTCCGATTGTCGATCGCCGGCCGTCTCGCCAGTTTTCTTGCTCGCGCTACCGGATTCCTCCTCATCGGGAGGCGTTTTCCCGTCACCCGGTTCACCTGATGCATCGCGGACCTCGCGATCGAGTTCGCCGGAGAGACGATCGAGTTCGTCACCGGCGCGGCGGAGAGCTTCGCTTTCACTGCCGAGTACGGACTCGGCAGCTTCGTCGATTCCCTCGCGCAGATTCCGCACTCCTTCGGCCGCCCGTTCATTCAATTCCCGCGCATCCTGCGGTCGTCCTCGCTGGAGCGAACCCGCGGCAGCTTCCAGGCTCTCGACGGGAGCGGATTGTTGCGCATCGCGCCATGCCTCATAAAGCTTGTCCGACATCACTGGCTCGATTTCACCGGCGTCAAGCACAAGTTCCTGCATGTCTGTTTCCAGTTCGCGCAAATTCCGGCTTTGTCGGCGAAGTCGTTCTGATGTGTCGGAGGGGTCGGCCGGCTTGTCGTCCAGTTTCTTTTGCTCTTTCGCCGCTTCCGGATTGTTTAGCGCTTCGGCAATCGACTCCTGTTCGGCCTCGATATCACGCGCCCGATTGCGAAGTTGTCTGACTCTTTCATTAAACTGTCCGGAAGTCCGGTTCTGGAACTCGTCGCGCAGGTCGCGCAGCTGCCGCTGGGCCCGGGTCCCTTCGGCAACGGCTTGCGACAGGTCAGTATTTTGCAGCGCCTCATTGGCTTGCTGGATGTTCTCCCGCGATTCTTCGAGATTGTTCGCCTGTTCGCTCATCCGGGAACGGTTTTCTTCCGACTGCATTCGTTCCTGAAGCTCTTCGGCGTCGCGCAGAATTTGTTCCTGTTCTTCCTGCAAACGTTTGAGTTGCCGTTCCAGTTCTTTCTTTTCTTCCTCCGTTTCGGCCTGTTCGAGGGCAGACTGCAACTCGCGAACCCGTTCATTCAGGTCTTTCTGCCTTCTCGCCAGCTCGTCCAGCCGCGAGAGAACCTGGCGATCCTCGCGTTGTTCTGCTGTCTCGGACTCAGGCCGGGCCTGCTGTTCTGTCTGATAACGGTTTTCATCAGCCTTGAGCTGCAAGTTGTCGAGTTGTCTCTGTTGACGCGATGAACTCCCTCCAGAACCCGATTGTCTTTGTTGTGACATAGCCACGTTATGTTCGCGCTCGCGCAGCCCCAATAACAGGGAATAGGCCAGTTGGGCCGCTGTCGACGCGGCATCCAGCGCTTCCCGCGACAGGTCCCGGGCCACCGAATCGAGATGTTGGACCGTTTCCGCCATCGTCGCCGCGGCATGTTCGGCCAATTCCAGGGATTGCTGGTCTTGCAGCATGCCCGAAAGCGAATTCAGTTGCTGAATCGCCAGGCTCTGCGACTCAGAAATGGTTTTTGCGTCATCGGCGAGCAGGGGATCCGGGCCCGTTCCCTGCCGGCGGCGAACGTTCCAGATTGCGGAAACCACTTTTTTCTGCAGTTCAAGAACTTCGCCGGCCTCCCGGGCGTTCTGATTTCCTCCTGCATTTTGTCCTCCGCCGGATTCGTTTCCCTCGGCGGGCTGCTCTGTCTGTCGAAAAACCTGTTCGAAGGGGCGCACTTCCACGAAATAGAGTTCGCCTTCAGTTCTGCGTGTTGCTCCGTCAGGTCCGGAATCCTCGGCCCAAAAGTAAAACGTCAAAAGGTCGTCTTCCGCGGCTCCAGTATCTTCAAGCGGCAAAAGGTATTGCATCGTTACCGCCTGTCCAGCCGCCGTAACTCCGGCGAGTTCCTGCTCGTGACTTTCGCCTCCGACAATCGACCAGACAAGTCCGGCCCGGGAGACACCGGTGTCGTCGCGAACTTTGGCGGCCAATTCAATCTCTTCCAGAGGTGAGGCATCCGTGTCACCGCGAGGAGAGATCAGTTCAAACTCCGGTCGTTCGTTGTCCTGGGCAGTCAGGTAGAAAACCGGGTTGTCCTTGTTGCTGCGGTCCTGATCGTCGACAAGTTTGAGTTCGAATCGGGCGCTCTCGGTCAAAACATATGAACCGGTAACGCGTTGAGGATTGGCCGGATCCTGATCGAGAACAAGCTGTTGACCTTCCCTCCCCACAAGCCTGGCCGAGGTAACCGGCTTGTTCAGAAGGAACTCCATCTCCAGGCGGCTGCCGGTCATTGCGGTGACCCGGCGAAAATCGCGAATCGTCGTTCCCTCCGAATCGACCTGATTGGGCGAGGTAATACGGACATTGGCCTGAACGAGAGCAGGGTATTCGAATACCTGGATCATGTAGCGCTCAGACTCGGACCCGTCGTAGCGGACGAAGTATTTCCTGGCCGCCTCTACGGATGGAATCCGGACGCCAAATACAGGGTCATCGAGACTTTGCGGCATGCCAAGGATCGTCGTGTTCTCACCGTTAACATCGGAAAATTCCAGTTCCACCCGCCCCGGAATGGTGTCGTTGGGAAAACGGGCGAGCACAAGGACGCTCGTTCCCTTCTCGACCTCCGTATTGCCCGGCTCGATGACCATTTCGGAGACGGACGGGAAAGGGGTGCCGGCGGCAGAGTTTGAACTCTCGGGCAATGTCTTCAAGATCGAGGCGAAGCCTCCAAAAACTGTCGTCAACAGGGCAATCAGGCTGAGACAACAAAGTCCGGTGCCGGCCAACAAATGCCAGCCGGGAACAATCTTTTGCCAACGGTGCACGTACCCGTGATAAACTGCCTTGCGAACCACGGTGGCTTGCAGGTAGCCAAGCGGCTCGCTGGCCCGCTGGCGCTTTTGTTCGATCGCCGTAATCAGCGCCGAATCGAGTTCCGGAAACTTCTCCTCAACCAGGCGGGCGGTCGGAGCGACATCCTGCAAGTTCCGGAACCCGGTCCATAAAGTTATTGCCGTGGCTATTCCCGCTGCCACAAGGAATGTGCCAAGCCTTGCCGAGTGCTGCCATCCCTCTCCCGTCCCGGTCGCCATTACGACAAAGCCGATAATGGCTGCAACTACCCAGACTACGGCAAGCGTCATCAACAAACGGCGCAAACGAAGGCGGCGAGTTACCGATGAAAGGGTGAAATAGAGTGCAGGATCGATCATATTGCGGGGCTCTCAGCAGCGAATTGAGTTCGTGTCTTGCGTCCGGCCAGCAAGGATTCCAGAACGAGCAGGCCAAGCGCTGAAACCAACAGCCATTTCCATAGTCCTTGCCGGGCTTCAATCTGGTTTTCGCCCATCTTCTTCATTGTTGCAGCTTCCGTTTCAGCATCCACCGGCTGGTGAAGGCGGATGCCCAAAGCTTCCAGTTTCTCCACGGGGAGAGGTGAGACAAGACTTTCCGTTCGGGCAATATTAGCGGCAATCGTGCAGGTTTCCTCTCCCAGGGTCAGCGTGTATCGCCCCGGTGCCGGCAGCTGACAGGACAGGCCGCTATTGGAATCCATCATGTTCAACTCGACATTTGTTCCATCCGGGCCGGTTAGCGTGCCGTTTCCTTCCTCTCCAGGCGGGAGGACAAACAGGTCGCCGACTTCATAGTATTGCTGGATGCGTTTGCCCAACCGGGATAACTCCAGAAGACTCCACATCAGGGGAAGAAATCGGGATGACAGGGCGAGCTGGCTGCACGAAGGTTCCCAGCTGGTTGCCATGGTGATGACTCTTCCCTTGCCAATTCGATGTTCCCAGATCGCGGGGTCGCCATTGTCAAATCTCGCGATGACGGAATTGCCATTGTTCCCTTCATCGACCGTCACCGGTACTGACTCCCAGAACCTGATCGCCGAAAAATCGTTGTAGCGCGATCCGGACAGCGAGGCGAATGCAGGGTGGGCGAAGTTGATCCTCGTGAGAATAAGGTAATCGGGGTTCTCCTTGCGCTGCGGCCCGGCAATCGCACCGCTCAGCGTCGCGATCGAATCGAATGTGTCCTCATCCCCCAGCACGACAAAAATGGTCCCGCCCCGCCCGGCCAGTTTTTCCAGTCCGGCGAGTTCGTCCGTCGAGACCGGGCGATGAACGATTGCCAATTGCGGATCGTCATTGACCTTGAACGAGTAATCGGCGGCGGAGACGGGACTTGTGATTCTGATCGTTCGCTCCGGCGATTCGGGGAACATGCGGGTCAAAAACCAGTAAGCACTGCTGGTTTCGTCCGGATCCGAGGGACCGAACCAGTCGATTCGGGCCGATGGACCTTGAATGTCCGCCACGTACCAGCGGTTATCGAAATCGGCGTCGTCGCCGGAAACGACAATCGATTCTGCCGCGACGTCAGGGCTGAAAGGAAGGCTGACAATCGCTGCATCGCCCGCGGCGACATACTGGTCTTTCGCTGTGGCCTGGATGAGGTTTCCCTCTGCATCGCCCCAGCCAATGACGAAATTGTCAATCAGCGATCCGCGATCGTTGACAATTCTCAGGCGCGGATCGGCAATCCCGTGATTGAGGTCTTCCTGTTCCATCAGCCGAAGCGAGACATTTCCGGGATCGGCCGGAGTGACGGTCAGGACTTCAACGTAGACATCGTCCGGCCATGACTCGGCACCGGCCCCCTCCAGATCGGCGCCTTCCTGCAAGTCACTGATCAGGACGATTCGCTTGTAAACAGTCTCCTTCTTTTTGTCCGGGCCGTTTCCGGTGAGCATTCCGGACAAAGTGGCGAGGCATTCCCCCAGGGCAGTGCGACGGAAACCTGGCTTGAGCCGGGCGAGTTCGGCCTGGATCTGACGATTCCGTTCGCCGTCGGACCAGTCCTGTTCATCGCCAATGGGAACGAGCGGTGTCACCTGGTCGCTAAAGGAATACAAACCAACCTGTTCCGAACTCCCGGCACTTGAAATGGTCGCTCGCGCATGTCTCAGCGCCTGCTCCCAGAGCCCGGGCCGGTTCATGCTGGCGCTGACATCGATCAGGACCGCAGTTACCGGTGGTGTTTGTTGCGTTGGCAACAAGCTGCCAGTGGACCGAATGAACGGGCGCATGAAGGCAAATGCAATGATACTGATGGCAAGACCACGCAATATCAGAAGCAACCAGTTGTCGATACGGCTGCGCCGTGTCACACGGGGGGGCGACTGCCGAAGGAACATCAGAGAACTGAAGGGCATCCGGCCTTTGGGGGCAGGGCGGATAAGGTGGAACAGTACCGGCAAAAGGATGGCAAGTCCGCCAAGTGCAAACAGCGATGAAAGAAATCCCATTAACGGTTTCCCTCCATGCCGGCCGAAGTGCTTGCAGGCATTCTCGCCGTCCGGTGTATTGAAAACCTCTTTCGCTGCTGAATGAAATCTGCCAGTCCCACGGCGAGAGGCTGATCTGTCGTCAGGGTTACAAGCTGAATCCCTGCCGAACGGCAGATCTTTTCCAGCTCGCCGGCATGGGCGGCAAATCGCTCCCGGTAACTGCGTGCAATTGCAGCCGAGTCCACAAAGAGCTCCCGTCCGGATTCGAGATCCTCAAAAATCCTCGCCTCGGGAAAATCGAGATCGAGTTCGCGCGGGTCGAGCACACGCAAAAGAATCACCTCGTGTCCCTGGGAACGGAGATACCCCAGTCGCCGCTCCAGATCGCCGAGTGGAGCGAGCATGTCCGATACAAGGGCCACCATTCCCCGGCCGCGAGTCAGGCGGGCAACTTGTTCCAGCGTCGGCCCCAGAGTGGTTTCCGTTCCGGCAGTCGCTTTTTCCAGTCCGCAAAGAATCCTGCGCAAATGGCCTGGCCGGTAACGAGGCGGGATGTAATCCCCAACCCTTTCATCAAATGTAATCAAGCCGCAAGCGTCATGCTGCATTCCGAGAAAGAAGGCAAACGTCGCCAGCAGCGTACGTGCATAATCGGCCTTGGTCCACGACAGCGTACCGAATTCCATCGATCGACTCAGATCAAGGACGAGGTAACACCTGAGATTGGTCTCGTCCTCAAAACGCTTGACGTAATAACGGTCCTGCCTGGCGAAGAGCCGCCAATCAAGGTAGCGAACGTCATCGCCCGGAGAGTAAGGGCGATAATCGGAAAACTCGACAGAGAAACCATGCCACGGGCTTCGATGAAGGCCGGCCATGAATCCTTCCACGACCGCTCGCGCACGCAGCTCCAGACTTTTCAGCTTCATCAACGTCGCCGGATCGACATTGACGCGAACATTCGTCGCGGACGATTCGTCACCGGCACGTTGACCGAAAAAGTCGCTGAAAAATCTGGGAAACCGGGCCATGGTTCTCGATAAAGTCCTGTTTCCCGGGTGGCGATTCGGAACGAAGTCTGGTTTCTGAACAGTTTTGTGGCAAAAGTAAAAGTTCTACTTTTGTCAGCTGACATGGGCGATCAGCCGGTCAATGATCTGGCCGGTGTCCACGCCTTCTGCTTCCGCGCGATAACTCAACAGGATTCGGTGACGGAGTACCGGGTGTGCCAGTGAAATAATGTCGTCGCGGTTCACGTGGGCGCGACCTGCGAGCAGCGCCCGGGCCTTCCCGCCGAGAACCAGATACTGCGCGGCACGCAGACCGGCCCCCCAGTTCACCCATTCCCCGACAAAGTCCGGGGCATTGGCTTGCCGGGGGCGGCTCGACGAAGCAAGTCGAACGGCAAGCCGCACAAGGTCCTCGGCCACCGGAACCTTCCTGACCACGTCATTAAACCGGAGGATATCCGCTGCCGTGTAAATCGGTTCAATCGGCTCCGGCTTTCCGGCGGTTGTCCGTTGCACGACGGCAATTTCGTCATCTTCCGGCAGGTAGTTGATTTGCACATTGAACATGAAGCGGTCCAGCTGCGCTTCCGGAAGCGGATAGGTGCCTTCCATCTCCACCGGATTCTGTGTGGCCAGCACGAAGAACGGAGGTTCCAGCGGGTAGCGGACTCCAGCCGCCGTCACCTGATTCTCCTGCATCGCTTCCAGCAGCGCTGCCTGCGTTTTCGGTGGCGTGCGGTTGATCTCATCGGCCAGGATCACATTGGCGAAAACAGGTCCTTTCACAAAGACCATCCGTCGACGCCCGTCGCTGGACTCCTCGAGAATTTCCGTCCCCGTAATATCCGCCGGCATCAAATCGGGCGTGAACTGTATTCGCTGGAACTTCAGATGAAACAGCTGGGCGATCGACCGTACCAGAAGTGTCTTGGCAAGGCCGGGAGCGCCGGTGATCAGGCAGTGTCCACCGGCCAGCAAACAGATGAGCAGTTGTTCGATCACGGCATCCTGACCGACAATTACGCGCGCCAGCTGGTTTCGGATCTTCTCGCGTGCTTCGCGGAGATCGGTGACCGTTTGTTGTTCCATCGAAAATTCTGTCGTTGCCTGTTTCATCGAGTGGCCGGGCTAAAGGAGTAATTCAGTCGGGTTAATTGCGAAAAAAGGACAGGCCACCGGCTTGTCCGGCTGCGGGACCGCCGATGGCGCTATCGTTCACTGGGTCATGGCGTAGACGACGATGTTGATTCCCAGCGGGTAGGCGAATTTGACGGAGTACCGCTCAAAATACTCGCTGCTTTCACCCTCCCGTTCCCAGCCATCGCCAAGATCGGTGTTATGGCAGATCATGACCTGCACGCGACCCTTGTCATCGAGGATGGCGCGGTAGTTGGCATGAGTCGCTTCCGCGCGATCGGAAGCGTAACCCCGGTTGAAAAAGCCGATGCTGGGAACCATGGGTTTTTCCTTGATCTGGTAGACGATGTTGAAGATCGGATGGTCCAGGGGCAAATCGACGATCTCCTTGTCGGGAAAAACGCGTTTCATTTCATCGGCAAAAACGCTCCATTCACGTTCTCCCCAGAAGTCGTCCACCATGACGAACCCGCCGCGCGCCAGGTATTTGCGAAAATTCGCGATTTCCTGGCCGGTCAGTTCGATCTGGCCCGGCTCGATCAAATAAACAAACGGGTAGCGGAAAATGTCATCGCTGCCAAGATCGACGACCGCCGGAACCGGGTTGACTTCAAGCGACGTGACTTCCTTGAGCCGATAACTGAAGTTCATATCGCTGTCGGGATAATCCACCGTCCATTGCGGCTGTCCCCAGACATCGCGGCTGGATGTGTACTTCACCCTTGCAAAAGTGAATACGTCATGCCGGAACTTCTCGTTCGCCGGCCACATGGGATCGATATGGAGATCGATGTCCCGGACCCGCAGGTTGCCGTATCGCCCCCGGTAGTTGTCGCGAAAAAGGTACTCCTGCCCCGAACATGGCGACGGCCACGGGCAAACAGCCACCAGGGCAAGGAAAACAATTATCGAACGCATGAACAATTCCATTCTGGCAACGGTTAACGCCCGGAATCCGGATCCCCGGAAGATTCGAGGCTCTCGTCCGAAGCAAGTTCGAGCAACATTTTGTGGGCGTCCTCGTAACGGGGGGCCTCTTCCAGACATTCTAGCAGTTGCCGCCGGGCATTCTTTCTGTCTCCGGTATTTTTCAGCGCAATCGCGTAGCGCAGTCGAGTTCCCGCCGGATCGACAGGGTCCAGCAGGGTCAATTGTCGCAGAGCCCTCGCCGCCCCGACAAAATCCGCCTTCTCCTCAAAGGCCTGTGCGAGAAACTCGCAGCCCGATTTGTCAATCGGGTCCACGGCCAATAACTTCCAGGCAAATTTAACCACATCATCCCATCGCTGGCGTTCCGCCAACAAGGGCAATAATCGGCGGAGGCTGGCGGTGTCGGTTGTCAGGACAGCTGTGGAACGGATCAGCATCTCAATCTCGCCATCCACGTCTCCCCGCGACCTGGCAATCAGCGCTTGCAAGGCCCAGGCGTTGTCGGCGGCGCGGTATTCCGGCCACAGGACGGCAAGCCGCTTTGCCAGTGGTTCCGCCTCGTCAAAATTCTCGTTCTGGATCAGCAGACCGGCTTCCGCGCGAAGACCGAACCAGTTGTCGGGATGTCGGGCGTTCCAGTCGCGGCAACCGTTTAATGTGGCAATTTGTTCGGGTTCCGGTTTTGTCCAGTCGATGCCCTTGCCGGTTTCCTGCGCAAGTTTACCGGCATATTCCGCGAACTCCCGGTCCAGCAGTTCAATGCCTCCCGTCCGCCGGCCAAGAACATCATTGATCGGCATACCGGTCCCGAGATCGTCCAGCATCAGCCGGAACGTTTCGAGTCCGTGGCGCTCGATGAGGAATCGAACGACCAGCGCCGACTCGTAATAGGCGAATTGCAGGTGCTCCGGGTCTGGCGGAGCAAGAAATGCGCTGCTCAAGCTGCTGACGGGCGTCAGCTGACCTTCCATAATCATGGAGCGGTATCGGGGCGTCATGACCTGGCCCCATTCAGGATTCTCCTGCAACTCTTCATAAACAGAAATACCTTCACTCAGCCAGCGCGGCATCTTGTTGCCCGTCTTCTGAAGTGTCACAACGTGACAGAATTCATGCCAGAGAACCGACTCCCAGTTTGAACTTCCCGAAGCGCGGGAGGTGGGACTGTTCATCGTGATCACGTTTCCAAAACAGACGCCGAGGAAACCCTGGCCACCGGGAAGGCCAAATGTGCGTATCGCGAAGTCCTTTTGCTGCGGGAAGATCTCGACAAATACCGGGCGGGCCACCTCCATCCCGTATTTCTGCGAGAGTTTTTCTCTCGCGCGAATCAGGACGTCGATGACGCGATCTCCAAAGAGTTGCGATTCCACCGGATCCATCCGGACAATAAATCCGTCCCGGTCAATCACCGAAAACTTGCTCATCTCGTCGCCCAGAGTCACAAGATTGTAGGCGACGACGTTGTAGCTGTCCGTTTCATAAACTTCTCGCGCGAGCTTCCAGCCTTCTTCATCGTTTCCGAGGCGGAGGAGGTCGTTGGCCAGCTGGATCTTCGCCGGGAGATACTCCGGGTCGCACAACAGGGCCCTTCTCTGGCACCGGGCTCCCTCGGCAAACCGGTATTTCTGGGACAGCTTTTTGCCGATCAGATGATCGACTTCCGGATTGGAAAGCCAACGGCCGAGGGCATTGTCGCGGCAAGTCTTCTCCCGATCCGGATCGTTGTTGAGGTGCGCGATCACCGCGGCAAAGGACCAGGCCGTCGACTCGATCGGATTGACCTCGAGAACCCGTTCGATCAATTCGCCTGCCTCGTCGTACCTCTCCGCGCTGATCCTGTCATCGACGAGGTACAAAAGCGCGGGAATAAACGCGGAGTTGATGGCAAGGGCCTTGTTGAGTGATTCATTCGCCTTTTCAGGGTCGGAGGAACGAAACGCCTTTGCAAGCCCGATATGTCCGGCTGGATTTTCCGGCTCCAGTTCGATGGCCTTGCGATAATTATCAGCGGCCATTCCGAAGTCGTTCTTTGCCAGGGCAAGGTCGCCGATGGCCAGCCACACCCGATGATCATCAGGGGCCATCGCCCGGGCCGGTGTCAACAACTCATCCAGAATCAACTTCGCATCGACACGGGCCTCAAGGGCGAATGAAGCCTGGACGAGCCGGCCAGACACATCTCGATATCGCCAACCCCGGTAGCGAATCCGGTCTTCAAGTTCCATGACGATTTCCAGCGCAGTGCGATCGTCTCCCGCCAGCCTGGCCGTTTGTCTGGCAAGCCAGAGAATGCGAATGCTGTTCGGCAAGGACAAGCTTGCCGTTTCGATCAACTCCGCCGACTCGGCGATCTGTCCGGTTGCCAGATGGCACTCGATCAACAACTCGAACCACTCTTCCGGGTCCGATCCGAACTGCATTTCCGAACGGCATAGCCGGGCGCATTCATCGAACTTCCCCGACCAGAACAACTTTCTGGCAGCGCGATAGTTCTCCTGGGCAAACAGAGAAGCGGAACCGGCCAGCAGGAGCAGCGCGGCCGTGGCAAACCAGATGGCTTTCCGGAAACTCAAACGCAAATGTCCTGGCAAAATGCGAACCCGTTGGGATGAAAGGCGTCTCGACAACAGTTCATTCTATTGAACCCGGGGCCCCGACGGTAGTTTCGCATTGCGCCAGTGTCAGTTTTGGGTGCCGTGGGCCAGGGGGACAGTCGCTTTTGTATTGTTCCTTTCAGCTGTCCGACAAATCGTCGAAGTGGCAGCAGTACCGCTTTCCGGCTAGAATCCGGGTTTGGCGACAACACCTGACGACCGGGAAAATAATGCTCGATAACGCTCCACTGATCACCGAAAAACATGGCGATCTGACGATTGAGGGCTATTCCCGCGCGGCCGTTCAGACTTACTGGCGGATTCCGGAACTCAAGCTCGGATTTGATATCGGAGCACATCCCTGGGATTTCATGGGGACGCCAAACTGGGTGATTTCGCACACTCATCTCGACCATATCGCTGCCTTGCCGATCTATTTGGCGCGGCGGCGGATGATGAACATGGAACCCCCAACGGTCTACCTCCCGGATGAGTCGATCGATCCTGTTTGCCGGATGCTGGACGGATTCACGCGGCTCGACAGGGGGCGTCTTCCCTGCAATTTTGTGGGGGTGAAACCAGGCAACGAAATCGAGTTGTCGCGGGAACTGGTGATGACAGTCGGGAGAACATCGCACACGATTACAAGTGTCTGTTACATCATTTGGGATCGTCGACGAAAACTCAGGCCCGAATTCGCCGGCATGGAAGGTGAACAATTGAGGCAACTTCGCATTTCCGGAACGGAAATCACCGATGAAGTTCGCGTTCCGCTCGTCGCCTATATGGGAGATACCTCGCCCCGTGGTCTCGACGATAATCCCGATGTGTTTCGCGCCAGGATCCTCATTAGCGAAATGACTTTTGTTGCCCCGGATCACCGCCGCGGCATGATTCACCGGAATGGCCACATGCATCTCGACGACTACGTCGAAAGGGCCGACCGCTTCGAAAACGAACTGGTGATCTGCGGCCATTTCAGCACCCGTTATTCGCGCCGGCAGGCGGAGAGCCTCATCGAAAAGCGCTTGCCCGATATGCTAAACAACCGGCTGCGCATCTGGCTGTAGTTGCGATGGAATCGGCTCGCTCCAACCGGACAGACAGGGAAAACGTGGCAGGGCCAGGTTCTTTCGTCGCCGAAGCGGCCTATTTTCATGTTCCTTTTTGCAGCCATCGTTGTGGCTACTGCAACTTTTCACTGGTCGCCGGGCGCGACTACCTGATCGGCGACTATCTGAAGGCGCTGGCCATCGAACTTGCCGGAATTCCGCAGCGACCGGTATTGCGATCCGTATATCTTGGTGGAGGAACTCCGACACGACTGCCACCGCGGTCATTTGCCCAATTGCTGGAGTTGATCGAAAAGCACTTTTCGTTCCATGAAGACCTGGAATTCACGCTCGAGGCCAATCCGGAGGATCTTCCCGGCCCGCTGGTGCCACTGATCAGGGACAGCCGCATCAATAGGGTCAGCCTGGGTATACAGTCATTTGACGAACAGCGCATTCGCCAGCTCGACCGGCGACATTCGGCGTCGCAGTCATTCTGCGCGATGGACGCCGTCACTGACATGAAAAAACGGCTCTCCGCAGACCTGATTTTCGGATTGGCGGACGACACGCGGGAGGTCTGGCTGGCCGACCTGCAGTCTGCTGTTGCCGGAGGAGCGTGCCATCTGTCGGCTTATGAGCTGACCATCGAGAAGGGAACCGTATTCTGGAACCGACAGAACCGGAACGTCGGAGTTCGCGGCGATGAGGATACACTGGCCGATCTCTATGAACTCACAATCGACGAGCTGGCCGACAATGGCCTTGTTCATTACGAGGTTTCCAGTTTCTGCCGGGCCGGCGAAGAGAGCCGTCATAACCAGACATATTGGCGCGGAGATCCGTGGTATGGATTCGGTCCCTCGGCGACCTCCTTTTCCGGAACGGCGAGGGAGACAAGGATTCGCAGCCTGAATCGTTACCTGAAATCCGTGCTCGATGGCAAGTCACCGATCGAGGAGACGCAGAGCCTGTCGCTCGCCGAGCGGGCAATCGAGGAGATCGTTTTTGGCCTCCGCATGCTGAAAGGTGTGAACGCAGGGCAATGGCAGGTTCGCCATGCGGGAAAGTCCTTTTCGTCCCGAGCCGCCGTGTTGTTCGACCAGCTCGCTGAAAGCGGGCTTGTGATACGTGAAGGAGCCTGGCTGCGACTGACGCGCCGCGGATTGATGCTTGCCGATCTGGTTTGCCAACAAATACTGGATTGCCGAAGTGTGGCGGAAGAATCAAATCATCTTTCCTGACCGGAAGGGTTTGCCTTGCCGGTGCGCGTGGAATGGCTGGCAGGCATTGCCCCAACGTCCTGTCATACATGCTGGCAGCCGGATTATTCGTCGTTGCCGCGATTTCCGTTCAAAGCAGGGGAATCGGAATATCGATCGCTTCGAATGAGGGTTGAATCAACCCGAATCCGGATACCAGCAAGGCCAATCGTTCCTGCCATGAAAGATCACCGGCAATGCACTGCTGTCGATGCGACTCGTCCGGACCGGCGCACACTCCTGGCAATGGCCGGGGCCGGAACGATCGGGCTGGCGGCACCGGGAAAACTGTTCGCCAGGCAGAATTTTGATCGCAACTTCGCGGCCCTTGTTGCCACGCAATCGTCCGAAGAGACAAACCTGAAACGCCGCGCCCGCGAGGACTACCGGCGCAGCATGGCCCGGTTTGGCGGGCGGCTGTCAAACTCTCCGGAGGAATTGTTTCACACTTCGACTCTCGACCCGGTCCTTCAGTTCGACGTGATCATAGTGGGCTCGGGCTACGGTGCCTCTGTGGTTGCATCGAGACTCGCGCAGAGGCTTCGTCGCGGCGCGCGACTGGCCATTCTTGAACGCGGAAGGGAATGGATTCCCGGCGATTTCGAAGACACGTTTTCCGGGCTGTTTCGTCAGGCCCGTGGACAACTGGCCGGACCGAAGAAACGAACGATCGTCAATCCGTTGGGACTTCACAACGTCATCATGAATGATGAAGTGAACGTATGGACCGGCAACGGCCTTGGCGGCGGATCATTGATCAACGCCAATGTCGCGCTGATTCCCGATGCGGAAGTCTTCACCAAATTCCTCTGGCCGGCCGAGTTGCGCCATCGGGATACGCTTCTCCCCTGGTACCAGGCGGCGGCCGCCGGTCTTAACTTGTCCCGGACTCCGTGGGATATGACATCGAAAGTCCGCTCGCGCCGCATCGCCGCAGACAACATTCATCCGGCGCCGGGGTTCTTTGATCTCTCCCCCCTCTCGGTCATGTACGACGACCGCTGGCTCGACCAGTTCTCGCGCAACCCCCAACAGATGATCCAGCGCCCGTGCACTCTTTGCGGCGATTGCATCTCCGGCTGCAATGTCGGCGCAAAAAACACGCTCACCATGAATTATCTCCCTGCCGCCAAATCGCATGGGGCGGAAATCTATACTCAAACTGAAGTGCGCTCCATCGAGAAGTGCAACGGGCGTTACCGCCTCGAGATCGTTTACCATGACGATCGCGAATGCGGGATCGAGCGGAGATTTACCACAGTCTGGACGCGAAAGCTGATTCTTGCGGCAGGGAGCCCGGGAAGCCCCGAGTTGCTGTTGCGCAGCCGCGAAAAGGGACTTTGCCTGTCGGAAGCCCTTGGATATCGCTGGTCGGGAAACGGCGACACGCTCGGATTTGTCGTCGACAAGAAGGACTGCACCAGTATCGGTGGCGTAGGAGCTTCCGATGCGAAGCCCGGCGTCGCAGGGCCAACTGTCCAGTCGTCGCTGAACTACAAACACCGTCCGGTTCTGGAAGACCGTTTCCTGGTTCAGGACGCGGCCATTCCCCGCGCCGCCACACCCCTGTTTCGCATCCTGCTTAAGGACAGGGACCTGAATCACAGCTCGGTCATGCTGGGCATGGGGCACGACGGGGCCGTTGGCAGCGTGCAAATTGACGATCAGGGGAAAGCGTTCATTAAATGGCCGGGGCTGAAGGATGCTCCGTTTCGACAGGCGATCTGGCGGGAATTTGAGCGAATAGCGGCTGCAGAGGGTGGCCGGTACCGGCGTCTTGCAGCCTTTGGCGACAATCTGGTGTCCGTTCATCCGCTTGGGGGATGTGCCCTGGCCGACGATCCGGTCGATGGCGTCGTCAACGCGCAGGGTCAGGTTTTCGACGGATCCGGTGGGGGATATTCTTCAGAGAATGGAATGCCCGCGGTTCATGAAGGACTTTACATTGCCGATGGTTCGATCATTCCATCATCGCTGGGCTGCAATCCCTTCATGACAATTTCGGCCCTGGCATTGCGAATTGCGGAAGGCATTTTGTCTGACCCAGGCAATCAGGATCTATTCGAACCCAAACAGGGCCTGCCGCCAGACATTGCCGGGACGGGGTAGGCTGAATCGTCGCAGGAAAGCGAAGTCATCAGCCTTCGTTGAAGCAGCAGGCGGCGGAACGCTGGCCACGGGTCCAGTGGCGGTCGATCCGCCGGGCGTCTTCGGAAAGACTCGATGGTCGACCCGCGCTGCGCCCGAAGTAACGCTTGAAGTTCCACACCAGGTCGCACCACATCGAGCCCTCGATCCCGAGCCGCGAAAGGATCGGCTGAAGCGATGAGGGGATTTTCCCTCGCTTGTCGCTGCGTCTCTGGCGACCCGTCCAGTCCAGCAAGTCCAGATAGTCCTGGAGTCCCATGGACAGGAAGCCCTTGTCGCTGGCCCGCAGGCCACTGCGGCTCGCCTGCGGGCCGGGACTCTCCCGCCGCTCGCTGATCGGCAGGCGGGAAAGC
>WPCK01378547.1_pt1 | contig 23818 bp, 24 predicted proteins | sample 5399851 | NCBI WGS metagenome assembly WPCK01 (sample SAMN12869471, study PRJNA574797) | sludge metagenome | isolation source: wastewater treatment of pH11 | place: China:Beijing | collected 2019-05-20 | reverse complement strand
ACAATCGCCTGGGCTTCCGGCGATTGACGTGCGATGATTTCTTCCGTGACGATGACTTCCATGCCATCGTTGTGGCGTTAGGACCGCGTTTGAGTCCAGATCAGTTTTCCAAAAAATCGGATCCACCCCGTGAACGGTTACCAAAAGACACCGAGGCCGATCGAGGCCCGAAAACTGTTAAAGCTGCGAAAGTAGCAGCGAGCGAGCCGAAAAGCCCGTTTTAAGCCGGAAATCGTTCCTTTAATCCCGGCACGAAAAGATTGCCAGGCCGACATGGCGGCATCGGCGAAATCACGCATCCGGCGAGGGATCGCCAACGTCTCGACACGTGCCTGGAGCTGCTTGACTGTCTCGCCATCCGGACAGAAGCCCTTGTCCCCCGCGAGCACGTCGGGAGGCACGCCAAACAGGTCCTCATGGCGATCGAGGATGGTGGCGGTGAGATCGCAGTCGGCTGGCCGGTGTTCGTAGGCCTCGTAGTCGGTGATGAACTTGTCCTTGGTTTGGCACAGCAGGATGGCGTGACCAAACTCGATCGGCTTGTGCCGACGCCCACGCTTGATCAGTTCGGTGTGCGGTTCAAAGATGCTAAAGACACGTTCGGCGGCCGGGACGGTTTCTCCGGCCGCTCGCCGCGTGGCCTGCGCCACCACGTGCTTCATGGCGGGCAAGTAGCCGGCCAGTTCCAGGCCCAGCCCCGACAGTTGTGGCGAGCCAGACGCCTGGGCAAATCGGCAAAAAGCCTCGGCAATTCCCACGATCCAGCGGACACGCTCGATCAGCAGACGAAAGTCCCGCTGGACCTGCCGCTGACGCTGCTTCGACGGGCTGCTGCTGTAACGGGTGATCCTCAGATGAAGCCTTTTGATCTTGCGGTCATGAAACCGGTGCGGACAACTCCCCGCACACACGTCTCTCCCGCGTCGCAGGATGCGTGCCGCGACGCGCCAGCTGTCCCACAGCAACGACGAGTCCGTCGGCCAATGAATATTGGTCTCCACCACGGTGGTATCCACGCGGATGACCGAGGGATCGATCGTCTCTGAGGCAACGGAAAGCTGTCCGAAGACCGCGTTCACACGCCGCCACGTTTCCGGGCGGATCGCCTTGAAGGCCCGATTCAGAAACGTGTGATCCATGACGGCCTTCTTCCGAGTGCGAATAAAGTCCTGCAGGAACTCGCTTTCCGCGATCCGCACCACCGTCTCGCGATACGACAACCCCTCCACCATCATGACGATCAACGCACGCAGCAGCGTTTCGGAGGTAAAGTCGCTGTCCCGGCCCTGCCGCCCACCTTCCGAGAGGCTCTTCAGATCCCGATGGGCCAGGTCCAAAACCTGGGGCATCTCATCCAACTCTCGGCTGATACCCTTGTACTTCTCGCGATACTCACGTACTGTTTTGGGAAGACCCTCATCACCGCCAACAAACGACAAGATCCGTTCGCTCTTACGACGCATCCTTATTCCTCCTTGAGAATCTTGAATCACCAACTCAAAGGATAACTCAAAGGATAAGGATGCGTTCGTTTTCTTCAAGCGCAGCCGGCTGCTGCTGATCACATTTCGGTTCCGCAACAGAAACTACTTAGTCGCCAAGACGAATGCCCGCTGTGCACTGCCTCCCAGCGGTCGTGGCGCGTCTGGAAACAAGCCCTGGCCCACACGAAGATTCGCGCTGGCTGCCCTCGAGACATTGCGAGCGGCTCGGAGACATGGATATCCCGACTTTCAAAGCGTGCAAACCGCCGACGTCTGGTCGATTGTTCGCGCGTTGCCTGAGTACGAGGCTTTTGACCAAGCCTAGGAGTAAGATGCGGGCTACCACGGAGCTGACGGAAGAACATGGGGAGCCGGTTCTCGCCGCTCCCAGTGATGTGTCCGTCGACGAACGAACCCCAATACCGGGGCCATCGCCATCAAGACCACCGGTGCGGGCTCGGGGATCACGTTGAAGCGGATCGTCTCCGAATAGGAAAACGGAGGGAGCCGCTCCTCGCCCGGACTCCCTGGAGCGACGCCGTCGAAGCGGGCATTCAGAGCCACTGTCAGCGAATACTCGCCCGCAGGAAGCGATTCGATCGGTAACAGGTACTCCTCTCGCAAATCCCCCGGGACATCCAAATAGTGAAGGGTCAGCTGCGGCAGGGTCATCGTCCCGGTTATCACCAGCTGATTGCCATTTCGTGTGAAGTCCACATCCAGATCCGCGCGATAGTAGTTGAACCAGGGGATGCCAATCACGATGGATTCGCCGCTGCCCAAGGGTGACGCATCGCTTTGCGGGATCAAAGGATCTGGATACGAGAGACATAAATTAGACTCTTCGAACTTCGGGATGAAAATATTCGAACCCGTTAAATAATCGGGCGTGTCGTTACACCAATCCCAATTCGGGCCGCCGGCGACTCGCCAGAGGTTGCCATCGTGCTTCCAAATCGCGTCGTTACGATCCGGCGCGTCTGGAGTCAGAATTCGCAACTCGTCGTTGGCCAGGTTCCAATCGAAAGAACTGCCGGAATAAAGGCGGATGTTTCCCGTGGTGGGACGTTCGTCGGAATAGAGTGCCCATCCGGACGATGCGAAGGCAGCGATCCACATCCAGCCAAGCTGCGCCAGCATTGATCGAGCGAGGTTCATCGGTCGTTCCTTTCAGTGTTGTGAGGATTGCGAGCCAGGTTTCTACGCGGCCAGCCTATCGTCGGGGCTCAAGAGATAAATACGTAATGCATTGGGCGTTTCTGCGCGTAGGGTGAGTTTTTATTGCGAACTTTGGTTGTCGTGACGGTTGCGGCTCGATCATTTACGAGCTACTATTCGCCGTTGTTTCTTTATTGCTGGTATTTTTGGGTTATGTCGCCGCCGAGCTACTTGATTTCGACCCTGGGTGCATCGAACACGTTTTTGCCCAGACCGCCGAATAGTTGGTCATTCCCGGCTTTTCCGTCGCGCGACACCAGGCGGTCGTTGCCGTCGTCGCCGTAGAGTTTGTCATCGTCTTCCTCACCATCCAGGTCGTCGTTGCCATCGCCACCCTTGAGGATGTCCCCGCCTCGTCCTCCTCGCAGTTTGTCATCGCCGGCTTCGCCGTAGATCTGGTCAGCGCCCAGGACGCCATAGAGTTCATCGTCGCCGAAACCTCCATACAGCCAATCGTTATCCTCCTGGCCGAAGAGGAAGTCTCGCCCGTCGCCACCGTACATCCCGTCGTTACCGTGACCGCCCTCAAGGTGATCGTCACCGGCACCGCCATCGACGTGGTCCGTTCCATCGCCGCCATGGAGCCGGTCATTGCCATCGCCGCCGAGCAGCGTGTCGTCGTTGCCGCCACCATACAGTTCATCGTTGCCTTCGCGGCCGTCGATCCAATCTTTGCCATCGCTACCGCGCAGAATATCCATGCCGCGGCCGCCGAGGAGCGTGTCGCGTCCGTCGTCGCCGTAGATTTCGGACCTGATTGACGTGTTGTTCGTGAACCTGTCGTCACCTTTCCCGCCGTGAAATTCCAGCGCCTTGACGGACGCGGCCGCGAAGTCTTTATGCCGGCCGTCGAATGTGACGACAACCCTGCCCTTGACTATACTTACGGCAACGTTGTCGGCCACGCGGCTGCCCTGGATGATGAGCCGTCCGTGGCGATTAAGCTTTACCTCGGGCACTGGGTCAGCGACGTCGTCATCGTTGATCGTGCAAGTCACCGAGGCGGTTGTGATAATGGCATCCGCCGACTGATCGGACAACGTCACGGTGAATTGGTCATTGCCTTCGACCCGCGCGTCACCAGCCACCTTAATCTGGAACTCGTACGTCTTTTCGAAAGGGTTGAAGGCGACTCCGCCACTGGGCAGTTTGCCCTTGAAGAAGTCGGCCGCGTCTGCTCCGTCGTTCGCGGTACCCGTGACCGCCCATCGCGCCGTGGTATATCCTTCTATGTAACCCCGGCGATTCACCCGAAATGTGTAGGTCGTGGTCGATCCGGTCCCCTCTTGCTTCACAACGTTGCCAACGCGCGTGATTTCGAGAAACGACGGTCTGATCGGAGACTGTTCGTCGCTGATGATCATTCCGTTGGCCGAAGATCGGGTGATTTGTGCCGAATCAGACGCGTTGGACAACGTTACGGTGAATTGCTCGTCGGGTTCGAAATGAGCGTCACCCACGACGTTGATGTCGATGTACTCGGGCGTTGTCGATCCAGCGGCAAATTTGACTACGCCACTTGGTAGTTTGCCACCGACGAAGTCCGCGCCATTCACGCCATTGTTCGACCTGCCCGCGACCGCCCAATGGACCGTGGTTTCTCCACTGGTGTTGCCCGAGCGCGTCACCTGGAACCTGAAGGTCGTGGTTGTACCGGCACCCTCTTGCTTCTCCACCGAGCCATCAGGTTGTATTGCCAGCGACGTCTTGCTTGGATCGTTGGGGTTCGGGTCGAGTGGATCGTCGGGCTTCGCGGGATCATCATCGACGATGGTGATCGTCGACGTGTCGTTGCCCAGATTCACGCCCGGCGTCGGATTGCTCAACTTGACCTGAAATGACTCGGGTTCTTCATGGACCTTATCGTTCGTAATCGGTATCACGATCGTGGCTTCGGTCTTGGAGGTTCCAAATGTCAGCTTGTTCCCACGCTGGATGGACTTGCTGGGAGCCGGGCCAGAGCCAAAGTCACCGCTGCCGGCCGAGCCAGCTATCAAACTGTAATCAACAGTGACATTCTTATTACCGATCGTGCCACGATCGAGTTTGACCTTAACTTCAACCGTGCCGACCGATTCATTCACCGTCACGGTCGTCGGATCCATCGTGATCGTTCCCGGCACCTGGAGCGGCGTGCCATGCAGCCTCGCCATGGCAAAGTCGCCAAACTTGTCGTTGCCAACAACGACAACACGCCGCTCGTGGTCGAGAGTGACGCCCCAAGCCTCAGCGCCACCGCCGAAGGGTGCAATCGCCCGGCCTGGACCAGGATCCGTGCCGTGTGGCGAGAAGTCGCTATCAAGTTTACCCTCGCCCGTCAGCCGCACGATGCCAAAGCCGTACGACCTGGCGCGCCCGACCACGTAGATACCGTTGTCAAACGGATCGATGACGACGCCGCGGGCGCCGTCGGATCCGTTCCAGTCGATCTCTACCTTTCCACCGGTCGGTTCGCCACTGCGACGCGAGAAACTCTTGTCCGGACTGCCATCCGAATTCAAACGTGCGACGCCGAACTTGGCGCCGGATAGGGTGTTCCCCACCACAACGATTCGGTCCTTGCTGTCAATCGCGACGTCGTACGCAGTCGTGCCGGTGCCGAAGTTAATCGTTGTCGCCATCACGACTTTCCCGCTCATTCCCGAAAGACGCGCTACACCGTAGCCATGTTTGTCACCCTTGCCCACTACAATGACATCATTGTTCTTGTCAATCGCGACCGCAGTCGCGATGCAATGACGTGATTTGAAGTCAAACTTGGTCTGCCAAACGACGTCGCCGTCGCGCGTGAGTTTGGCAGCCGTTGCGTCCTCATTATCCGTGGACCCGACAACAACGATGTTTCTGTCATTGTCAATGGCCAAGTCGAGAGCAATATCCGTCCCTCCTTTGAAATCGATGACGCGGTATCCTTTCCGTCCACCAATGACCCTTTCGCCGAAGCTATGATCCAACTTCCCGTCTTTTGTCAGGCAGATAACGGCCGACTCGTTGCCGCTGTTGATGGTGGCGGCAACGAAGATTCGGCCCGTCTCCTGTTCGATGGCTACTCCAAATCCGCTTTCGTGGTAGCCGCTGAAGTTGAGCTTGGTGAAACCCTTGTACTTCATGCGCTGCACATCCCAGTCGCCAAACGACGTGTCGAGGTCGCCGTCCGCATCGAACCGGGCAATGCCGACGTCATCGCCAATTTGCCCGACGACGATCAGTTTTGCATCCGGTCCCTGGCCCTGAATAGCGACGGATTTCGCATAGTCCTCAACAGTGAAAAAGTGCTTGGTAAGCTTGCCTCCTTTGCCAAATTCCGAATCCAAGGTGCCGGGCGTTGGTGGTGGTGCTGTTAGCGATCGAGATGCGGAAAGTGCGTTCGCCGAAAGGATTGGGGGGGTTAATGCCGCATTGAGACGCAAAGCGCTCACGGAGGCGGAGGCCGTCCGCGTCACGCGCTCGATGCTGACCAGGCGGTCCATCGCGGACTGAGGATGGATGGCGGTGTCAAGATCGCCTTGCCCGTCCAAATGGTCGCTGCCGGCGCCTCCGTGGAGCTTGTCGTTGCCGCCGCCACCATACAGTTCGTCGCCGAGTCTGCCGGCGCCAGTGGCGATTGGCCTGGCGCCGTTCTTGCCGCCGTAAAGCTCATCGTTGCCACCACGCCCGTTCAAATGATCATTCCCAACCCCACCATACAAATAATCCGCTGTGAAACCACCGATCAGCGAGTCATTCCCGCCTTTGCCATATTGAGTTGACGTGAGCCAAGTCTTGTTCTCGAACACGTCATCACCATTGGTGCCCTTGTAAACAATGTGTTTGACTCCCGTCACGTCGATCGTTTGTGCGAACGGACCGCCTCCCCGCCCGAAGTGATCGATCGTCACGGTCACTCTTCCCGTCCGCGAGTCCTTGAAGTAGTTATTGACACGAATCTGATTTCCAGCCCTGGTGGCTGTAATTGTCAGCACACTACCTTTCTTGGTCACGGTGTAAGGCGACGGTGATTGAGCCCGCGCGGTGGGCTCGGCAGTTGCTGCGGCCGCGCTCGTTGCGAACACGTTGTCAATAGGCTTATGGATCAAGTTCCCGGCCATATCAAGCTTCGCAACGTACGCAATTGGAGAAGTTGCGTCCGTTTCTCGATTGGTCGTTATGTTGGCTGACCAGCCGGTCGCCGACAACATCTGGCGACGGTCCAGCGATTCAATCTGGAAAGTGCGACTCCGGCGGTTCGTTTTGCGATTGCGGGACATCAACCTGCTCCTTGTGATTTGCGCGCCGACGCTCGAATAATAGGTCATTGCACAGGTAAACTTTTAAGTCTTGACGATGGTCTAGGATTACGGATGGCGTATCTAATACTGCGTGTGACATCGAGTCCGGCCCTGCGGAGTGCTGGTCATCTGCCGTTGAGACCCGACTGCATGCGGCGGCGGATAACGAGCAATACGGTTCCCGCGGCCGTCAACGCCATCGGAAGTGACCCGGGCTCAGGAGCCTCCGTGACGAAAGAGCCTCCGAACGCTTGGGACAATCCGGAGCCAGCGTAGTTGAGCAAAAGCGTGCCAGCACCCGTGTTCGTGTCGATGGTGAAGATGTTGGAATACGAGTAACCGTACATCGTATTGTTCTGATCTCGCGCCAAGCCAAGGACTTTGGCAAATCCAAAGGGACCAATCTCTCTCCCCGCGCCGGTGGTCTGGTTAATCTCGACCAGCGAATTGCCCGTGGAACTCATGAAGAGTCGCCCACTGGCGTCGAAGGCCAGATCTCCGGCAGACGAAAACCCAATGTCCCCCTGCGAAGTCGCCTCGCCAGTCGTCGGATCGATCGTGTACAGCGTATTGTCGCGACCTGCAGCGTAAAGCACACCGCGGGAATCGAACACAAGGGCGTTCATGCTTGTGCCGGTAAAGTTCGCACCGCCGACGAATGTCGTCTGCGCCGTCTTTGGATCGACGGACCACAAACCGCTCGGATCAACACCAAACAGTTGGCCATTGGGGTCGAATGCGATGTCAGAAAGAACCACGCCCAAGTCTCCAATCACCTCTTGAGCACCCGTATTGAGGTTGATCTTCCCTAGTTGTCCGTTAGAGTCATGCACATAAAGAATTGACTCCATCAGACTCGCCTGCGTGTTTTTCATGCAGAGCGCAAAGGTGACGGCAACGACCGTCAGAACGAGTTCACGGGACTTCATCGTCATGATTGTTTTCCTGGTTTCTGGATTGCGATCCCACTTCGTCATCGGTTGTGGCCGAATCACATCGGCCGTGTAGTAAGTAGTACGGGTGATTGAGCCCGCGCCTGCGCGCCTCACGACATTTCTCTTCTGGCGGCCGCTAGGAATCTTGATTCCTAGCCATCGCCCCAATCCGTATGCATGCCGCGCATAGCCTTCGTGGCGGATTCGTAATGGAACTATGGAGACCTAGGTAACAAGGAGACAGTCAGATGAACGCACGAACAGTTTTTGCTCTATCGTTGTTCGCCCTGGTAACGAACTATCCGCTGCAAACGACCGTTGAAGCGACGGAAATCGCCGGCGGTCTCGACGTTTCCTGGTTTGACTTCACGGGTTGGAGCCACGGCCAGGTAACGGGTGGGGGCATGTTATTTGAAGACGTGTCGGCCGACGTGGATGTGATGATCACCGCAGTCGGTACGTTTCCATTCGAGACAACCTTCAATGGAACTCGCATTACGACGGGACAAGTCACCCCGTGCCGCCAGTCGTTCACCTTTACGTTCTTCGGTGTCCCTGTGGATACCCAACTAGTCATCGAGGTCCCGACGCTTGACTCTCAAGAACGAATGACCATCGCTGCACCCGGCGTGGAATCGTACATCCACGAAAGCGGGGGGATTCCGCTCATTACGGAAGCCAACGGGCATTTCAGCATGACCGGCGTTGATACACGGTTTCCACCGGTAAGCACTCCTGGAGCGACTCACGGCTACGTGCTTACCGGAGCACAAGCACAATCGCAATTCAGCATCGTGGTCTCGTACGATACGCTGAGTCCCAACAAATTCGAGTACCTGCGCGTTGGAGCGGTTGTTCCTGAGCCGAGTTCGATCGCTCTGTGCGGTTTTAGCCTTATGGGAATGGCGGTCGATCTTCGCCAGGCCCGTTGCCGAGGCCAGTCGTCTGCGAGCCAACGATAAGCGGAGTCCAATCGGCCAACGGCACACCATGAGGGGTTACTGAGGTTCTTGGTGATTCAAGATCCTGGACATCCTGAGTACTCTCACCACAAAAGGGGACTATTGGAGACGACCGATGTCACAAGAACGTGCATTCTTTTATCGACGAAACAACGAGACTCGGGGTCCCTTCTCGGCCCAAGCGATCCGACAATTGGCCCGCTGCGGTCAACTGCTACCAACCGACCTCATCGCATCGTCACTCGGAAAGCGGTGGATTGTCGCGTCGCGTATTCGAGACCTGTTTGTCACCACACCGGCATCCGGGTGTCCAACCGCGGGGGATCACCAAAGGGCTGACTCGCCCGGCTCAGCGGTTCTGAAAACCAAATTGCCGACGGACGCTGGACTTCGCGAGCCAGGTCCGCGTCCACCCGAAAGAATGGCACACGCGGATAATACGGGTTGGTTGCCCGGGCTTGCTCAGGCCTGCTTCACCGAGGCGAAACTGGCCAGTGAAATTACGTGGACTCACGCCAAGGCAATGTTTGTGCGAGGACGATTACCCGCCGATCCCGTACAGCGACGACGCCTGCTCATCGGCTACGCGGTTTTGGGAATTGTCGTCGGGAACCTGATGTTCAGCTTGGGACGAGTGATCAGCCCGTGGGGCAATGGGCAGCACGATATCGCTCGGGCCATGCGCGACGCAGCCACACAGCAACAGAAAATGCAGCACCAGCTTGAGGACGATCAGAAACGACGTGAACGGCAGCAGCGAGAAGAAAGTCAAAAGCGACTTGCCCTTATGCGTGATGCGGTGGCTCGCGGCGATGGCCTGCGCGAATCTGGGCAGCTTCACGAGGCGGTTGCCGCGTATCGAGAAGCCTTTGCAATCGATCCGGAGTCCATTTACGCCTTCCATGGCAAGGGACTCGTATCGATGCTGCTGCAGCAGTGGTCCGATGCCATCGAGTTCTTCGGTGAGGCAATCGACGTAAATGATCAATTTGCGGCGGCGTATCTCAACCGGGCGAGGTGCTATATCAAGCTGCAGGAGTTCGATAAGGCAATCGATGATCTCAGCGAAGCCATTCAGATCGATCCAACCAGCGGGGAGTTCTATAGCTATCGCGCGCATGCATATCGCGAGAACGAGCAAACGGATGAAGCGCTGCGCGATATCGAGTCGGCAATTCGGCTCAACACGCCATTAGCCGAGCCCTATTTCGGGCGAGCGATGATCCGCATGAAAAAGGAGGATGATTTGGCCAGTGCGATCAGTGACTTTGACGAAGCGATCCGACGGGACCCGGAGTGGGTGCTGGCATACTTCATGCGCGCGACCGCCCATTCCCAACAGCAGTCATATCAGGAAGCCCTTTCGGACTTTGGCACGGCGCTGCGGATCGATCCCAGCTTGATCGATGCCTACTACGGCCGTGCCTTCGTAGCATCGAAGTTGGGAAAGGACGAACAGTCCGTGGCGGACTGGACCAGCCTGCTTCGCCGGAGCCCCGACGCGCAAGCTAATGAGTTGATTCGGATCTTCATGGCGCGAGGCGAGGCACTGTTGCGGTTGAAACGATACGCCGAAGCCAACGCGGATTTCAGCCGTGCAATTGAACATGACGACGAACATCTCGTGGCGTACCAGCAGCGGGCAAAAGCGCGGCAGGCGATGAATGACCCTTCCGCCAAAGCGGATCTATTGAAGATCGAGCAACTCAATCGCGCGATGGAGGAACAATCGTGGGTGGACAGCGCTCCGGCTCAATGGCCTGCCTATGCCTACTCGACAGGAGGTTATGATTATGCCGGGCAAGCCGACTTGTATCGGCGACAAGCGATGGCGCATGCACAAGAGCAGGCCGATCGCTCAATGCGCGATTACATGAGCAGGACTGCCGGACAGCTCGGCGCTATCGGCTTGCAATGGGTACCAGTACAGCAATAGCCGTTCAGGTGGATCACGACTCCCAAGTGCAAAGACAATGTGGGCACGTGCTGATACGTCGCGGATGGTGGTTCCCCAGGCTAGCGAGGACCTGCCAACATCGACGCCCCCGGTCCGTTCTGTTGCCGCAGGAAACTTGGTGCGCAATACAATCCGTTGTGGCTTCGCCCCCCCAAACCCCCGCGGAGGTCGTGCGGCGTTTTGATAGTCAACAAGTTACAAAGGCGTCCACACACCCTCCCGCGCGCGACTCTCTCCGGGGTGGGGTGGCGTGGGGTGGGGGGCGAAGCCCACCAAGGAATTACCGACGGCCAAACCCAATCGGGATTCACCCGCAGCGTCTTTGGTGGGCTCCGCCCCCCAAAACCCCCCGGGGCGAAGCCCACAAATCGTGAATCTGGCGATACTTAAAAGCCGCACGACCTCCGCGGGCGTGAGGAGCGACGATTTAGTCAATGTTGCAACCTCAATGCAGTCGGGATATACTTCGGATATACACCGGAGGAGACGCCGCATATGGTGACCAAGATTCAGAAATGGGGAAACAGTCAAGGGCTGCGATTCACGAAAGAAGTGCTCGAAGAAGCGCAAATCGACGTTGGGGATGAAGTGACGGTTTCGGTACGAAAGGGACGAATCATCGTAGAACCAGTGACAAGGGTGCGTGGACGGTACAAGCTGCAGGAGTTAGTGGCCCGAATTCCTAAAGGGCATCGGGCCAAGGAAGTCGATTGGGCGCCTATCGGAAAGGAAACTTGGTAGATGGCGCGATATGTTCCGCAACAAGGTGACTTTGTGGTCGTGAACCTTGATCCACAATCTGGCCACGAACAAAAAGGCCGCCGGCCGGTACTTGTCGTGAGCAAAACGCTGTTTAACCGGCGCACAGGAATGGCCATGCTCTGCCCAATCACGAGTACGGCGCGCGGTTTCCCCTTCCACGTCGCGGTTCTCGCAACCTCGAATGTAACGGGTTACATCATGGTGGAACAAATCAAAAGCGTCAACGTTGCAAGCCGAAAGACGAAGTACCTCGGCAAAGCTTCTCAAGCCTTACTGAATGAGGTGCTTGGTATTCTCGACGCATGCATCTTCGATCCGGTGTAGCGGCGCCGGTCGGATTACTGTCCGTTACGCAGGGCATGGTAACACGTCAGTCGCTGATGGATGCGATCGAGTCGCTGCCGGATCGCATCCATGTCCGGGAACTGGCGTCGTTCCCTAAAGATCCAGGTCAAAAGGAATGAAAAGCTGGTGACGCTCATGGTTCATCCGGACCTCGCGGAATTCGCTCAGTGATGTTTCTGGCACGGAGCGAGCCGCCCCGTCTACTACCAAGGCTTCAGTTCGTTCAATAGATGCGACAGAGCGATGGCTCGAATGTTTTTCGCCATGTCGAAGGAGTATTCGCCTGCGTGGACGACGAACAGGCGTTGAAGTTTCAAGTCCTCCAAAGCCGTCCGCATCGACGGCGTAATGCTTGGAGCCGAAGTTCGCTTGACTTCAAAACCCCAACGTTTCTTGCCGCGAACCACCAAAAGGTCAAGCTCCGCTCCGGCGTGCGTCGCCCAGAAGAAGCATTCGTGCGGCTGGACGTAGAGACGACTGACGACCTGAGCGATGACAAAGCCTTCCCAAGATGCACCGAGTTTGGGATACGCTTCGACATCAGCCTTGGTATTGAGACCAAGCAGCGAATGCAGGATACCGCTGTCGGACAAAAACACCTTGGGAGACTTCACCTGTCGCTTCTTGATGTTTTCGTGCCAGGGCTGAAGCTGACGCACTACGAACGCGGACGTGAGTATGTCGAGGTAGTTGCGAACGGTGTTGTCGGCGACGCCGAACGAGCGACCGAACTCGGAAGCGTTCCACACTTGGCCATGATAATGAGCGAGCATCGTCCAGAAACGCCGCAATGTCGCAGAACCCACTCGGATGCCTAGTTGCGGGATGTCGCGTTCCAGAAACGTGCTGATGAACTGTTGTCTCCACGCAATGCTTCGTGGATTTGACGAAGCCAAGTAGGAATCGGGAAAGCCGCCGCGAAGCCAGAGTTTCTCGTGATTCGCGACGCCAACTTCTTGCAGCGAAAAGCCGTCCAGCGGGTAGTAGGCAATGCGACCGGCAAGCGACTCATTGCCTTGCCGCAGCATTTCAGGCGAGGCACTGCCGAGGATGAGGAAGCGAGTCCGAATCGGACGCCGGTCGGCCAGGACTCGTAGCAGCGGGAACAGGTCCGGCTTACGCTGGATTTCGTCGAGCACGACGAGGCCCTTCAGCGGGCTTAAGGCCAAGTTTGGGTCTGCCAGACGGCCAAGGTCTTCGGGGCTTTCCAAGTCGAAGGCATGGCGTTGCTTCCAGCCTTTTTCTACTTCTCCGGCCAGGGTCGTCTTGCCGACTTGCCGAGCACCGAGAATGGCGACGACGGGGAACTGCTTGAGCAGCTTTTTCACACGGTCTAGGTGGAGGGTACGGCGAATCATGCCTAAATCCTACCTTGAAAACTGGTAGGATGACCATCGAATTTTCAAGGTGTATAATTGGCCCAGAAATAGGCTGTCGCCTGACTTCCCCGGCAAAAATGGCAGGGCGGCAGACCGCCAACCGTCCGGCGACCCCAAAAACGCTAATTGCTATAATATCGCTCGTATCGGACCAATCCGGCAAGTGCGGCACTCCTCATGGACAACGATTCCCAGCCACCTGCTAAATCGCGAAAGAAGGACGAAGTTCTCGGCAACATCACGGCAAAGTCATTCGACTCCGCCCCCATGATGATGACCGCCGACGAGCTGGCGGAGACGCTCTGCATTTCCTTGCGTCAGGTTTGGCGACTTAAGGCGAAAGGCGACTTGCCGAAGCCCGTCAGTATTGGTCGCAATGTCCGCTGGCGTCGCAGTGACATTATCGAGTGACCAGCGAAGCTCCGGCGTCATGGGCATCAAGACCAGCAACTACTACTTGTCGGCCTTCAAGGAGTTCTGCACTTGGTTGGTCCGCGATGGCCATACGCCGAGCAATCCAATTGCCTACCTTCAAGCTCTTAATGCCCGAACCGACGTGAGACGACAACGCCGAGCATTATCGGCGGAAGAGTTCTCAGCCCTCGTAAACGCCGCCGCAACCGGTCCAATAATCCAAGGCGTGGCAGGGCAAGACCGGGCGATGCTCTATGTCTTAGCCGCCTGGACCGGCTATCGACGCCAAGAACTGGCGTCGCTTACGCGAAGCTCGTTCAAGCTCAATACGACTCCGGCCAAGGTGACAGTGACCGCCGCGTACAGCAAGCGGCGGAGGCAGGACGTGATTCCGCTCCACCCGGAAGTGGCGACCCGCGTCAAGACGTGGCTTGCGACCAAGAAAGACTTCGCTGCCAATCAGCCCGTCTTCGACCTACGGGCCGCAGGCGGCGGGCTACGGCGGACGGCCTTGATGATGAAGCTGGACTTGGAACCAGCACGCAAGGCGTGGATTGACGGGGCCAAGAAGGACCGGAAGGAGCGGAAGCGACGCGAGGAAACTGACTATCTGCAATATCAGGATGAGAACGGTCTGTACGCCGATTTCCACGCCAACCGGCACACCTTTATCTCCAACCTAGCCAAATCCGGCGTCTCCCCCAAAGTAGCCCAGACGATGGCCCGGCACAGCGACATTAACCTGACGATGAACGTCTACAGCCATGTGCAAATGGAGGAGCAGGAGGCCGCGATTGCCGTCTTGCCCGCTCCCCCGGCTATCGGCGGAAATCACAAGGCCAAACGCCGGAGCAGCGGAGTCTAAAAATGCCTATACTAGCTTCTCGGTTTGCACACAGGTTTGCACAAACTCCCGACTTTGCGGTGCATTTGGGGTCATCGAGGGTCAGTGAGGCTACTTTGAACGCGAGAAGTCAGAAAACGAAAACACCCCTGATTTCCCAGGGGTTTTTCAGTTTCTGTCACCACGATTCACTGTCTGTCACAAGTAGCGGAGGAGGGACTCGAACCCCCGACACGCGGATTATGATTCCGCTGCTCTAACCAACTGAGCTACTCCGCCAATTGCACTCCTCACGGTTGAAGTTACAGACCCTGGACCATTCCGTAAATGGGCCAGTCGCTTCATCGCGTCATGCGGCCGGTGGGACCAGGGGATGGACGATTTTTCCATCCCGGACGACCGTGATTTCTCGCAGGACCTCGTCGTCCATGTCCCAGTGAATCGTGCCATCGCGGAGGAGCAATTGCACGACGGCCGTCATGTTGCGTGCGAACATTTGACTGGCGTGGTAGGCCAGATCGCTGGCGGGGTTCGTGGGACCCAGGATGGTGATTCCCCCGACCGTTTTTCGCTCGCCTGGCGATGTCACCTCGCAGTTGCCGCCGCGGTCGGCCGCCAGGTCGACGACCACGCTCCCTGGTCGCATTCCTGCCACGGCCTCGGCGCTGATGAGGATGGGGCTTCGCTTGCCGGGGACGGCCGCGGTCGTAATGACGACATCGGCACGGGCAATCGGGCCTGCCAGCAGCCGCTGCTGCTCGGCCTCGAATGCCTCACCCAGGGCACGCGCATATCCACCGGCGACCTCGACCTGATGGGCGGTCAGCCCGAGGTCCAGAAATCGTGCGCCGACACTGGTGATTTGTTCCCGGGCCGCCTCCCGCACATCGTACCCTTCCACCAGGGCACCCAGGCGCTTGGCCGTGGCCATGGCTTGCAGTCCTGCGACTCCGGCGCCGAGCACCAGGACTCGGGCCGGCAAGACGGTTCCCGCTGCGGTCATCAGCATAGGGAAGAGCTTGGGTAGTTCATTCGCCGCCAAGATGACGGCTCGGTACCCCGCCAGGGTCGCCATCGATGACAGCACATCCATGGCCTGGGCGCGGGTGGTTCTGGGGACAAGCTCCAGTGCCAGGCAGGAGGCGCCGAGGCGGGCGAGGGCATGGATGCCTGGCGGGGTCCCCAGGGGGTCCCAAAGGGCAATGGAGATTTGGCGGGGACGGAACGGCATGCATTCCGTGGCGGGCAGCGTCGCGAGGTTCGACAGGCCCCGCACGTGCGTCACGATATCCGCGGAGAACACCGATTCGCGGGATTCACTGACGGTGGCCCCGGCCTCTCGATATTCGTTGTCCGGAAACCCCGCAGCGGTGCCAGCATGGCTTTCGACGAGGATTTCGCCGACGTGGTCCTTCAGTTTGCGGACGGCGGCCGGGTCGAGTGCCACGCGCCGTTCGTCCGGAAACGACTCTTTGGGAACGCCAATGCGGGTCATTCGCTCGAAATCCTGGACCAACGATCATGTGTCGGTACGGGGCACCGTGGAAACCAGGCGGGATTCTACGCGACCCCACCCATTTGCAAAACCGGCCGAAATCGGGGGCGGGCAGGACGTATCCTGCGTTTCGGCTCTCCTTTTCCGGTTCGCTACCACGGTCGTCATTCGTGCTGCGATTGTTGCCTGCGGCATACACGGTGAAATGTTCTAAAGTCCTACCCCTGCAATACTCGAATCATACTATCGGACACCTCGACGTCGGATTGCGGGCATGATGCCGGTCGAATCGAGGTCGGGGTGGCCAAAGGGGGGCATTCAGCGCGAGGCGGTCAGCCTTGTGAGGGGCGTGCCGCAGTCAGCCTTTGACTGCGAGCGCTCTCTGGAATGCTCGGGCTGCGCAGGGCCCGCACGAGCGGATGGGCAGCCAGGGATGGCACCGCTGGTTACCGCGAGCAGCATGCACGCGGTACCGGTCTAGGAGTTTTTGCTTCGCGGCCACCGGTAGCGACCGAATGGACTCGGGCGCAGGACCGCGGAGATATTATTGGAACGCCCCGACCCAGACATTCGGGCTTGCGCGATCGGACCCAACGTGACACGAGCACCCGACGATGGCCAAGCCGGTGAATGGGGGCGGACTCGGCCGCTGCTACGGTTGGTAGCGCGGTTAACAATAAAGACGGAGAGCCCGTGATGAAGGTCTTTACAACAGGACAGGTCGCCAAGATCTGCAAGGTTGCCCCGCGAACCGTCAGCAAATGGTTCGATTCGGGCCGCCTCAAGGGATACCGCATCCCTGGTTCGCAGGATCGCCGCATCCCGCGCGAGTATTTGATCAAGTTCCTGAAGGAGCATGGTATGCCCCTGGGCGACCTCGAAGAAGAGGTCATGGCCAAGGTATTGATCGTGGCCCAGGACCAGGTCTTGATTGAGAATCTCAGGCGAGAACTTCCCCTGGAACGGTCGTTCAAGGTGGGAGTGGCCGCCAGTGGTTTTGAAGCTGGAATTCAGGCGGAAAGCTTCAGCCCCGATTGCATCATTGTGGATTTTTCCATCGGCAAGGTGGAAGCCCTGCAGATTTGCCAGAACCTGCGGAAGAACACCGACTTCGCCGAGACGATCTTGATTGCCCTTTTGCCGGACGACGGAAGCCCGATGAGCTTTGACCGGTCCAGCATCAACGAGACATTCAAGAAGCCCTTCGACGCGGCCCTGTTGGCGGAACGCCTGAAGACGCTGATTGGCAGCAAAAAGGAGCTCGTATAGGACCCCTCCCCTCCCGGGTGTTCTCCGCTACGAGTCTCAATCTGGAATTCTGCGAACGCCATGGTGAAAGCCATGGCGTTCGACGTTGGTGGGGGTATTCCAGGTCGTGCGCGCCATGGCGGAGTCCGGACCAGGGTCTAGCCGAGAAGCGGAAGCCCTCTCACACGACGGCGTGACTGATATCTGAACCGCGGATTCTCGATCGATACCGCCGTTCGTTCCCCCTCACCCCGACCCTCTCCCCCACGAAGCGCGGGGGGCGCGGGGGCAGGACTCTGGAAACTGGGGTAGAAGATCGGGCACGGCGTTGCCGCTCACCTGGCGCCGTGACCGATTCTCAAGGCGTGGAATCTCGCCAATTCCTGCTCCAAATTGGGCGTATTTCACGGAGGTCGCCCGGCGTACACGGCAGTTGGCCGCGGCCTACGTCCGGTTGCCATGCCGACGATCGGCGCCTACCTGTGGTTAACAGGTCCTCGACCTTGCGGGTAATATGGTTGCCAGGCGGGTCCTGGGATGGGCAAGAGAGCCTGGGCCTGGTCTGGTTTCGGGCAGGACTGCCAGGCACGGGCCGTCTTCCGCACGGAGTGACGATGGGTTCCTTGACGCATTTCGATTCGGCGGGGCAAGCACGGATGGTCGACGTGGGGGACAAGCCCGTATCCCGGCGAACGGCTCGGGCATCTGCCTGGGTCGAAATGCAGGAGGCTACGGCCCGGCAAATCGACCAGGGAAGTTTCGGCAAGGGGGATGTATTGGGCGTGGCACGCCTGGCTGGAATCATGGCGGCGAAACGTACGTGGGAACTAATTCCCCTCTGTCATCCATTGAGTCTGGATGCGATCGAAATCTCGTTCGCATTTGAGACACCGCTGAGATTGCACGTTCAGGCGATGGTCCAGGCGGAAGGACGGACCGGCGTGGAGATGGAAGCACTGACGGCGGTCAGCGTCGCGGCCTTGACGATCTACGACATGTGCAAATCGGTCGATCGTGCCATGGTCATCGGCCCCATCCAGTTGGATGAAAAGTCAGGTGGGAAGAGCGGGGATTTCCGGCGAAATGATGGCCTGGGAAGGCCGGCCAACTAGGGATGCGTGCCGAAGGGCGCTCGGATTCATGCCACGACTTGTTGCGGAACCACAGCGTAATGCTCACGATATTCGCTCGATCTTCGGCCTGATTGGCCCGGATCTGGAGCGTGTCGAAAAACTGTTGATCGCGGAACTGCACAGCGACGCGCCCTACGTCGACGCATTGCTGAGCTATGTCGCCGGACTTGGGGGCAAGCGGCTGAGGCCGGCGCTGGTTCTGTTGACGGGGCACGCCCTGGGAAGGGTAACCCCCGCCCACGACGTGGTGGCGGCCGTGATGGAGATGATCCACACGGCCACGCTGGTCCACGATGATATCCTGGATGAGGCCACCAGCCGACGCCATCATGCCACGGTCCATCGGCGCTGGGGCACGCATGCAGCCGTCCTGTTGGGGGATCACCTCTTCACGCATGCTTTTTACCTGGCGAGCACGCTGGACGATCCGTTTGCCTGTCGCACCATCGGCAAATCGACGAATCTGGTGTGTGACGGCGAGTTGCGTCAGGTGGGGACTCGCGGCCAGCTCCGCCTATCCGAGGAAGAGTACCTTTCGGTGATCGGCTCCAAGACTGCGGAGCTCTGTGCCTGCTGTTGCCTGCTGGGGGCCCATTACGCGGGGGGAGACGCCGCGACCTGTCGCAATCTTCAGGGATTCGGCTACGAGTTGGGGGTCGCGTTTCAGATTGCCGACGATGTCCTCGATTTGGTGGGGGATCCCAGGGCCGTGGGAAAGACGCTGGGTACCGACTGGGCGACGGAAAAGCCGACGCTGCCCGTCATTCACTATCTTTCCGGGGCATCCTCGGCCGAGGAATCCGATTTCCTGGCCGCGGTGGGCCATGCCGGTCATCGACCCGACTTGGAAAAACTGAGACGACTCCTCGATGCCAGCGGCAGCATCGAGTACTCGCGAAAGCTCGCGGTGGAGTATTCGCAACGGGCCCGGAAGCGACTGCACGCATTGCCCGAGTCGCAGGCGTGCCGAGCCCTGGACACGCTCAGCGAATTGGTCATTTCGCGGCATCGCTAGCATTTCCGGCGGGGTGGCGCGGGGTTCGCGCCGAGGATAGGGCCAGATCATGATGCATTTCTGGGGTCAGACGGTCGAGGGGCATGACCTGGTTGTCGTCCTGCTGCTCGTGCTCCTGGAAGGCATCCTTTCCATCGATAACGCCCTGGTCCTTGGTCTGCTGGCGAAACGTCTGCCGAAGCACTTGCAGACGCGTGCACTGACGTATGGGTTGGTGGGCGCGTTTGTCTTTCGTTTTATTGCCGTGGGGACTGCGGCATTCTTGCTCCGTTGGACGTTTGTCAAGTTCCTGGGAGGCGCTTACCTCGTCTACATCAGTGTGCGGCATTTGTGGATCGATGCCGGGCAAGAGGACGAGAGCAAGGCGGTTCTCGATCCGGAAGGACAGCCGGCCCTGGTCGATGCCGAAACCGGACAGCCCATTACGAAAGAACAAGAGGAGGTGGAAATCCAGCAACGGCTGCCGGTCGATCTGGAGCCGGTTGCCGATCGATCGACGGGCAAGGCCGGTTTTTGGCCCACGGTGGTCGTCATCGAACTGACCGACATTGCCTTCGCGGTCGATTCGATACTGGCGGCCATGGCACTGGTCGGAAACCCACCGTCGGGTACGCCGAAGGACGCGGTCCATCCCAAACTGTGGGTCGTCATCGTTGGCGGGCTGCTCGGATTGATCTTGATGCGATTTGCCGCAGCCATTTTCATTCGACTTCTGGAGCGATTCCCCCGCTTTGAAGTCTCGGCCTATCTCCTGGTGCTGATCATCGGGCTGAAACTGCTGGCTGACTGGGGGCTGAACTCCGATTGGAGTATGCGACACCCGGCCTGGCTGGCATCACGGCTTGGGAGTTGGAAGGAATCCTTTCACCGGCTCGAACATGCACGGCGCGACCTGGCCAAGTCGTATGAACGGTGGCTTTCCGAGCATTGGATACTGACTCGCCAGGCCGATCCCCACATCAAGCCACCCGACGCGGGGGCGAACGGATTGCCCGACAATGGGTCCCATGCGGGAGTCGTACATCCCGTGCACGTCGTCAATTTTCACGATTTGCGCCGGCCGGAGTGCCTGCTCTTTTGGTTGCTCATGGTAGTTTGTTTCTTGAGCGGATTCCACGCACCACGCGTTGCGGAGACCACCAGTGCCCGGGGGCACTGACGAGGTACCGCCGGGCAGCCAGGACTCCGCCTGAGCGATTCGCGCCAAGGGTCTGTCGGAACAGGGCATTGCAATTCACCCACTCCCTGCCACCCAATTCATAACTTCCTTGAAATGGTAAGCCTGGAGTGCGTCTTACCTATCGGCAGCTGCATTTTGTCTTCGATTGCGTCGGGAAAGCGCGGCGTGGCCTACGTCGGACGTGCGTGCGACTCGCACAAGATCGGTCTGTCGACCGGGATAGCCGTTCGCGATCGTAGCCATCTCGCTCCGCGAGATGAGCAACTGGGAGCATTGATCCGATCGTTTGGCGTTCTGGTGGAGGTTCGTCCCGCGGAGCGAGACGACTACATTGAACAGGAGGTTCGTCCCGCGGAGCGAGACGACTACATTGAACAGGAGGTTCGTCTCGCGGAGCGAGACGACTACATTGAACAGGAGGTTCGTCTCGCGGAGCGAGACGACTACATTGAACAGGAGGTTCGTCTCACGGAGCGAGACGACTACATTGAACAGGAGGTTCGTCTCGCGGAGCGAGACGACTACATTGAGCGGCTACCCGTTTCGACAGTCGTTCACAGTTCGGGTAACCATGGCGTCACATCTTCATCATGCGACAACCTGGTTCCTAACTCATCCATTCACCTCTCCCAACCCTGATGTCCGTGAACGGCCACCGACCGATTGGCACGTGCGTTATTGCACGACTTCTGCCTGTTCTTCGGCCTTCTGGCGGCGTAGCAGCTGGACGGGGAAGAGAATGCAGCCTGCGGCCGCGAGTGCCACGCCCAGCCAGTGAACGTAGATCGGCGCAATGTCGGCCAGGAATTCCACGCGCTTCACGTGGGCAATGGCCAGCAGGAGTTCCCGCTGCCGGGCTTCGTTAGGTAGCGGGGTTCCTGACGGGACGGACTCGGCATCCGTTCCGTCCGTGGCGGCATTCTGGCCCCCGCCGACCGAATGGGCACCGTCATGGCCTTGCATCGAATCGGCCACCATTTGTCGCACTTGTTCGGGGTTGATCAGTTTGCGTTTATCGACGATGTAAGGCCAGAGGTGGCTCACTGCGATCAGCAGACCGCCCATTGCGGCCAGTGTGATCGGAAGTCGTTGTGATGAGAAGTTCATGAAACAATCGTGGATCCGACCGATGCCGCGTAACCCATCGCATTATAGGGGCACGGTTTCCCTTTCACCATGAGTCGTTTGCGGCCGAGGAGAAACACCACCGGCACTCCCTCACGGAATTCCATTCGAACCGTCCCTGCCCGCAGGACCGCTAGGACCGGTGCTGTCGTTTTTCAAGTCTCCGTCACGGGTTATCGTCCTTCTTCGACTTTCCCTGACATGCGCCTATGATGGAGATAGGAGGCTGAGGTTCCAGTCTTTGGAAGCGTTCTGCGAGGTCCTGGCCATGCAACGCAGGTGTCGAAAATATTGTCGACATTGCTGGCGAAACGATTGGCACGAGGCCGTTTCCCTGGGGACCTTCTTGGGCACGATGCTCACCGTCGCCACGCTGGGCGCGGTGATTCTGGTGTGGCCGTTCCAATGTGCCACATGCGGAAGCATCCGACCGAACCACTGGTGGTTCCGACGCGCCTCGGATCGAAGTTGAGTGGACGTTCAGCGTTTCGGGCTGGACGACGTGCCGATAAACTTCGATGGATCGATTAGTTCGACGCGGACCACTTCATCTTGGAAGCTCAGTAGTCCCACGACACAACCATCCTGACGACTTACCACCAAGGCGCTTTCCCAATCGGGTCCAACGGGGAGTCCTGCATCAAGGTCCCAGTGGTCATCGGCGGGTTGGATTCGATGTTGGGCCAAGGCGAGTGGTGGTTGGCCCGATCCGGGGACGAGCAAGCATTCCTCGGGTCCCTTCGCCCGTCGCACCCGACTCCACGGCCATCGGGGTTCGTGTCCCGGCAGATCGGAGACATGAATTGCCAGCACCTGGCCATGCTGCTGATGGGGTCGGTCCGCCAGTGGCAGGCGCTGGCCGGCGAATTCCAGTGTCCCCTTCGGGAAGCCTTCTTCGTTTCCGTCCACGAAGCGGCTGGTGAGCAAGATTTGATCGTTGTCCATGGCGAGAATCCAGCCGTCTCGGCGGACGGTCCTGGGAATTCCCAAAAGTCGCGACGGCATGGCAAACTGCGCTCGCAAGGGGGTCGGCAGCGGCCGTGTGGGGACGGATGTGGGGTCCCCCACGATCAGGTTGGGTTTCCAATCGTGCCAGTCTCGAGGTTCTTTGGGTTGCAACGGAAAGCGACGGCCGGTCCCGGCCGCATCTTCGGCGTCGTCTGGGGTGCTGAACGAGATACCCCCTCTCGCAACGGTTTCGAGCGTGCCGACATCGACGTCGAGGCCTCGGAAACCGAAGCGGACGTCGACTCCACCATCGTTCCAGAAGACGGAGTTGTTGCGGACCAGGAGTCGATATTCGGCAGCGATCAAGATCCGCAGTTCGACGGTCATGGCGTCGGAAGCCAGGTTGACGGCCACGACTTCGCCCACTTTCATGCCACGGAAGCGAACGGGGGAGCCGTGTCCCAATCCTTGGCGGTGGTCGGCTTCCAGCACCAATTCCAGCGCGCCTTCGGCCTGCAGTCCCAAGACGGGTTGCTCGTCCAGGCCGGTGAACTCTCGTGCGACCCGATTCCGGCGATTGCCAGGGCGAACCGCCAGGTAGCGACCTTCGACCAGGGTTTCCAGTCCCCTCACACCGGAGAGCGAGACGAAAGGTCTCACAATCCAGAACTGGGTCCCCTCGCGGGCCAGTCCTTCCGCACCTCGAAACAAGTCGCAATCGACGGTGACACTGTCGAGCGTCGCGCTGAGTTGAATCGCGCGGACACGTCCCACTTCAATACCGCGGTGCCGAATGGCATCCCCGGCCTTCAAACCATGGCCTTCTGAAAAGCGGACCGTGATGGGGGCACCCCGGGCTTGATGGCCCCAGGCCCAGAACGCGCCAAAGGTCGCACCGGCGGCCAGCAGCAGTCCGGCCAGGTATGCCCAGGGCCTTCCCGGCGACGGGGTGCGACTCCGGACGATGGCCGCGGGAACCGTATCGACACGGGGTGGAATCGGGCCCGTTTCGCTCACGTGGATTCATCCCATAAGGCATGTGCGTCGAACACCATGGCCGCCAACATGCTGCAGGCCACACATCCGACAAAGGCGTAGACCGCGGG
>WPCK01039564.1_pt1 | contig 23849 bp, 20 predicted proteins | sample 5399851 | NCBI WGS metagenome assembly WPCK01 (sample SAMN12869471, study PRJNA574797) | sludge metagenome | isolation source: wastewater treatment of pH11 | place: China:Beijing | collected 2019-05-20 | reverse complement strand
GCGGCCATCGATGCAATTGACTTCGCTGCCCCGGCTGCCGAACCCGAAGCGGGAGCATCTCATTTTCCGGAAGCGAAATCCTGGGTCCAGCCCGTGACGATCATGGGGAGCCCGTCCACCCCATCCCTGCCCGCCAACACTCCGGCTCGTTCGAATGGCAAATTCATGATCGTCGGCATCGCACTTGGAGTTGCCATCACCGCCATCATCGTCTGGCTGGTATTCAAACTGTCGGGAGGATAACGGCTTGCGACGCAGCAGAATAACTAATCTTGCGGCAGTTGGCTGAACTCACGGCGCGAACTGAGATAGACCCCAAGGCCAATCGCCGCCGTTATCAGCAGGACTACCCGGAAGCCAATGGCGACCACAAAACCGTTATCGCCCGTCACCGTCTCGCTGGAAAAGGCCCGGAAAAGATAACTGGCCGCCGCTTCCATGCCACCGAGCCCGCCTGGCAAGGGAACCGCGTTGGCGACCATGGCAATCGGTGAAATCACCAGTTGCTGTCGAAATGTCGGATGGTCCGTAGTCAGTCCGGCAGCCACACCATAGAAGGAAATGGCAAACAAAAGGTTGACGATGATGCTCAGCCCGATTGCACCTAACACTGATCCGAAACGGTTTCTGTACACCAGTGCGACGCCCGTCATCCGCTTGAAAAGCCCTCCCACGCGAGGGAGGCGGGAAAGGCCCCGGTACATACGGGTCTTCGTGAACCGCGGTGTGAGGAAAAGAACTCCCAGCCCGGCAAAGCCGAGAATCGAGGCCACCAGCGAAAACTGGCAAACAAATACCATGGCCCGGAATTCCGTTCCCCGAGTTGCCTCTCCCGATGTGAACCCGCTAAAAAGCCAGCCGACTCCCGCGCAGCCAAACATCGTGAGCAAGCCAATCACGCGATCGAAGATCACGGATGCAATCGCCTCGGGTCCGCGCCCCGACTCCTGCCGGACAAGAAAAAACGCCTTCACCGCATCGCCGCCCAGCACACCTATCGACAGGAAGTTGAGAAGATTTCCAAGAAAGCCCAGGCGAACAGCATCGCGATAGGAAAAGTGCAGGTCGAGCGCGCGACCCAGTCGCCACCAGCGAAAATAGGAAACGAAACACACGGCGATTCCCGATACAAGGGCAATCGCAAGCCAGCCATAATTCTTCTGGCTGTCCTTCAGCGCCGCAAACTGGCCCGATTTCCAGGCTTGCCAGAACAACCAGCCGAGGATGGCGAACGAGATCGCGTATTTGAGCAGCGCAAGTTGCAGCTTTCTGGATTTGTTCAAGAACGGTTCCTTATTCGTTCACCCGACTCCGACGCCCCGCAATCCCGCGGCGAACAAAAGTGCTTCCTCGTCAAGTCAGGCTTCCCGACTCAACCGGAACGGCGCTCGCGCGCCAGTCGACCAGCTGCAATTCGACGCGAACAAATCCGCGATGCCGGTTGATGACCGGCCGGAAGGCAACATCATAGACACCTTGTTCGTGGTCGAGCTGGTCGGCCCAGTCTCCACCTCCAAAAGCCACGCAACGCATCTCCACGTTGTGGTGTCGAAATTTCAGTGCCAAATGCCGGTCGCCATTTCCCATTTTCCTCGGCGCTTCGGCAAGGCGAACTCCCGTCGCACAAAAAACCGGGCGGCTGTTCCCCATGCCGAACGGAGCAAGTTTCTCGAGTTCTTCTACCGTGCCCAGCGTGAGATGGGCGAGGGGCACTTCCATGTCGATTTCCAGCGGACTTTCAAAATCCGCCGGACGGGTCGTATCGGAGACGAACTGGACAAACGTTTCCCGGAAACGATCGATGTTCTCATTGCGAAGGCGCAATCCGGCCGCGGCCCGATGCCCTCCCCACGATTCCAGATGTTCGGAGCAATGGGCAAGGGCTTCGTGCAGGTCCACCCCACCGGCCGTTCGCCCGGAACCCGTCGCCAGACCGAGCCCGGTTTCGTCCCGTGAAATCAGCACGACCGGTCGGCGGCATCTTTCAGCGACCCGCCCGGCGACAATCCCGATAATCCCCACATGCCAGTCGCGATCGTCAAGGACAATTGCAGGCTCCTCGTCCAGCCGTTGCTCCGAGATTATCCGAAAAGCTGCCTTCTGGATTTTTCGTTCGATGCTCTCGCGGCTGGTATTGAGCTGATTGATGTACTCAGCCAGCGCCGCCGCGCGAGTCGCAGAGTCCGTGGTCATCAACTCGACGCCCAACTCCGCCTGACCGAGTCGCCCGGCAGCATTCAGCCGCGGACCGATCGAAAATGCGATGTCTTCCGCGTCAAACAATGGTTTGTCAGCAAGTCCGCACTGCGCACACAATTCCTTAAGCCCGATCACTGTCTCCTGACGCAAAAACGCCAGGCCATGCCGCACAATCAGGCGATTCTCGTCAATCAGCGGCACGACATCCGATACCGTCCCGATCGCCGCCAGTCCAAGAGCGACCAGCAGGAAGCGCCGGTGAGACGGTTGAACCCGGTCGCTGCCTGCCGCCAGCTGGCAAATTCTCCAGGCGAGTTTCAACGCGACTCCCGCCCCGCACAAACCGGCAAAGGGATAACCGGCTCCAGGAAGACCGGGATGGACCAGAGCGATGGCCTCGGGCAATGTACTTCCAAATTGATGATGATCTGTAATCACCAGATCCATTCCCAGTCTTTTTGCCGTCAGCGCCTGACTGATGCTGGCGATTCCGCAGTCAACGGTAACGACCAGCGTTGCTCCCTCGCGGGCGATGCGGGCCAGGGCATCATCGTTGAGGCCATACCCGTCGTCGATCCGGTTGGGAACAAAGGAATGCACATTGCCGCCGAGCAACCGGAGACATCGAATCAGGATGGCCGATGCGGTCATTCCGTCGGCATCGTAATCGCCGTAAATGACGATTCGCTCTTTGGCCTCAATCCCGTCGAGAATCCGTCTGGCCGCAGTATCGGCTCCAGGCAATTCCGAGGGTGGCCGCAAATCCGCCAACGGGGCCGCAATGAACCGGCGGATGGCGGCCGCATCGTGCATGCCTCTCACGGCCAGAAGCTGCGCGACAACGGGACTGACGCCGGCGCAGTATTCAATCGCGCGGATCGCGGCTGAGTCGTGAGGCCGGATCATCCATTTTCTTTTCATCCGGCCGACTCCCGTTCTGCCTGGACTCCCCTGCAAGGAAACGATGCAGGCCCATCCGGTTCCTGAACGAAGCGGGCTGCCGTCTCCTCCGATACCGTAACAGGCCCGTTAATCCCGTTCGCCCGGGGATGGCAACCGGATCCTGCACCTGACAGGATTCGACGATCCCCGCCGAAAGACTATTTCTTCTTCTCGTTGTGGATGGTGTGTTTGCGCAAACGCGGGCAATACTTTTTGAGTTTCAGCTTTTCGCCACCTGTCTTGCGGCGAAGCGAATAGTTGTAATCGCCGGTCTCCTCGCAAACGAGATGGACCACTTCGAGTTTTCTCTTGCCCTTGGCCATTGATTCACCAAAACCTGCACGGATGCCAATAGAGTGTTTTCAGTTTCTGCGAGAAAGCCGGTTCGAGACCTTTCCCGCGGTTCAGGAAGGGCCGATTCTAGCCAAACCCGACTACTTCGTTAATAGGTTCCCGCTTCGAATTATCGCGAATTACCCGGAATTGCCGGCAAAATTCGACTTTCCAGCCCCGTTCCCTGAAACGGAAAGCACATGGGCCTGCAAGGCCGGTCGACGTTAAAGGTAACGACTGCTCCACCCGGCAATCATGTCGGCAACATATTCCGCATCGCCTGGCCGCTCGGTCAACAAATGATCGGCGCCATCGAGTGTGACAAACGATTTGGCTCCCGCAGCGGCTTCAAATATCCGCAGCGCCCAGGAATAGGGCAAAAGTGCATCCTGGGGAGAATGAAACATCAGGATCGGAACGGCCAGCTTGCCGACCAGTTCAATGAGGTCGTATTGGAGAAGGTCCTCCAGCAATTGCCGGCGGATCAATCGCGGGACGCCACCGATCTCGACATGCCCCTCACCCGTCCTTTCGATGTCAGGGTTTGCACCGAGAAGGAATCCGGCAAGCCGTTCCGTTGAACCCGGAGAGGCGATCGTCGATACGACCCGTACCGAGGGGATCTTGTCGGCCATCAACACGGAAGCTGTCCCGCCGAGACTCAGGCCGACCAGCAGACCCGGCGCGGCATGGGCTTTGGCAAGATAATCCGCCGCGGCACGGATATCATCGCAGTTGGTCGAAAGGCTGGTTTGGGAAAAGTCTCCCTCGCTCTCGCCGATTCCTGTGAAGTCAAAGCGAAGCACGGCGATACCGCGGCGGGCGAGCTGCCGCGCGACACGAACAATCGATTTCAGGTCCTTCCCGCAGGTGAAGCAATGCGAAAGCACGGCGAATTGCAACGGTTCGCGTTCCGGCCATTCCAGAACACCGGAAAGCATTTCTCCGCGACCGTTTTCAAATCGGACTCTGCGACTGTCTCGTCTCATCGCTGCTCCCGGTTTCCTGCATCGACGACCAGTCGCAAGGCGACAATCGCAAAAGACGTTGCGATCAGCGGGTCATCTTCTCTCATTCTCGCCCCGGCATTTCTCCACGATCCGTCCCGGGCCTGCGATTCGACAAGTAATTCCATAATCGCCCGGCCACGGACCTCGATGTGATCAGGGGCAAGCAGGTGCAGGACCCGGGCGAGCGCCGCAAGGTAGTAATATCGAAGTCCCATTTTCCACGTTTCGCCATCGGCATCATTCCGGAATCCCGGAACAGTCGACGACTCGATCTCTCTTTCCAGCCAGGCAATCGCTCCCGCCACTCTCGGGTCGCCCACCGGTACTTCAAGTGCAATCAGGGCCCGCAAACCGTCGGCGGAACAGGTTCCATAACTCAAGGCGACGGTTCGCTGTTCGCTGGTCCAACCTGCCTTGTTGCCATCGTGATCGATTTGCGGATGGAAGTGAAATCCTCCGTCAGAATTCCGACAGCCTTCCAGCCAGTTCCCGGCTTTCGACAGGGTGGCACGCACTTCCGCGGTCTCGCGATGAGGACAAAGAGCTGCGATGACGAAAGTGGAAACGGATACGTTTGTTCCTGTCGTCGGTCGTGTGCCCGTCATCCAGCCCGTCAGATCCCATCCACCATAATCGCAATGGCCGGGAGCGAATCCCTCGGGTTCGTCGAGCTGGGCGCGTACGAGATACTCGACCAGTTTCCGGCGGCGTTCCGCGGACAGCTTCAGGCCGGCCACCCGGTCCGCCTCGAGAATCAGTGCACTGGAATAATTCGAATAGTCCGGCCCCCCTTTGTTGGCCACATAGCCGAATTCATCAATCGTCGGGGAGAGCACTTCGATGGCCTCTTGCATTCGTTCGAGGGCACCTTCCGGAAGGCGCTGATGATTCTGCGCCAGTGCTTCGAGCACCAACGCTGTCACACCGGCACCCTCACGCAGGTTTCCGTAATGGGCGGAATGCCACAGGCCATCTTCGCCCTGCTGGTCGAGAAGAAAGGCAATACCGTTATCCAGCGACCTGATCGCCCTTGTTCTCAGATCATCGTCCTCTTGCCGGGCGCGCACGTCGCAAAAGCCATGAAAGGCAGTGACTAAAAACAGAATGAAAGCCATCCCTTTCAAGGCTCTGCGAAACCCGGGCACCCACAAACGAACGCGACCTGTCAACGAATCAGACCTTTCCATGTTTCCAGCCTCCGTGCCTGAAGCGGGCGACGATAACCAGACAGCGGACAAGAATGTCGACGACCATCGCATACCAGGCTCCGTTGACTCCAAGGCCCATTCCATCGAACCGGATCTCCGTGAATGGCAAGGTAATTGTCTCCTTTGCCAGGAACAGGGCCAACGGAATGCGGATGAGGGTCAGTCCGGCCAGTGTATTCATTAGCGGCCATACGGTATCTCCGGCCCCGCGAAGGGCTCCCGTCGTCACCATCAAAACAGCCAACGGAGGCAGGGCCAGGGTGACGATGCGCAGTAATTCGACGACTTTCAGGGTGGTGGGGTGTTCGGGCTGATTGGTAAAAATCGTGACAAACGCGTTTCCCCCGATAAACAGAAAAAGGCCGGCCAAACTGATAAAAGCCACCGCGGTGATGTTACACAAAAGGGTGGAACGGACCGCACGCCGGGGCTGACCTGCCCCCAGGTATTGCCCTGTCATCGTCGCCGCCGCAACAGCAAAGGCGTTCGCCGGCAAATAGGCGCAGGCTTCCAGTTGGACGGCAAGCCCATGGGCCGCCGCCGCGGCAACCCCAAGACCGTTGATGATCCGGACAAAAACCAGTTGGCTGGCGACCAGCAAAATGATGTCCAGGCCCCCAGGCGTTCCCAGACGAAACAGCCCTTTGATAATTTCCTTGTCCGGGCGGATCTTCCGAACTGATAATCCCAGCCCGGCCCGCCCCCCCGCCAAGGCTCCCAAAAGAATCAGCCCGCCGACAGAGTGCCCGATGGCGGTTCCAAGGGCAATTCCCTGCCAGCCCCATTCGCCCAATCCCCCCACACCGGTTACAAGGGAGTAGCTGGCGACGATATTGATTACAACCACTATGAACTTGGCAATCGACCCCGTAAGGGTATCCCCTGCCCCTCGCAAACAAGCCGATCCGACTTGTTCAATCATGATCAGCGGGATGATCGGGTAAATAATGTTCAGGTACTGGCAAGCGTAATCAGCGGCGGCCCCGTCCAGGCCCATCAATCGGACAAAGGCTTCCCCAAGAAATGCCACACCCAAGGTCAGCAGGGCCGCAAAAAAAAGCCCCACCAGGATCGCCTGGTTGGCAACGTCTCGACCTTTCTCAAAGTCGCGGGCACCATATCTCCTGGCAATAATGGCCACCGCACCGATCGAAATGGCTGAAAAAAGGCTGGGGATCAGCCACATGGCGTAAGCCATCAGCCCCATCGCCGCCTTGATGTCGTCTCCCCCGCTGGCTAGCAAGCGCCCGGTGAGGTACCAGTCCGTCCAGGTGACGAGCAACGTCATCGTCTCTTCCGCGAGCACCGGGGTGGTCAGGAAAAGAATCGGGCGGAAGGTCCCACGGGAATCGGCAAGTGAAACTTTCGGCACGGCGTAAACACCCCGACGGACGACCAAAACCTGGATGCAGCAAGCACTTAGTTGACTATCCCGGCCACAATGCGGGCCTAAGGAAGGTCAGTCCGCCACTGGAGATCAGGGGGTTTTCCAACGCTGCCTGGGTCTGTTATAGGATATCCGACGCCGGCTGTTAACAGCGGGCTGCAAACGGAGTGAAGGACCCGTCCCAACCAGTATCAGCTCACCGCCTCCGGTGGGCGATAATCTGGTTTTGACCGGTTCATTGGAATTTTGATTTACCGACAGGCGGGGTTAAAGAAAGCCAGTCGTCAACTGAGCTGGCAGATTCGAGCCCCCCGGTTTTCGACCAACCGATCTTCCTGACCCATCGTTGACCCAACGAATCGGGAGCCTGTCCCAAACGAAAGGAGTGTCATGTCACGGCCATTTTCTTTGGTTGCCGTACGTAACCCCGCATTTTTTCTCGCTGCATTGTTTTGTTTTTTATCTTTTCAGGACGACGTTTCGGCAGGAGTTTCGCGAACAAAAGCCAGTTCTTCTGTCCCGGTCCAGGGGCCCAGAATCCCTGAATTCGAGCTGGAAGCTGGCGACAACGACAACCTCTCGCACGACTTTGTCGAACGGGATATTTCCAATGTCCTGTCGATCGCCCGGACTGGCGATCTGGCCAACGCCATCCACATCATGGAAGACCTCTCAAGGAGGTATCCGCATGAGTCGCGATATTCGGTTTGTTTGACCAGCCTCCTGGCCTCTCGCGCCAGGCAGTTGTTGCATTCCAGTCAGACCGGCGCTGCCTTGATTCTCGTTGACAGGGCGATGATTCTCGCCAATTCGGTCGCCAGGACCGTCGACGAGGCCACCGCACACCGGCTGAAACCTGACCTGGCAAAAAGCGTTTACGAAATGGCGAAAACACTGGCCGTTGCCGGTCGCCTCAATGACTCTTTGGCCGCCCTGACTGAGTCTTTTGATCTCGGGCTGGAGAATTGGCAAGTTGTCGACTCGGATCCCGAGTTGATTTCCGTTCGCCGCACCGAAGGCTATCGAAAACTTTTGGCGAAAAAGGCCATCAGGCCCCGCAACCCGTTGTTCGAAAAGTCATTTTCGGAGATCGCCTCCTTTCGGCCCTTTGCCTTCGACTTCCAGCTCCAGGGGGTCGGCCAGAATGCTGGCAAACAACTTTCGCTCAGCGATTTTCGCGGCAAGGTTGTTGTGATTGACTTTTGGGGTACCTGGTGCCCACCGTGCCGGGCGGAGTTGCCTTCGTTTGTCAAATTGAAGCAGGAATATGCCGATCAAGGGCTGGAAATCGTCGGATTGACCTATCCCCAGGACGAAATCGACCAGGCGGCGATCGACGAAATGACGCAAGTCATTGAGTCAGCAGGAATCAACTATCCCTGCGTCATCGGCGAGGAGCAGGTAAAATCCCAATTGCCATCCTTCCCGGGATATCCGACGACTCTTTTTGTCGACCGGAAAGGAGTCGTTCGATTGGCGATCGCTGGCCAACATTCCTTCGAAAAGCTGGAAGCCGTTTGCCAGGTACTCCTGGAAGAGACAGAATAGCGGTTCTGATGCCGGCCGAAAAAACGGATGCTGTCATATTGCGTGTCGTTGAGTTCAGCGAATCAAGCTGTGTGGTCACGCTTTACACCGAGGGATTTGGCAAGATAAGCGCTTTGGCAAAAGGGGCCAGGAGACCCAGGAACCCTTTCGACGGCGCTATTGACTTGTTGTCGATCTGTCGAATAGTGTTCCTCCGCAAAAACGTGGACGTTCTCGATCTGTTGACGGAGGCTAAACTCGTCCGCCGATTTCGCAGTGCCGCCACGGATTTGCACCGTTTGTACGCCGCAATGCATGTGATTCAGCTGGTTTCGTCCCTGACGGACCATGCGGAACCACATCCGGCCTTGTACCGTATTCTGGTTCGAACCATTGAGACACTCGATTCGGGAGGACCGGTCGCCGAGACTTTGCTGCAATTCGAATTGAATTTGCTTGCCGAGTTGGGGCATATGCCGGCACTGGCGGACTGTGTCGAATGCGGTGAACGGGTGAACAAGGCTGGAGAAAACAGTCCGGTTTCCTTTGGGTTGTTCAATGGCGGCGTCCTTTGCTCGCGTTGCCGGCCCGGAAAACGGGGTGTCGTGCAATTGCGAAGCGAAACGGTCAAGGCGATGCAACGTCTCTCGGGACAGGACCCGGACGAAAACATTGCCGACTGCGAGGAATATGAATCGGGCGAGAACCCGATGTTGGTTTGCGAGGCGGGGAGATCGATTTCGCCTGCTTCGCGCGGAGAGATCCGGGGGTTGCTGGATCAGTATCTGGCAAACCTGATCGGGTACAGGCCTGAAACATCACAATGGTTGCGTCGCGTTTTCACGGATTGAATTTCGCGAGCCTCCAGACAATTGAATCCACGGTTGGCACCGGAATACCGGCAAGAACCGTGTAACGGATAAGGAAGTCCAGTGAAACAGATTGTCGCCCCGTTGCTGCTTTTTGCCTGTCTGTCGATAGGCGTTTTCGCCGGAGCAGGTTGCCAGTCAACGGCCTGGAATTCGGGTTCAAATCCGCTGCAGAATCTCTTTGGGACGCAGCAGGACGAACGGGAGGAAGACCTTTATGGCGATTCCCGCTATGACATGCTGGGAGAGGCAAATCCGGACAGACTGCTGATGCAGGATTTGGCTCCAGGCCGGATTGCGACGACCCTTTCAACGAGGTTCGGAGGCAAAGAGGATCCGGTCAAGGCCGAGAAAACATTTTACGAAGGTCATGAACTTTACAGCCGTGCCATCGCCGCGCGCGAGGCGGACGTCGATTCGGCGGAAGCGGCAAAGTTGTTTCGGCAGGCTTCGCTGAAGTTCCAGATGGCTGCCGACAACATGCGCGACTCGGCACTGGAACAGGACGCCCTGTTCATGCAGGGAGAAGCGAGTTTCTTCGCCAACGACTACGTTCTCGCCAATCGGGCCTACGAAATCCTTCTGGACCGGTATTCCGGAACGGCCAAACTCGACCTGATCGAATCGCGCCGCTTTGAAATTGCCCAATACTGGTTGTCGCTGAATCGGAGTGGTGCCGGGTGGGCGATCGGCAATCCCTCGAGACCGATGACCGGACTGGACAAGGAAGCCCGCCGCATCCTTCATCGAATTCGCCTGGACGATCCGACAGGCAAACTGGCCGATGATGCAACTCTCGCTCTCGGAAATGCGTTTATGGAAGCCGGACTTTATTCCGACGCTGCAGACTCCTATGAAGATCTGCGAAGGACATTTCCGGGCAGCACGCATCTTTTCAATGCCCACAAATTTGAAATACAGGCGAGATTGGCAGCCTACCGCGGACCAAACTACGACGGAACAGATCTGCTCAAGGCGGAAAAAGTCATGAAATCCATGCTTAGCCAGTTCCCCGAAGAGTGTCGTGCGGATCAGGAAATGCTTGCACAGGACGGATCGCAAATTCGGCACCTGCTGGCCGAGCGCGAGTGGACGCTTGGCAATTACTATGAAGCGCGGGGCGAAAACCGCGCGGCTCTCCATCATTTTTCGCTGGTGGCAGAGAAATACGATGACACGGAGATGGCAGCCGAAGCGCGGGAGCGGGTGACAGCTCTGGGAGGATTGCCGCCGGTCCCCGAGCCGAAGGCCCAATGGCTTGCCGACCTGTTCCCGGTCAAGGAGCGCAACAAACCCATGATCGCCACGGGTGACCGCGAGTCGATCATTCGCTAGAGGAAACCATGCTATTCCAACCTGACGCCGATGTCGCCGGGACTCCGGCCCGGTTGTCTCCCTGGACCGCGATCCTGTGCTTCCTGTCGCTTGCCGGTTGCAAATGGTGCTACATCGGTTCGCCGACCCTTCATCGACAAGACATTCGCTCGGTCTATGTGCCAATCATCGAGTCGGAATCCTGGAGGCGGTTCTCCGGCCAACGGCTGACGGAATCTGTCATCAAGCAAATCGAGCGGGACACTCCATTTTGTATCGCCAGTCCGGAAACTGCCGACAGTATTCTGACCGCGCGGATCATTGACGACATCAAGATCGCCCGCGGCCAGACGGCCAATGATGACCCGCGAATTCTCGAAACAGCACTGGTCGTCGAAGTTGACTGGACGGACCGCAACGGAAATCCTCTTTCGCAAAGACAGCGGATACGCATTCGACGCGGGGAGGATTTTATTCCCGAAGGGGGCCAGTCCCTGACGGTCGCCCAACAGCAGGTCATCGACCGGCTTGCCCGCGATATCGTCAACCAGATGGAAACTCCCTGGTAGATTCTCCCCAGGAGTTTCCTTCCTGGAGACGGATCACGATCTTGCCGCCAGCCAGCGCGGACGGAACAGGCATTTGAGCGGTTCCTTGCCGGGCAAACGTCTCATGGCCTGGCGGATGCGAAACTGCTGGAGTCCCGTCCAGCCACGAAGCGTGTTTCTGGCAAAACAACACGCTTCGACGAAGCACTGATCGTTGGCAAACCGGTCCTTCAATGGCGAAAGTCCAAAGGTCAGATCAATGTGCCGGACACCCAATGCCGGACAGCGCTTGATGATCTCCAGCAGCAGTGCCGTTCCCGGAGAATACTTGCCGCAGGCCGGATCGTACGACGGAAACCAGTAATGCAGGGTATCGCCGGATATGAATCCGAAATGGGCAGCCACTAGCTTCTTGCCGGCCCACAGCCCGCTCGCCAATCCACGAAATCCTTTCGTTCGCACTGCGAATAGCTCGTGCAACAGCCCTTGCATCTCCCGGTTGCGAAACAGGTCATTGACCCGGGTCTGTCGAAATCGCGCCCGTTTCCAGGCGATGACCTGGGCGAGAACACTTTCATCCCTGCTATCGACTTCCAGATTCAGGGGGCCCAGCTCGCGGACCATCTTCCGCGACTTCTGTGGCTGCTTGCGAATGGACAAGTGATTCTCATTGAGCCATTCCAGGTAGGCGTCAACTCCGATTGCCAGATTGATCGATGGACTTGCCCGGCGCGCGAAGGTTGTCTTGTTTCTCACAAGTCCCTGCTCGACCAGCGCGGCAAATGCGGCGTATTTCAGGCCGCAGGAGTCCAGCACCTCGCACAAATCCAGATCAGAAAGGTTTCCCCTGGCGATGACTCCGTTGAAGTCATTCAGGATCCCTCCCACCGGATGCGCCGAACCGAACCGGCCGCGCTGAAACGGCCAAAATCCGGTTATGACATTCCGGTTCCTGAGTACGGCGACTTCGACGTTTTGGCAAACTGCCGAAGCCGCCCGAAAATATTCCGGACGAAAATAACCTCGATTCAGGCCGGGCTGGCTTTCGCAAATCGTCTCCCACGTCGAAAGCATGTTTCGCTCAAGCTGGTCAACCGTGAGGCATTCCACCCTCAGGTTTTGGCCGCATACGGCATCGCCGCGAACGGGCATCACGCCGGAGCCGGAATATGCAATTGTGCTCGCCATGGAAGTCAACAAGCCATGTGGCAGATCGGGGAATCTGTGTCGCAAACTACATAGTAGTCAAAACGACCCCAAATTCGACTTCCAAAATCAAAGTGCCGTCTTTGTCCGGGAATCGTTGCTGCTTTCGCCAGAAAACGGGATCCCACACGTTAAAGGTCAGCCCGATAACGGGTCCTAAAGCAAACCCGGAATTTCTGTCTTTGCCGACAGGAAAGAGTCAGGGCAGATCCGCTGTCGATGCGGAAAGGTCAGTTTTTCTGCGTTCGAGGTGGCGAGCTTGCCAACCGGCAGCCAGAGCTCCTGCCACGTCGAGATCCGGATCATCGCCAATCATTAACAGCTTTGACGGGTGGCAGTCCAGGCGATCGGCAATCTTCTGAAAGAAGCGCGCGTCAGGCTTGCAAAATCCGATCTCGCTTGAGCAGAAAACAGCTTCAGCCTTGTCCAGTTCGACATGCCCCTTGCAAATCGCCTTGAGTCGCTCGTCGAAATTGGAACCGATGGCAATCCTGATTCCCGCCTTGCGGAGGCGGTCGAACACAGCGGCGACTTCCGGATAAACGTTCCATGAACCCGCCCGGGAGTAGTGATGCCAGAGTTCTTCAAAGATGGCAGCCGTTTCTTCACCGTCGCCGATGACTCGCAGGACAAGTTCCTGCCAGCGCGATCGCTCCAGTTGGTCACTTGTCACCGGATCGTTTCGGCTGATAAAGATATCCCGGAACGCGTCGCGAAAACGGCGCTCGATCAACTCCCGGGATATCCTCACGCCGTGTCTTGCCGCGGTGCGTGCATAGGTCAGGGAAACCGGCTCGCGGGGGAAGATCACTGTTCCTACAGCGTCGAAAACGACGGCTTCAGGTGTTGATCTTCCTTCGTTCAAGCCTTGTTGCCTACCTTGTACCGGAAATTCGTCGCCGGTTATCGAACGACATCCCCTTTTCCGGGAGCTTCATTGCTTGCCTCCGACGGAGTGACCGGCGAGACTGCATCGATTCCCAGCCCGTAGTTGATCCCTTCCAGTTGCAGTCCGGGCTGCCACATGGAGGGCTTTCGACGGGGCAGAACAATCAGCTGGCTCTCCGGTCCTGCACGGAAAACCGAACGCCCGAGTGTGCGATTTTCCTGTCCCGTGGACATTGGAATTCCGGCAATTCGCTGATCTTTCTTGTCGACCGGGATCGCCCTGAGCAACGGCAGAGGCTGCAAGTTGAACGGGTCGGCGGATCCGTCGAGAGCCGTCGAGGGCATCTGGGCTGCCGCGTCAAACGGATTGCCTTCTTCCTTCGCAATTCCCGCAAACGGTCGGGCAATGCTCTCCGCCGGATCCTGTTGGATGGTTTCGGCATTGGCCTCATTCTGCCGATCGAGGACGGAAGCCATCGGACTTACCGGACCGATTGCAGGAGATGAGTCGGCGAGTGAAGCGTCATCGTCAGGTTGGGACTCTTCGGCGAGTTCGGCTGCAGGTTCTTGTGTCGCAAAGGCATCGGCTGATGCGTCGGCCAAGCGCTCCACCGGCTCTTCGACGAGAGTCTCTGCCGGCTCGGGGACGACCTCGGCGACTTCAATTCCCTCGGACGGTGTCATGTCGGCAACCGATGAGCCCGGTTCCATGGCCGGAATACCGCTTCCTTCCGCCGAGTCAAAAAGGTCGTTGGTCGACGTCGTCTCCTGGGGCGGAATGGAACTTACCGCAGGTACCACACCGGCTCTCGGCACAGTGTAGCCATGTTCGCGATATTGCGTCGAGCAATTGGAGATCTGACAGGGAACATGACAGCGCGTGTTGCACCGGCGGCAAAACCTGTAATCAATGCAACAGCCTGAGCTCAGGAATCCGGCGGCCAGGACCATTGCAGCCAGAACGGCGCGGGCGATATTCGGAGACCCGGAGCATTCTGTCGCGTGTTGATTTTGCTGTTTGTGTGGATTGTTTTTGTGTAACATGGGTTGCCTTGCCCCTGAAACCGCGTGACGAGCCTGGAAAGTCGTGACTGACTGTCACGACACTTCTCCATGGAATCTTTGTATTTGCAGTATCGACCCCGCGAACACAAAAAACCGGAATGGTGCGTCGGGGAGCTAAAACCGTGAACTTCGTCAGGTCAGGAAGCGTCGGAAAAACCGTTACAAATGGAAGTCTGTTCCCCCGACAACCCGTACAACCGTCAGGCATTGGGAAGAGAATTCCGGTTATTCCGGTGCTCTCGCCTCATCGTCCGCGGCCTGATGCTGTCAAACCGGGAAATTCATCGCCGGGGAAGGCCTTTCGCGGAGCGCAAGGCGACGTTGCTCCTGAAACCTGTTGGTGCATTGCCGTACAGGTGTGGCGTTGGCGAGCGGTTGTGCGGATAATCGGGGCATGAACAGCAAACGCAAGAAACTCACGGTTCCCGCCTTTCGGGAGATGAAGACGACCGGCAACCGCATTTGCGTGCTGACGGCCTACGATTTTCCGACCGCGCGACTTTTCGATAGTGCCGGTGTCGACGCGATACTTGTCGGCGACAGCATGGCAATGGTCATTCAGGGTCATGAGACCACGCTTCCCGTCACGCTGGATGAAATGATCTATCACGGCCGCATGGTCGTTCGAGGTTGCCGGTCGGCGTTGATTATTGTCGATCTTCCCTTTCCCACATTCCACCTTGGAGTCCACAAGGCAATTGAACTTGCCGGCCGCGTTCTCAAGGAGACTCATTGTCAGGCGGTGAAGTTGGAGGGGGGCATCGAGCAGCAGGCCGTGATTGCCGGACTGGTTTCAGCGGGAATTCCGGTCATGGCCCATGTCGGCCTTCGTCCCCAAAACGTCCATGCGATGGGGGGTTACAGGATTCAACGGGATGCCGACTTGCTGTTGGCGGACGCCCGGGCTGCGGAAGAGGCCGGTGCTTTCGCTGTTGTCCTCGAATGCATTCCATCCGACATTGCAAGCACCATTTCCGGCAAACTCTCGATTCCAACTATCGGCATTGGTGCCGGCGCTGGTTGCGACGGACAAGTCCTTGTCGGCCATGACTTGCTGGGGCTGACAGCCGGCTACGTCCCGTCTTTCGTCAAGCGGTATGCGAATCTCTCCGAGATTATTACGAATGCCGTCGGCAAATGGTGCGAAGACGTGCGGAGCGGGCACTGGCCCGACGAAGGGCATTCATTTCAGTAGAGTTCGCGGACTGGCCGGGACGGGCCTTACCGTAACACTTTGCGGGTTCTGTAGTCGCGCGCTTTTTCAAAACACTCGCGCAGACGGGTCTCGAGCATGACAAGCAACTCATCGTCGGAAAGGTGCTCGTAGTCTGCCCTGGTGAGCGGCTTGCCGACGACAAGCCAGATTCGGCCGAATCGTGGAATTCGTGTACCACGCCGCCAGGCGATAAAGGCACCATCCATGCCGACTGGCACCAATGGAACTCCGGTCCGTCGGGCGATGGAGATGAATCCTGGCATCAAGGCGGTCATTTCCCCGTCCCATGTCCTTTGCCCCTCCGGAAAGACCAGGACCATTTCACCCCGCCGCAACCTGCGAATCGTCTCCTTGACGCCACCGAAGCCCATCCCGCCCCTGTCGATCGGTATGGCGTCGAGATGTTCGATCATCCATTTGAGGGGCTGGGTTTCAAAAAGGGACTTCTTGGCCAGATAGTTCATTCGACGATTCGCCAGCATGCCCACCAGCGGCGGATCGAGGTTGCTTTGGTGATTGGAGAGGACCAGTGCGCCCCCGTCGGGGGGGAAATTTTCGCGGCCAAAACTGCGCACGCCAAAGCCGAAGACTCCGGCCAGGCGAAAGACCTGGCGCATCATCGCATAGCTTGCCCTTTGCGAGAACGGTCGCAAGCTGGATTCATTTTCCGGACCGCGGCGTTTTTCAGGCCGTGGCAATTCATCGCTGGTGTGATTCATTCAGTTGCCAGGCCTGGGGAGCGCAGTGACCCGCTCGGGGGTTGTCCAGAGAAAAGAAACGTTCATTTGTCGAGTTCGACACCCATCGCCCGCATAAGCAGCTTCATGTCTTCCCATGTCTTTGCCTTGGCTTCGGGTGTTCGCAAAAGGTAGGCCGGGTGATAGGTCACTATGACCTTGCTCCCCCGATAATCAAAGAACCGCCCCCGAATCCGTCCTATCGATTCGGTCGTATTCAACAAGGCTCTAGCGGCCACGGCACCCAATACACAGATAAACTCCGGCTGGAGAATTTCAAGTTGACGCTCGCGGAATTCCTGGCAATTCAGGATTTCCCGGTCATTCGGGTTCCGGTTGCCTGGCGGGCGGCATTTGACGGTGTTGAGAATATAGACCTCGCTGCGTTCCATTTTGCAGGCCTTGATTATCCGGTCGAGCAGGGCTCCGGCAGCGCCGACAAAGGGTTCACCGATACGGTCCTCGTCGGCGCCCGGCGCCTCGCCAATAAACACAAGCCTCGGCGAGACAGCCCCTGTGCCAAATACCGTTTTCGTGCGGCATCGGGACAGCTCCTCACAACGTGTACATTCGACAACTCGCTGGTTCAACTCGGCAAGCGTTTTTGTGCGTTCGCCGGACTCCAAAGGCGCGGGCCATCGATCAAGAGCGAGGTTCGAGGGCGCCGTTACCGGCGATTCCCGGACCCGGCCGGCAACCACTCTTTCAGGCGCCGGAAGACTCGCAGCAATCTTTGCCGGTTCGCGGGTTGCGACATCCGCTGGCAGTGGCGATCCGCTCATTTCCGTTGAGGGGACAGGGAGGAGCCGTTCCAACGTGCGGTTGCTCCCGGCGGGCAAGTCGTGGAGTCCCGCCTGGCCCAGCGAGACCAGCCAGTCGCGGGCCAATTTCTTCAGGTCGATTTCCGGACCCATAATTTTCCTCGACGGGACTTCTGAAAACATTGCGCCGCTTTCGTTTGACATTTTAGCCGATTCTGGAACAATCGACTCCCGCCCGAAAGTGCCGAATCGACAATATTGCCGCAAACTGCGGAAAATGAAAAGCGGATACCGGGGAGATCGCCGACAGAATCGGCCATCCGTTTCCGGAAATCAATGTCACTGACACAAGTTGCCATCGTGGGTCGCCCGAATGTGGGCAAGTCGAGCCTCTTCAACTGGCTGGCCGGAAAACGGCTGGCGATCGTTGATGATGTCGCCGGGGTTACGCGCGACCGAATGACCCGAATGATCTCACATGGCGAGTATTATTTTGAAATCGTCGATACCGGCGGGATAGGAATCAACGACGTCGACAATCTGACCACGGAAATCGAAGAACAGATCGACTTCGCGATTTCACGCGCCCAGGTCCTGTTGTTCGTGGTCGATACCCGGTCGGGTGTGACCAGCATGGACGAGCGGATAGCCATGCGTTTGCGGAGCCTGAACCAGCCGGTCTTGCTCGTCGCCAACAAGACCGACCATTCGGGCATGGACACGCAGGCCGCCGAATTCTATCGCCTCGGATTCGGCGATCCGGTGATGGTCAGTGCCACCAATTTGCGCAACAAGGACTGGCTGCTGGACTCGATTTGCCGGGCGCTTGGCGACATACGGGACCTTCCCTTGCCGGATCCCCGCGAACCGGAAATGAAGATTGCCATCGTCGGCCAGCGCAATACCGGCAAGAGCACTTTTATCAATTCCCTGCTCGGCGAACAGAGGATGATCGTCAGCGATGTCGCCGGAACGACGCGCGACAGCGTCGACGTCCGTTTCGAAATCGATGGGAAGCCGTTCATTGCCATCGACACACCCGGTCTTCGCCGGCACAAAAGCGTCAAAACGGATATCGATTTCTACAGCACCCACCGGGCCCAGCGATCCATTCGATATGCTGATGTTGTCCTGATGTTTTTTGATGCCGGACGCCGCCTGAGCAAGGTTGACCGGCAACTCTGTTCCTACATCGAGGATCAACTCAAGCCGTGCATCTTTGTCGTCAATAAATGGGACCTGATGTCCGAACATATGCCGACGAGCCGCTGGGGGGACTACCTTCGCGAGAATTTTGCCTCCATGTGGAACGTTCCGATTGCCTTCATCACCGGGAAGGAAGGCCGGAATATCCAGAAACTGCTGAATCATGCGCAGATGCTCTTCAAACAGTCCCGGCAACGTATTTCGACGAGCGACCTCAATCGCCTGATTCGCGCAGCGATGACTCGCCAGCCCCCGCCGCTCACCCGCAGCCGGTGGCGACCCAAAATCTATTACGCCGCGCAAATCGGCGTTCAGCCCCCGACGATTGTCCTCAAGTGCAATGAACCGGATGCCTTTGAAGCCACTTACCGGAAGTACCTGCTGGGCTGTCTGCGGGATGCCCTGGATTTCGGCGAAGTTCCCATTCGCCTGATTCTCGAGAAACGCGGCGCCAGCGACTACCGCAACGATCTGGAAGCCCAGGTCGGGGTCGGCGAGGGCCACGAGGATTCGGGGACCATCATTGAAGATGCGTGATGGTTCGCCGCTGTTGCTGAACCTGGAGGGACTCAGGACGCCTGAACGGCCAGCCAGACGAGAAAAAAACTCCACAGGACAAATAACGACAAGGCAATGCCAAAGGCGATCCCGGCCGGCCGTTGCCCTGCAGGTTCACCATGAATGGTGGCAGTTTCCTTTCCCTGATTTGTTTGTCGCGCCATTGAGATTGCCATCCTTTGCGCCGGGTGCCGTGGCCTTTCAGGGCTTCATCTGGTACTGACGATCAAAAACTTCGTCGAACTCGTAGACATTGTCAAAGTGAGAGCGGCAGTCCTGGGGAGACTTCTTCATCATTCCCGCATCGATCATGTTGTAGACGATCTCGCCAAAATCACTGGTGGACGAAATGCCCCAGTTCTTCAGGACCAGGCGAGACATGTAACCGAACCGGTCAATCGCCAATTGCCGGATGGCTTCGCATAACTGTTGCCCGGTCAGGTGCCGCTCCGTTGGCGCCTCGGAATCGACAACCAGATCGTCCAGTTCCAGGGGAGGAGCATCGTAACAGCTGTCGCCGAGATTCAACTGGTCGGCGGCAAAAGCCAGTGCCTCGCGCACAAATACATAGGCATCGAGCGGAAATCTGGGATCGCGCGCAAGCATCCGTTGCAGCGAAACTACCTCATCTGTCATTTCAATCGCGACTCCGGGAACCGCAGATGCACGCATTCAGTGGCTAAAACCATTGTATTCCTGTCCACGGATTTTTGAAAGGAAAATGTCGTGGATCCCGGGATGGGCGGGTCCGCACAGCGCCAGAACCATTGTTGAGCCGCCGGGCGACGGCGACCAGACAGGGGAAGAATACCATCCTCTCGCAGCATCGGCCTTGATCATCAGGAACCGGGATCAAAAAAGATGGCTTCACCGAATACCAGACAACCGGCCGCTGCGGCCGTGATGGCCGCTGCCAGCACCGCACCGCTGGCGATGTCAAGCGCCCGGCCCAGACCGGGATCGAATTCGTGATTGATGGAACGTGCCAGGCCCTCCAGTGCCGAATTGAGCAATTCAGTGCCGATCACCAGGCCGATACACAGAATCAACACGCACCAGCGGGACACGGGCAATGCGAGAACAGCGGCCAGCCCGAGAACGAGAACCGCGGCCATGAAGTGCACGGCAAAAACCGGTTGCCCGCGCGTCCCTTCGCGCAGGCCGCGCGCGGCACAAAGGAACCGGTTTCGCCAGGATCGGCTTTTCGAGTGACTGGATGGTTGGTGGCTCATGCAAAAAAGGGTGGCCTTCGCGGAAGCGTGGTCCGCTATCCGGCCAACGTGCTATTCCAGGTAAGCTGAACTTGCAGGGGGAATCTTGCGACCGCCGACTCGTCCCAGCCTGCCGGATGGAAGGAATCGCGGTTCGATGCCAAAGACAAAACTGACGTTGTCCCGGCTGATGTCGGTGTTGACTCCCGCGCGAATCAGGAAGCTCTCGCCGACCCGCACAAGACTGAACGACTGGCCGATGTTGCCGGTACTGCCAAAGTCAATCGAATTGCTTCCCTGGATGATCCACTTGTCACTCATTCGATAAGTGAGTGCTGCCGTCAGGATATTCGAACTGATCGGCCCCTCGATCGAGCGGATACCCAGGTAAATATCGCCCAGTCCGGGGCGTCCGGTATTCAGGCCCACGCTCGCCGTGCGGAGACCCTGGGAAAAGACATCGAAATAGCCATCGCTGACGAGGCTCAACCGGTCGCCGATGAACCACTCGAAGTCGTAGTCGATGACTCCGACGTCCTCACCAAAATTGTCGCGATCAGCTTTCGGAAAGTAACTGGCAAAGACATCCAGCGTCACCACATCCACAATCCGTGAATTTCCGGGAATTCCCCGTTTGGTCTGCCAGCGGTTGCGGAATCCCGTCCGCCAGACCATCAGGTCATCGGCGATCTCCGATACGGGAGATGTGACGTAGGACTGCAAGCCGTAGCGATGGGCGAAGTAGCGTTCGTCAAATTGCAAGGGAACGTTCTGGCCGGCCATCAAGCCGAATGAGTCAAAGGCAAAGCGCCGCCGAAAAGCCTCCTGCGCATCGTCGTCCAGGGGATTGTACAAGGGGAGTTGATCGAGGTTCTGACTGGCATCCGCATAGAGAAGTTCCGAATCCCACGTGACCTTGTGAGCCAGGCCGTTCAGGTACAGGAGAGTACTTTGAACCGACGGATCGACTCGCCACAAGGGCAAGCTCGTCCGGATTCCCGCCTGGCCATAGGCCCGCAGATAGTCGTTACCATCGAGGTCCTGCTGCCAGAAACTGGCGTCACCCAGCAAATAGGGAACCACTTTCACAGGCCCCGCCTGAATCGGGAAGTCGATTTCATGTCGCGTTCCGGCGACAACTCCCTCCCGATCAACCCCTTCCCAGGCCAGTGGATCCCATTTTGCCAGATCAACTGGATTCGTCGGGGCATCCGCTGTCCTGAATTGTCCATAACCGACCATCGAATGGCCATGCCAGACGGCGCGGTCGAACAAAAACGGTTGACCGAGAATGTAATGATCGAGTCGCGGCAGCCATTGCGTCTGGGTAAAGAAATCGTTGACCCGCGCATCGGCGATCACATTCAGCGACTGATTGCCGAGATTCCTTTCCAGCCACAAACCAGTCGTGAAGTCCTTTTCATTGTCCCATTCCCGTTCGTAATACTGCTCCAGGAAATTCCGGTCCGAGATATATCCGATTTCGCCGCGCAGGCTGAAACCGGGTTCAAAAGTCTGCCGATGGCGCATCAGAAGTCGCCCGCGAATGTCGCTTTCCAGCGGAACCGTGCGGCGATCCCTGCCAAGGTTGTCCAGGCCGGAATCGCTGATACCCCATGCCCGAAACATGCCTCTCGCAGTTCCAGGCAATCCGGCGAAGTAGTTGCTGCGGTAATTCCCTTCCGTGCCAACGCCGATTCCACGCTCGCTCAGATAGTCAACCAGTCCAATCCAGTCGGCGTCCTCCGGGCGATTTTCAATCCCGAATACCTGAAACAGGTCCAGTCCGACGCCCAGTTGAGTGCCAAAAACACTGTCGCTCCCGACACGAATCCGCTCAATGTAATAGCCGGGATTGTCGAGGTCAGTCCGGAAGCGCGGCCAGAAGATTACCGGTACTCCGCCCACATAGACGCGGTTGGATTCAGCTTCGACAAAGTATCGTTTGCCAGTACCGACCTGTCCGCTGGACGGGTCGACAAGCGGCAGCCCACTGGCCGGATCGGTGATCATGCGGTCCTGTCCGGTCAGATTGATTGAATCTGACTGAAGCCAGTATCGCGGAATTCCGAGGCGGCTTGAAGTCACCGCCGCGCCAAATGCCTGAAACTGGTCTTCACCGGTTTGTTGCACTACGTCGGCTTTCAAACGCAACAGGCCTTCATAGCTCGGCACCGGCGTTACGACATCCGCGTTGAGAATGGTCCCGCGCTGCCATGTCGTGTCGTAGTACATCCTGTCGGCGTAGATGACGCGATTGCCCATGGCAAAGATGACGTCGCCTTCCAGATAAATCTCCCAGCGCGAGCCGGTCGTCCCGTCGGCATGAACGAGCGGAGTCTGCCACGCCACCACATTGTCGGCCTGAATAACGAGCCGCGTCGTTTGTGGAGCGTTCGGCATGTTCAGCCTGGCGAGGTCTTCGCTGTCGATCACGACACGCGTCCCCCCGGTACTGGTGATGATTTCCTCGCCGGGCAAATCTCCCTTTCGCCCCCCCTTCACATTTCCGCCAAGATCCGTATTTCGCGGCAATATCTGCACCTGTGTCCGCCGACTCGCGGTATTCGGCAACAGGTCGTTGCGCGGAACAACAAAACCGCCGCTTCCCCCGGCCGGCACCTGGGCCGGGCGAAAGGCGGGCTGAATTCCGCCATTGAGCGGAGAGATCAGCGACAGGTCCCCGGAAGATTGAGGGGCAATGTACTGGACAGCCTGCACCTGGCCGAGTTCTTCCTCGCGCCGCGCCATCGCCCGTGCGAAAACCGGTGGGCGTTCCCCGTCCGGCAACAGTATAGCCGTCTTCGATAACTGGAGCTGGGCGACCGTCTTCAGGCGACCGAACCATTCGGTGTCTTCAAGTCGATTGCCCGATGCACCTCCACCCGCAGATGGAATCGGCGCAAAATTGACGCAAGCTGCACCGCTCAGAAAAACCAGAACATCCCTCGGCGATCCCTCGGGCACACTGGAGTCGGCCCAGACAATCGCCTCCGTCGATTGATACGTATTCTCTCCCTGTCGCATGACAACATTGCCATCGAGATGCAAAACGTCCCACGCGCCGAGGCTCCAGCCAGTGATCTGGTTGGCGTCAATGTAGATTCGGTAGTCGGCAGATGGCTGGGGGAGCGCTATTTCTCCCTGACCCGCCAGATCAGCAAGGTCAATCGCGAATGCGAAGCCAACGAAGAGCCAGCACGCGAGTACAGCCTGGCAACCAGCGACAAGTCTCCTCGACTGGAACCAGCCTGAAGCTGGCCCGGCATGGTCGACCGGAAACTTGAATGGATTTTGCATGCCTGCCAAAAAGATGCAGATTCCCTGTTTGCGCGACGCGGATGTCAACCCACACGTCCCGGCACGATGGCGCGACATGATCTTTTTGACGACGGCGCGCATTCCCGGCCCGGGGTATAGGGGGCGGGGAGTATAGAAACGAGTCCCGGCCATAACAAGCCAGCCGGAAATCTTGAGTCAATCCGGCTGCTAGCAGCGATTATTGCTGGCGCAGCGATCTGGCTTAACCGCAATACCGTTCAACGAAGCATAACTACTGTCTGGACAAAGGTTTTGGTTAACGGTGGCTGGTTTCTGTGTTCGATGCGACATTTTTTCCAGCGGGACATTTTTCGTTTAATCACCCGCGGGTTGATGCGGTTGC
>WPCK01039097.1_pt1 | contig 23860 bp, 16 predicted proteins | sample 5399851 | NCBI WGS metagenome assembly WPCK01 (sample SAMN12869471, study PRJNA574797) | sludge metagenome | isolation source: wastewater treatment of pH11 | place: China:Beijing | collected 2019-05-20 | reverse complement strand
CCTTGGACTGATCGTCCTAAGCCCATTGATGGCCGCGATTTACTGCATTGTTCGAATGCGAATGGGTTGCCCCGTATTTTTTTGCCAACAGCGACCTGGACTGCACGGTAAACCTTTCCTGATGGTCAAGTATCGAACGATGTTGGACGCCAAGGACCAACATGGCCAACCGTTGTCCGATGCAGTTCGACTGACTCGCTTGGGAAAATTCTTGAGGTCGACCAGCCTGGATGAACTTCCAGAATTGTGGAACGTACTCAAAGGTGAAATGAGCTTGGTCGGTCCTCGGCCGTTGCTCATGGAGTATTTGCCCAGGTATTCCGAGCGGCAAGCCCGGCGACACGAAATGAAGCCGGGTATTACGGGTTGGGCACAGGTCAACGGACGCAACGCGATTGGCTGGGATGACCGCTTCGAGTTGGATGTTTGGTACGTTGAAAATCAATCGTTCTGGCTTGACCTGAAGATCTTGTTCATGACAGTCTGGAAAGTGCTCCGGCGACATGGAATTTCGCAGGAGGGTCAGGCCACGATGGAGAAGTTTGGAGAGAAGTGAATTGGACCAGCAGGCATCCAGATATGCCAAACCAAGATCATTCCATTGAAAAATTGAAGTTTACATCCACGTTGATATTATCCTAAATGCGAAATACCGATTCGATAACGAACTTGCCCGATCAAGAATGCAATCCACGTGAGGTCCAAGGAATTTGGCTCTACGGTGCCGGTGGTCACAACTCCGTTGTAATCAGCATTATTCGAAAAATGGGCCTAGAACCGTTGGGCGTGTTCGACGACCGACATGAAGAATTGAAAGCCGCAGGCATTCCAATTCTGCCCGGAATCCTCGATCCCGAATTTCGGAGACCCAGTGGACCACTCATTGTTACCGTTGGCAACAACTTGGCTCGCAAGGCGCTTGCAACGGATCTCCAAGGACCTTTCGCAACGGCGATCCATCCCAGCGCACTCATCACCGAGTCAACGATCGGACCCGGATCGGTCGTGATGCAAGGAGCCATTGTTCAAACACGAACTCGAATCGGTGGACACGCGATTATCAACACCGCAGCTTCGATCGATCACGAGAACTTGATCGACGACTTTGTACACATTTCTCCAAATGCCACTTTGAGTGGTAACGTTCACGTCGGCGAAGGAAGTTGGGTCGGTGCAGGGGCAACGGTGATTCAGGGTATTCGAATCGGCAAGTGGGCGATGGTAGGTGCAGGAGCGGTTGTCATTCGAGATGTGCCTGATTTCGCAACCGTAGTAGGTAACCCTGCACGCGTTATTAAAATCACCAACCTTGAATCTCGCGTGTTGGATGACTATGAAAGCAGTCTGTTGTCCATGCCGCCCAGATTGAAATCGAATCTTCTTTTGATCGTCAATCAGGTACTCAACAACTCGGGTAAGGAACCTGTGCGCGATCTCGGTCGCGAATCGTCGCTTCAAAGGGACTTGGGGTTTGATTCCGTCGAGCTTGCCGAACTTACCGTACGTATCGAAGCCGAGTTCGGCGTTGACATATTTGCCGATGGTATCGTGAGGACGGTTGGTGAGATTGTGGATAAACTTGTAAAAAAGGACGAGTGATTCGATCCATCGAACAACGCCTATTGGGTTTGACGAAGCGTGCAATTTCTGAGCGATTTACAGGGTCTCACAGCATTCAGCTATCAACAATTGGCTGGAGATCTTGCCCAAGGCCAGACAACCGTATCAAGTGGTTGCGAGACAAATGCACTTTATGGGCGGCTTGTTCACTGGCTAAGTCAGATTGCTCGAGGCTCGCCGCAGGTAGCTTGGAAGAATGGTGAGGCTTCAAGTCCCAACAGCCATGCCAAGCCATTGCTTGACAACATTGAAAAAACTGTTCTTGCCACAGACTTTAGTGATCTCGACTGCGACCTAAGTGCTTGGAGAAACTTGTTCCTTTCTTCTCCCAGCCGAATCCTGTTAGAAACGTCCGGATCGAGCGGTAAACCCAAACACGTTTGGCATACGGTGCAATCGCTTTCTCGCGGCGTCAAGCTCGCCCCGAAGCACCGAAAGGATCGATGGGGATGGGCCTATCCGCCGGATCATTTGGCCGGCATTCAAGTGCTGTTCCAAGCACTGCTCAACGGCAACCTGCTGGTAGACCTTTACAAGAGCGTTCCCGCAGAAGTGAATTTGGCTTTGGAACGGCACTCCATCACGCACATCAGTTGTACTCCTACTTTTCTAAGGATGATGCTGACAGAACAGTGCGACCATCCCAGGCTTGAAAGATTGACTACAGGCGGCGAGCGCTTGGACAGCCTTTTGGTTTCGCGATTTTCCCGAATGTTCCCCAACGCAAGGTTGACGAATATCTACGCCTCGACAGAAGTCGGCGCACTGTTGGTCAGTCATGATGATGGTTTCGTGGTTCCGGAGCGGCTTGAAGGCAAGGTCCGCGTTAAAGAGGGCGAATTGTGGTTCCATCGAAGTTTGCGGGTGGATGAACCTTCTACTACCGCACCAACTGACCACTCATCAATCCCTGTCGATCATGTCAAGGATGATGATTTCTGGCCGACCGGTGACCAAGTGGAGATCTTAGATGAGCGGCCCCTTAAATTCCGTTTTCTATCTCGGTCTCACGAAGGCTTTAACGTGGCTGGATTCCGAGTCGATCCAGTTCGTTTAGAGACACTCGCGCGGAGTCATCCTGGGGTAGCGGACGCGCGATTCTATGGAATTCCCAACTCGATTACTGAGAATCTTGTCGCGTGCGACCTTGTGGCGGCTCAAGGCGCCGAAGAATTGAAAACCGCCGAGTGGCAAGCTTGGATGCGACCTCAGGTCCAGCGCCACGAAGTTCCACGCATCGTTCGATGGGTTGCGGCCATCGACACAACAACATCAGGGAAAGTCAAGCGTTCCTAGATGAAACGAGTATTGATCACAGGTGGTTCGCAGGGTTTGGGACTCGCCACGGTTGCGCGGTTGCTTGTCGGCGGATGGAACGTAACTGCCGTCCAGCGCAGTGTCAGCGAACCATTGAGGGAATTCATTAAGAATTACCCCGATCGAATCCGAATCTTCCAATGTGATTTGAGTGAACCAGAGGCATTAGAAGAGCGATTTCGTGAGGAATGGTTTCCCCAGAACGAGCCGATCCACGGTTTGATCAACAACGCGGCTATCGCTTATGACGACATTATCAGCAATCTTGATATTTCCAAATTGACGACGATGATGCAAGTCAACGTGGTCGCCAGTATGGTACTTTCAAAAGCTGTAATTCGCCGGCTACTTCTCCACCGGCAAGCCGGTTCGCTAGTTCATGTTTCGAGCGTTTGTGCTCATACGGGATACAAGGGACTGGCGATGTACGCATCGACCAAAGGAGCCATGGAAGCGTTTTCGCGGACTTTGGCACGAGAGTGGGGTACACGGGATATTCGTTCGAACTGCGTAGTGCCGGGATTTATGGAAACCGCGATGTCGCAAACGATAAGCCAGGAACAGCGAGATCGGATCTACCGGCGAACTGCATTGCAATCCTCCACCTCGCCTGATTCCGTAGCGGCCACGATTGAATTTCTTTTGTCGGATGACAGTCGCTCGATCACCGGACAGAATATAATGGTGGATTCTGGAACGATCTGACCTTCGTCTTTGTTTAAAGCCCAATGACTAAACAGCTCATCATTTTCGGCGATCAGACGGCGGCAGAAATGGAAGCCGTTGCAAACGAAGTTTACAGCAGCCACTTCAGTCACATCATGAAGTGCTACGTCAATGCAGTCGACTTGACCTTGGTACCGGATTCCGAGATTCCGGACGATCCAACATTAGAGACCCATTACTCGATCGGCGTGTTGGATTTGAACCTCAGACTTCGTATCGAGCAAATGTGCGAGTCAAAAGCATACCAGCCATGCACTCTGATTCATCCATCGGCCTACGTTGCCAGTACCGCGCGAATTGGCAAGGGATGTTTCATTGCTCCGCACGTAGCGATTGGCATCGATGCAAATTTGGGAGATCACAGCATCGTTCATTTTCATTCGTCGATTGGACATGGTGCTCGGATTGGACGTCATTGTGCGATTTTGCCCGGTGCTCGTATCAGTGGCCGCGTGACATTGGAGAACGGCGTTCTTATTGGCTCCAATGCATTCATATTCCAGGGAACGAAGATCGGCGAGGGTGCCAAGATAGACGCTTTGACCTATGTGAAAGATGAAGTGCCTGCTCGCCGCGTCATATCGGTCAGACGATAAAAGTTGCCCGTCGGTTGGAATTCTCATTGCGAACTCATAGGCTCGATTACCCCACGGGTCCGATCGGAATTGGCGTAAGCGATCAAGCCTCAATAGACAAAGATAAATGGCATCTCAGGACTCTTGCGTTTTCACAGGTTAGAAGCCTATGCCACTTGGGAAATCCGCCAGATTTTCTGCCGTCCAATTTAACAGTTGGAATTTGACTTGCCCCCGAAATTGCTCCATGCCATTTGCAACATTTGATGACTGAAAGAATATACCTATCCCCACCTTGCATGTTGGGTCGCGAACGTGAGTTGTTGATTGAGGCGTTCGATTCCAATTGGATCGCGCCACTTGGGCCTCATGTGAACGCGTTCGAAAAGGAGTTTGCATCCAAAGTTCATGCTGGACACGCCGCGGCATTGTCGAGCGGGACCGCCGCGCTGCACTTGGCTCTCCTGGGGGCAGGCATCCGTCCAGGTGATGAAGTCCTGACGTCTACGTTTACGTTCTCAGCCACTTCCAACGCGATCACCTATGTCGGAGCAACACCCGTCTTCATCGACAGCGACAAGGTTAGTTGGAACATGGACCCCAACTTGTTGCGCGATGAATTGGTCGACCGACGATTGGCAAATTGCCTGCCTGCGGCAGTACTGTCGGTCGACATCCTTGGCCAATGCTGCGATTACACGTCGATTAAATCGATTTGTGATGAGTTTGGCCTGCCTCTGATTGAGGATGCAGCCGAGGCTCTAGGAGCAACCTATGGCGGTCGACCTGCCGGGTCCTTTGGGCAAACAGGTTGCTTCTCGTTCAACGGAAATAAGATTATCACGACGAGCGGAGGAGGGATGCTGGTTAGCGATGACGCAGACCTCGTTCAAAAGGTCCGCTTCCTGTCAACTCAGGCTCGCGATCCGGCTCCACATTACGAACATTCGCACATCGGCTACAACTACCGAATGAGCAACCTGCTCGCGGCGGTTGGTCGAGGCCAGTTGGAGTTGCTCGACGAGCATGTTCGGCGTCGGCGGGCCAACTTCGACAAGTATGTCGAACGCCTCCAACCGCTACCCGGTATCGGATTCATGCCCGAAATCCCGGATGGCACGTCGACACGCTGGTTGACCGTGATCACGATTGACGCTGAACGTTTTGGTTGCGACCGAGAAGCCGTGCGGCTTGAACTAGAGTCGCACGATATCGAGTCCCGTCCGGCTTGGAAGCCCATGCATAGGCAGCCCGTTTTCGCGAATTGTCGCAGCCGAATTAGCGGGGTTTCCGAGGCCATCTTTGCTCAGGGGTTGTGCCTGCCAAGTGGAAGCCGCTTAGAAGATGAGCAGATTGACCGGATTACGCGGATTATCACGGGAATGCAAAATCGAACCTAAATTACCTCACCGCGTAGAGCTATCGGGACGCCGGCTTTCAGCGTATATTGGAAAAATGAAAAAAACGGTACGAAGCACTCGCTTCGTCGGTATCTAGTTGAACTTGGGGCGTTATGAACCAAAATTCTCAAACTTCTGCTTTGGCTAATCAATGGCGGGGCTTCCTCAAGTCTCCAGTCGATTGGGTGCTGTTATTTGGCTTACTCGGACTTTTGCCACTTATTTTTATTGAGGCACAGTCCCTTTGGAATCTTAAGCATTATCAATTTTTCCCTTTGGCATGGGGAGCATTCGCAGCCGTGTTAGTCCTGCGAGGTCAACTTGCAACCAGTCAGCATCGATTTCGGCTTACTCTAGGAACCGTTGCACTTGTATTCACCTTGTTGTTCGCCGTCCTGGCTGTGGTGCTTATCTACCCAAAGCTTGCTCAAGTCGCGGCCATCGGATTGCTTTTTGGATGGATGCTGGTTCGCCTTGGTAAAACGCCGTGGTATGAGTGCTTCGCGTGGATACTTTTGCTGTTGATCACCGTTCGATTGCCCGTATCGATGGACCAACAATTGATCCATAACTTGCAGGCCGCATCGTCGACCTCCGCAAGTCACTTACTTGACCTGACGGGCATTCCACACTTAGCGACGGGCAATGTGATCGAAATCAAGCCCGGTAAGCTATTTGTTGAAGAGGCGTGCAGCGGTGTGGATAGCTTCTACGCGCTTGGGGCCGTTGCCTTGATGTTGGCCATCTGGCAGCGGCGCGGTTTCATCGTGAATTTGCTTTCGATCGCGGCAGTACACTTGTGGGCTTGGTTCGGAAATGTCGTTCGATTGTACGTGCTCACCTACCTTTACAACAATTGGGGTTGGAACTTGACCGAAGGCTGGCAGCATACCGTACTGGGCTTGGTCATATTCTCCCTTGCGTTTGGTGGTTTGCTCACCATGCAGGAAACTCTGACCCGTCTGCTTTGGCCGTTGCCGGGTAGCGATTCGACAAGCGAATGGGCTCCGCGTCTCTACAATTGGATCGTAACTTGGCCACACGCCAATGAAATACGCACCGACAGTTCCGGTGACAACAAACTGCAAGCGTCCGACACAACCAGTTCGGAATCCAAACCCGGCGCAATTGCATGGGTACTTTCCGGGATTGCCATACTTGCATTTTTGGGTTGCTTCGTGGCGAGTGGCGGGCAAGCATTGGGGCTGTGGGCTGGGAAACCTGTGGTTCGTGCCAATTTCGATCGCGGAGACGTCGACGTCACGTTTTCTCAAAATGATCTTCCGGCCAATCTTAGCGGCATGCAACAAAGGAATTTTGAAATTTCGCACCGCGAGCGCAACAGCATGTTTGGCGCGCATTCGGCGACTTGGGGGTACTTGGATGGCGACCGTGAAGTAGTCCTTTCATTGGATTTTGCGTTTCCGGTGTTCCATCCGCTTGAGGTTTGTTACATATCAATTGGTTCGGAGGCCCGCGAAATCACACAAACGGAAATTCGTCCGTCATCCGATCCGGCTGAGCAGCCGCTATTTATTAGTTCAGTCAATCTCAAAGACGTTTTCGGCCAGGAATCCTATTTGGTTTACACCGAGTTCAACGAGAAGGGCGTATCGGCTGAGCGAATCGAAGTCATGAGTTGGACGACGTTCTTCAACAAAGGATTCCTTCAGGATTCGATCGGACCTTTGTACCAATTGCAACTGCTGGTCTCCGACGCCGAGAAAATGACGGATGAGCAGAAAGAGCGTTACCAGCAAATCGTGCGCGAGGCTCAGAAAGTTCTGCTTCCCAAGATTCAACAACTAACCTCACTTGAGTAACAGCTTGTCCATGAAAATTTGTTGCATCGGTGCCGGCTATGTAGGCGGTCCGACGATGGCGATGATCGCCAAACAGTGTCCGGACGTCTCCGTTCACGTCGTCGATTTGAATCAGGCTAGGATTGACGCTTGGAACTCGGCGGACCTGCCCGTTTATGAACCTGGATTGGATGGGATCGTTCAGGAAGCCCGTGGCAGAAACCTTCGCTTTTCGACCGAAGTGGAGAGTGCCATCGCGGAAGCGGACATGGTCTTTATCAGCGTCAACACGCCTACAAAGACGTATGGTACGGGCGCAGGCCGCGCGGCCAATCTGGAATTCGTCGAGAAATGCGCGCGGCAAATCGCCCGCGTTTCTCATGGCCACAAAATCGTAGTTGAAAAATCTACGCTGCCAGTGAGGACGGCCGAAGCGGTCAAGCGCATTCTTTCCACCACGGGCAATGGCGCTACCTTCGATGTCTTGAGCAATCCCGAATTCTTGGCCGAAGGTACTGCGGTCCAGGATCTCCTCAACCCGGACCGCGTCCTAATCGGCGGCGAATCAACCCAGGCGATCGAAGCCTTGGCATCGGTTTATGCAAAGTGGGTTCCGCGAAATCGGATTCTCACAACCAACGTATGGAGCAGTGAACTTTCGAAATTGACCGCCAATGCTTTTTTGGCGCAACGCGTCTCCTCGATCAACGCGATCTCCGCCGTTTGCGAAGCCACTGGTGCAGACGTCGATGAAGTGGCTCGTGCAATCGGGACAGACTCTCGAATTGGCCCAAAATTTCTGAAGGCTTCCATCGGCTTCGGTGGGAGCTGTTTCCAGAAAGATATTTTGAATCTGGTCTATTTGTGCGAGCATTTCGGCCTGAAAGAGGTCGCCGATTACTGGGAACAGGTCATCATTCTGAACGATTACCAAAAGCGCCGCTTCGCTCAGAATATTGTACGAACGATGTTCAATACGGTATCGAACAAACATATCGCGATTTGGGGCTGGGCGTTCAAGAAGGACACGAACGATACTCGCGAGTCCGCCGCCATCCACGTAGCTCGCGATTTGCTGAACGAACGCGCGCAATTGCATATCTATGATCCACGCGTGGAACGCAAGCAGATTGTCGCAGACCTCAAGGAAGTTTTTTCGGATGCAGATGGCCACTTAACACCGACAGCCCAAAATCTAATCGAGAAGAACGTTGTAGTAGGTACTAGTGCATTGGCAGTAGCTGCGGGGGCGCATGCGATCGCCGTAATGACCGAATGGGATGAATTCAAGACGTTAGACTTCGAAAAAATCCACGGTTCGATGCAAAAGCCGGCCTTCGTGTTCGATGGTCGCAACATCTTGGACAACGACCGACTCAGCCAAATCGGATTTGAAGTCCATAGCGTTGGTCGAGGCGGAAATTAGCTTTCAGGCTTCCGCTTTCTTTAGCTGAAGCCATTCTTTCGTATTTACCACTCGCCGTTAAACGCTCGCAGCAACGTTCGTCCGCGTAGAGTGGATTGGGCGATTTCTGCAATCTCGGCCAATCGATTGTTCCGCACGGGCAAGACGATAGTTGATTCTACATCGGTTGCACCCACATAGGTGCTGCCATCTCGATTCAACTGCGCAACGAGCGCAGCCGTACCAAATGTATACGCCAGGGCAATCGTGGATTCGACGCGAAAGCCGTTTCGTTGGAATACTGTTTCAAGATGTCGAAGCGTCGCAAGGTGTTCGTCGGACAAAGCCCCCGGAAGAATCTCGAAAATCTCGGCGTGTTCGGCATGCCAGCCTGCATAGGACGCATACCAATCATTGATGGATAGGTCGCCTAGAGGAGCTGCGAAAGCATGGGTCAATGGTCCGACGATACCAACGTTGAAATAGTCGCCACCCGAAAAACGATACTGAAAGCGGAATAAGTGGCAGTCTCGCGGTTCGTCGTACCCAGGCCAATACAGCGTTCGGCTGTCGATATGCTCAATGCTCGACGGCGGGACGCCATATTGCGCTGGACTAGCCAGCCAGCCCACCAATTCTGACTCGGCCAGCGCATGGCCGCTTCGGAAACGTTCATCAATTGCTTCGGCAAAGCCCAATTCATCTGCATAGTGAACGGCCCGTTGGCGGGCTAGTGGATCAGCCGCCAGCTCGATGAGTCGTTGCCTTCCGCGCGATACACGCAATCTTGCCAAGGCGCTAGCGGCCTCACATTGAATGCGACTGTGAGACAATTCCATGGCAGCCTCCAATGCCGCCACACTGCTAGACTGCTTGATTAGTCCAAGAGCGTCGCAAAGCGATATGGCTAAGGCGATGCTATCTCCCAGCACGCGCTGAACGGCCTCAACGGACTTGCCAAACTGGCTCGGATTCTTCTCGAGCTTTTCTAGGCGAACTACGACATCACCCAACAACCGCGCCAACGCGTCGTTTCGTGACGCCATGGGGTGCACGGTTATTCGATTCGATCGAACAGCCTGGTTGGCTAGGTCGAGTAGAACAGGCAAAGTCGAAGGTTGCAAATAGCCCTCGTCCAGTTCCTCGAAGAATCGAGTGAGCGTCGAGCCGTCGGTTCGCCAAAGGGGGCTAAGGCCAAGACCCACCATTTGCCAATCTTCCGGTGGTTGCTCGCGGATCAATCTCGCGAGAACATCCAGGCAGGGTGAGGTGGCAGTGCAAAGTGCAGACAGGCATTGGAGGATATGGCTAGTCGACGGAAGGTCGAGCAATTTCAGTCTATGGTAAAGCTGCTCCAAGAGATCGGCCGGAACGAGCTCACACGAGCCTTTCGAGTCTCGCGCCAGCTCCATTACACGACTGGCTACAGCTTGCACTGTAGCTCGAATGCGAATCCGATCTTCACGCGAATCGCGCACTTCATCGAGCAACCGCTGACAAATATTGGCTAAGTCGCCGCTAGCGATTGTACTGGCCATTGAGCGCTCGCTGTTCAATGCGAAGAAGCTTTTCGAGTCGTGCTTGATGCCTGGGCTGCGGTGTATACCGCGCCGCAAAAAACGACTTTACGATTTCCTTGGCAAGTTCCGGCCCGATAATTCGTGCGCCGATGCACAACACGTTCATGTCATCGTGCTCCACACCCTGATGAGCCGAATAGGTGTCATGGCATACGCTAGCCCGAATTCCTGGAATCTTATTGGCCGCGACGCTCACGCCAACGCCGCTTCCGCAAACCAAAACTCCGCGCCGAGCATTCCCGCGAACGACTTCAAGCGACACTTTCTCCGCAAAATCTGGAAAATCGCAAGACGATTCGCTGTTCGTTCCAACGTTTATCCATCGAATCGTCTCTTCAGAATATTGCCCGACGAGAAACTCTTTAAGTGAGTATCCTGCATGGTCCCCACCGATTGCGACTACTAACGGCGAATTGGTCATTCGTTCAGGCGAAGCGGTGATTGGCATAGAACCAGTTCGGAGTTGTTCAGCGGTCAAATATAAAGCTCGCGATGATTATAACCCGATGCGAATTGTTTGCCGAGGCGTGAATTTTTCGACCGCAGCAACGCAGCCGCCATTTCGTCCCGTCGTAACCGTTCACGGGTTGAGAAACCTCCTTCAAAACCCGAAGCGTAAGCGAGGGACAAGAGTCGATCCCTCGCTTACGCTTCGGGTTTTCATTGAATTGTCGCTTCGACCCGTGAACGGTTACCGTCCCGTCGCACTAGCTCCGCGACAATCGACAGCGTTGATGATCGAAACTTTGAGGCGCTAACCCCGGATCCTTCCGCCTATGAAGAAACCGTTGGGGGATTCACAAAGCCAAGTGCTTCTTTTCCAAGGCTAGAGCCTTGACGGATTGATCGCCAGCCCTTTGAATGGCGTTGCTGCAACGGCATAGGACTGTTAAACTTAACGGTTCTGCTTGTCGGGAAAGTTTGTTAGTTGGGGTGTTCCGACTGAACCGGCAGCCTGTCCCTTTTTATGGATCCGACCCGATCAAATGGAGCGGCGAGACTTGCCACTCAATTTTGCACCTGATCGCTGGCGGATATTGGTTTAGGAACAATAGTTTTATGGTTAATCGCAACCTGGTACGCTCGCTTGAAGACGATACGATCGAATCGCAACTGGAATTAATCCTGCCCGAAGAGCAGGTGGATGAGTTTATTCTACCGACGCTGGAGGATTTGAATCATCAATTCGATGTCAATCAGATCATTGAAGGGACCGTGGTCGACGTCAACGGTGAATTTGTAGTAGTCGACGTCGGTTTCAAGAGCGAAGGCGCCATTAACATTAACGAATGGGAGGAAGGCGAAGAACCTCCCAAGATCGGCGAGAAGGTTAAGGTACTGATCGAGGAGGTCGAGGACTCGCTCGGCCCAGCCAACGATATCAATGGAATGATCGCGCTGAGTAAGCGCAAAGCCGAGAAAATCATCGAATGGGAAAAGATGATGGCCGAGGTCAAGGAAGGTCAGGTCGTGACCGGAACCGTGACTCGGAAAATCAAGGGCGGCTTGTTGGTCGATATCGGCGTCAATGTGTTCTTGCCAGCCAGTCAAGTCGATATTCGCCGTCCCGGCGACATTGCGGACTACATTGGCCGAGTGGTTCAATGCGAAGTCCTCAAGATCGATGAAGCGCGACGGAATATCGTCGTTAGCCGTCGTTCGCTGATCGAGCGCCAGCGAGAAGAAGATCGCGAACATCTGCTCGGTGAATTGCAAGTTGGCGATATTCGCAAGGGAGTAGTCAAGAACATTGCCGACTTCGGCGCGTTCGTGGATTTAGGCGGTATCGATGGATTGCTCCACATCACAGACATGAGCTGGGAACGCATTGGGCACCCCTCTGAAATGGTCGCGATCGACCAGGAAATTGAAGTCAAAATCTTGCAGATCGATCGCGAAAAGCAAAAGATCGCGCTGGGTCTCAAACAGAAGCACAACAACCCTTGGGACAACATCCTTGAAAAATATCCGGTTGGCTCCGTGGTCAAGGGCGAAGTGGTAAATGTCATGACTTATGGTGCGTTCATCAAACTCGAACCAGGCATCGAAGGACTTGTTCACATCAGTGAAATGTCCTGGACCCGGCGAATCAGCGATCCGAAGGAATTGGTCGCGGTTGGCGACATGATCGACGTCAAGATTTTGGGCGTTGATCCCGAAGGACAGCAGATGTCTCTCGGTATGAAACAGACGATGACCAACCCGTGGGACGAAGTCATGGATAAATATCCTGACAATGAAATCGTCACCGGTAAAGTCCGCAATTTGACCAACTATGGGGCCTTCATCGAATTGGAGCAAGGAATTGACGGATTGCTGCACGTATCCGATATGTCCTGGACTCGTAAAATAAGCCACCCGAGCGAACTAGTCGAAAAAGGTCAAGAACTGAAATGTCGGGTTCTGTCGGTCGATCGGGAACGTCGACGTATAGCGCTTGGCTTGAAACAACTCGACCAAGATCCGTGGGTTTCGACGATACCCGAGAAGTACCAGCCAGGATTGCGCATCAAGGGAAAAGTCACCAAGATCACCAACTTCGGGGTCTTTATCGGTCTGGAAGATGGCTTGGAAGGTTTGTTGCACATCTCTGAACTTGCCGACGAAAAAGTCGACAATCCGGAGCAGCTTGTCAAGGTTGGCGATGAAATCGAAGTCAAGGTTTTGCGCGTCGATATCGAAGAGCGCAAGATTGGCTTGTCACGCAAACGCCTCGATTGGGCGGCCGAGCAGGAAGAGGCTGCAAACCGCGAGGAACAACGGCAGCAACAAATTGCTGATGCCAAGCAACCCCAAGAACTCAAAGGCGGCTTGGGCAGCGAAGGACCACTCATTTCGCCACCAACGTCATAAAATGAGCTTCATCAGAGTAGTGCCGTAACAAGGGCACGTGCCAAGGCGTCATAGCGAAGAAGCTCCTACGCCACAGATGAGCTTTAGTTAGCCAAATTAACCGGAAGGTGCAAACACCTCCGGTTACATTGGGAACCCGCGAGGCACGCGGCGTTTTGCTATGAAATGCAGGACTAAATCCCAATCAGTCGTATTGCCCGATTAAAGACGTTTGACGCCTTATAAAATCCATTCGAATGGACGTTGAATCGACACCATTGTTGTGTCATTAAATTGGCTTCAATTTCCCATTTGTCCCCTGAAATGAGGGGATTGCGGCTAACCGATCGCTTTGGAGAGATTCTTTTAATTATTCGCGTTTTCTGCCGGCAAACTCTTGCCACGTTCACGCCAATGATTAAGATGGGCTAGATTCGCAAATTTTTTGGGATTCGAAACTTGAGCCTAAAGTGAGGATTATTATGAGAAGAAATGGTTGGTTTGCCGCGTGTGCGGCTTTCTTGACAGTTGTGCTGAGTGGTATAACTCAAGCAGGTCTAGTAACGACGGATCTTGCGCAGGGCACTTATTTTGACTTGAACCAAGGTCCCGGCGACGGACCCATGCTTGAGTTGATTTCGGGCAACGACGGTCCGTCAACGTTTGTAACGGGTGATACCTATAACATTGCACCTCTCGCACAGTCTGCGTCGACCGCGTACTACATTTCTAGCCCTACGCAGGTCACGCATACTTTCAACAGCGGCGCTAACAAACTGCATGGTGATAACCTTCTACGTTCTACCGTCAACAATTTTGTCGTTTCGGAGCAACTTACGAATCTTGGTGGAGGCATGTGGCGCGCTCAGGTTGCCATGCGCTCTGTTGATGCAAACAACGCCCTCTTGCGTTGGGTACCGACCGGTGCAACTAGCCCGACCGGCAATTTCGTTGCATGGCGATTGGACCTGGGTGACTTTGCGGCGCCGCTAAACAAGCTGACGCCGGCTGGAAGTTGGGTACAAGTCGGTACTGGAACCTTCCAAGTCTTCAATGAAGCGGGCACGGTGCTTTTGAGCAACACCATGGGTGCCAATGAGACGAGCAATGCGTCTGGCTTTTCAGGTGTAGTGCTAGTTGGTATCGGTGGCGGGAACATCGCCAACTTCAATATGGCCGCGATGCAAATGACGTTTGAGTATCGACAGATTCCTGAGCCAAGTGCGCTTGGATTGCTCGGCCTCAGTTCGATGGGCCTGGCCTTCATCCGACGTCGATATCGTTAGGCTTTTCGCTTCAGTTATTTAAAAGTAACATTCAAAAGGGGACGCAAATCTGCGTTCCCTTTTCTTTTTTTTGCAATAGGAAGGATTCCATGCCTTCGCCAGGATCAAGATTCTTTTCGCAAACAAGAATATGTTGGGGGTCTTTCCAAAGCCTAGGAAGTTGCCTCGTCGCGCACTAGCTAGGCAACACAAACAATGCGTGTCTTATGAGCTTTCTTGCCATCAAAGGCTTAAAAAGACTTTGGACATCCTGCTTGCCACCTGCTGTTGGCTAACATTGTGCTATAACGCCTGACCTATGTTGAGATTTTTCGACTTTTTGGATTCTTAGGTATTTACCGTCAACGTGGCTGCAACTAGCATGAGTTGGAGTTGCAGATCGCAGCCAAAAATGGATGGTTGAGAAATGGACTTCGCGACCTAATTTCGTTTGTTTTCCAATTTGACGGGAGCTACCTCAAGATGAAAAAATGTTTTGTTTCGATGTTTTTTGGCATTGCGATGTTAGCAATGCTTTCCTCATCGGCCAGTGCCGGCCTGTACAATCCAACCGAATACTCAGGGTCCTTGCCTTCGTCGCCTACACCTTTTGATGTAGTGGCGAACGATGCCTATTTCTTTGCGCCAGGAATCGGAGGAACAGGTGGTTTTGCGCTTTCCATGACAGGTGCGGTCAACTCGATTTTCGATGGCGCTCCCAATGTCGTTGGTAGCACTCTTGTCACAAATAGACCCGTTACAACTACTGAATCGCTTGTCAATAACGGCGGTGGCAATTACGACTTGTCAATCTTTTTGCAGGCAGAAAATGGTAGCACGATTTGGCCGACTGGGTTTACCGTTGGCGGCCAACCCGCCAATGCGGGTGGATTGTTTCTTGGTGCAAACGCTGGGGGAAATCCGATCAATTTTGTGAACCCTGCAATTGTGAACAGCGCCTTTGTCGACCTTTATGATACCGCTGGCTTGCCAGTCACTTCGTTTGACATCACCGCCTTCTCGATTTTTTCTGCGGGACCCGATGGTGATTGGCTCGGTAGCTTAGGCGTGTCTTTTGGAGCTGGTTCGGCCAATGGTTCTATCGGCGGATTCGGGCTGCGAGTGAATTATAACTCTGTACCGGAACCAACCTCTGGATTGCTCGTTGGCTTAGCCCTCACCGGCATTGGCTTGAGCCGCCGTCGCAGCTAAGACTCTGAGTTACAACTGATCCAGTTCAAATTCGCAAAGGGGACGCTAACTAGCGTCCCCTTTTTCCTTTGCGGAGCGGAATTTACTTCGTTACGCCAACGAACAATTCACCCAGCAACCGCATGGCCATTCGCGGCCAAGACACTGCAACTCGCGTTTGGCCTACCGCACAATAATGCAAACCGAATCGTCAGGTTGACCTCTCTACATTCAATCTGCCCGCGCTCATTACTCAACATGCTTTGGCGGTCCCACGCTTTGGCGGTATACTAAGTCCCCCGCACCGTCCGATTGAATTGTGCTTAGCCATACTCCACCTCTTGGCCCGCAATAACCCCGGAAACACGCACCTGAATGATGACCCAGTACGCCATTAGCCGTTACCATGATACCGACGAGATTTACCGGCGAATCGACGGGCTGCTCAACCTGCCCATACGCCCTTGTCGGCGCGACTGGATGAATGAAGCGTTGGGATATTTCGACCAACGATGCTCCAAGTCAAAGGCCCTGAACGAACAAGCGAAGAAGCTGATCCCCGGCGGGGTGCAGCATAATTTGGCGTTCAACTATCCATTCCCTCTGGCCGTCGATCGGGCCGAGGGTGCCTACCTCTGGGATGTCGACGGCAATCGCTACATCGACTTTCTCCAGGCCGGAGGGCCGATTCTGCTTGGCAACAATTATGCGCCGGTGCGGGATAAGGTCATCGAATTGCTCACTGAATGCGGACCAGTCACGGGCTTATTTCACGAGTTCGAATTGAAACTCGCTGAAACCATCCATCGCTTCATGCCGGCGGTCGAAATGTTCCGTATGTTGGGTTCGGGTTCTGAAGCAGTCATGGCCGCGATCCGAGCGGCTCGTGCACATACGGGCAAGCGACAAGTCATCAAAGTAGGCGGAGCCTATCACGGATGGAGTGACCAAATGGTCTATGGCCTGAGAATCCCGGGCACTGGCCGCCGTGAAGCAACTGGCATCCCGCGGGCTGCGACTCGCGGGACTTCCGAATTTTTTCCGAACAGTTTGAAGACTCTTAAGCGAAAGCTGTTTTTCAATCGCTTGCGCGGTGGAACCGCCGCCGTCATCGTCGAACCATTAGGGCCTGAATCGGGAACGCGCCCGGTGCCTTTTGATTTCAACCGGCAGGTCCGCGAGTTGTGCGACGAATACGGGGCACTGCTTATTTTCGATGAAGTCGTGACTGGGTTTCGCCTCGGATTGGGTGGGGCACAGGGCTATTTTGGCGTGAAGCCGGACCTAACGATCTTCGGCAAGTGCATCACGGGCGGATATCCTATGGCGGGTGGCGTGGGAGGCAAGGCCGACATCGTCATGCGCTTCGCCGCCGGCATTGGCGGATTGGGACCAAGAGCGCTTGTCGGAGGAACGCTGTCGGCAAATCCATTGTCGTGTGCGGCGGGTTATTTTGCACTGCTCGAAATGGAACGGACAAACGCCGCCGTCGTCGCGGGCAGAGCAGGGGATCGGCTGGCGCAGGGTCTGCAAGCGATCATCGATAAATACTCATTGCCATTTGTCGTCTACAATCAAGGTTCGATTGTCCATTTGGAAACGTCCGGCGTGCTGCTCATGGATTTTCGACATCCGATTCGGCTTCTCAAAGAGCTGAAACCTCGCAAGCACATGATGGAAGAAATGGGTGCAGCCTACACGTCGCAAGGCTTGATCACGCTGGCCGGTTCAAGACTGTACACCTCGATGGCCGATACCGACGAAGTCATCGACGACGCGCTGGCCCGATTCGAGACCGTTCTGGCAGCCTGCGCTTAAACAAAGTTACCTCCAAATTGGACATTTTTGACCTCTAGCTTCAGTAGATTGGTGGCGACTAAAATAATAGTAACCATTTGAATATGGTCTGCCTCTACGTTTTACATCCTGCTATGAATACACTCGACCAACTGATCGAACCACTCAAACATTCGCCGCAATTGCCACTCGCGTTGAAAAAGCTCCAACAGGTTTTAACGGAAGAAATGCAGCGTCGAGAACAATTCCTGGATGAAACAAACTCGAATCAAAAGGCCGAGTTTATTGATGGAAAGGTAATCATACATTCGCCTGCCAGAAACATTCATTTGGATGTGACCTTGCGAATTGCTACGCTGTTGCGAACGTTTTCTATTTTGAGACAGATTGGACAGGTCAAAGTAGAAAAGTGCTTGTGCGTTTTTGCACGCAATGCTTACGAACCGGACATTGTGTTCTTTGGGAATGACAAGTCCCGGAATTATACTGCAGAAACTAGGACCTTTCCTGAGCCGGATTTGATCGTCGAAGTCCTTTCCGAGTCGACCCAAATCAACGACCGTGGCGTCAAATTCGACGATTTTGCAGCAAGCGGAGTCCGAGAATACTGGGTTGTGGACGCGGATCATTCCTTCATCGAGCAGTACATCTTGTCTGATGGCAAGTACGAACTAAAACTGAAATCATCTCGGGGACCAATTGAGAGTGAAGTGATAGCGGGCTTTGCGACTCAGGTAGAGGCTTTTTTTGATGAAGATGCTAACTTGCATGAGCTTTGGAAACTCAAGGATTCTTGAAAGCGACGGTGGTTAAGCAGCATCAGCTCGCGAGATGAGAACTGGCTTGCCTTGGTAATTCAAAGTCGTCGGCGGTTTCCTCTCGTTTGGTTGACTCAATACTTCTGACGGAAAGCCGCTAATGACATCCCAACCGATGATTCTCGCAGTCGACCTCGGAACTTCCGGGTTAAAAGTTGCACTGGTAACAATCGACGGTCATATCGTGGGTTGGGAAAGCCAACCTATCCAGCTCATCATCACACCCGACGGAGGTTCCGAACAGTCGCCGGACGAGTGGTGGAGCGCATTTCTCACAGCATCGGGCCGTTTGCTCGATCGACAATCCGACGAAGCTCGGAGCCGCGTGGTTGCCGTGTGTTGTTCGACTCAGGGTGAAGGCACGATACCCGTCGACCGCAATGGCCAGCCACTGTCCAATGCCATCTTGTGGATGGACATGCGAGGCGCGAAAGCTCTTCGTCGGCAGCTTCGCGGTCTTGTGAACATCGATGGAGCGAGCCTGCCTAAACTCCTTCGCTTTGTGCGGTTGACCGGCGGAGCTCCCTCGATGACCGGCAAGGATCCGGCTGGACACATCCTCTGGCTGCGCGACGATCACCCTAAAATTTACGAGCGGACTTACAAATTTTTGAATGTGCTCGACTACCTGAACTTGCGGCTATCCGGCGAAATGGTTGCAAGTTTCGACTCGATCGTTACGACCTGGGTGACGGACAATCGCGATCCGAATTCCATTCGCTATAACGACGGTCTTCTCTCCTGCTTGGGAATCGAACGAAGTAAGCTACCCGATTTGGCGGCTTGCACTTCGGTAATTGGCACGCTTCGAAACGATGTGGCGGACGTGTTGGGATTGGCACGCTCGGTCAAAGTCGTAGCCGGTTCCATCGACAACACCGCAGCCGCTATTGGTTCTGGGGCGGTGGCCGATTTCCAAGTACATCTCTATATCGGCACGTCCTCTTGGCTTGGAGCGCACGTGCCTTTCAAGAAGACTGATCTGAAGTCCAAGCTTGCCTCCATACCCTGCGCTGTCCCCAGCCGCTACTTGCTCATGGCGCTTCAAGCAACAGCCGGCGGCAATTTGACCTTTTTGCGCGATAACTTGCTGCTTTGCAAGGATGAGCTGAACCCCGAGGCCGACCGGAGTGTCTTCTTTACGCGACTTGACGAGATCGTCCAGCGATCCCGAGCCGGTGCAGGTGGGGTGATCTATACTCCTTGGATCTGGGGTGAGCGAGCGCCGATCGAAGATGCGAGCGTGCGAGCCGGGCTACTCAATCTGTCGCTGGGCACAACGCGAGCGGACGTGGTCCGAGCGGTGCTGGAAGGAATCGCGCTGAACACACGATGGCTGCTACAGCCTGTCGAACGATTTATGGGCCGCCAAGTCGATTCGATCCACATGGTTGGCGGTGGTGCTCAATCGGACGTCTGGTGTCAGATTTTTGCCGACGCAATGAATGTCCAAATTAGACAAGTAGCCGATCCGATCGGCGCAAACGCGCGAGGTGCGGCCTGGATCGCGGCGGTCGGCCTGGACGAGCTGACCTTCGACGAAATTCCGAAGCTCGTCCAAATTCGAAAGAACTATGTCCCCAATGCCAAAAACCGGTCGATTTATGGCCAACACTTTGGTGAATTTGTTCGAACCTATTCGAAACTTCGGGGAATCTACCGCCGACTCAATCGCGGCCTTTAGAACCGATTGTTTGGAATAGACAGACCATTGGCCTTAGCCAAAATGGTCACAATCCCTTAAAAAATCGATCGCAGAAAACTCAACACCCGCTGCTATGTCTACCGTCGCTGATCAAATCCCCAATCGCTTTGAATTCCAGACCGCCTGCAAAGAAATATACGCAGCATGGGAAGCCGCCGGCTGTTTTGGTGCGAGTGTCAATCCGCAACGCAAGCCTTACACGATCGTTATCCCACCGCCCAACGTCACCGGGGCACTGCACCTTGGTCATGCGCTCAACAATACCCTGCAGGACATTCAAATCCGTTGGCATCGAATGCTGGGCTACGAAACGCTCTGGATTCCCGGAACGGATCACGCGGGCATCGCAACCCAAGCGGTTGTCGAACGGCGACTGAAGCAAGACGAGAACAAGACGCGGCACGATTTGGGCCGTGAAGAATTGATCCGTCGTATTTGGCAATGGAAAGATGAATACGAAGCTCGCATTCTGAATCAGCTTCGCAGTATGGGATGTTCCTGCGATTGGCAGCGAACGCGATTTACCTTTGACGAAATTTGTGCGAAGGCAGTCCGAGTCACCTTTTTCGACCTCTTCCGCCAGAACTTAGTCTATCGCGGCAAGCGTCTAGTCAATTGGGACACATTCCTCCAAACCGCCATCAGCGATGATGAAGTATTTCATCAGGTCGTTCGGGGACACTTTTGGCATTTTCGCTATCCGGTAATCGATCCGAAAGCCGGGGAACCGACCCATGTTACGATCGCGACGACGCGCCCCGAAACCATGTTAGGCGATACCGCCGTCGCCGTTCATCCGAATCCGGAAGCAGCCATCGCCGAAGTTCAAGAACTCTTGAAACGCAAGTTGGCAGAAGCTCCCGCGAAGGACCGTGCTTTGATTGAAGAACAACTCGCGGCAATTCATGAGCGTCGGGCCACTCACCTGCCCATGCTTAAGACGTTAGCCGCCATGGCCAAGCGGGGCACCAAATTATTGTTGCCGCTGGTGGAGCGCGAGATACCGCTCGTTGCCGATCCATGGGCAAAGCCGGAACTGGGCAGTGGCTGTGTCAAAATTACACCAGCCCACGATCCGAACGACTACGAAGTTGGGCTGCGATGCAATTTGCCGATGATCAACATTTTGAATCCAGATGGGACACTCAATGCCAACGCCGGCAAGTACCAAGGCCAGACAATCCCAAAGGCTCGGAAGTCCGTCGTCGAGGATTTAGAAAACTTAGGCTTGGTCGAACAAATCGAAGACCGCGAAATCGATCTGGCGCATAGCGATCGCAGCAAGTCACCGATCGAACCCTATCTGGTTGACCAGTGGTTCGTTCGCATGGAACAATTGGCTCAAAACGCGATGGACGCTGTTACCGACGGCCGAGTTCAGATCACTCCGCAGCGTTACGCCAAAGGCTACCTCGATTGGCTTGGCGAAAAACGGGATTGGCCCGTCGGACGGCAACTTTGGTGGGGCCACCAAATACCGATCTGGACTCGCTCGTTGGATGACGCAAAAACGGCCACCGCAGAAGTCGATCGAATCAATGCCTGGCCGGAAGCGAACCAGGGTCGTATCAAGGCCGATCTCGAACAACCCGCAACCATTCACGTTTGCATTCGAGACGAACAGGACACTCTAACTACAAAGCTCGAAAGCCTGGGCTATGCTCGACAAGAAGATGTACTCGACACCTGGTTCAGTTCTGCGCTATGGCCGCATTCGACGCTCGGTTGGCCGGACAAGACACCGGAGCTCGATTATTTCTATCCGACCAGTACGCTGATCACCAGTCGCGACATCATTACGTTGTGGGTCGCCCGAATGGTTTTGATGGGACTCAACAACGTCGGCAAAGTTCCTTTCCACAAGGTTTACATCCATCCCAAGATTCTGGATGGATACGGCGAAACAATGTCCAAGTCGAAGGGCAATGGCGTCGATCCGATCGACGTCATCGAGAAATTCGGACCAGACGCGTTGCGATTCGGTCTAGCCTGGTTGGCCACCGAGACGCAGGACGTTCGGCTGCCAGTTCAATTCGAGTGCCCGCATTGCTCGGAAGCCATCAATCAGACCCAGCAGAATCGTGAACTGCCGGAGATCAAATGTTCGAAATGCCAGGCTTCCTTTGCGACTCAGTGGGCAAAGACACCCGAGCAAAAGGCCTTGCCGCGCGGCCCGGTGATCAGCGAACGCTTTGAAGTTGCTCGCAATTTCTGCAATAAGCTCTGGAACGCCTCGCGATTCGTCATGATGAACCTCGAGGGTTACGAACCGCAATTGTTGGACATTGACCAACTGCCGCTCGAGGACCGCTGGATCCTGTCGCGACTTTCGAGCACGACGCAAAGCGTAACTCAGTCCTTGGAATCGTTTGAGTTTGCTGAAGCAGCACGGGCGATTTACGATTTCGCGTGGGATGAATTCTGCTCCTATTACGTGGAGATGGCCAAACCACGCTTGCAAGACGAATCCAACCGCGCGGCCACGCAACAAGTATTGATTCATGGACTTGATCAAATACTGCGATTGCTCCATCCGTTTACCCCGTTCATCACCGAAGCCATTTGGCAACAGCTCGCAATCTTCGGCCAGCAACGAACGCTTGGCAACTCAACTTCCGCAAAGAAATGGTTGATTTTGTCCGAATGGCCAGAAGCAGATATTTCTCATCAAGATTCACAAATCGAAGCCCAGTTCGCCCGATTCGTCGCGATCATTAAGGCACTTCGAGAATTGCGTTCGAGTCAAAACATTGCACCTAAAGATGAAGTCAACTTCACGGTGGCTTGCGACGCGGCGACAGCGGAGTTGTTACGGCCAATGGATCGCTTCTTCTTGGCGCTGGCAAAGGCCAAGCTCACGGGCTTGGGTGAGAATTTGACAACGCCGGAACTACCGGCTAGTTTGGCAGTGGATGGCATGCAAGTCACAGTCGACCTGGGCAATTTCATCGACATCGGTGCCGAAATCGCACGCAATGAAAAGTTGTCCGAACAGCTCATCAAACAGATTCAGGGCAAGCATTCTAAGCTCAGCAACGCAGCTTTTGTCGAACGAGCCCCGGTGAATGTTGTCGATAAAGAACGACAGAACCTGGCCGAACTGGAACAGCAGCAAGCGTCGGTTACCGCAATGTTAAAAAAGCTCCGAAGCGCACTCAAGTCGTAGGCGATATCGAGGAGGTACCCATGGGGACCAAGGTTACCGATCCACTGAATGGAATCGTGAAGTCACGAGTGGATCAGTTTTTGCAATCGACCCCGTATCCAACTCGACGCCGATGTCATTGAGCTCAGTTGCGCTGCCATCGTACCAACTAGCTCTGCTGCAGAGCCAGTGGTTGAAGCCGGCGCGTTCACGACTATTGAGAATGGCCGATATAGCGCGGGCCGGGCAAATTGTGGATCTTGGCTGTGGCTGGGGACAAATCACCGAAGAATTGGCCGATCGCAGCAATGGCTTTGTCGTCGGGATCGACCGCTGCGAAAAAGCCATTCATTTCGCCAACAATCGCTTGCCTGCCAATCTTCGAGACCGGGTTGCATTTGTCCAAGCTGATGCAAACCACTTGCCGATGGATGATCAATCGATCGATATCGTGTTCGTCCAGTGCGGGTTTTTGTGGATGGAATCGCCGGCTGCGGTGCTCACTGAATGCCGCCGCGTGCTTCGCTCCGGTGGCTGGTTAGTGGCATTGGAACCGGACTTCGGGGGCATGATGGAATACCCTAAGGAAGTTGCAACCCGCCAGTTGTGGGTATCCGCCCTCTCGGATGCCGGAGCCGATCCGGAAATTGGACGCAAATTGCCGTCTTTGTGCCATGAAGCT
>WPCK01164054.1_pt1 | contig 23980 bp, 22 predicted proteins | sample 5399851 | NCBI WGS metagenome assembly WPCK01 (sample SAMN12869471, study PRJNA574797) | sludge metagenome | isolation source: wastewater treatment of pH11 | place: China:Beijing | collected 2019-05-20 | reverse complement strand
GGGCGCGGCGAAGGTAGCGTTGAACACGTCGAGGTCTTCCGGATGGGCAGTGTAGGAACTTCCATCCTCGGGGGACCTCGACGCCTACCCGGCCACCGCCACCCGAACCCCGGTTACACCCTCAACTACGAAGAGCCTGTTATCCAGTAGCCTCCATCGTCGTTCCAGTCCTCAGCAACGATCCATTTGGCAAGGTCGACGTTGACCCACTCGTATGCCACTCCTTCAGTGGTCGTCAGCGTGCCGGACACAGTGGTTGTCTCGTCCGCGACCGCTGCGGGAGCGCCGACGATCACCCCCAAGCCCACCACGAAAGCAGTCGCGGCCGCAATGACCGACCGCAGTCCAGTTTTCACCATCAGTTGTTCTCCTCTAGTAGTTACGACATCACCACGCATCGCACAAAACGGCACGCTATGACCTGTCACACACGACTTCGACTTCTAGCCGAATCTGCCGTGTTTCAACTCTAGGCACCGCCTCTGACATGCTGAATGTCGTAAATTATGCTCATCAGATACCAACTTTTCGTCAGCATCCGTCGTCATCGTACCTGCTATTTATACGTAGCATCTAGCATCGTGCTTTTCCTGGACATGCGATCCGTAGCGTCCGATGTCACTCGCGAGATGTGCGAGTTGAGGTTTCGACGCGAGCGCGGTCTCGGTGCACACTCGGGTCTACCGACAAGACCTGTACCTGCCAGAGTTCCGATTCGGCGCCACGCGCCCAATCGCACCGCTTATCCGAAAATCTCCTGCCAGGCCTCTGCCAAGGTCGGACCGCGCTCGCCGATCCGCCATACATCCCAACCGTCGATGCTCGACGACAAGGTCCCTGCCACCGCTTTCGCAGCACGAGTCGGACTAGTGAAGGTCAAACCTGAATCAGTCGTGATAGTGCCGCTCGGATCCAGCATCGCGACAAGAGGCTTGTCACTGTTGGACGGCTGCCATACCAACGGCACCGTGGACTCGAGTTCGGCACACAGCGACTTGAGATCACGTTGTTGCTGCGTGCCGATACCGCTCACAATCGACTCGGCCGACCGCCCGGAAACAGCTGCTTCAAGTGCCACCGTGCGCACCGCAAGGCTGCGCGCCGGGGGACGATTGTCTTTATTCGCCGGACGCGGCAGCACGGTACGTGGCAACGCCCTCTTACCTGACTCAACAATCGGGATCTCGGTGGTGATGGTCAGCGGCTCGGCGCGCCGTTGCGGATGCAGTTCCGGCTTCTCGGTACCGGCCGATTCGCTCGGTACCGATTGGGGCTCAATCGGTTGAGCGCTGGCCGTCGGCTGCGGCTTAGCCTGCGGTTCAGCAGGTGGTGTGGCGGCTGGGCTCGGTGGCGATGACTCTGCGGCGATCTGAGGTTGCGCGCCAGAAGTCGGTTGTGGTGCCGATGGGACAGTCGCCGGGACGGATGGCGAAGGCTGCTGGGCGTTCGCCGGTAAAGTATCCGACGCTTGCGTTGGAACCTGCGCTGGTGCCGTTGGCGAGGGTGCTACAGCAGTAGCCGACTTGGTGGGGGCAGGAGCAGTGGGCGCGGGTTGAACGGGTACCGCCTGACGCGGCGTTGGAGCCGACGCCGTCTGTACGGGTGTGGGAGTCGATGGCGGCTGCGCACCTGTGGCACGACCGCGCACCTGTTGCACCACCCGATTGACGACCTGCGCCGTCAGGGGAAGCACTTCGACGATCCCGCCGCTGCCGTGCAGGAATCGCATCGCACCGTGAGATTCTGGATCGACATCGCCGCACACGATCACCAGTCGCGCATTGGTCGAAGGTAAGGCGATGCGAGCCGCGGTTTCGCGGTCCTCGCCGTAGAAATTGGCCACCGCGAACTCGAATTCGAGCGATCCACCCGGGTAGTGCTCGGCGATCTGCGTGCGCGTCAGGTAACCGAATCGTCCCGTACACATGATCGCGTCTAAGATTCCCTGCGGCGTTAGCCGATACGCCACTGTGACGACGACCTGGCGTCCTTGTTTGTCCAGTGCCACCACGGCAGGCAACTTGTGATGTCCGTCCGAGGCGATGCCAGCTGCCGACCACACTGTAAGCAACGGTTCCTGGAGCAGCACAGCCGCATGTTGCGCAAGAAGTGCTCTTACCCGGGTCTCGAACTCGGTAATTTCCCCGGCGAGCGCCTCCTGCGCTTGTGTCTGACTCATGTGAACGGAATCTGCCGCCTGAGGTACTGCCGAGGACTGCGGCGCGGGAGCGACACCGGGTCCTCGACGAGATGCACCTTCGACATTAGCCATAGGTGAATGGTAAGTGGCATTAGGCAATCCCGAAAGCCGAACGGCAGAATTCCCTGCGGTAGCCGGATAACGGCGGCAACGGCACATACCGAATCTGGGGGCAATGGCCCTTGCGATACAGCTGACACACCAAACTGCTAGGTCTCCACACCCGATGCTTTTTTCGCGCACATTTGGCGCAATCCGATACGGTCGTCCGGGTCCAGCGCACCAAGCAGTGCGTCAGTGATTCCTTCCAGGGCTTCGAGTTGGTCAGAGGTGAGTCGATCGATGACGAGTTCTCTGACGCTCTCGACATGAGTCGGCGCCGCGGCGACAACAGCCTGCCAGCCTTCTTCCGTCAGGGTGGCCAGGGTAACCCGCCGGTCGAGCGGGCTGGGGGCGCGGCGCACGTAACCGCGCTGCTCCAGTCGGGTTACGACATGGGACAACCGTGGCAGTGTGGCGCTGGTGCGCGCTGCCAACTCGGTCATCTTCAGGGTGCGTTCGGGAGCTTCGGATAGTTGCGCGAGGGTGATGTAGTCGTAGTGGTTCAGCCCGTGGGCGCGTTGCAGCGGCTGATCAAGCGCACCGGGTAGCAATTCAGCGATGGCTTCAAGTTTCACCCAGGCGCCAAGTTCCTGTGCCGAAAGCCAACGTGTCTCACCCATGGCACCATCCTACCTTTAGTTGCATCAACAACTAAATGCCCGCTCGCACCTGCACTATGTTCGTGAACCGTCGCACAATTCGTGAACTTGCCTAGTATGCGAGGACGGTTCGCGAAAATGCCGACGGTGTACGGGTTTGGAGACGGTTTACGGTCGGGCGATCTCGATCCTTCGGCAGGCTCAAGGGCGCGTGCGCTTCGCTATCCATCCATCGATTCGTAGCACTCCGCCGATCTGCCTAGTCGAGCCGCTCCGCAATCAACTCTGAAAGCGTCTTGCCGTCGACACCCATCAGGTCGGTTGCCTGCGTCCGGCAAGAGAACCCGTCAGCCAAATAGATGTCGCCCTCTTCGGCGGCGCGCAGCGCCGGGAGCAGAGCATTTTCGGCGACTTGCACCGACACATCATAGTGACCCTTTTCCATGCCGAAGTTTCCGGCCAGACCACAGCATCCCGACAGCATGGTCAACTTCGCACCGGCGGCGCGCAGCAGTTTCTCATCCGGGCCGAATCCCATCACTGAGTGGTGGTGGCAGTGCGGCTGTACCACAGCGGTCACATCTGACAGGTCCGGCATCTGCCAGGTTTCGGCTGGACCAACTGGTGCTGGCGCACTGAGCAGTTCAGCCAGGGTCATGGTCTGCTTCGCCACCGCGATAGCCCGCGGGTCATCCGGGTGCAGTTCCAGCAGGTCGGAGCGCAGCACACCGGTACACGACGGTTCGAGGCCGATGATCGGCATACCCGCGACAGCGAACGGACCAAGCACCTGCAAAAGCTGTTCTTGTTTCTTGCGGGCACCATTGAGCTGACCGGTCGAGATCCAGGTCAGACCGCAGCAGGCCTCACCGCCGGGCACGATCACGTCATAGCCGGCGGCATCCAGTACCTTCAGCGCCGCCTGCGGCACCCGCGGGGTCATGGAGTCGGAGAACGAGTCTGCCCACAGCACCACTTTGGTACGCGTCGCCGGTTGCGCGTCGGGTGAGGACGAGGCCACCTCGCCAGGGCGCTTCGCGGCGACAGTCACGGGCAGGTCCTTTTGCTTTTTCACCCATGCCCTAAACGGTGTCTTGGCGAAGTCCACCATCTTGCGACGCGGATCCATGCCGCCGCTCCACATCACTGCCTTCGTGATGGGTCGAATACCCATGACTGTGTTGACCACCGCTGCGAGCGGAGCCCAACTGGACACCAGGCGCGCCCAGCGCGGGAGCCAACCCAGGATGTAATGGTTGATCGGGCGGAGTTTCTTCTCGTACTTGCGGTGGATGACCTCAGCCCGGTACGCCGCCATGTCGACACCGGCCGGACAGTCTGACGAACAGGCCTTGCAGCTCAGGCACAGGTCGAGCGCATCGGTGACCTCTGGCGCTGACCAGCCGCCGGTGATCAGCGAGCCGTTGATCATCTCCTGCAACACGCGAGCGCGGCCGCGCGTGACGTCTTTCTCGTCCTTGGTCGCCTGATACGACGGGCACATGAACCCACCGGCTGACAGGTTGTCCGCGCGGCATTTGCCGACACCGGTGCAGCGATGCACCGCTTTGGTGAAGTCACCGCCGTCATGTTGGAAGGCGAAACCGGTGCTGCGTTGGGTGGCACGAGCCGCCGGACGGCGCAGATGGTCGTCTAACGCATCGGGCCGGACCACGACACCGGGGTTCATCACATCGTTCGGGTCGAAGAGCGCCTTGAACTGTTCGAAGACCTTGATTGCCTCGGGCGAGTACATCTTCGGCAGCAGCTCAGAGCGGGCTCGTCCATCGCCGTGCTCGCCGGACAGCGAACCGCCATGGCGGGCGACCAACTCTGCGGCATCGGTCAGGAAGCGGCGGAAGATGGTGGCGTTGTCCTCCAAGGGCAGGTTGATGCGTACGTGAATGCAGCCGTCCCCGAAGTGCCCGTAAGGCACACCGTCGAGTTGGTACTCGTCCAAAAGCGCGTCGAAATCGCGCAAGTACTGTCCCAGGTTCTCCGGCAGAACCGCGGCGTCCTCCCAGCCCGGCCAGCCTTGCTCGCCGGAAGGGGTGCGACCAGCCAGACCGGCGCCATCGGCGCGGATGCGCCACATTCGGGTGGCTTCTGGACCTGCCGGGAAGATCATCACGTGGTCGGTGTGGGCTGCGGCCGCGAGGGCCTTGGCGTTGTCCAATGCCTCTGCGGCATCGGCTCCGCCGACCTCGACCATCAACCAGCCACTACCAGGCGGCAGTTCGGGCACCGCGTTGTTGCCTTTGGCACGCTTGATGATGTCGATCAGGCGAGCATCGAGTCCTTCGATGGCCAACGGCTTGCGGGCAAGCAGTGTCGGCACATCATCAGCGGCCAGCGGCATGGTCTCGTATCCGAGCACTACCAACGTGGGTGATTTGGGAATCGGCACGAGGTTGACGGTAGCCTGCAGCATGGTGACGACCGAACCTTCGGTCCCGACGAGGGCGCGGGCGAGGTTGGATCCGTTTTCTGGCAGCAGGTGTTCGAGGGAGTATCCAGAGACCTGGCGGGAGAATCGTCCAAGTTCAGTGCGGAATAGTGCGAGGTTGCTCTGGATGAACTCGGGCAGGCCGGTGACCGTGTCGAAGCCCTGTTTATTGGCACCGGCAATATACCGCCGCCCCAGACCGTCGATCACATCGAGTTCTACGACATTGTCGACTGTGCGACCGTAGGCGACGGCGTGCGGTCCGCAGGCGTTGTTCCCGATCATTCCACCGAGCGTCGCCCTGTTTTGGGTGGAGGGGTCCGGGCCGAAACGCAGACCGTGTGGAGCCGCCGCGATCTGCAGATCAGACATGACCACACCGGGCTGGATGACCGCGGTGCGCTCGTCCGGGTTGATCTCGAGGATTTTGTTGACGTGACGGGAGAAGTCGATGACTACGCCGGGACCGATCGAGTTTCCGGCGATTGAAGTGCCGCCGCCGCGGGTGGTCAGCGGCACACCGGCCTCACGGATGATTTGAGTTGCGGCGATGACATCCTCAACGGACTCTGGAATCACCACGACCTGAGGCGGGATGCGGTAGTTCGAGGCGTCGGTAGAGTATTCGGCCCGGCGCAGGGTCGAGTCAGATACTTCTCCGGTGACAGCTTTGCGTAAGGCTGCGACAAGGTCAGCCGTATCCGACGCGGGCTGGGCGGCGTGAGGGGCAGGGGTTGTCAACGTCACCTGGCTATTGTCCCATCTTCACAAACCTGCATTGGGACGTTCGGCACAGGCGCGCGCACCCCTGCCCCGCACACCTACTTGTCAGCTGGCCGGTGGCTGATACGGCGGTTGTTGTGCGGGCGGCTGATACGGCGGTGTGGCCGGTGCCTGCTGTGGCGGGAGTGCCTGGACCGGCGGGCTGACTGGCGGACCTGCCGGTGGCGCGGCCTGCTGCGGCGGTGCGCCCATGGGCGGTGTCGCTTGCCCGGGTGGCATGCCCAACGGCGGCACGGCTTGCCCCGGTGGCTGTCCCAGAGGCGGCACGGCCTGCTGAGTCTGCGGATTGTTCGCGTCTGGGATTCGTGGTTCCGGCCACAGTTTGGTCAGTGGAATGTTCGCGTTGGCGTCTTGCTCGTTGCGTCCACTGATCGTCGATGATTTCAAACCACGGCGGGATTGCACTCGCACATCAGTGGTCTTGAGGTCATGGACCTCGGCGTGAATGTGCTCCTCGTACTTGAACCGTGCATTGGAGTTTCGGTAGTAGTTGTGCACCAGCCAGTACATACCGATACCCACCACAACTGGCAGGATGAATATCAGGACAGTGCCATCACCCTCGCTGGATGAGTCAGCGAGGTGGAGCACCTGAGCGAGCATCTCGGTCATAGCATGACCACCGCCAATCCAATTCCGAATGTCACGAGGGCCGCACCCAACGAGTACATGGCCAGTTTGAACCGGTTGACCGGGACGGAGCCCATGGTGGCTCCGGTGCGACCGTTGACCGCGATGTAGTGCAGGAACTCGTTGTTATCGCCGTGGTTCTCGTAGTACGAGTACAGCCAGATTGGCGCTGCCATCGACATGTAGCGCACGCCCTTGACTCCTACAGCACCGGACTTCCAGGACACGCCTCGTCCATACTGTCTCAACGACGGGCGGATCATGGCCGATCCCAGACCGAAGATCATCCGACCGACGGCGCCGGATAGATCGTCGACATCGAGGTCGCGGCGCTCTGAGGTGTAGCCGCCCAGATAGTTCGCGTTGTACTGGACCGCTTGCTTGGTGTCGAAGGGCAGCACTGCGTTGATGACGTTCGACGTGTCACGAGCACCAGCTTTTCCGAGGCGCCGGGCCGATGATTCGACAGTGGCATCGTCAACGGCCAACTCGAATTCTCGTGCCACGTGATACACATCGGCGTCATAGCGTGTCTCGCTGCGGTTCTCGCCGACTTTGACGGTGTAGCGGCGGGTTTGGATCTCACCCTCGCCTTGCATTTTGATGTCAGCAAGCGCGTCGGCGACGATGTACGGCATGTACACGCCCACGACGTTCTCGGGCGAGAATTCACTCCTGAAACCTTTGTGAGCGAAGAACATGCGCTTCTTCGCGAAGGCTTGCACATTCGCTACGGCTTGCTCGTGCGTGATGGAGAACGGCAACACGGCGTCCGGCACCGCGCCATTGCTCACGCGTTCGTTCAGCGACAGAACTGAACGGCACCAGTGGCAGCGAGCCTGCACGTTGAGCGCCGAGTTGATCACAACCTCTGCGCCGCAACCTTGGCATTTGAGAGTGATGACCTCAGCGGCATCAGTGGCGATGTTGCTGGCGCCACGCGAGATCGTCACTCCTTCGAGTCCTCGAATATCGGTGTCGTAGCCCAGTGCGGCTTCAGCGAATGCTTCGCTCCAGGCATGTCTGCAGAACTTACAGGTCAGTTGACCGGTCTTTTTCGAGTACGCGATATCGGTGGAGCCACATTTTGGGCATTTATCGTGCCCGCCTACCTGACCCGTCGGTGTCACAGGCCCAATGCCTTCGCTTTGGCCGCATCGTAGTCAGCCTGGGTGATCAAACCGGCATCAAGCATTTGCTTGAGTTGAGTCAGCTTTGCGACTGGGTCGTCAGCGGGCGGGGTCGCCGGGGCTGGTGGCTGCTCCGGGGTCGTAGCGGCCGGAGGTGCGTACTGCTGCTGAGGTGGGGGCGCCTGGTGTGCGAACGGGCCTTGGGTTGGGGCCGGTTGCTGCTGCATCGCACCTGCCATGCCACCCGCTGCACCTGCGCCCATACCGAACATCGCCAGTCCGGCTCCGCCGCCGGTTTCGCCAGCTGCCTGGACACCGCGCGCGACCGATTGTTGTAAGAAGGTGTTGCCACGCTGACCAGAAAGCGCATCCGCCTTCTTGACATCGGAAAGCAGGGCCCGAGTGTCCTCGTCGTATTCGATGGCTTGGATGGCGACTGCGACAATCTCCAGACCGCGGTCAGTGCGCCACTGGTAGCCGTCCTCAACGGCTTGGCCGAGCGATTTCGCGAAGCCGAGGGCATCCGACTGGATGCGCGAGATCCGGTTCCCCTTGGAGGGGTCGTTGGTGTACATCGAGAACGCTGGCGAAAGTGCGCTGACAACTTCATTGAACAGTTGCGCGGCAGCGTCGTTATCGATGTCGGTGAAGTCGAAGACCGGGCCGCCTGCGGAGATGTAAACAGCCGGGACGAATCGAGAGACGAACAGGACGGGGTCGACGATGCGAATCGTGTATGTTCCACGCACTAGCGCGCCCACCTGCGCATTGAGGTAGGCGTCGTCCCAGTAGATCTCTGACTGGGTCCCGAAGCGGTTATTCGGAATCTCTTTGAGGTTGACGTAGAGCGCGATCTGCTGTGCGCCGGGCTGGCCACCGAACTTGAAACGTTCCCAGGAGGTCTTGATCAACGGGCTGACGAATCCGTCACCGGCGAAGATCGATTTGGAGTTCTGCTCGTCAGTGGTGAAGGTGTAGCCGCCTGGCTCGGCGATGAAACCGCTGATACGGCCTTCGGTAAAGGTAAGCAATCCGTAGCCCTCAGGGACGACGATGCGCGAACCGTTGGTGATGATGTTCGCTGAGCCTTTGGTGTTCGAGCCACGGCCGGCATTCTGGCCCTGCGGAACGGCCGGGAAGATAGCGGCCGTGGGGGTCAGTCCCTGCGGCGGGGTGAGGTAGTCGATCCACTGATCTGCGAGGGTACCGCCGATGGCACCGGCGAAGGCTTTGATGAATCCCATCGAATCTCCTAAGTTGTGCGGCGGCACATGGCGCGCCAGCCCGAAACGTCCCGTTCAGACTACTGGCGATGGCGTCAGGAGGCGAGACTTATCGTGCAGAAGTGTGGATATTGATTATGCGCCAACTGCGACTTTGTAGATTGCCGTGACGTTGAGTACAGTAGTGGCCGGTCTTGTCGACTGTTCATCGGACGTCAGCGACCACGCCGCCTTAGCTCAGTCGGTAGAGCGATTCACTCGTAATGAATAGGTCACCAGTTCGATTCTGGTAGGCGGCTCACTCGAAATCCCCTGGAATCTCAACGGTTCCGGGGGATTTTTGGTTAGGGTCAAGATTGGCCCAGGGAGCCAATTGGGGAGCCAAAGTGAAACGGCACCGCTCTTGGCGGCCATGAGTGCCCGAACTAGCGCCCCATAGGAATGGATGTCAGGGGCTAGTTCTAGTGTGAGGTCAACAGTCCCGCACGATAGATGGAGCGCACCATGTCGCACGATGCAACGACTTTCGGGGTAGATGAGTTTGCATGCCGAATCGGCAAGACCGTTGATTGGGTGTACCGCCACGTTGGGGAAGTTCCCCACGTCCGCATTGGGCGCTCGCTGCGATTCACCGACAGCGACGTTGCTGTGTTCATCAACCGTCGTCGAGTAGATCCCGATCGTGTTCTCACTACGTCGAAGGTCCGCCGATGACACCCTCGCTAGACGATGAACCCTTGCTCATGGACGCCGCTAGAGCAGTACGCATTCTCGATCCCACGATGAATCCGCGAACGCTCCTAAGGATGGCGCGCGAGGGCAAGATCGCGTGCCGGAAGCGCGGACGGCTTGTTAGGTTCACACGCCAAGATCTTGAGGACTATGTTGAGTCGACAGCACGGAGGGCTCAGGCAGCGTATCGGACCGTCCCAGCACGACCGAATGCTAGGAAGATCTGGCGGTAGGGGCAGATCCCCGCATCAGAACTCGGGCGGGTCGGCGCATCCCGCCAGGCTACATGCGGCGGAGGCTCAAGGTCTAGACCCCCCGCTCGACCTCCAGGTAGAGTGCCATGACGAAGTCTGAGCAGGAGCACTGTTGCTTCATAAGGGACTAGAAAGACCACTCCCAACCGCCATTACCCTCACCCCATGGCGCGTAACTTAAAACACCATGCTTGGTTGGCGTGACAAAGACAAGCCAACCCTTGACCTTTTGCGCTGGCCCAATCTCTCTAGGTAGTTCATCGCTTGACTCTAAGCATCCATAGGTTTCGCTCGGCGCTGGATCGCTCACCTTGTAGCCGTCTGCGTCAATCAGAGTAAAGTAATAACTCGACGTGTCCATGGTTGTGCCGTAATCGAGAACATCCTCAAGATCTTTACTCGATTGTGCTTCAATCTGGACTCCCAAGAAGTGTGTGCCTTTACTCGGCTTGGAAGAATAGTCTCCGGTGCACTTCATATCTAACTTGAAGTCGGTGATTCGCATCTTGAAATCAGCGTCGTCAATAGTTTCTCTGTCAGAATTCCCTGAAGTCCAGGCCCATTCGTTGAGGTTTTTGACTGTGAGTCCACGTTCACTGACGTTAGGCTCAGCCGGTTGCTCTGCCTCATCTGTGGACTCTTCGGTAGGCGGTGGTGTTTCTTCCGGCACCTGAGTTTCGTTCTGAGTCGCATTGCTTTCCGAGCTTGGAGCCTCGCTAGGAGTGGCCGTCACTGTAACTGTGGTCGAACTGCCACATCCGGACAGTGAAACCAGAACGATCGCAGCCACGATGCCGCTAATGATTTTTCGCATGCAGTCACAGTACTCGCACTGCAATCTCTAGGTCTAGACCCCGACGACCCTCACGTAGTTTGCCCGCGAAACCGCTCCGGTGCCTCAACTAAAAATGCCCGCGAAACGATGACTATCGATTCATGGGAAGTGAGTTGTCTATGCAGGCTCGGCACGAGATCACGAACAAGTTCGCCCGGCGGTACAAGCAGGCGTCGAAGAAGACCAAGGGGCGTGTGCTTGATGAGGTATGCGCGATCACGGGCTGGTCGCGCGATAACGCCCGCCGCCAGCTGACCGCGGCCTCGACACCGCGCCGGGTGAAGAGCCCACCTCGGAAACCGCGCGCGTTGAAGTACTCCGCTGACGCGATCAAGATCTTGCATGTGGTGTGGGCCGCCGCTGGCGGCCTCAGCGGGAAGTATCTGGCCCAGGCGATGCGGTTACATCTGCGGCTGCTCGAAGATCACGGCGAGCTCGTTTTCGACACCGACGGTTACAGCCGCGAGGTGCGGGCTGAACTGCTGGCGATGAGCGCTGCGACGATCGATCGGTACCTGGCTCCGGCGCGGAAGAGGTACCAGTTGCGTGGAATCGCCACGACGAGGCCGGGCCCGTTGCTGCGCAGCTCGATCACGATCCGTAAGGCCGGTGACGAGATCGAGCGTGTGCCGGGGTTCTTCGAAGGCGACACCGTCGCCCACTGCGGGCCGACCACGCGGGGCGAGTACGTCAGGACTGTTGATCTGACCGACATGCTCACCGGGTGGACCTATACCCGAGCGGTTCGCAACAACGCTCACGTGCACATTCGTGACGCGCTCGACAGGTTCATCGCTGAGGTGCCATACGAGGTCACCGGGGTCGATTTCGACAACGGCAGCGAGTTCATCAACCACGCCACCATCGCGTGGGCTGCAGAACTTGAGATCTACTTCACCCGCGCCAGGCCCTACAAGAAAAACGATCAGGCCACTGTCGAGTCGAAGCACAACCATGTGGTGCGCCGCTACGCCTTCCATTGGCGGTATGACACGCCAAAAGAGCTTCGAGCATTGAACCAGCTCTGGGCACTGGTGAACGACCGGCACAACTATATGATGCCAACGAAGAAGCCCATCCGCTGGTCAACCGATGCCAGCGGGCGCCGCAAACGGGCCTACGACAAACCCGCAACACCGCTGGAGCGGCTGATCCGCGCGGGCGTTATCAGCGACGCTGAGATCGCCCGGCTCCGCGAGCACCGCGACAGTCTCAACCCTGCCCAGCTCGCGCGCGACATCGACCGGCTCCAGCAACAGCTCACAGGCATGGCCGCCGCGAAAACCCGTCGCCTCGAGACCCTCGAAGCCGCGAAACAGCCCGACACGACCAAGGGCGTCAAACCCGCACCCAAACGGGCCGCGAGCTAGGGTGATTTCGCGGGCATTCCTTCGTGAGTCACCGGAAACGTTTCGCGGGCATTCTTATCTGAGGTTCCTCGGACCTCTTGCTCCACTTCCAGATAAAACACCATGGATCCACTCGCGGTCAGCCGCGGTGAATCCATGGCGGCTCTGGACAGCGTTCAGGCAGGTAGCATATCGGCGCGCAGCGGCGCAGTTGGTTGCCCGATATGCGAGGTGGTGGGAGTATATATCGCACTACCACTTGGCATATCGGGCAACTGTGTCGAAGGTGCAGGCCCGCGCGGAGCGTAAAGCCTAGATCGTCCGCTTGGTGGCCCTGATCCCTACGATCATGCCGATCACGCAGGTGGCGACCGCCGCGACCGCTCCCCACAGCACGTTCGATGACCCGAAGGTGCCCGACAGCAGGTCACGTTCGGCGTCGACGATGTAGGTCAGCGGGTTGAACTTAGCAGCAACCTGCATCCATCCCGGCCCTGACTCCAACGGCAGCATCATGCCCGACAGAATCAGCAACGGGAACATCAACGACTGTTGAATAGTCCAGAACAGCCATTCGCGGTTCTTCGACGCAAGCGCCAAACTGATCGACAGCGCCCCGACCCCGATACCGAAGATCCCGAGCAACAACAGTCCGACAAACAGGTGGGCCGGGTACATCTTGAATCCAAACGGCAGGCACAGCAGCACGATGAGCAGTCCTTGCAGCACTAGCGGAGCGAATTCCTTCAGCGACCGCCCGGTCAGCAGCGCGGTACGGCTCAAAGGCGTGGCAAGCAGCCGCTCATAAGAGCCGGTCATCAATTCGAACAGCAGGTTCGAACCCGACATGGTGGTTCCGAACAAGCAGATCATCACGATGACACCCGGCACGAACCACTGCAGCGTGTCGGCCGTCGATCCGACGTCGCCGAACATCGACCCCATCGACCCGGTCAGCAGCGGCGCGAACAGCCCCAGGAAGATCAACGGCTGCATCAGAGAGAACACCAGTGAGAATGGGTCGCGCAGAATCAGCATGACTTCGCGTACGAAGATCGCCCAGGTGTCATGCAGAAAACTGCCTTGAATCGCAGTGGGCTCCTGCGCCACTGGCACGTTTGTTATTGCAGGTGCGCTCATGCTGCGGCTCCTTCACTTGCGGTGGCGGCGCTCGTCCCGCCGTCTTGTCCAATTCCGGCGGCTGCATCTTCGCGCAGGCTGCGCCCGGTCAGGTTCAAGAACACGTCATCCAAACTGGCTTGTTTCACGTCCGCGGAAACCACCGGCAGGCTGGCCACACGCAGGGACTCGATGGCGCGGGGCAACCACTGCGGTCCGTCATCGGTAGAGAGTTGGACGAGTGCCGTGTTGTTGTCGCGCACGGTGACTTCCAGCTGTCCGACCACATCGCGCAACGCATCAGCAATGCCCGCTTCGCTGACAGCGTCCGATTCCACTGACAGGGTGATCAGGTCATCAGCATGATCGCGCTTGAGCGTGTCCGGGGTGGCATCGGCGATGATCTGGCCGTGATCGATGATGATGACTCGTTCTGCCATCTGATCTGCCTCGTCCAGATAGTGCGTGGTCAACACCAGTGTCATGTCGAATTCTTTGCGCATGGTCGAGATGTGTTCCCACAGGTTGGCCCTGCTTTGCGGATCAAGCCCGGTAGTCGGCTCGTCCAAGAACAGCAGTGAAGGATGGTTCATCAGCCCCATGGCAACATCAAGACGGCGACGCTGCCCACCGGAAAGACTCTGCACCGTCCGCTTCTCAAGACCACCCAGGTCGAGTGCCTCGATCAGGTCGGTGGCACGGCGACGGTATTCCGCGGCAGGCAGTTGATAGAAGCGCCCTTGATTGTGGAGTTCGTCGAGCACCCGATACGAGTGGCCCGCCCCGTTGCCCTGGCCGATATAGCCGATGCGGGCGCGCACCTGACGCGGGTGCTTCACCACATCCCATCCCGCGACTTCGACGGTTCCTGCTGCTGGCATGAGCAGGCTCGTCAGCATTCGCAGTGTGGTGGACTTACCTGCACCATTAGGGCCAAGGAAAGCCACCAACTCACCCTTGCTGACATCGAAGTCGATGCCTTTGACCGCTTCGACGACTTCCTTGCCGCGCCGGAAGGTTTTGGTTAACCCACGCGCATGTAGCATCACATTCCCCCTTCATTGTTATACGCTGTACAAGATTCCCAACTAGGCTAATATACACCGTACGGTAATTGTTTATTAAGGGTCTACAGGTGACAGCGATGGCACAGGATTCGGTGGCCAACCACGCACCGCGGGGCAGCAGCGACCCCGAACAACTCGTCGCCGAACTCACCGCACACGAGCATGACGCGGTGACCCGCAATGACGAGGCCGTGCGTCGACTGCGAATGCTGTGGGATCCGCCGCCACCCGCCGTTCGCGGACGCAAGGCGCGGCTTTCTCTTGAGGATGTCATCACGGCGGCCACCCAGATTGCACAGCAGCACGGCCTGGAATATCTCTCGATGCGACGCCTCGCCACTGAGTTGGGCGTCAGTCCCATGTCGGTCTACACCTACGTACCCGGACGTACCGAACTGATCGACCTGATGATCGACCGCGCCTATAGCGAGCTGACGTTGCCAGCAACCTCTGGTGATTGGCGTGCCGGACTGGGCCACTATGCACGCGAGCATTTTGAGCTGTACCTGCGCCATCCCTGGATCCTTGAGACAAACCTGTGGCGCGCGCCTCTGGCACCCCATGTGCTCGATGCGCAAGAGGCCGGGTTGCGTGCGCTCGTCGATACTGCACTGACAGCGCCTGACATCGTGCAGATCCTGCAACTGGTCGATCTTTCGGTACAGGGATTGGCGCGTGCCGCGATCGCTGAGACCCGCGATCAAGAACAGTCCGGTATGGGCGAGGACCAATACTGGGAATCGCTGAGCAGTTTCTGGGAGGACTACTTCTCCGTCGAGCGCTACCCCACCATGACTCGGATCTACCTTGACGGCGGTTTTGAGGAAGGCGCGTCAGATTCTGGGCGCGCCATCGAACGACTACTCGACGCCATCGAACTGACCATTGATCATGCTGTTGGTCCCGGCACCGGCATTGACCACGACGATTGCAACGACGCGCCTACCAACAGATAGCGCTAACCGGCCCGTGTCACTCGGCTTCCTGCCACTCGTCGAGCACTAGAACATACCGCTGCGGATTTTGCGGACTGTGCCGGTCAATATTTCGGTCGAGGCGGAAGACGCGGCGTTAGCGCCGTCCCCTGGGACACCGGCAGCCAAGATATCCGCCGCGGCCAATATGCCCGCGGGCGCACGTCCTGCTTTCTTGCGTCTATTGCGTGTCCGAGAATCGCGATAATCCGAAGCACCAATCCCAGCAGCAAGATAGCGCCTGGTGAGGGCAGTTCTAGCGGCCTTTGGCTCGTTGTTCCAGATCGCCCGGTCGGACCAAGAAATCGTCAGAATCGAGCACCGTGCCATCGAACCGTTCCCGCAGAAGTATCACGGCTTTGGCGATCATGGGAGCGACGCGCCGCCGCGCGATTCCTGTCAGTGATGACGAGTCAGAAGGGTCGATTTCCATTGCTTCAGGCGGAATCCAGGAGACTTCGTAAATATGCGGACCGAAGTCACGCCAGTTGACCGTGGCGAGCACTGAAGGAAGGTCTCGTCCGGCTCGATCACGCGTCACGGTGATAATTCCGTCATATTCCGATGTCGTGTAAAGCGCCTCACTGCCGTCGTCACGCAGATAGTTCTGGGCGCGTGGCAACACCGACCGTACGACTTCTAAGACGATGCCCATGGGTTGGGGATCGGGAGAAAACAATCGCAGGGCGACGAGCGCCTCCGGATCAGGGCGCTCCAGCTCGCCCGAAGCGTGCCACACAGCGCCGCCGCAATGACGTGCTGCCGCCACCGCCCATGCCATCAGTGCCCCGTGACGCAGCGATGAGGCAGCCGGCAGCATGAACAGCTGGTGATCGACCGCACTCAGCCCCATGGCCTGCGCCTGCTGTGCTGACAACTCGGTGGGTCCGGCCAAGATCAGATCATCGCTGAGCGCGAGTTGCGCATCGACTGGTTCGGTGACCGAAGCAGCGCCACGGAACCGGGCGCCACCGGATGATTGCGCTACTTGGCGGCTGGCCGCTGCCTGCGCGGGAGTGACCAACCATGCAGCATCTTCATAGCGCGCAGCGACGAGGTCCATGATGTCACTGTGCGCGGGAATGACCAGGTAGTCGCGCTGCGCTTCCAGCACCGCCGGTGCTGAACCTCGTTTGATCTTCATGGCGCAACGGTAGCGATGCTGTGCTGCGGGAATGTTACGAGAACATGCCCCTAAATGTTTCCAATGGGCAACGTGAGCAACAGCACACTGACCGTCCCTGCTAGCAGGACACCTCACCTGTCGGCACGATTCCCTCCAATAAGAAATCGTCGACGGTCTCGGTGATGCATTGGTTGGAGGCGCCGTAAGCCCCGTGCCCATCACCGTCATAGGTGACGAGGAATCCAGATTCGAGGACTTGCGCCAGACCCTGGGCCCACTCGTATGGCGTTGCCGGGTCACCCGTTGTTCCGATCACCATGATGGCCTGCGCACCCGGCGCGGTCAGGTCGAAATCCTGCGACGGTACCGATGCGGGCCACTGCGCGCACTGTACGGCTTCGATCGGCCAGGTCGCACCCAGCGTAGGGGCGACCTCAAGGATCTGAGCTCGCAGTTCCGCAAGATTTTCTGAGTCTGCGCTAATGCGTGGTTCAAGGCAGCTGATAGCGATGAAGGCTTGTCCGGAATTGTCCTCGAATGTGCCATCACTGTTGCGCCCGTGGTAGGCATCCGCGTTCGCCAGCAGTTGGGTTCCGTCTTGGTTATTGATGGCACGGTCCAGTGCCGCTGTCAGCACAGGCCACTGCCACGAGGCATAGAGCGGATAGACCACGCCGACCATGCCCAAAGGCTGAGTGAGCACTCGATCTGGGTCTTCAGTGCGCAGAGGGTTGTTGCCCAACGAACCGAGCAGCACGTGTATCGCACCGAGCGCTTCTTCGACCGTGCCGCTCAGGGGGCAGTCTGACCGACTCAGACAGTAGGAGACATAACGACGGAGCGCTCGTTCAAATCCTTGTGCTTGACCGAGCACCACCTCATTGGGGCTCAGCGCCGGATCCATCGCTCCATCAAGGACAAACCGACCGACATTGGTTGGGAAGAGCCCCGCATAGGTGCTGCCGAGTGAAGTGCCGTAGGAGTAGCCCAGGTAGTTCAGACGCCGCTCCCCCAATACGGCACGGATGAGGTCCATATCGCGTGCGACAGATTGGGTATCGACATAGGCCAAGATGTCTGAGGCGTTGGTTTGGCAGGCCAGCGCGAATGCCTGCGCGGCACCTTGTTGATCGTCGATCGAGCTAGCTGCACTTGGGCCATTGGTGGTGAAGTTGTCCCATTCCGCATCCGGGTAGCAGCGGATAGGCGACGTGCGTCCGGTGCCGCGCGGGTCGAATCCGACTAGGTCGTAGGATTCGCGCACCTGTTCGCTGATGAGAATTTCGGCATAGCTGACAAAGTCGGTACCGGACACCCCCGGCCCACCTGGGTTGATCAGTAGTGATCCCTGTTTGACAGAGGTCGCTGGAAGTCGTTGCAGCCCGATGCCGATGGAGTCGCCTTTGGGGTCAGACCAGTCCAGTGGAGCACGCACTGTCGCGCATTCATAGGTGGTGTCGCAGGTGGACCAGACGATGTCTTGGCGGTAGAACTTGCGGAAACCCTGCGGAATGCGCGAGCGACTCGTCTCACCTTCGTCTGCTTGGGCATTATTCTCACCGACGGTGACGTTAGGGATGCCGATCTGGGTTTTCTCGTAGCTTTCAGCCTCGGTACACCCGGCGAGCAATAGTGCACACACCACAGTTGCGCACCACACTCGAACGCTCACAGTCACCTTCTCAGCCTAAAGTTCTCAAGCGCCAACAACGTTGTCGACACCACCGGGCTCGGCGATTCCCACCAGCAAGGCTTCCAAAGCCAACTGCGGTGTGACATTAGCCGCGACCCGTTGCCGGGCCTGCGCGATGCGTTCCAGTATTCCCAACGTGACCGTTGCGGTGGTCTGCTGTGCGCACAATGCAATCTCATCTTCGAGGCCCTGGTTGACCAGCGCAACTTCAGCCCCGATTTGCCGAGTCATCACATCACGGTACAGCCCGGCCAAGTCGGTGAGCAGTTGATCGATGACGTCGAGCTGCCGCCGCCTGCGGCGCCGCTTCTGGTCCTCTTCAAGCTGTTTGATCTGACTGCGAATAGCGGGCGGGAAGGTGGTGAGATCCTGCGCCCCGAGGCTGGTGAGCAGTTCAGCGCGTTCCTTGGCTTCGAAATCTGCCGCGAGATTATCGGTTTCGGTTTTCGCAGTTTCGACGAGTTCTCCCGCAACCCTCATCGCATCGACCACTGAGTTGATGCCCAGCACCGCACCGAGCATTTCCGTGCGCCTGATGGCTGCGGTGGCGTCAGTGGCGAGCCAGCGGGCCCGTCCCACATGCGATTGTGCGGCATAGGCCGCTTCGATGGCACGGGTGGGGTCTGCCTGGTCGCGTCGAATCAACAGCTCTGCAACGGCTTGCGGGTCAGGCACCTGCAAAGACACTGCCCGGCAGCGGGATCGAATCGTGATCAGCACATCCATGACCGATGGGGCGCAGAGAATCCACACGGTGTGAGCGGGCGGTTCTTCAATGGCCTTGAGTAGCACATTCGTGGTGCGTTCAAGCATTCGGTCGGCGTCTTCGACGATGATGATACGCCACCGCCCTGAGACGGTGGTTCGTCCTGCCACTTGGACGAGTTCGCGCACATCGTCGATGTAAATGGTGACTTTGTCGGTGCGCAGTGTTGTCACATCGGGGTGGGTGCCTGCGAGCACGGAACGGCATTCGTGGCAGTGGCCACAACCGCCTTCTTCACATTGCAGTGCCGCCGCGAAGGCCTGGGCCGCATTGGAACGGCCGGATCCGGGTGGTCCGGTGATCAGCCAGGCGTGGGTCATCGCGGTGGGGTCTATGACCGCACGTTGCAGGGTTTCGACGGCTCGGTCCTGTCCAACCAGGTCGCTCCACACGTCGAAGGTTTCGCCCGGTTCGAGAGCACTCGTCATCGTTCTACTCCCGCCAGCAGTTCGGTGACGTGCTCGACGACGATTTCGCTGATCACATCAATGGGCTGGTCCGCGTCGATAACGACCCACCGGTTCGGATCGTTGGTGGCGCGCTGGAGGAAGAAGTCACGAGTGCGGTGATGGAACTCGTCCCCCGCGCTTTCCAACCGATCGTGGGTTCCGCGGCGCCTTGCGGCCCCGATCTGCGGGTCGAGGTCGAGCAAGAAAGTGCGTGTTGGCAGCAACTGATCAGTGGCCCACAACGAAAGCTGCTCGACTTCATCGGGACCGAGCACTCGTCCGCCGCCCTGATAGGCGACAGACGAGTCCAGGTAACGGTCGGTGATGACGATGGCGCCGCGTTCAAGTGCGGGACGGATGACTTCTGCGACGTGCTGCGCCCGGTCAGCCGCGTAAATCAGCGCCTCGGCTTTCGCCGTCATTTCCTGACCGTGCAGCAGTATTTCGCGCAACTGCGCACCCAAGACCGTTCCGCCTGGTTCGCGGGTTACCACTACTTCATATGACGAGTTCTTCCGAAGCCAATCGGCTAACTGGCGAATATGCGTGGTCTTGCCGACGGAGTCGCCGCCCTCGAAGGATATGAAGATGCCTTGAGCGCTATCCGTGGTCTGCATTGTCACTCGAATAGCCTACCGAGTTCGATGGAGCTACTCGCCCGGGTAGACGACTCCGACTTGTTTACGGGCCTCGTCCAAAATGCTCAAGACTTCGACGGTGTCAGCCCACGGATTGCGGGCACTTTGGATCACACCATCGTCCAGGCAGCGGGCTACCTCGGCGGCTTCGAAGGCGAGTCCGGCGTGTCCGGGCGGGAAACCGGTGCTGAACTCCTTGGTCAGGCCGTCTGGCAGGTGGAGGCGCACGCTCGGCGGGCAGTAGAAGTCACCTGGGACCTCAATCCAACCCTCGGTACCAGCGATGACGGCAGTGGTGGCGGTCTTCGCCCACAAAGTGGTGTGGAGGGATGCTTGTTGTTTGCCTTCGTAGGTCAATGTCAGCGCGACTTGTCCGTCGACGCCGGTGTGGGTGCGCTGGCCGGTCGCCACGATGTTTGGCGCTAGCCCGAGGATGTCATGCGCGTAGGCCGTGGGGTAAACACCGAGGTCGAGCAGGGCTCCGCCGGCGAGGGCCGGATTAAGGAGGCGACCAGCATCGTCGTGGTCAAGTTTTTGGCCGTGATCGGCGATGACGGTGACGACGTCGCCGATCTTCCCGGAATTGATAATCTCGTGCACGATGGCGGTGGCGGGTAGGAACCGGGTCCACATCGCTTCCATGGCGAACAGGTTCTTACGTTGTGCCAGATCGAAGATCTGCAGCGCTTCGGCGACGTTGCGGGTGAAGGCCTTTTCGACCAGCACGGGCTTTCCGGCACCCAGCGCCAATTGGGCATGTTCGAGGTGGTGCGAGTGCGGTGTCGCAACATAGATGACGTCGATGTCGTCGCTGGCGACAAGCTCTTCGTAGGAGCCGAAGACGTGGGGCACGCGGAAGTCTTGAGCGAATGCTTGCGCCTTGGCGAGTGATCGGGATCCCACCGCTGCGATGGTCGAGGTGGTGTGGTGTTGCACAGCACGGGCGAACATCATGGCGATGCCGCCAGCACCTAGGATTCCCCAACGAATACTCGGTGCTGTTGCCGGGTCGTGTGGCAACAGGCTCTTGTCAATGACCGGACGGGCTGGCAACGCGGAAAGATCGATGGAAGTCATAGGACCATCATGTCGCGAATATCCGTCTATGACCAGTGGCAAAACAGGGCTGTGAATAACTGTTGGGAGTCACGTCGCACGCGACTCCCAACAGTTATCCGTCAGCGCTCAACTAACCCGTATAGCTGAAGTAGGTGCCAGTTCCGATGATCCCGACGATCACAATGAAGTAGATGATGATGAGAACCATCGAGATGTATCCGATGATCAAGCCAGCCAAGGCCATGCCACGGCCCTGTTCACCAGTCCGCTTGATCTGGTTCAGCGCGATATGACCCAAGATCACACCAACGAGCGAAACGCCGACGATGCTACAGATGAGCGAAGCGATGGCGAGTGCGTTAGTTCCGGCGGGCTGCTGAGCGTAACCCGTGTTCGGATAGGCGCCATTGGGATAGTTCTGCTGCGCATAGTTCTGTCCGGCATAATTCTGGCCAGCATAGTTCTGACCAGCAGGAGCGGAACCGTACTGTTGATCATAGCCACCGGGCTGGTTACCGTACTGCGGGTATTGCGTACCGGGCGCCGGAGTCTGGTACGGATTCGAGTCGCCAGGGTTGGTCATCGTTTTACTCCTCAATCGTGCAACAGTGCCATTAGCGTACTTCGAATTGCGTCAATCGTGCGCGATAGTGCGGTTCAGGTTTGATTTTTCTTCGAGCGCATCCCTGTCAGGTTGCGGACAAGTTACGCACCACGACTCATAAGTTGCCGACGCGGCGACATCTAGTCATTGCTCTCGGGTTCCACCCTAGGTATACGCGCACTAAAACGGATCTGTCCGAAGTCACCAGAAATCAAGTGAGCGTCACCCTGCACATCGAACTGATCGAACGAGCCAAAATCTGCCTCGCCGTTGAGGTCAATCGCTGGTCTGATCCTGAAGCCTTTCGTCAGATACAGGCAAGTACTTCACGAACGCCCGCTCGGACGAACTGAGAGGGGTCCTGTGCCAGTTGTTCCAGGACTCGCATAGGCACTTTCGGGTTATATGCGATACCTCGTCGTACGCTTTCGTCGGGATCGTTGGCTAGTTGGTCGAAAAGCTCAACAGTGAGTTTCCGCTTCATGGCAACAGAGAGACGGACTTCAACGTCGGGATCACCCGCAAGGACTACAAGAACCTCAATGGGGACTGACTTGTTGTGGGCAACCCACGAGCGCATTTCGGGGTATCGCTCAATGACGTCGAACCATACCTGCGAGGATGCCGGTTCATGTGCAGCACGGAGGTATTCGTCGCGGATAGCGCTCGTCCTTAACCGGACAAACTCATCTGCTGATTCGATCAATTCAATCGGCTCCTTGAGAGTTGCAGGCCCTTACCCATCCGAGGTCCATGTATGCGGCATCCGATTCTGGTGCGCGCTTCACCACAATATTGTGGCTAACCATCGCGTCGCTCCTTGCACCCGACTCTTATTCAGCACATTATTTCAGGACGAGGGCGACCCCTACGTCGTGACGGCATGTCGACGTGCAACCGCTCCGTCCCGAGATACCCACTCGGAAAAGCCCTGCCGCTGAACTTCAATCGTGGTTCCTGTCGTACCCTCAATCTCAACGATCGGCCCACTAGACAGCACCACACGGCAGGATCCGTCCTCAAAAAGAACCAGTGTATAGAAGCCTAGCCCCTAGACGACCTTCGTCACCCAGATCAGCGGATGTTCCTGTCAACCGTGATCCAATGGTCGCCCCCATGTCCCGTTAGCAACTATGCGAAGTTCTGAATCGAATACGAGTTCAATCTGACCGTCCGCAACCACGGCAAGGCGAGTCAATCGCGCGCCACGATCTCCGGACAATCCACCGGTCAGGGTGAGGCTCGACAGACACGCTGGGGCTTGCCCGGTCGGGCCGGTTTATTTCTTCCATGCGAGCTACCAGGGACGAGGTCGTCGTCCCAACGCGAATTTTCCGCCGGGTACTTGAGCGGAATACGCAGATGTTCCCCCTCACACCGAGAACACACCATATCGGCCATCAACGTGATAGCGGTGAGCCATCACTACTAGTAGCTTATGATTCATCATCGAAGTATTGATCAATATCGATACAGGCACCGGCAGCGGCGAGCCAGGCGATGGTCTGCTCCGACAGGTGTATTCCAGTAGACGCCGAATCGTCCGAAACTTCCTGCACGATACTGAGCACAACATCACAACCGCGGGCTCTTAACATTGCGAGACGTTGCGCGAAGGATGCCCCCAAAGCCTCGATGGCGTTGGAAAGCCCTTCAGTTCCACCGTGAAGATCTGAACGCCACGAGAGTGGGATAGACCACGAAGTCCACTGGTATGGGACGGATCGACGTGGATTTATTGCGCCCAACTCTTGCCCCCAAACCGGAGTCCTATCCAGTTCGACACTGATCTCGTCAAGGCTCATATCGCGGCTCTGCACTACAAGTTCCGCTTTCAATGCAGTATTCACTTTGGAAACTCTCCCGTTGGAATCACGACAGAACCATCCTTGCTGACTATGTACAATTCCCCGCCTGGGCCAGATTTGATGTCAAACCTCGATATCGCACGCCGACCAACAAACTCCTCTTTAAACGTATGGGGATCTGTTCCAAGTTTCTTTAGCAACTTCTTAGCGTGCGAGGTGCTCAAGCCTCGAAGGTCAGTCGGGTCACAACTAGAGTTGTGAACGAGCACATCACTCTCACCTACATGGTATGTGTGCAGTCCCGCGACGGTGAGATTGTATGCGGTTAGGTCTTGCGCACTGAGATCGAGGCTCTCGATCTTTAGTTGATCCCCGTCGACGGTAATCACAACAT
>WPCK01239333.1_pt1 | contig 23983 bp, 17 predicted proteins | sample 5399851 | NCBI WGS metagenome assembly WPCK01 (sample SAMN12869471, study PRJNA574797) | sludge metagenome | isolation source: wastewater treatment of pH11 | place: China:Beijing | collected 2019-05-20 | reverse complement strand
TGTGGGTAACGGAATCCTGTAGCGGCGTCTCTCCGAGACGCCGTTTCTCCTTAACCGAGTCTCGGAGAGACTCGGCTACAGGGCATCACGTGCCGCAAAAAGTGCGATAACCGCACTGGTCCTGTGGAGGAGGAGCGCGGTAGCGACTCTTGTCTGCCGGCAATTCATCCCAGGGATGAGAAAGAACTTCCAGCAGGCCGGCCATCGGTGCCAGGTCTCCTTCATCGACTGCAGCGGCAAGTGCTTCTTCGACAAGATGATTCCGCGGAATCACCGAAGGGTTGTTTAGCCGCATTTGGCCCTGCGCCGAATCTGGTCCCCAACCCGGTCGATCCATTCGCTTAAGCCACTGCTCTCGCCAGTCCGCAAAAACGGCGTCCCCGTTTCCGACGTCCGGCGAATGGTCCGCTGAATGGGGGCTGTCGATAAGGGCGCGAAACGTGTTTGTATAATCCGCTTCGTTCTTTTTCATCCAGTCGAGCAACGATTGAATCAGTTCGCTGTCGCCGGGTTCCTGCCCCAAAAGACCGAGCTTCCCGCACATCATCGTCATCCAGAGATTCTCGTACCGCCTGGCAAATTCGTTGATGATTCCGGTGGCGATTTCGACGGCGCGATCGATATCCGGATCGAGAAGGGGGAGCAACGATTCGGCGAATCGGGCAAGATTCCACTGGCAGATGCGAGGCTGGTTGCCAAAAGCGTATCGGCCGCCGTCATCGATTGAACTGAACACGGTCTCCGGGTCCCAGGGGTTCATGAACGCGCAGGGTCCATAGTCGATGGTCTCGCCGGCGATCGACACGTTGTCGGTATTCATCACGCCGTGCACAAAGCCGACTTGCATCCACTGCACAACCAGTTCCGCTTGCCGATGCACAACTGTTTCAAGAAACTGCCGGAATCGATCGGGGTGGCCGGCAAGTTCCGGGTAGTGCCTGGCAATCGCGTAGTCGGCGAGGGCCCGCAGGCCATCGATGTCCTTCCGCATCGCGGCGTATTCAAAAGTCCCGACGCGAATGTGGCTTGCCGCCGTTCGCACCAGAACCGCTCCAGGCAATGTCCGTTCCCGATGAACCGGCTCCCCGGTTGCAACGACAGCGAGACTACGGGTGGTAGGGATTCCCAGGGCGTGCATGGCCTCGCTGATGATGTATTCGCGAAGCATCGGTCCGAGGGCAGCCCGCCCGTCGCCGCGGCGCGAATAAGGAGTCGGGCCGGATCCCTTGAGCTGGATATCGATCAGATTGCCCGACGGTGTCTCCTGCTCGCCCAGGAGGATCGCCCGGCCATCGCCGAGCATGGTGAACCCGCCGAACTGGTGACCGGCGTAAGCCTGGGCTATCGGATCGGAGCCTGGCGGCAGGGCGTTGCCGGCAAATATTTCGGCGGCATCCTCACCGGACAGTGGCTCCGGGTCCAAACCAAGCTCCATGGCCAGACCTTTGTTGACAACCACGAGTTGCGGCCGCGCGACGGGGGTCGGCCGAACCCGCGTGTAAAACGACGGCGGAAGTTCCGTGTAGGTATTTTTCAGTTTCCAGCCGGCAAGTCCTGATTCCTGTCCGGTATCCGACGTTTTGCCAAGTGAGCGATTCATGATTTGACTGTTGGGACAAGCCGCCGAATCCACGTGTGTTTCATTTCGCGCTACACCCATTATAGCCCTGGTTCTCGACAAGTTATCCCTCATCGGGATGATGGCCATCGCTCCTTTCGCACCGTCACTTCCCGCAAGGTTTCGCCAGAGTGCCGCGAAAATCCGGGCTGCCCAATGTTTGTTTTCACGAAATGGCTTTTCAATATGGCCGGGTCCGTTACCTTTGGGGCGATGACAGCCGGATGAAGCAGTCCGGCTTCCTTCCGATTGGCCGAAATGCAAAAAGGTTATTCTTGCTTTAAATGAACGAAATCGAATTTCAACAGTCCGAACCTGGAGTCGATCCGGCTGTATTGACAGCCGCCGAGATCGATTCAATAAGTGAACTTTCCCGCACATTTGCATCGCACTGGCAAGTCGTGGTCAGCCAGACCAACTGGGAAAAGGGGAAGATCATTTCCGACTGGCGCCGGCAGCTTTCTGATGCGGGAGTTGCGCCCCGGCTGTATTCCGACGCGGCCTGGTGCCGTATCGTCGGCGAAGTAACGCCGCAACACGCGGGTCGCCTTCGACGAACGTGGGAGCGTTTTGGCGAGTCGCACAGCACTTATCCCGGTTTGTTCTGGAGCCATTTTTTTGCGGCGCTGGACTGGTCGGATGCCGAAATGTGGCTGGAAGGGGCCGTTCAGAACAACTGGCCCGTTTCCAAAATGCGATTTCAGCGCTGGGAGACGATGGGAGCGGTCGAGTCCGAGCGGCCGGATCTGCTGTCCCTTGTGGCGACCGAAAGAGACGAGGGCGTGCGCATTCTTCCCCAGCCTGTCGGCGCCGACCAGGTCTTCGAGCCAGGCGAGGCGCGCGGCACGCGACGAACCGACGGACCGCTTCCTGAACGACCGGATTTTGGCGACGATGACGGCGAGTCATCGGGCGATTCCTCGCAGGAGTCCGCGCGGCGGGGTTCGCGGGACTCGTTCGAAGGAGATCGCGTCGATATCGAAGCCGTATTGGAACAACTTCCCGATTCCGTTGCCCGCCCGTACCGGAAGCTGCGCATCGAGTTGCTGCGACTGCGCGAATGCGAATGGGAGGGAGTCGACCGCCTGCACCTTGTCGCCCTGGCAAACGATTTTCGCCTTTTGCTCCGCAAGGCGGGGAATTCGGATTCACAACCGGCGGCAGCAGCGAGATCATCGGGGGAATCCTGATGGGATGGACTTTGGTGACCGGTGCATCGTCCGGAATCGGCCGCGAACTCTGCGTCGTCGCGGCGGAACGGGGATGTGATGTTGTGGCTGTGGCACGCAGCGTGGACAAACTGCAGTCGCTTGCCGGCCAGTTGCGATCGCAACATTCGCGGCGGGTCGAGATCGTCGAAGCTGACCTTGCGCGACCGGAGCAGGTCGATTTTGTTTTTTCCGAATGCGCAGGGCGGCGGCTGGAAATCGACCAGCTCATCAACAATGCGGGAGTTGGCGACTTCGGCTTGTTTGCCGAATCGGCGTGGCCAAAGACGGAACAGATGATTGACCTCAACATCAAGGCCTTGACCCGGCTAAGCCACCTGTTTCTGCCGTTGATGATCGCGCGGCGTTCGGGGCGGATCATGAATGTGGCAAGTACGGCCGCGTTTCAGCCCGGTCCGACAATGGCCGTCTACTACGCCACGAAGGCCTATGTCCTCCATTTCAGCGAAGCCCTTTCCAATGAGGTTCGCGGAACGGGTGTAACGGTCACGGCGCTTTGTCCGGGGGCCACCGAAAGCGGTTTTCAGAGCGCCGCAGCGATGGAAGAGAGCTCGCTTGTCAAAGGCCGGAAACTCCCCTCCGCACGTGAAGTTGCCGAATTCGGGTACGACGCGATGTTGCGCGGACGAATGACCGCGATTCACGGCTGGAAGAATTATTTGATGGCTGCCGCCGTTCGATTCGTGCCGCGAACGCTCGTACCCGGCCTGGTTCGCCGGATACAGGACAAACCTCATTAGACATCGGGCGTACGGGATACCGGAAACTGTCCGGAGCACGCTTTTACAACCCGAATGCCTTCTGTAAACTTCTCCCTCCAGCTGGTTTTCCAGGGCAAACGCACAAGCTGATACAGAAAGCGGAACAAGACATGGGTATCAATTCTCCATTGAACCGTAAACTGAGAATGGGGCTTGTCGGCGGGGGACAGGGGTCCTTCATCGGGCGCGTCCATGCCACTGCGGCAATTCTCGACAATCGCGCGGTCATTCATTCGGGCGCCCTGTCATCGAATGCCGCGCGGGCCCGCGAATCGGCTCCTTCGTACGATATTCCACCCGAGCGGGCTTATGGCAGCTACCGTGAAATGATCGACGCCCAGGCGAAATTGCCCGAAACGGAGCGCCTGGATTTTGTTTCGGTTGCCACGCCCAACCATACGCATTTCGAAATCGCCAAAGCGGCCGTCGAAGCGGGAATCAATGTGGTCTGCGACAAGCCGCTGACATTTGACCTGAAACAGGCCGAAGCGCTCGCCGAAGCGGTCGATCGTTCGGGGGTCGTGTTCGCAGTGACCCACAACTACACTGGTTACCCGCTTGTGCGCCAGGCGCGAGAGATGATTCTCGGCGGCGAATTCGGCGAGATCCAGGCGGTTCGCGCTTTTTATATTCAGGGCTGGCTGCGGACGAGGCTGGAGAGTACGGATCAGAAACAGGCTGCCTGGCGCACGGACCCGGCACAAAGTGGAGCCGCCGGCTGTTTCGGCGACATCGCCACTCATGCTTTCAATCTGGCCCGATACATGACCGGCTTGCTGCCGGAGTCCGTCAGTTGCCAGTTGCGGACGTTTGAGGCCGGTCGAAAGCTCGACGACTACGGCACGGCGATGATCCGCTTTTCCAACGGCGGGTTGGGAACTGTGACCGCATCGCAGATCAGCCACGGTCGTGAGAACGATTTGTTTATTGAGGTTGACGGAACAAAGGCTTCCCTCGTCTGGCGGCAGGAAAACCCCAACGAGATGATGGTGCGAAGGAACGGGGAGCCCCATCGGCTCTACACCCGCGACCCGAACGCCCCATTCATGACGAAAACGGCTGCGGCCTCATGCCGTTTGCCCAGCGGTCACCCGGAGGCGTTTTTCGAAGCCTTCGCGAATGTCTATTCCGCGGCCTACGATGCGATATGCGATCGCGCCGCTGGAAAGACCTTTGAACGGGTCAATACGATTTACCCCAATGTCAACGACGGCGTTGAAGGCATGTTCTTAATCCAGCAATGCGTTGCCAGCAGTCAGCAAGACGGCAGTTGGCTCTCTCTTTCGCACGCGCGGGCCCGCCGCTGAGTGTTCGCGGATCGGCAGTTAGCAGGGAATGGACTACGTTTACACGACCCATCCCCCATCCTGTATTCCCTGACCGGCAAAGTCTGCCAGGCCGGGCGACCGGTTGTGCCGGATTTACTTCCGCAAACGACGCGGATTGCCGATAAATCCATTTGAACCGGTCCGTTCTTGCCGAGTGGATAATCCGGATGAAGGGCCTGCACGGCGCGGAATCGAGCCAAATGGAGTTGGCGATCATGAAAACAGGTACGACTGGACTTCGCAATTCCTGGCGGTCAACCTGGACGAAGAGCGCGTGCCTTCGGCGCGGATTGTTCGTTATTGCATTAGTCGCGTCGACGGTACTGGTCCCAGGTCAACTTGTCGCGGACATCGTGACCGTAACGACCAGCCTCGCCACCGGCACCTCGCACCGTCAGAACCCTGTCAACTTCATTGGCCTGTTGAGTTCTTCGGCGCCACCCGAGATTGGCGGAGCCAATGTCATTATGAACAACATCCCCGCGGGCCAGTCCTTTCAGGTCGGCGATATCGTGGGAAGGGATGTCAATTCGACCACCGGCAGCCGGAACTGGGATTATCTGCTGACCCTTCCTGGCAATGCTGCGACCGGGACGGGCTTCACCAATATCGACTTCAGCGGATGGATTTTTGAAAACACTGCGTCCAACCTTGGAGCAGACGACCAGTTGTCGTGGCAGATGTTTCTCAACGGAAGCGCTATTGCCGTGGCATCGTCCACAGTTTCGGATGACTTTGGCCCTCAGGCGATAAACCTTGCAAACGCCGGGGGTTCGACTATCAACCAGATACTGGTACGTTTTTCCGTAGCCGACTACAACGATAACGATGAGTGGTTCATGACTCGGGGCACACTGTCGGCAAATTACGATGCCATTCCGGAACCGGAGATGGCGCTGCTGGCGGTTTTGGGGATCGCCCTGGCGGTACCCGGTCGCAACCGCCCTGGGCGCCGTCGCAATTCGCATGACCGGCAGACCTTGCCAGGTCGCGTTGCCGGCTAGCCCGGTTTTCCTTTCGCGGCGAGCGGCAAATGACGATAGATGATTCTGCGTAAAGCTGAACGAATCCGTATTTGCCGGACGGATCTTCAGCTTGAATGGCCGGCCCAGGGAGTGGGCAGGTCGCGGCAGAATCATGCCAGAGGGAGTTGGCACTCATGAGAACAGGCACGACCAGCCTGCGCACGTTTCCGCAGAAAAACTTGAGGAAATGTTCCTTCTGTCCAGGTGGGCACGCCGTCGTGGCATTGATCTTGTCGGCAGTGTTCGCCAAAGGTCAACTTGCCGCCGACATCGTTACGATCTCTACCAACGTAGCGTCAGGGACATCGCACCGCCCAAACACCAATGATTTCATCGGCATATTGACTTCCTCGTCGCCCCCCCAGATCGGAGGGGCCAGTATTACCCTGCCCAACATACCCGCCGGCCAGTCGTTTCAGGTTGGGGATATTGCGGGAAGGGATATCGATGCAACGACCGGCAGCCGCAACTGGGACTACCTGTTGACACTTCCTGGCAACGCCGTCGCCGGTACAGGATTCACCAACATCAATTTCGGCGGGTGGGCTTTTGAAAGATCCAACGGCAACCTTGAAGCAAGCGACCAGTTATCGTGGCAGATGTTCCTCAACGGAAGTGCGGTCGCCGTGGCATCATCCACGCTTACGAATGACTTTGCTCCCCAGGCAATCAACCTTTCGAACGCCGGAGGCTCGGCCATCAGCCAGGTTCTGGTGCGTTTTTCCGTAGCCCAGTACAACGCAAGTGGCGAGTGGTTCGTGTCGCGTGGCACGTTATCAGCCAATTACGATGCCATTCCGGAACCGGAGATGGCGTTGCTAGCCGTTTTGGGGATCGCACTGGCTTTACCCCGTCGCAACCGCCGCGGGCGCTTTCAGCTTCCTGGCGTCAGTGCGTAGAGAATAATGTTCACGCCCAGTCGGGCCGCATCGTCCTTGTCGTAGCCCGGGCATTGGGCCGGAGATGCATTTTCCATTGCGCAGCTCAGGTCGTGGGGCGAGAAGATAACGACCCAGCGATTATTGACTTGCAGTCCCTCGATTTGCGGTGCCACCCGGGCATGGTTGATACCACCGCCGCGCGCGACAGAGTGCATACTGACCGTTCTCAGATCGTAGCCCCCCCGATCCTTGCCCCAGATCGGATCTTCCGGAGGGATGACCTGCAGGGACGCCTCGGGAATGATTCGGGCAATCTCGTCGCGGAACGCGTTGGCGAACTGGGGTGAAGAGCATATCGAATCCGCGAACAGGAATCCGCCGCGGTTCAGCAGGTATTCGCGGAGAGCCGCCCGTTGGTCGTCCGTCCACGAAAATGCCGACCTGCCGTGCATGAACACCATCGGATAGTCCGCCAGCTGTTCCAGCGAAGGCTCAACCATGCGGCGTTCGAAACGAAACCGCTGGCCGAGATCATGCTGGGCGCGGCGAACAATGTTCTGCCATGCATTGGGAGCATCATCGTCCCCGCCGTTGTGCGCCAGTTTCGGGATCAGCGGTGTGCGGGCCCCGGGGCGAAACCCGGCATCGACTACTGTCTTTGGCCGATCCAGTTTCTCCTTGACATCCCGCCCGGTGGCATAGGCCAGGACATTGGCGCCGAGTCGCACACAATATTCGACTTCCCGCGCCGGGCCACTGGGCAACGACTTGATCGAAGCGGGCCGGTTGTGTTTCCAGAATCCGGCGAGGTTGCGGGGACAATAAATCACACTGGTCCGGCAACTCGATTGCAGACCCCATAACGGGCGATCCGGACTTGGATTTTCGATCGGGTAATAGGCGTTGTAGACGGGGTGACTGGCTTCCAGCAAACGGAGCGGGCTGGAGGGAAACAACTCTTCCATCAGTGCCCGGAACGAACTGTCGAATGGAACATTCTCTCCACAGCCGTCCCCCTGGCAAGCTTCGGCAAAGATCAGGCCGCCGTAGTCGACGTATTCGCGAAGCGCTTTTTTCTGCGCTTCGTTGAGACGGAGTTCGTCGCGCCCGCTGATAAACAGCACCGGAGTTTCCAGGAGATCGTCGGCCGTCGCCACCGTGGAATCGATGGATTGCCAGTTCAGCGGCATCGACCAGTCCCTTTCCAGGCGGCGCACCAGATAATGAACACCCTGGCGGTGGCGGTCCCAGTCGAGATCATCGCCATGCCGGTACTTTCCGATCACAACGGGGCGTTTTCCCTTGGAAAGAAAGAGCAAGGCATAGGAGGTGGCGATGTTGGAATCGTTTTCACCGTGGCTGCGACCGGTGAACGAACCGTTGGTTCCCTGATTCCTCAGAAACTGCATGGCGCCTTCACGGTACCAGTCGTGCTGGCCAAAGTATCGCTGTCCGGAGAGCCGCGCAGCCCGTTCCATACCATACAGATAATACATCCAGGCACTGCGAAAGTGTCCCTCGGGTGACGGGTTGGAACGGACTGAGAAATTTCTCGCCATCCAGTCGCCGGCGGCCTCGACTTCCGCAAGGCTTTCCTGTTCGCGACAGCAGACGATCTTGCCATCGACCAGTGGCACCGGTTTCGGTGTGTTCTCATCGATGATCAGCAGCGATGATATCCCGGCACAGGTCATGCTGCCCGAAGGTTGCGGAGCATGCGCGCCGTAACAAAAACCTCCGCTGGCCCCGTCGCGCACGGCCAGCCAGAAGTCGCGGCTCTTTCTCCATGTCTCGGCCGGAATCTCGATGCCGATGACCGCCGCCTCGTGCAGGGCAAGCAGCGCGAACTGTGTGTTCGAGGAATCGGGATTAAAACCGCGTCGCATGCCAAAGTAATACGACCAGCCGCCGGTGGGAACCTGCCCCGCGATCAAGGTCTCCGCGCATTCCCGGATTCGGGCCTTTCTCGTCTCGGCGTCTGACATGCAGTACACCATCACCATCAGGGACACGACATAGGTCGAACTGTCCTCGATGGCGATCCGGTCGAGCGAGGCAAGTGCACTTTTGATGGCCGGGTCGTCGGCCGGAACTCCGGCAGTCAGCAGCGCGAGGCAGCAAAGGGCATCCACACCTCCCTTGTATTGGGGAAAGGGATTGTCCCACTCGCCACCGGACTGGGACCGCTGCAGGTACCGGATACCATTGTCAATGGCCTCGCGCACCCGCTCCGCCGTGAGACCCTTGTCGTTTTCGGCAAAGCGGTTGTTGACACGGCCGGCCCCTTCGTCCTGCGCTGTCAGCCCTGCGGTTGACCACGACAACGCGAGGCAAGCAAGGAAGCAAGTTGCCCTGAAACGACCGGCATTTCGATCTGGATTTGGTTGCATATCCGCCTGGCGCCGGAATCGGCTGGCCTGGATGCCTGTTCCCCTGGATTCAAGGCCATTATTCTATCGCCGCCGGAAAAATGCGGCAACTTGTATGATTAACTCGTCGGGCTGATTCCAACGGGTCGGCCGGCCTGCGTTGCTGAATCCTGAAAGCCCGCCTAGAATCGTGCTTGCGGGCAATAACTGGCTGCCCGGCCATCGACAACTTGATTTGACGTTTTTTGATATACGCAACGAGACAGGTGAGAACAGAGTGTCGTCAAAACAGCGCAGCCTTGGAGATGTCCTGCACGAGTTCAGCCATCATCGCCAGTTGATGAAGGACGAATTGTCCAAGGTAATCGTGGGGCAACATGATGTGATCGAGCAGGTATTTGCCGCCATCTTCACCCGCGGCCACTGCCTGCTCGAAGGCGTTCCCGGTCTTGCCAAGACGCTGATGGTGAGCACCATCGCGCGGATTCTCGACGTTCGATTCAACCGCATCCAGTTCACGCCCGACCTGATGCCTTCGGACATCACCGGTACGATGGTCCTGGACGAGGACGAAAAGGGTCGCCGTGAATTTCGCTTCGTCGACGGCCCGATCTTTACCAATATCCTGCTGGCCGACGAAATCAACCGCACGCCCCCCAAAACGCAGGCGGCGCTTTTGCAGGCCATGCAGGAGCGCGAAGTGACCGTGGGCCGGACCACGCACCCGCTTCCCGATCCGTTTTTTGCCATCGCTACGCAGAACCCGATCGATCAGGAGGGAACGTATCCGCTTCCCGAAGCCCAGCTCGACCGGTTCATGTTCAATGTCAAGGTCGGCTATCCGACGGCAGAAGAAGAAGAGCAGATTCTCTCGGCCACCAGCCGGAATGAAAGCGTCGAGATCAACAAGGTGCTGTCCGCCAAGTCGATCATCAATCTGCAAAAACTGGTCGGCTCGGTTGCCGTGACTCCCTACATCATCAAGTACGCATCGGCGCTGGTCCGGGCAACGCGGCCGCGCGATGATTCGGCACCGGAGTTCGTGCGGGAACTGGTCGACTGGGGAGCCGGACCGCGGGCAGGACAATTCCTCATCTCCGGCGGCAAGGCCATCGCCGCAATGGATGGACGCTTCTCGGTCAGCCTGGAAGACATCCGCAAGATCGCCATTCCCGTACTGCGACATCGGGTAAGCACCAATTTCCAGGCGCAGGCCGAAGGCATGTCCACCGAAGACGTCATTAACCGGCTGCTCAAGGAAGTTCCGGAGCCGGCGATCGACAAGTATGAACGCGCCTGACGATGTCCGTTGAAAAGTATCTCAAGCCGGAAGTCATCAACCAGATCAAACGGCTGGACCTGAAGGCCCAGTTTGTGGTGCGCGGGTTCCTGCACGGCCTGCACGCCAGCCCCTGGCACGGATTCAGCGTCGAATTCAGCGAACATCGCAAGTACACACATGGCGACGACATCAAGGACATTGACTGGTCGCTGTACGCGCGAACCGACAAGTACTACATCCGCAAGTACGAGTCCGAGACGAACATGACCGGCATGCTGGTCGTCGACAGCAGTGCCTCCATGGGCTACACCTACCGTCAGGAACTGACCAAGTTCGACTACTCCGTCTGCCTTGCCGCGGCCCTCGCCTACCTGATGATCCTGCAACAGGATCCGGTCGGACTGGTCACGTTCCGGGAAAAGATCTCCGGCAGCCTGCCGCCGAGGTCGCGGCGAACCCACCTCGGCAACATCCTGTCGCTGCTCGCGCGACTGAAGCCGGAGGGAGAGACCGGACTGGCAAAAAGTCTTGTCCAGCTGACCGCCATGCTCCGGCATCGAACCCTGGTCATGCTTTGTACCGACCTGATCGAGGATACGGATGCGATTTTTGATGCGCTGTTCCGGCTGCGTCACGCCGGTCATGACATCATCCTGTTTCATGTACTCGATGAAGCCGAGGTGAATTTTCCTTTCACCGGCATGTGCCAGTTGCAGGATCCGGAGACCGGCGAAGAAGTCCTCGTCGACGCCAACGCCAGCCGCGCCCGCTATCAGGATTTTATCCGCGAATTCCGGGAGGGCCTGAAGGCCCGGTCGATCAAGGCCGGCATCGATTACGTTCCGATTGATACCAGCATGCAATTTGACCGGGCATTGATCGAATACCTGCACAGTCGTCGTTTGAGATTCTGAGAGTAGAAAGCAAAATGGCGTGGGCACACTGGCTGGTTCTTGGTTTCGGCGGGTTGCTGGTGGCAATTCCGGTCGTCCTGCATCTGATGATGCGGCCCAAGCCAAAAATCCTCACGTTTCCCGCAGTCCGTTTTTTGCAGCAGATGGAGCGCTCGAGCAAACGGAGCCTCCAGCTGCGGCACTGGCTGTTGCTGTTGTTGCGTTGCCTGCTGTTGCTCGCCGTCGCCGCGGCATTTGCCCGGCCCAGTGCCTCGACGGCCGCTTTCGGAAACTGGCTCGGTTTTGGCGGCGGGGCAACCCTGTCGGTGCTGACCGGATTGTTTTTGGCGTGGATTCTGTTCCTTCGCCGCCCCGTGAATATTCCGCTTGCCGGAATCGTTACCGCCATTTTCCTGATCCTTCTTTCGTGGACCGGTTATTCGGGAATTTCCGCGCTTGGAAAAGAAAGCCCGCCACTGCTTGGCAACCGGCTTGCCCCTGTCGCCGCCATGGTCATCGTCGATTCCTCGCCGCGAATGGAATATCGTTTCGACAACCGCACACTGCTGCAGCGGGCCCGCGAAGAAGGGGCCTCGATCATCAGCCAGCTGCCGTCGGAGAGCCGGGTGGGGGTTGTGCAGAACAACGGGCAACCACCCTTTTTTTCCGCTGATGCCGGCGCTGCGCGGAAGCGCATGGATACGCTCGAAACCTGTTACGCCTGCACGTCGCTCCCGGAAGCCATCGAGTCGGCAGCCCGGTTCCTGCGCGATGTCCCGCTGGAGCGCAAGGAATTGTACGTGATCAGCGACCTCACTCGCAGCGGCTGGGCGGCTTCCAGCGACTCACTGAAGAAGTTCCTCGATGAACGTCCGGATTTCCATCTCTATTTGCTCGATGTGGGAATCGCCGAGCCATCCAATATTTCACTCGATGAACTTTCTCTTTCCTCCAGTTCGCTGCCGGAGAACGGAACCCTGACGCTCAATGCAACTCTCCGCGCGGTCGGCAAAGGTGGTGACCTGCGTGTCTGCGCCTACCTTGAGAAACCCGATCCCTCGCGACCTGTCCGCCGCGACGGCAAGAACCTGTATCCCGAAGAGTTCTGGACCAATCCCGTCAATGCAACTGTCGTTGACAATGGCACGGTGCAGGTGACGATCAACATGAAAGGGCCCTGGCCGACCGGCATTCATCACGGATGGCTGGAGCTGGAGTCGGGCGACTCGCTGGGCGTCGACAACCGGCAATACTTCACCGTCGAGGTCAGCCCCGCCTGGAAAGCCCTCGTCGCGTATCCGGATGGGGTGGATCCCGGAAATCTGGTCTATTCCCTGGATACCGGCGATGAACTATCCGAAAAGCTCTACGAAGTGACCGCAATCAGCCAGCGGGATATCTCGCACTATTCGCTGGACGACTTTGCAGCGGTTTTTCTCCTCGACCCGCAGCCTGTCTCCGAGTCAACATGGCGAATATTGAACCAGTACGTCACCAACGGTGGTGGACTGGCGCTCTTCCTCGGACGCAATGCGGCCGCCGGAGCCAACGAATCGCCCGCTTCCTCCGGACTGGCCGACAATTCCTTTCGCACTGCAGATGCCATTTCCGTCTTGCCCGGTCCATTGGAAAGAACCTGGCGCGCTCCAACAGGTCCCGGACGAAGGGGAGTGACCCTGTCGATCGATCAGACTTCCCACCCGATAACCACCCCGTTCCGGTCATGGCAGTCCCTTGGAATCTGGCAGCCGTTTCCGGTTTTTTATCATTGGGAACTTGACATTTCTTCCGATCCCCGCACCCAGGTCATCTTGCGTTATTCAAACGGCCTGCCGGCAGTGATCGAGCGCGAAATTGGGGAGGGGAAGGTGGTTTGCATGACCACGCCGATCAGCGAGCCATCGAGCGGGGCGATCGATGCGCCGCGACCCTGGAACGCCTTGTTTGACAGCAGCAGGGGAGATGAGTGGCCCGCGTGGCTCCTTGTTCGCACCGTCGCACAGTATCTGGCATCGGGATCGCGCGACAGGCTGAACCTGACCGCTGGCCAGACCGCATCCCTGCACAACGATCGCGACCTGATGCCACTGGAGTACCGGCTGTTCACGCCGCGCGATGAGGAACCTCAGCGGCTGATGGCCAGCGACAATAACGTGCGCTACCGGTTCACCGATATGCCGGGCATCTACCGTTTGAAAGGGCAATTGGCGGGCCCCGTGACACGCGGTTTCAGTGTCAACCTCGCGCCAGGTGCAACCGACCTTCAGCGGCTCACCGAGCCGGAACTGGTCGCCATCGTCGGCGAAAAGAATTTTCGGCCCGCCCGAGAGAGGGATGAGTTGCGCGAGCAGCAGGGGACGGCGCGGGTGGGGCAGGAGTTCTATCCGGTCCTCGCCCTCGGCATGTGCCTGATCCTCGCCCTGGAACTGATCATGTCCAATCGTTTTTATAAAGGCTGATTCGCTGCCGTGTCCGATCTGTTTTCCATTAACCCGGTCGCACCCTGGTGGATCATCATCGTCATCATGGCGGTGATCGGGGGGGCGTTATGGATCGGACCGGGCATGGGGAACTTTCCGCGCAAACGCCGCTGGCTTCTTTTTCTTGTTCGCAGCGCCGTGGTGTTGATGGCTTTCCTGGCCCTGCTGAGGCCGGGCCTTGTCTCAACCGTGAAACAGAAACAAAGCGGCGTCATCGTGATGCTGCTGGATTATTCCCGATCGATGACTCTTCCGCATCAGGGCAACGGGCCATCCCGATGGGAGGCGATGAAGTCCATGCTTGCGGAAAGTCGCGATGCGCTGAACAAGTTGCGGGAACAGGAAATTGAAATCCAGTTCTACAGCTTTGGCAGCAGTCTCAAGGAACTGGATTCAAAGGGGACGATCCCGGAGCTTCCCGATTTGCCTGCCGACAGCGAATCCGATATCGCGACCGCCATTTACGGGGCGATCGAACGGGTTCGCGAGCAGCGATTGCTGGCGATTCTGCTTCCCAGTGATGGTCGCCAGAATGCTTCGGATCCGCAATATGAAATGGTGCAGGCCACGCGATTGCTGGAAGACAGCCAGACGCCACTGGTGGCGATTCCCTTTGGCCAGTCGCTGGAAACCGACGAGCTGACTGATGTTTCCGTCGAGAATATGCCGGACCAGTTCATGGTCTGGGTGAAGAACGACTTGACCGTGACGGCAACCGTTCGCGCGCGCGGATTTGCTAATCAGGATATTCCCGTCCAGCTGATCGTGGTTGACCGGGCCGGCAATGAGCAGATTGTCGATACTGTCCGCCAGTCATTTGCCGAACCCTCGCAGGCGGTCAATGTGGAACTCCGCTACACTCCGCAACAAACCGGCCAGTACCGCCTGATTGTCCGGGCGGTCCCGCAGCCCGGTGAGGTCTCCGTTCGTAACAATGAACTTCCCGGTTTTCTCACCGTGAACGAAGGAGGATTGCGAATACTCTATGTCCACGGCAACCGCAGCTGGGAACAGAAGTTTCTTCAACAATCCCTCGGTTCGTATAGCGATATCCATCTCGATTCGATTTATATCGATCCCGAGCAGCGCGACCTCTGGCCCTTCGATCTGGTGAAGGAGTTCAGCAATTCGCTTTACGACGTGTACATCCTTCACGACGTCGACTCCCGCGCGCTCTACCGTGAAGGAGCCGAAAAAAACCTGCGGGAAATCGCCGGGCGGGTTCTCTCCGGCAAGGGCCTGATGATGATCGGGGGTTATCAGAGTTTCGGAGCCGGCCTGTACGCGCGAACTCCGCTGGAAGACATCTTGCCGATCCGCATGCAACTGTCCGAGAAACAGGATTTCGACTCGCCGATTCGCCCCGACATTCATGTCGATCGGGAGTTGCGGATGTCGGTCGATGACGTCGAACCCCATTACGTGACGCAACTGGGAGACCCCGACACCAACGCCAGTATCTGGGCCAGCCTGCCGCCGCTCGATGGCGCCAACCGCTTCGCCGAGATCAAGCCGACTGCGGGGGTTCTTCTGAAGAGCACTTCCGGGGATCCTCTGTTGGTCGCCGCGCGGGTGGGTGGACGCGTTCTGGCGTTTGCCGGAGACACGACCTATAAATGGTACGGACACGGCTACGGCGACCTGCACAAGCGATTTTGGCGGCAAGTGGTCCTGTTCCTTGCCGGCAAGGACGACCAGTCCGGCAAGAATGTGCGGATTGAATTGCCCCAGCGGCGTTTTCAGCCCAACGCCAATATCCGTTTCTCGGCGGTCGCCCAGGCTTCCGACGGCAAGCCGATTGAAAATGCCCGGTTCCAGGGAGTGCTGGTCAGTCCGTCCGGACAACGGAACCCGGTGCCGATTCCCGGGGGAGGGCAGGGGCACGTCGACCGAAAACTCCTGGAAATGCCCGGCGTCTATCAGCTGGAAGTCGCGGCAACGCAGGGTGAGACCGCAGTGGGTACGGCGACTGCCGAATTCGTGATCTTTGACAACGACAAGGAAACGGCGAATCCGGCCGCCGACACCGAGCAGCTCAAGCGACTTGCCGAGCTCACCGGCGCCTTCGGAGGAAAACTGATACCGCCGGCCGATGTGCCGCGGGCGCTGGAAGAAATCTCCGAGCTGGCCCCCAAACTGGAAATGGAAGTTCCGGTCCGCTGGCAACTGGGCGATACGCTTGTCGATTCCCTTCTTTTTGTCTTCCTGTTCGCCGCCCTGCTCACGGTCGAATGGTGGGCCCGAAAGAAATGGGGCCTGGTTTAGGCCCGCGCGTTGTGGTCATCGAGCCACCAACGGTCGACAGAGGTGAATACGCGGCCCGTTGGGCACGCGGTTAAACGTTTATCCTTGTTGCGCCATTTTGATCAGGTAGAAGAAGGCCCCCTGGGCGTCGGTGCAGCCGGCGATTCGGCCAACGCCGGCATCGAACGCCGGCACGCAAACCTTGCCCCCCGCTTTCGCGATCTTGTCGCAGGTCGCATCGACGTCGGCGACGTGAAAATAGACGCTCCAGTGCGACGGCAACTCTCCCCATTCAGCGGTCATCTGCATCAGGCCTCCGGTCATCTCCGTCTTGTTGACGTTGGCGACGTAGTACTTCGACGGCAAGCCTGGAAACTCGTTGCAGGTCCAGCCACACAGTTTCTCATAGAAGGCTCGCGCGGCCTCGATATCCTTCGTGGCAAGTTCGCACCAGCAAGGCGTATTGTCCTCGCCCCAAAGCTGCGACCCGTGATGGTTGATCGGCTGCCACGTCGCAAAAATCGCCCCCGTCGGATCTGCGATAAATGCCATGTGCCCGCCGTCCGCCGCCTGCATCGTCGGAAAAATGATGTTGGCACCGAGTTCCTTCGCGCGTGATTCGGCAGCGCGGGCGTCATCAAACCGGATGTAGCAGTTCCAGGTCGGCGGAATCCCCTGTGCCTTCATATCGTCGCTCATTTGGCCCAGACCGCCGATGTTCTTCCCCCCCAGCATCCAGCCACCATACGGTGGCCCCCCCTGAGTATCAAACATCACGACATCCCAGCCGAAGACGCGGGAATAAAAGGCCTTCGCACCTTCCATGTCATGGGCGTTCAGGTCGACCCAGCAGAATTCACCCTGTTTGTAATGATCGCGCGCCGGCATGGTTTGACTCCTGGAAATAAATTCGAAGGAATCAGAATCATGCGCCAATTCTGAATCACGATCAAGACAATGGCTGATTTGTTCAGCACAATCTATTGCCGGTCATCAAACTCTTCCGGCTCGATCAGGCCATTCTGGTTCAAATCCTGATCGCGGAATTTTTCGGACAACTCTTCCGACCAGGTCTGGCCGTCGGCAAACTCGTGCATTTGAAGCTGCCCGTCCTCGTTCTTGTCCAATTTTGCAAAATCCCTTGATAGATCGGGCTCCTCTTGCGAACCGGGCGCTCCCTCCCGTTCGGAAGGAATCACTTGCGTGCGGCCGGCCGGAATCAGATCGCGGCGGACCGAGTCTTCTTCCTCTTCCGGCTGGGGATTTCGATTGTTTCCGGGATCGCGTCGCCGGTTCGCGGAAGCCATGGCCGGCGAAGCCGATTCACCGGGCTTCTGCGCGCCGGCCACATGGGAGATCGCCTCGTCCCGGCTGATCGCGCCATCACCGTCCAGATCGCCAAACTTGACTTTGACATTTTCCAGTTCCGATTTTTCCAGAGTTCCGTCCCGGTTCGAATCGTATTTTTGAAAAACGCCGTCAACATAGCTGAGCACGCGCTGATCGAGGGCTTTGGCAACGGGAGGGGTCGCCGGCGGGTTGCCGGGAGTGGCGGGCTGGGCAGTCACCTGGGGTCGGGTATTCTCCCCGCGCCGTTCGCGATCATCATCGCCTCGCGCGAAACGCTCTGACCGTTCCTGATTGCCGCGGCGGAGGTTTTGCTTTTTGATGGCCTCACCGAGTTCAGCGGAATTGAGTCGGCCGTCGCGGTCGCTGTCGGCTTCCTCGACCGAACCGACCCAGCGGCCCACCCGCCGTTTCTCATCGTCGGTCATGTCGCTGAGCACGCCATCCTTGTTGGTATCGTAGCGTTCCAGAATCGCCGTCACCGCTCGCTGGGTATTCTCATCGAGCTGTTGCAAACTCCCCGCGCCAACCCCCGACGAGTCTGGCGGGGGATCAAAGCCGGGCGCGAGGGGCTTTTCGACCTCTTCAAGTTCAAATCCGGCAGCCATGGACTTGTCGATCCCGGCATCGGTGAATCCGCGAAAGTTCGGATCATTTTCCAGAGCTTCGCGACGCTCATTGTCCTCGGCGGCTTTGCGGTCGCCGGCGATCTTCCGCACCACGCTGTCGACGCGAATCGGGCGGGAAACATCAAATCCCAATCGTTCAATGAACCGCGAATTGCGCCCGGACATTTCTTCAACGTCCAGAACGCCGTCGTTGTTTCGATCGATGCGATTGAGAAATTCCGACGGATCCCATTGCCGGCGTTCACCCTCTTCACGCCCTCGACCTTCCTCCCGTCCGCGACCTTCTTCTCGACCTCGACCTTCTTCTCGACCGCGACCTTCTTCTCGACCTCGACCCTCCTCGCGTCCACGATCTTCCTGTCGATCGCGCCCCTCCCGCCGTTCATCCTGGGCCACGACCGACGTTACCATCAGCAAACCCGTGGCAAGGAGGGTTATCGCCGTTTGCGAGATTCGAAGTCGGGCCATTGCAAGGCTCCAGGAAAATGCGATGTCATGAACAAGACTCTGTAGCCCAACCCCGGTCGGGCGGATTCGACCCGGCCTGGCTGGCGCCGCAAAGCACCCGCAATGAATTTTAACCCGATTGAGGGAGTCCGGTTGCGGCGAATTGGCGACCGGGACCTCATTTGGCGGTTGTTTTGTTGACGCCTGGGCCGAGCCTGCGGATAATGCTTTCATCGCCACTGTTCGGAGTTTTGGTAATCGATACCGTCGTTGTGGCCGGAATCCGGCCATTGTCACGCGGGGAGTCCCTGTTCGCAGGGGCCCTCGCCTTTATCGGACAGTCTTTCTTATGTCGACCGATAAAAACGCGAACGCGAATCCGAAAAAGAAACAAAGTCCCGCGGAAGGACTTACTGGCAACAAAGGTGAAAGCCGTCGCCAGATCGGGATGTACCTGGAAACCGTCATGGACATGATCCAGCGGGAGGATTTTGGCTCGGCACTGGAAATCCTGAATCGGGTCATTGTCGATGCCGGCGATGCCCATCTCGCCGAGTGTTTTTCGTTGCGTGGATTCGTCAATCTGAAGCTGGCGAATTTCCAGCAGGCCGAAGACGACTGCGAAGAGGCCATACGACGTCAGGGAAATGACCCCGAGACCCTGGCCTGGCGGGCGACGGCGAGAGCCGAACAGGGGAAATGGCGGGAAGCCTTCCTCGATCTGGATCTGGCCAGCCAGATGGATCTCAATAAGGGCAAAGCGCACTTGTTGACCATGCAGAACTGGCTGAGCAGCGCGATTTCCGCCCTGAACGAAAGAATGGAAGCCGAGCCTGAGAGCGCCGCTCCCCGTTTTGACCGGGGCTGGGTCTACTTGCTCGCCAATCATCCCGCTGAAGCGAAGCGCGACTTCGACGAAATCCTTCATCGCCATCCGTCGCATGGAGGGGCGGCCATCGGGCTTGGGCGATTGGCCTTCCGGCAGGCAAACTATCCGGCTGCCGTCCGCATGGCCAGCCTGGCCATGCAAATCGATCCGGAAAGCCTGACGGAAGCGCTTGCGGCGCGGGCGGAAGCCTACGCCCGCAATGGCCAGCTGAGTCACGCCATCGAGGACGTCACGCGGCTGCGGGAACGCGCCGGCGACGATGTCAATGGACTCATTCGCTGCGCCATCCTGAGAGAGCGCCTGGGGGATGTTTCCGGTGCCATCGGCGACCTTGAAATCGCCGATCGCATCAACCCCGACTTGCCGGCCGTTCTGGTGGCCCGGGGTGATGCCTTCGCCCGTATTCGGAATTATGAAGTCGCCCTGAACGACTACCAGCGATACCTCGAACTGGTTCCGGGCGATATCGCCGTCTGGCTGAAACGGGCCGATATCCATGTTCAGCTGGGGCAACCGGCCCTTGCCCGGGAGTGTTACGACAGGGTACTCGGCCTGGACGAATTGTGCGCTGCCGCCTATGTGGGCCGCTGCAAGGTGCTGATGGAATCGGGAAATGGGGCGGAAGCGCTGGCCGAGAGCGAACGGGCCATACGCCTGGACTCGCGGAATCCCGAAACGTTCCTGCTGCGCGGGCGGATCTTCCACGACCAGCAAAGGTACCCGCAGGCCGAAGCGGAATACACGCGGGCACTTCCCATGAGCGATGATCCCGGAGTGCTGGGCGAAGTGCATTTTCGCCGCGGCGTCACGCGTTATGAGGCCGATCGCCCGCATCAGGCAATCGATGACTTTCGCAAGGCCGCCGAATATCGTCCGGCGCATACCGGTACCCTGGTCTGGCTTGCGGCGACCTGCGCGCGACTCGATGAATGGCAGGATGTCATCCACAACCTGAACCTGGCGATTCGGGTCCGGCCTTCCGCCGCACAGCAATACCGGCAACTCGGCGCGCCGGTGGCCCGCAAGGCGATCGAGCACTTCGATGCGCGGATCCGGGAGGGGAACCGTTCGGCGGAAATTTTTGCCTGGCGAGGCAAGGCGCACGAATTTCTTGGAAAACATGCCGAAGCCGTGGCCGACTACACCGCCGCCCTGGGCGATCAGAACGACGATCCCGAAATCCGCATCGCCCGCGCGAGACTTCTGTCGCGAATGGGCGAGCACGACAAGGCGCTGGCCGAACTGACGCGGGTCATTCGCAACGACCCGGACAACCATCAGGCCTTCCATGCCCGTGCCGCCACGCATCTGGAAAGAAATGATCTCCCCTCGGCCAATCGCGATATCGCGCGGGCTATCGAACTGGCACCGGCCAATCCGCGCTATCATGTCCTGCAAGGCGACTCGCACCTGCTTGCCGGCGATACCCCGGCGGCGATCAACGATTACTCCCATGCCGTCGTGCTCGATCCCACCGACCACCTGGCTTTCCGCAAACGGGGAACCTGCCATCAGAGAAACGGAAATTGCCTGCTGGCCATCGCCGATCTCACGCGCAGCCTCGAACTTTTCCCGGCCCTCGCCGAAACCCATATCCTCCGCGGGCAAGTCCGCCTGAAAAACGAGCAGTTTGAACTGGCGAATGCCGATTTTGAAGAGGCCTTGCGCATCGATCCCGACCAGGTCCGGGCCTTCACCGGCAAGGGAAATTACCTCGCCTGCGTCAATCGACACGAGGAGGCGCTGATCTGGCTGACCAAGGCCTTTCACCGCTTCAATAACCAGCCGCGAAATGTTTCGGAAATCCTGATGATGCGCGGCAAGGTCTTTTACCAGATGGGACGGTTTTTGCCGGCCATCGCCGACTTCACGGCGGTCATCAATTTGCAGACCGACGACGCGTTCGGCGAAACAGCCGCCCGCTGTGCGCGCGGCATTGCCCTCGTGCAAACCGGCGACCTGATGCGGGCGAAAAAAGAGTTTGACCGTGTGCTGAAAAGCTTTCCCGACCATCCGCTGGCAAAGTCCGCTTCGCGCTGGCTGGAGACCGGCCGTGGCGCACGACCGAGAGCCCTCATCCCGCCGTCCACCTTCATTCGCCCCACCCGCCCGCCAGTGATCACGTCGTCGCATTCGCCGGAACCGAATCTCGCCGTGAACGGCAACGACGGGAAAACCGCTGATTCACCACTCAATATGTGGCTTGTCCGCACGACCCGGACCAGGGAATACGGCCCCGTTTCACGGCAGGTTCTCGATGACTGGGTCCGGCAGGGACGCATCGACGCCACGTCCAGACTGTTGCTGACCGGCTGGAAGACCTGGCGCAAGGCCAAACGGATTTATCCTTCGCTGGCTGTGGGCAAAGCGGCTCCCGCTCCTGCTCAAGAAAATAAAAACAAAAATAAAAATCCCGCAAGCACTGAAACGACTCCACGCTCCGGAAACTGATCGACGGAACATGCCGCACTCGGAACCGATTTCCCCTGAAGAGCGATTCTCGCACATCTACAAAGGCGGGCCGGCGTGGGAAATCCATCAGCCCCAGCCAGTCATCTGCCGGCTGTTTGAGGAAGGCCTGATCGGCGGACGGGTTCTCGATTCCGGTTGCGGCACCGGGCAAAACGCCGTCTGGCTCGCCGGCCAGGGATGCGATGTCGTCGCGTTTGATTTCATCGACGAGCCGCTTCGCGAAGCGAGAGCACTTGCTGCGTCGGCCAATGTCAACGTCGATTTTCGAAAGTGGGATGCCCTGCGGCTCGACGAGTGGACAGAAAGATTCGACACCGCGATCGACAGCGGCCTCTATCATGTCTTCCCGGACTCCATCCGTTTGCGTTACGTCGCGGGACTCCGCCATGTCCTGGTGCCCGGAGGTCGGCTCCATTTGGTCTGCTTCTCCGACCGGCAGCCCGGCACCGAGGGGCCGCTGCGAATAAGCCGCGAAATGCTGGAGAACGACTTTGCCGCGCCCGCCTGGAAAATCGATACCATCGAGGAATGCCGGTACAGTTGCCTGCGACAGCCCAACGGCCCGCAGCATGATGGCCAGGGCGCATTCGCCTGGCGGATGTCGGCTATCGCCACCTGAGGGTTTATCACAATTCTGCAATTCGATGAAGATTAAGAAAGGATGGAAGGATCATTTCATCGCATGTTGCAAATGCGGCTCGCGATGCAGAAAGGGAGAAAGGAGATGCATGTGCGAAACAAGCATTCTGTGTCGAATGGCCCGAAGGTGTCTTGTGTTGCCAGGCCCGCAGGGCCGGTACAACACCAGCCGGCGGCGCGAGCCGCCGGTGACCGTCAAACACTTGTCGGCAAGGCCTGATAGGCCGGCACAAGGCAACGCTGCGCAGCCTGTTCCAGTTTGTGTCGGCCCTGCGGGCCTTTCATTATTAAAATCACCTGGAACCGAGGCCTGACGGCCTCGGCTGATTTTGTGCCGGCCCTGCGGGCCTGTTTCTGCGCAGCTGAACACTTGCGAGTTCCGCTACACAGAAAAAAACCGGAAAATCGACGCTTGACAGCCCCCGCCGCGACATGTAACCTTTTAGTTACATATCAGGAGACGCCGTTGTGGACGAAATGAACCAGGTCTTTCACGCGCTTGCCCACCCGTTGCGGCGGACGGTGCTGGACCTGCTCCGAAACCGCCCAGGGCAGTCCGTCAACGAAATCGCCGGTAACTTTGAAGTCAGCCGGATTGCCGTGATCAAACACCTGCAGGTGCTCGAAGAGGCCCAGTTGATACTGGTTCGCCGAAACGGGCGGCGGAAGGAACTCTGGTTTAACGTGGTTCCGATCCAGGCAATCTACGACCGCTGGACCGACGAATACGGGACTTTCTGGGCCGGGCGCATGCTGGACCTGAAAAGAGAGATTGAAACGGAATGCGGAGCGCGGCCGCGACGACCCGCAAGACACAAACTGAAAAAACGCAGTCAAACAGGGAGAAAGCCATGAATGAAATCGCCGGTTCGGCAAGTCACTACCGCGTCTTGATTGAGGCACCGCCGGAAAAAGTCTGGGCAGTGTTGACGAAGAAGGGCGAGGTCCTGCCGTTTTTCTTCAATAACGTGTTGCACACGACGACGCTTGCCCCGGGAGCACCCGTCCGCATGCGATCGCCCAACGGGCGCAACACCGGCGTTGTGGGAGATGTTCTCGAATTCGATCCGCCCAGAAAGTATTCCCATACCTTCCGCTTCACTCACCTCAACGATCCACCCTGTGTCGTGATCTACCAGCTCAAGCCCGTCGAAGGAGGGACGGAATTTACCTTGACGATCGAAAATGCCCCGCCGGGATCAAAGACAGAAAAATCGATGAACTCGGGCGCGAAGATGATCGCGAACACCCTGAAGCACTATGTGGAAACCGGCAAGCCCAACATGGTGTCGCGGATGATCGGCGTCGTCAATTTTTTCATGGGACCTTTCGCACCGAAGGCCTGCCGGTCGGAAAACTGGCCGTTGGACAGGAAAATTCAATGACCGGCAAAACCGTGGCACAAGCTTCCAGCTTGTGATTCCGAAAGATCCGCCTGGCAAGCAGGATG
>WPCK01127965.1_pt1 | contig 23984 bp, 17 predicted proteins | sample 5399851 | NCBI WGS metagenome assembly WPCK01 (sample SAMN12869471, study PRJNA574797) | sludge metagenome | isolation source: wastewater treatment of pH11 | place: China:Beijing | collected 2019-05-20 | reverse complement strand
GGCCGCCGGCCAGCGCCGCCGCACCTGCGGTGAAGGCCGTGAGCAGCCCCGGCGCGCCCATCACGTCGCCCTCACGAACTCAGCCCCGCCCACCACAGGCGGGCGCGCAGCCCCCAGCCCGTGCTGTAGCCGAGCGATACGGAGCGGATCGCCCCCGCCGCATCCACCACGACGAAGGCCGGCACGCCACGCAGGCCATAGGCCTGGGCGATGCGGCCATCGGCGTCGATCGCGGTCGGCCAGTCGAGCCCGCGCCCGGCCAGCACCGCGGCCACGGCCGCCGCGTCGCCCGACTGCATCGCCACCGACAGCACCGGATGGTCAGCCTGAACGGCATCGATCGTGCCCTCCTGCGCGGTGCAGATCGGACACCAGTCGGCCCAGAAGTAGACCCCGACCGCCCTGCCCGGATGCGCGGCGCGCCACTCGGCCAGGCTCAGCGGCTGGCCATCGGCGGCCAAGGCGGCAAAGTCGGGCGCCGGGCCGGCAGGCACGTCGCGTGCCATCCAGGCCTGGATGGCCAGGAAGAGGCCGATGAAGATCGCGATCTCGAGCGCCCAGCGCCGCCAGCGCGGCCGCTTGCGGACCGGCACGGCGCCTGCCCCGTCGCCTGAAGGGTCTGGATACATGCCCGTCATCGTACGTCGATCCAGCGCCGCACGTCGCCCTCGCGCTCGAACAGGCGCCAGTCGCCGCCACGGCCGCACAGGCCAAACACGAAAGGTTCGCGGCCGCGCCCCGGGGTCACGAAGCGCAGGTCGCGGAAGGCGGCGCACACCTGCCCGTCGGCATCGCGCTCGGCATGGTCGAGCACCGGGAACATCGCGAACCAGCGATAGAAGGCGAAATCCTCGGCCTGCCACACCTTCTCGGCCAGCTCGCGGCCGTCACCGTTGCCGAAGCGCTCGGCCACCTGCCACTGCGCCATCGCCACCGGCATGTAGGGTGCGGAGAAGCGGCGGATGAAGTTGTCGGCTTCCGTCACCACCAACGGCGTACTGCGCCGCGTGTTGATGTGGGCGTAGTGATAGCGCTCGCCGTCGAACACGATCGCCGTCCAGTTGAACGGCGACGCCGGGCGCGGCGCCGCATCCACCTCGACCACGGCAATGCCCTTGGCCGAAGCGTAGGCGCGCGCAGCGTCGATCGCCTCGGCGCGCCCCGTCGCCTGCACGCCCACCCAGGCGGCGAGCAGGACCAGCGCCGCCGTCGCCGGCACCCGGCTGCTGCGCCACAGCGCACTGGCGAGCAGGCCGGCCACGATGATGCCGGTGAAGGGCAGGTCGATGATGAAGGTGGTGCCCCAGCCGAAGCGATGATCGGAGAACGGCGCCAGGATCATGGTGCCGAACTGGGTGATGAGATCGCCCAGGATGTGCACGAAGATCGCCGCGCACACCACCGGGTAGAAGCCCTGCCAGCCCGCCCCCGGGCGGCCGCCGCGCGACCAGAAGCGTGCCAGCAACCACGCGATCAGCAGCCCCCACAAGGGCAGCAGGATGAGCGAATGGGTGACGCCGCGGTGCCCGCGCAGGTAGGTGAGCTCGGAGATCCAGCCGAGCACGAAGTCGAGATCGGGGAAGGTCGCCGCGATCGTGCCGGCGACCACCATCTGCCACACCGGCGGCTGCGCAGCGCGGGAAGTGCCCGAATGGGTGCCGGCAGGTATGCGCCGACCCGCGAGCACACGGCCGATGAGGGCCCCCGAAAGGGCGTGGGTCAAGGTATCCATCGAATCCTGAGATCTTCCGTCAAATCGCTCCGCGACGCGCAGCGACACGCACGCTGACGCCGTGCCAGGGTCCGCGTCATTGTGGCTCGAAGCGTCTGTCGATCGGCACGACAGCAGCAAGTTCCCCGGTTTCGAACCGTTCGCCGACGCGAAGTTGCATATCCGGCAAAGCATGGCCGGTCACAGCCGAGGCCCTGGCGGCGTCGACGGCGCGCGCCCCAAGGTCGGGCGTGCTCGACATTAACGGAAGGTGAACACCCCCTTCAGCATCGATTCAGCCCATGGCGAGCACCATGGCATCACGGTCGAAACGAGACCGCCAACCCAAGCAAGGAGATGCAATCATGCGTGCCACCACCCTCATCGCCACCCTCGCCCTCAGCGGCGGACTCATCGGCGCGGGCGCCGCCATCGCCCCGGCGTTCGCCCAGAGCTCGGCCCCAGCCGCTGCCACGGCCCAGCCCAACTGGCTCAGCGTGCAGGATGTACTGAGCAAGCTCGAAGCCGCCGGCTACAGCGACTTCCGCGAGGTCGAGCGCGAGAAGAACAAGTACGAGGTCAAGGCCACCGACCCCCAGGGCCAGCGCGTCGAACTGGATGTCGATCCGGTGACCGGCGAAATCCTCAAGACCGAGGTCAAGCGCAACAAGTAAGCGCTTACCCGAGGGGGTGACGGCACGGCCAACGCCCCTTTCCCGGTTCCTGCCACCTGGAAGGCCCCGCCATGATCCCCGTCCTATCCGCCTTCATTGGCATCCTCGCCCTCGCATGGGGCCTCAACGTCGCCGCCCTCGACGGCGGCACCGCCTCCCTGCCCTGGCTCGTCCGCGAACAAGGCCTCTACCTCAGCGGCCTGCTCGCCATCGGCCTGATGTCGCTGGCGATGATGCTCGCCACCCGCCCGGCCATGCTCGAACGCCCGCTCGGCGGCATGGACCGCATCTTCCGCCTGCACAAATGGGCCGGCATCCTCGCCGCGGTGTTCGCCGCGCTGCACTGGTTGGTCGAAATGTCGGACGACGTCATCAAGTCGATCTACGGCCGCACCGGGCGGCCGGCGCACGACGAGTTCGGCGGCCTCTACGAGCTGCTTCGTGACGCCGGCGAGGAAGTCGGCGAATTCGCCATCTACCTCGTGCTGGCGATGGTCGTGCTCAGCCTGTGGAAGCGCTTCCCCTACAAGTTCTGGCGCCACCTGCACCGTGCAATGCCGGTGTTCTACCTGCTGCTCGCCTTCCATGCCGCAGTGCTGGCCCCACCCTCCTACTGGACGCAGCCGGTTGGCGTACTGCTCGCGCTCTTGCTGGCCGGCGGAACGGTGGCCTCGCTGATCGCGCTGACGGGTCGGATCGGCCGCCATCGCAAGGTGCAGGGCGTGGTCACTGCGATGTCCTCGCCCGCCCCCGACGTCACCGAGATCGTCTGTCGGCTGGACGATGCCTGGCCAGGACACCAGGCCGGGCAGTTCGCCTTCATCGGCTTCGAACGCTTCGAAGGGGCACATCCTTTCACCATCGCCAGCGCCGACCACGGCAACCGCAGCCTCACTTTCCAGATCAAGGCCCTGGGCGACTACACCCGCCAGCTCGCCAGCCGCGTAGCTGTCGGCCAGGCAGTCACGGTGGAAGGCCCCTATGGCCGCTTCGTGCTCGGCCGCCAGGACCACACTGCGCGCCAGATCTGGATCGCGGGCGGCATCGGCGTCACCCCCTTCCTGGCCTGGCTCGATGCGTTACGCGCCACCCCCGCCGCTGCCCCGGCGGTGGAGCTGCACTACAGCACCCGCAGTGCCGCGCAAGACCCCTTCGTGGAACGCCTGCGCAGCCTGTGCGCCGAGTTGCCGAGCGTGCGCCTGCACATCCACGACCGCGCCGCCGGCGACGACCTGACGCCCGAACGCCTCGCCGCTACGGCCACCACCGGCCAGCGCGCGGAAGTCTGGTTCTGCGGTCCGCGCGGCTTCGGCGACCAGCTCAAGGCCGGGCTCGCACGGCTGTGGGGACGACGGCTGCGCTTCCGCCGCGAGGCGTTCGAGATGCGGTAAAGGCAGCCAGGCGCGGAAAAGTACACGCCTTCATCTCCTGACCTGATATCCGGGTTTACACATCGGGTAAGCTTGCGCCACACCTCCCCGGACCACGGACAATGTGGCGTGCTTCATGTCAGGACTGATCCCATGCCGCTCGGCAAGCTTTTTCAGCTCTCGCTGAAAAGCCGCATTTCGTTGCTGACGCTGGCGGTCTTCCTGGTCGGCGTGTGGTCGATCGCCTTTTACGCCACGCAACGCCTGCAGCGCGACATGCTTGAGCTGCTCGGCACGCAGCAGTTCTCGGCCGTCTCCACGGTCGCCGGCCAGCTCGACAATGAGCTCAGGACACGCCTGCAGGCGCTGGACCGCTTCGCGGGCGAGGTCCCGGTGGCGCTCATGAGCGATGCGGCCGGGCTGCAGAAATACATCGCCACGCGCACCGACCTGCTCGCCCTGTTCAACGGCGGGATACGCGTCAACGATGCGGCGGCCGATACGGTCGCCAGCATGCCTTACTCACCCGAGCGCATCGGCGCCAACTACGCCGACCGCGACTACATGGTCACCGCCTTGCGCGACGGCAGGACCAGCATCGGGCGCCCCATCCTCGGCAGAGTATTGAACGCGCCGGTCCTGGGGCTGGCAGCCCCGATTCGGGACGGTACGGGCGCAATCGTCGGCGCCGTGGTCGGCGCCATCAACCTCGGCGAGCCGAGCTTCTTCGACAGCATGACCAACAGCCGCCTCGGCCAGAGCGGCGGCTACCTGCTCATCGCGCCCCAGCACGGCCTGATCGTCACCGGCACCGACAAGTCGCGGACCATGTCGCCGATGCCGCCACTTGGTGTCAATCGGAACCACGACCGCTTCGTTGCCGGCTACGAGGGCTATGGCGTTGCAGTCAGCTCGCGTGGCGTGGAGGAGATCGCGGCAGCCAAGCGGATCCCTGCTGCCGACTGGTTCCTCGTCGGCACCCTGCCCACTGCCGAAGCCCTCGCGCCCATCCACGCCACGCAGCGGCGCGTGATGGGCGTTGCCGCGCTGTTCAGCGTGCTCGCCGGCCTCGTGGCGTGGCTGCTCGTGCGCCACATGTTGCGGCGCCAGTTCGCACCCATGGTATCGGCAACGCAGGCCTTGTCCGGCATGGCCCAGCCCCAGGGCGCAGCGCTGCAGCCCTTGGCCGTGCTCCACGACGACGAGGTCGGCCAGCTCATCGTCAGCTTCAACCGCCTGATCGAGTCGGTCAGGCGCAATGAAGAGGCGCTCAAGCAGGACATCGTCGAACGCATGCGGGTGGAGGCTGCGCTGCGGGCAAGCGAAGAGAAGCACCGCGTGCTGTTCGAGACCTCGCGCGACGCCATCATGACGCTGGCGCCCCCGTCATGGCGGTTCGCCACCTGCAATCGCGCGGCGATCACGCTGTTCGGCGCCGATGACGAGGCCGACTTCATCTCGCGGACACCCTGGGACTACTCGCCCGCACTGCAGCCGGACGGCAGCCCGTCGGCCGCCAAGGCGAGGGAGATGATGGAGACCGCACTGGCCGAGGGCTCACTCCTGTTCGAGTGGGAGCACCGGCGCCTGAACGGAGAAACCTTCCTCACCTCGGTGCTGCTGTCGCGCTTCGAGCTGGGCGGCCATACGATGCTGCAAGCCCATGTGCGCGACATCACCGAACGCCGCAAGGCCGAGGAATCGATGCGCCTCGCGGCCAACGTCTTCACGCACGCCCGCGAAGGCATCGTGATCACCGACCGCGATGCCAACATCCTCGAGGTCAACCCCGCCTTTACCGACATCACCGGCTACCAGCGCGAGGACGTGCTCGGCCAGAACCCGCGCATCCTCAGCTCAGGCAAGCAGGACCAGGCCTTCTACGCCGCCATGTGGCAGGAGCTGAACACCAAGGGCTGCTGGTCGGGCGAGGTCTGGAACCGGCGCAAGGATGGCGGGGTGTATGCCGAGATGCTGACCATCAGTGCCGTGCGCGACGAGCGTGGCGAGATCAAGCACTTCATCTCGCTGCTGTCCGACATCACCGCACTCAAGGAATACCAGAACGAGCTCGAGCACATCGCACACTACGACGGGCTCACCGGCCTGCCCAACCGGCTGTTGCTGGCCGACCGCCTGAGGCAAGCCATGAACCAGGCCCCGCGGCGCAATAAGCGCGTGGCCGTCGCCTATCTGGACTTGGACGGGTTCAAGTCGATCAACGACAACCATGGCCATGAAGTCGGCGACCACCTGCTCGCAACCCTGGCAAAGCGCCTGGCACAGGTGCTGCGCAACGGCGACACGCTGTCGCGCATCGGCGGCGACGAGTTCGTCGCCGTCTTCGTCGACCTGCCCGACCACGAGGCCAGCGTGCCGATGCTCACCCGGCTGCTCGACGCCGCCGCCCAGCCGGTGGCCCACGGCGACACCATGCTGCACGTCTCCGCCAGCCTGGGCGTGACCTTCTTCCCGCAAAGCGAGGAGATCGACGCCGACCAGCTGCTGCGCCAGGCCGACCAGGCGATGTACCAGGCCAAGCAGGCGGGCAAGAACCGCTACCACATCTTCGACGCCGAACAGGACCGCAACGTACGGGGCCTGCACGAGAGCCTGGAGCACATCCGCCAAGCGCTGGCGCAGCGGCAGTTCGTCCTCCACTACCAGCCCAAGGTCAACATGCGCACGGGCGCACTGGTCGGGGCCGAAGCCCTGATCCGCTGGCAGCACCCGCAGCGCGGCCTGCTGCCACCGGCCGCGTTCCTGCCCGTCATCGAGGGCCATCCGCTTGCCATCGACGTGGGCGAATGGGTGATCGACACCGCGTTGCAGCAGATCGAAGCCTGGCGCACGGACGGGCTGTCCGTCCCGGTCAGCGTCAATGTCGGCGCCCTGCAGCTGCAGCAAGCCGACTTCGTCTCTCGCCTGCGCGCGCTGATGGCCCGCCACCCCGGCGTGCAGCCCGGCAAGCTGGAACTGGAGATCCTGGAAACCAGCGCGCTGGAAGACATCGCCGTGGTATCGCAGGTGATGGAGGCCTGCCAGCAGATGGGCATCGGCTTCGCCCTGGACGACTTCGGCACCGGCTACTCGTCGCTGAGCTACCTGAAGCAACTGCCCGCCGGCCTGCTCAAGATCGACCGGAGCTTCGTGCGCGACATGCTCAACGACCCGGAAGACCTGGCCATTCTCGAAGGCGTGCTCGGCCTGGCCAGGGCGTTCCGCCGCCAGACCATCGCCGAAGGGGTGGAGACGCTGCCACACGGCGAAATGCTGCTGCGCATGGGCTGCGAATGGGGCCAGGGCTACGCGATCGCCCGTCCGATGCCTGCGCAGGACCTCAAGCGCTGGGTGGGCTCCTGGAAAACCCCGCCCAGCTGGCAAGCCGCCGCCCCCATCAGCCAGGATCGCCTGCCGGTACTCTTCGCCGCCGTGGAACAGCGCGCATGGATGGCCGCGCTCGTCGATTACCTGTCCGGCAACGGCGACCGCCCCGCACCGCCAGACACCCAGCTGTACCGCTTCGGCCACCTGCCCGACAACGCCACCGCGGCCACGCCCGGTACGAAAGATGCCGGCCAGGCGGTGGATGCCCTGCAACGCGACATCCACCGCCTGGCTGCAGCACTGGTCGCCTTGAAGCGCGAGGGCCGCACCGACGAGGTGCGCGCACGCATCGGCGAGTTGAACGCCTTGCACGACCGTCTGGTTGAGCAACTGAACCTGTTGGGCTGAGCTGCGAGCGCGACATAGTTCTCGGACGTCATCGCATCGGCCATGCCGCATGGGTTCGGTGGACGCATAATCGGCCCATGTCCCGCCGTTACCGCAGATCCCGCCGCGATCCGGGCCTGTTCGAGATCGCTACCACGTCCGACTGGAAGGTCTCCGCCGCCATGGCAGCGGTGTGCCTGGTCGCGGCCACCGTCCTCATCCCCGCCGTGCTCGGCAACAACCGCATACTCGGCGGTCTGGTGCAGGTGTTCGTCCCCCTGGCATGGCTGATGACCGTCCTTTTCGGCAGCATCGCGCTGATCCGATTCTCGCAGCAGCGTCCGCAAGCCACGCCAACCCCGCCACGCTCACCCGCAAGCCGCCCGACGCAGGCGGCGGTTCGCGCAACCGAAACGTCGTTGCCAGAAGCCGATAAGGCGCTGCCTGCAAAGTCATTGGCAAGCACAGCAGCCGCGCCTGAGCCCCGCCCGACCGCCTGGTCGCGCGAACTCATCGACCGCATCGAGTGGAAGCGCTTCGAGGACCTGTGCCGCGCGTTCTATCGCGTCAAAGGCATCCGGGCCGAAACCACCCCGCTGGGTGCCGACGGCGGCGTGGATATCCGTCTGTTCCAGGACAACACCGCCCCCGAGCGCTGCACAGCCGTCGTGCAGTGCAAGGCCTGGAACCAGGCAGTGGGCGTAAAACCAGTGCGCGAACTGCGCGGGGTCATGGCCCACGAGCGCGTCGACAAGGCCTTCTTCATGGCCCCGAACGGCTTCACCGACGAGGCCCGCGCCTTCGCCGCCGAAAACCGGATCACCCTGCTCGACGGCAAGCTCTTCCTCGCCATGCTCGAGCGCCTGCCCGAACCCCTACGCCAACAGCTTCTCGACTTTGCGACCGAGGGCGACTGGACAACACCCACCTGCCCTTCCTGCGGCGTGAAGATGGCGGCGCGCGACAGCAAGCGCGGGCGCTTCTGGGGCTGCACCCACTTCCCACGCTGCCGAGCAACGCTGCAGATGCGCAGCGCCACACCCTGACCGCCACACGGGCACCAGGCTTGGCGATGCACGGAGAAGGGCCATGCCGGTACGGCTGGATGGGGTACGGCGGGATGTCGGCCTGAGGGGTCGTTGAGCCCATGGCGCGCGTCGGTCGGCAATCCGCTGGTCACCTGCCGTTCGTCCGCCCATGGCGGTCAATGACTGCTTGTCACTTCAGTCTACAGCCGGATCCGATCCATAGCGGCCCTTCGATCCGTCCTGCGTGCCCTCAACGGCTGCTTCCAAGGTAGAACGGCCGGTGGCCAGTCACATAGTCCGGCCTCAGCTTGACGGAATCCCATGCCAGAGATTAACGCCATAAGCGTCACATAAAGCTTATGGGATGTCATCGATGGGTCTCCCGTCAGAGCACGACGGTCTGCATGCTCTGGGGCGAAAACCATTGCTCCAGTGTGCCAACCGCCCCCGGCGACAGTAGCTGGGTGAATAGCAACGCGAGGCGCCGTTTAGGGCGGGAACAAGCGACATAGAAAAGATTGCGGTTTCGCTCGAAGAACTCCTCCCTCGCTGCCGGAATAGATTGCCCAGTCGCCAAAGCTAGCATTTCGCCAAAGTTATACTGGTTCCATCCCCGACCGATTACAACCAAGACGTTATCGAACTCGGCGCCCTTCACTCCGTGCTTGGTTTCAAAGGGCGAATGACCGTCCAGATAAGCTCTCAACGCCGATATCTCCACGTACGGAACAGCGCGCAGTCGCTCGACTTCGACAAGCCTTTCCGGCATCTCTTCGCCGGCCGCTCGATCGAAGTCGCGTAGTTCGCGCTCACGCTTTTCGATCGCGTCTGGAAGCCGGGGCCTGCGTTGGTCAAGGAGGTGATCGATCACGTCTCCAACAGTGCCCGTCGCGCGAAGCTCCAGGAGTCGGGTCATTGCATTGTGCCAAACCGCTTTGTCCGCATGGCTGCGAAGAACTGGAGTCGTCCCGCCGAGCGCCTCGAACATCGCCCCAAACCGATTTGCCGCGAACGCGCCACAGGCCGGTTCGAGTTCATCAACCAGATAAGCGATATGCGGATGCTCCTTCTTCGTGAAGGCGTCGTTGTAGCGAAAAACGGTTGGCAAGCTTGTGTAGCCCTGTTCGTTTGCGAGCAGCCTGTGTGTCAACATCAGGATCTTCGTACTACCGGGCGCAAGATCCCATCCCTGCTGCATCAGGATATCCTTGACGCGCTCCAGTGCCTGGTGACCAACATCGGCCGGGAGGTCGCCGCTCCAATGTCCGCCGGTTCTGCGTTGCCCCGCCCAGTCGTTCGTGTGAAAAATGCTCACTTGGCCCACCGAATCCGGATCCTTCACTTCTTGGCATAACTCAGGCCGCATCCGGTTGAGACAATCCACGATCGTCTTGACCGATCGGAAATTGGCTTCCTTTCCGATTTCCGTCACGAACTCGTGCTCAAGTCGGCCGCACCCATTGCCATATATCTTCTGCCAGTGATCCCCGAAGAAGCCGAACAGCGGCCCATTCGGATTACTTAAAAAAAGCCGCTTGATTGCCTCGACCCAATCCTTGTCAGTGTCTTGGTATTCGTCCACCAGTATGATGGGGAAGCGATCCGCAACCATACGGCGGAACTTCAAGTGCTCCATCATGGAAATCGTGAGAGGCAGCACGTCGTCATGGTGGATCGATACACGGTCCTCGCGAATTGAGCGGTGCCCCAAGCTGTACTCGACCACGCGGCAGCCGAGATTGCCGCCGACCTCTGCAAGTCGCTCCTGCCAATGCGGCATTGCCTCCACTAGGGACCGTAGCTGTTTCTGGAAACCGCTAATCAGGGACCAGCAGAAAGCGTGGTTGGTCTCACAGTACACCAACGGGCTCTTGTCGGTACGAGCAGCAATCTCGTCTCTAGCAACGTTCGTGAATGTAATGCACGCAATCCGCTGATTACTCTTCGGGAAGCTATGCTGGTTTCGCTCGATAAGATACTGCAATGCCTTGATCAGGGAATACGTCTTGCCGGCACCAGCGCCGGCTTCCAGCCGGAAATTCCGTCCTTGATCCAGACATTGGAACATTGCGTCGAGGGCACGTCGACTCGCCAACTCGGCGGGGGATTGGATATCAGCCATGAGGAGCGGCCTCCGCCTTCGCAACGATAGCATCTGCTGCCAAAGCCAGTGCAGGATCGGACAGATCGGGTTCGATGCCGGCTGCCAGCCATCGCACACCGTCAACAAGATACCTTGGAGCACTCCACCCATTCTCCTCGATGGCATACTTGAGTGCGAACTCCGATTTCTTGAATTTTCCTGCCTTGCAACGGGCAGCGACCTCCAACTCTTCCCTAGTATTACCCGTCAGCCCAAACAGCGCTTGATTTGCGAGGATGAAAGCGTCCTCGAACGTCCGTCCACATGGACCGCTTTCCACTTCCGCACATTGATAGGCGATGCGATTGCACTCTCTTATTTTGTCGGCCTCGCCCTTGTCCAGCAGTCCCTCAAGGGTGAATGGATCATCATCCGAAAACCACGCCTTCAGGCAAGCGTTGCTTGAATATGTTCCCTTGTGTACCTCGCACGCTAAACCGCCCGCTCTTTCCACGGCGTCGAGGTCGGTGATAATCAAGCTACGGAGTTCGAGGAAGTGAAGAAGCTTAAAGAACAAATGCGCATACGCTCCCCCCACTTCGATCGTTGTGACGTACTGACTGGACAACTTCGGGGAGTTGGGCTCAGTCTCTTCTAGCTTCCCAATGACGACCGGCAAAAGAAGACGTTCGCTCAAGCCTTCAACCAGAATGGCCTTGTCCGCGAAAAAAAGATCGCAACGCGTCAGTGTCATGTACTGGTGAAGGAACTTCTTGTCAGGTTCAGAAACGCCATCCAGCCCACTGCGCAGATCCTTGATCCTGGTTTGCCGGACTCCGGGTTGTGCTCCAGGCACGTCTCGTCCGAGGAAGTAACGAATACTTTCGAAGCCCGCTTCGTTTGCGACGTGTGACGAATGCGTAGATACGACGAACTGGACCGGCCAGGGTGTCTTGTCTTCTGAACTCTCCACTAGCAATTGTGCCGTTTTCGCAAGTTGCCGGATAAATACTTCCTGCATCTGCGGATGCAGATGCGCCTCAGGCTCCTCGATGAAAATGAGGTGGACACCGGGCGCCACCGCTTCGGCGCGAAAGGCTTTGTAGAATCCGGCCAACTGCAGGAGGATGAAGATCAGATTGCGCGCGCCGAGACCGTTGTACGATTCAGGCAACGCGACGCCGCTGTAGCCGGCGTAACGAACTTTCGTGAAATTGGACAGCAGCTTTCGCACGTCAAGAAGTGTCTCAGTGTGCAACTCCTGATTCCCTAAACCAGGGTATCCAAAGCTCTTCAGTGCAGGGATTAATCCTTTCAGCTGTCCACCGAAGTTCGTATCAATCTGCGATTGAATACCTTGGACGGCTTCCGTCAGGGCGTCTGCAATCTGTTTGTCAGCCGCATCTGCAGAAGCCGATGACGCAGTAGCGAACAGAAGCTCGACGGTCTTGGCAAGCACGTCCGACTCTCGTGATGTAACATCGTCCAGGCCACGCTGCGCGTTGATGAAACCCGTCTTAACTAAGCCCTTCACTGCATTGGGAAGGAGTTGGCGCTGGTTTCCAGCATCATTGGGATCTTCCGCAAATACGCGTACGGCATAGTTGCTTAGTATCCGTTCCCGCAACGTACGAAAAAACGTTAGTCGAGCTTCGGCAGACAACGGTGTCGGTGGCAGACCGTCAAAAAGCTGGGGAAGTTGACCGTCTTTCAGTTCGTAGCGGACAACGACAAGTGCCTCGGTGCAGTCAGGGTCAAGGTCGATGACAAATGGACTCAAGGGCCCCAAGTGCGGCTGATTCGGATTGTACTGAAAGGTCAGTCGCAGCTCGATGTAGGGGGCGAGTGCCCGGACGGTATCGTCGTGTTCGCCGTTACTCCGGGCCTCCCAAGCTAGACGGAAGCTCTCGTAGCAGGCGCTGGAGAAGTCTTCAAGCTGAAACTGCGGACTGCCGTCGGCGAGTAGCCGCCGGATAACTTCGGAAAGCGACGTCTTGCCGCTGTTGTTGCGACCCACAACAACCGTAGTGAGATCCTCCAAAGCAAGGGCGACGTCCGAGAGAAGACGGAAGTTCTTTATCTGAACATTGCGCAGCTTCATTTATCCCCCGAATTGGCAATTTGAACCGTTAGTTTCGCGTATGGTAGCTCACAAGGATTTCCCCTCTGGGGTCCTAGAAGGCTTGTTTAATGGTAAAGGGAGCGGAAGGCGTTCGCCGACGTCAATTGACTGTCAGCAGAGAAACCTGCAAGGTGCCAAGTGAGTCCTGATCGCTGAACGTCTGCAAAGGTCGAATTGTGCGCAGTGCTCCTCGGTCAGCTAGCGGACGAATGCGGCCGTTCCAGCGACAGGTTCGCCCGGTCGTCGAACGGCAGCTCCTAGCCGGTCACGATCAGGGTAACAGGCGAATCTTCTGGTTCCAGGTGACATTTTTCACGGAACGTTGGCTTCTTGCAGATAGTACGCTATGGGCATCTTTCCCGATAGCCGCCGTCTGCCACGAGTTCAAGAATCAGGCTCCGATCAACAGCAAGGAGCCGATCATGGAAGCGCGCGAACATCGGGAAGCCTGAAACAAGGGGAGGTTGGTTGGCCAGAAGGCACCACTCAAACCCAAGGACATCTGGGCCGTCCGCATCCATCTGCAGAACGCGCACGCGGTGCGCGATCTCGCCATGTTTTATCCTAGCGATCGACAGCAAGCTCCGAGGCTGCGACCTCATCAGCCTCCGGGTGCGCGACGTGACGCACGGAAACCAGGTGCTCTGACGCGCTATGATCGTGCAGCGGAAAACGCAGCGACCTGTGCAGTTCGAACAGCTCCTGCTGGGCCACTCCAACCTGGAGTCGACAGTGCGGCACTTGGGTATCGAGGTCGATGACGCCTTGGAGATATCTGAGCAGATCGAGATCTGACGCTGGCGCAGCCGCCCGCCAACCGCCTCAGAGGCTGCGGGCGGCTGCTTACGGTTGCGGCGCCGCGAGGGTAGTATCGGCCAACTGCGGACAACCGATATCCTCGCTGCAAATCAGACGTTCGAAGCGCTAGAATGGCGACGATCCGATGCAGGTGCGACGTTTCCCGCTTTGGGCTATCCGGTTTGTCCGCGCAGAGCTGCGCACCAACAGATGTTAGGTCTCACAATCCCTCGTCATCGTGCCTCCCAAGCCCATACCTCGCCCTTCCATCCTCGACGACTGTACGTACCTCGGTGCGTTCAACAACGAGCGCCGCTGGCGGTCTGCAGACGGCGACCGTCTCTACACTTGGGACTCGTTGCACGGGGAAATCGAAGTCTTCAACAAGCGTGGCCGCCATCTCGGTGCGATTGATCCGACCAACGGCACGCTGCTCAAGGACGCTGTTCCCGGGAGGAAGATTCATGTCTAGCTTTATTGAACTCTGTCTGAAGGGAGACCGCCTTCCCGAAGAAATAGACGACTTCGTCGACGATTGGCATGAGCAGGCGCCAACCATCCCACTTCACAAGCACCTTGGAATGACGAGGGCTGAGTATAATCTGTGGGTTGTCGACTCAAGTGTGTTGCCATTCATTCTGGACGCTCACCATTCTGGCAGGGACGTTACAGAACTGATCGAAGAGTTCAACGCTCTTCCAATGGCTGCGCGCGCCGAGTCATCCAAGAAGGCGCTTGAGCTTGCGCGTTGGCTAAAGGGTCAAGGGCTGTGGGACTAACGGCAACAATCCCAGAGAAGTTTGCCCAGCGGCTTTCCGCTCGATATTCATTGCGGCCCCCAGTGGACGTGCGGGCCCTCCTTCAGAAGTACGCAGAAGTCATAGACGCGCGAATTCCTATCTCAGGGGTTGATGGTGTATGCCTCAATCTCAAGGTCCCGGGAAAACAGGTGCGGGTCGTGATCAACGCTTCCAACCCACCTCTTCGCCGCCGCTTCACTGAGGCGCATGAACTCGGACATATCATCATTCCGTGGCACAGGGGCACGATAGTTGATCATTTGGATCCTGCGCATGTTGAAGCGTCGGAAGACTACTGGACCTGCGAAGAAGAGGCCAATCAGTTTGCTGCCGAGCTTCTAATGCCTTCGACGTGGCTCGACGAAGAGCTAAAGGCTGAGGCCAACTTGGCGAGACTGCACGCCAAGATTTCCAACAGGTGTCAGGTCTCTCCCTTGGCAGCGTCCAGACGACTAAGTAGCACATTGCCTCCCAATGTTGCGTTCGTTTGTGAAAGAGGCGGCAAGGTGGAATTCTCCGGACGGACAGCCTCTACGCTTGCGAACGTTCCAAGCTGGGGCACCGCGTGTGATCCCGATCTCTTTGCGTACGCGGACAAGCACTATTCAGCAGTACTTGGAGACCGCAGATTGCATTGGTGGGTACTACCGAGTCGGATCATAGCTACAGCGACAGATCCACGGCCGTGGCGCGATATTCTGGAAGCAATCGTAGAGGATATCGGAGTACCTAAGGAGGACCAAAAGCGATTCAAGATGTCGGTCAATGGCGTTCTATCGGCTGCAAACAGCGCGGTGAAGCATCAGGGAAGGCACACCAAAGATGCCGTTGTCGCCGCCTGTCTCCAACGATTCGGCGATCGGCACGAGCTCTTCGACATCGCACGCCACCCCCTTTTCATGGACTTTGTGGTCAAGCGCGCCGAAGAGCTGACCCAGTAAGCCTGACTCCCTCGCTGGAGCCGCCCCCCCGCGGCAGGCGGCTCTGTTCAAACATTGAGCGACAGCCTGTCAAATTGCCGATAGGCCGGTTTGGGTTCGGATCCGGCTGCAGGCCGAAGTGACAAGCAGTCATTGACCGCGACAACAGGGCGAACGGCAGGTGACCCGCGCTTTGCCGCCCGCCGGGGGCCAGAGCCCCAAGGTCGGCATTGGCCGAACAGCCGCCTTCGGCCGCCCCCCACAGTCCCTATCACGCGTCACCTGAAAGCAGCTTCGCACACCATGAGAGCCGGCATGCCCGCCACCGCCCCGGTCGCCAACAGCGGACAGCAGGGCTCCCATACAGGCGGCGAGCATGGGCAAATGATCAGGCTGGCATGAAGATCAGCCACCAGCGCTGCGTAACAGCGCTGCCGGCGACATGCGCAGTTGGCGCAGGAGATAGTGAGCGCCGAACCCAAGCGCCCCCACGCTGATCACCGCCGCAAGCAGGCTGCCGGCGAACCAGCCCAAGGGCGCATCGAGTTGGAGCCGGTAGTGCAGCAGCAGTGCGGCCAGCGCACTACCGGCCACGCTGGCGAAGGCCGTCGTCAGTGCCGCGAGCAGCAGATACTCCAGATACAGGGCGTGACCGATGGCACGGACTCTGGCGCCGAGGGTGTTGAGCAAGGTGGCGAGATAGATCTGCCGTGCGCGACCCGCGGCGATGACGCTGACCAGTACCAGCAGGCTGGCGCTCAGGGTGACCGCTGCAATCGCGCTCAGACCTGCCGCAGCACGGCCCAGGATGGCGCGCGCCTCGTCGAGGAGCAGGTCGGTGCGCACCGTGACCACGTTGGGCTGTGCAGCGGCGATGCGGTTCTGCGTGGCGACCGCATCCGCCCCGTTCATGTAGGCCAGGCCGACGTAGCGGGTGATGAAAGGATCGAGCGCGCCGTCCGAGAAAATCGCCTCCAGCCACAGGCGCGACTGGAAGCGCTTCTGGGCATAGATCGCGACGAGCTCCGCGCTGATCCGCTGGCCGAGAATCTCGAACGCCAGCGTGTCGCCGACCTGCAGGCCGAGCTGATCGGCTTCGCGGTCTTCCATCGCCACCCGTGCCGGACCGCGGTAGTCGTCCGGCCACCAGGCGCCGCGGGTGACGACCACCTGGTCGAAATTGTTCTGCAGGGTGCTCATCTTGTGCTCGTCACGCGCCTCCAGACGGCGGCGCGGGTCGGCACTGTCACGCAGTGCTTCGTCGTTGACGGCGGCGAGGCGGCCCAGGACCAATGGCGCGAGATCGACCTGTTCGAGCGACGGGGCTTCATGCACCAGCGCTTCGAAGTCGTCCTTGTGCGCGGCGGCGATATCGTAGAACACCAGCGCAGGCGCGCGCTCAGGGACGGTCTCCTCGATGGTGTGCAGCAGCGCAAGCACGACCAGGGTCGACGCAACCAGCAGCGTGAGCGCGGAGCCGAGTGAAAGCAGGGTTGGACGCAGCGGCGAATCGTCCCGGTACAGGCCGGTGACAGCCATGCGCAAGGCGAACCGGCCCACCAGCCAGGGACTACCGGCCAGACGCCGTGCCAGCATCCGCAACAGTCGCACCAGCCCTTCGAGCAAGGCCAGCACCAGCAACAACGCGGCGACAAAGGCAAGGCCGAACAACGGGTCGGGCATCACGACCAGCAGAAAGCCGACCGCCACCAGGGCGCAGAGCGCGGTGAGCCACCAGGCACGAGCCGGCGTGCGGGTGGTGACGCCGAGCACGCCGCGGAACAGGGCGGCAGGCTCGATGGTGAGCGCGCGGCCCAGCGCGGGCAGCGCGAAGAGCAGCGCGATCAGCACCCCCATCAACCATGCGGCGGCGAGCGGTGCGATCAGCACCGTCCACGCCCCGGCGACCGGCAGGCGTTCGGCCACCACGCTACTGCCAATCACCGCCAGCAAGGCGCCCAACAGCACGCCGCCCAGAGCCGACGCGCCGGCCAGGATCAGGATCTGCAACAGATACACAGCCGCCAGCCGGCCGTCGCGCAAGCCCACTGCGCGCAGTGTGGCGAGGGTGCCGAGCTTGCCCTGCAGGTAAGCCTGCACGCTGTTGAACACCCCCAGCCCACCGATGAAGAGCGCGCTGAAGCCGATCAACAGCACGCCCGAGCCGATCTGTCCGAGGACTTCACCCAGACGGGCATTGCGCTCGATGAAGGTGCGCACCTCAGCCTCGCTGTCGGGGAAGGCGCTCATGAAAGCTTCGCGCCAGGCGTTCGGCGCGAGTTCGCTGCGCACCCGATAGCGATACTCGGGGCGGCTGCCGGGTTGCAGCAACGCGGTATCCGCGAGGGCGGCGGCAGAGATCAGCACGGGCGGGCCGCTCCAGTCGGCACGCAGGCTGCGGTCGGGCTGGCGCACGATGATGGCGCGCACTTCCAGCAGGCTCTCGCCGAGCTCGATGCGCTCGCCTACCGTCAAGGCCAGCCGTTCGGCGAGCACGCGGTCAACGGCCGCGCCATGCACGCCGTCCCGAACGGCGAGTGCGTCATTCAAGGCTTGTGTCGGCAGGAGTTCCACCGTGCCGTAAAGGGGATAGGTGTGGTCGGTGCTCTGCAGTTCAACCAGATGCGCATCACCCGCCGCAGTCATCAGCATGGTGCGAAACTCGATCAGGCGCGATACGGTGCCGCGTGCCTGCATCCACTCCAGCATCTCTTCGGGCAGCGGCACCCGGGTGCGGACCTCGACATCGCCGCCGAACAGCACGCGGGTATCGGCCAGCAGGCTGGCGCCAACCTGGCGATACAGTCCACCACTGGCCGCGATCAGGGTCACGCCCAGCGCCAGACAGGCGCAGAACACCCATAGCGTGCGCCCGCTGCCGCGCAGATCGCGCCAGGCGAGCTTAAGCAGGGTGGGCATCGGACACCGCCGCAAGCGGTTCATTCTCTACGAGCTGCCCCCCGGACAGACGGAGCACACGGTCGCACCGTGCGGCGAAGCGCATGTCGTGGGTGACCAGTACCAGGGTCGTCCCGCTCTCGGCGTTCAGATGGAGCAGCAGTTCGCCGATCGCGGCACCGGTGCGGTCGTCGAGGTTGCCGGTGGGCTCGTCTGCGAGCACCAGCTTGGGTTGATGCACCAGCGCGCGGGCGATCGCCACGCGCTGCTGCTCGCCACCGGAAAGCTGTCCGGGGTAGTGATCGAGCCGCCCGCCCAGCCCTACGCGATCGAGCATCGCCCGGGCACGCTCGCGCGCATCCCGCCGGCCTGCAATCTCCAGCGGCAGCGCGGCGTTGTCCAGTGCACTGAGGCTGGGCACCAGATGGAAGGACTGAAACACGATGCCCATGCGGTCGCGCCGCAGGTCGGCAAGTTGATCGCGATCCAGCGTCTCCAGCGCACGACCATCAAACAGCACCGACCCTGCTGCGGGCCTCTCAAGTCCGGCGAGCAGCAATAGCAACGAGGTCTTGCCGGTGCCCGAGGGGCCGGCGATCGCCACGCGTTCGCCGGCGGCGATGCTGAGGCTCACGTCGCGCAGGATGTCGATGCGCGAGTCGCCCAGGGTGTAGTGCATGCTCAGGTTCTGGAGTCGGATCATCAGGGCATTGATCTCATGGGCGGTTTGGTACGGCAGGCGATGCCCCGGCCTGCTGCGGGGGTCGGGCCATCCATGACATGGCCCTGTGTTCGTCCCGCGCGCCGGCATTTCGTTCCGGGCACCACAGAGGACGGCCCCATGCCGCGCAAGCGCACATCCGGTGAAGGCATTTTCTGCTAGTCTCGCCGCTTCTCAACTGCAGCGTCCGGCACACCGGTACGCGCCTTTCATGAACGACCCTGAGCCTCGATCTTACCTTTCCTCTCGCTTCCACCTCTGCGCCGGCCTGCTGCTTCTCGGCCTAGCGCTTCCGGCAGCCGCAGGCACCGGCCTGGTTGCCGACCCATCGAGCAGCGACGTCATCCTGCTCCTCACCTATGTGCTGCTCGCACTGCTGTTCTCCTTCATGTGTTCGGTGGCGGAAGCCGTGCTGCTCAGCATCACGCCGTCCTTCATCGCTGAGCTCGAAAGCTCCGACCCCAAGCGCGCCGCCCTGCTCAAGAAGCTCAAGGGCGAGAACATCGACCGCTCGCTGGCCGCGATCCTCACCCTGAACACCATTGCCCATACCGTGGGGGCCATCGGCGCCGGCGCCAAGGCTACGGCAGTGTTCGGCAGCGCCTGGTTCGGCGTGTTTTCGGCCGTGATGACCCTGCTGATCCTGTTCCTCTCGGAGATCCTGCCGAAGACCCTGGGTGCGGTGTATTGGCGCAGTCTGACGGGCATCACCGCGCTGTACGTGAACATCCTGATCAAGAGCATGTATCCGCTCATCCTGGTGTCCGAGAAACTCACCAAACTGATCGCACGCGGGCAGACGGTGCATGTCTTCAGCCGCGACGAGTTCATCGCCATGGCCAACATCGGGCAGGAAGCCGGACACATCAACGACCGCGAATCGCGCATCATCCGCAACCTGTTTCGTTTCGGTTCGCTGCGTGCGCAGGACATCATGACGCCGCGCACAGTGATGGTGGCCCTGCCCGAGGGCCTGAACATTTCCGACGCCTTGCAGGCGAAGATGAGCACGCCCTTTTCCCGCATCCCGGTCTACGCCACCGATCTGGACGCCGTGACCGGTTTCGTGTTGCGCGAGGATCTGCTGCTGGCGCAGACGCAGGGCACGGGCAACCGGCCGCTGACCGCTCTGCGCCGCGACATCCTGGCCGTCGCCGGCGCCACCCCCTTGTCGACCCTGCTCGAACTCCTGCTGGACAAGCGCCACCACATCGCGGTGGTGATTGGCGAGTACGGTGAGACCAAGGGCGTGGTCACCCTGGAAGACGTGGTCGAAACACTGCTCGGCATCGAGATCGTCGACGAGGGCGACAAGGTCGATGACATGCAGCATCTCGCCCGGCAACTGTGGGTGAAGCGAGCACGCGCGCTTGGGCTGGAGGTGAATGCGGAAAACGGCGCGCCTCCGACACCGCCGTCGCACTGATTCAGCGCAAGAGTCCGCCATGGATATCCTGATACTCGTCACCCTCATCCTGCTCAATGGCGTGTTCGCCATGTCGGAGATCGCCCTGGTTACGGCGCGGCGTGCACGCCTCGCACGACTGGCCGAGGATGGCGACCGGGCTGCGGCCGTCGCCATCCAGCTCGGCGAGGACCCGAACCGCTTTCTGTCCACCATCCAGATCGGCATCACGTCGATCGGCATCCTCAGCGGCATCTTCGGTGAGGCTGCGCTCGCCGGTCCGCTGGCCGAGTGGCTTCAACGCCTGGGCGTGGCCGAGCGTCCGAGCGAGATCGGCGCGACCACCCTGGTCGTCGTGATGATCACCTATGTATCGATCGTGATCGGCGAACTGGTACCGAAGCGCCTGGGCCAGCTCGACCCGGAAGGTATCGCCCGCCTGGTGGCGCGGCCGATGAGCATGCTTGCAGGCGTCTCACGCCCCTTCGTTCGCCTCCTGTCAGGCTCGACATCCCTCATGCTGCGTCTGATGGGCCAGCGCGAGACGCTGGTGTCGACAGTGACCGAGGAGGAGATTCATGCCCTGCTCGACGAGGGTTCGGAGGCCGGCGTGATCGAGAAGAGCGAGCACGAGATGGTGCGCAATGTGTTCCGCCTCGATGAGCGGCAGATCGGCTCGTTGATGGTGCCGCGTTCGGACGTCATCTGCCTGGACGTCAACCGCCCGCTCGACGAGAACCTCGCCCTGGTCGCAGAATCGGCGCATTCGTGCTTCCCGGTGTGCCGCGGCAGTCTCGACGATATCCTGGGAGTTGCAAGCTCGAAGAAGCTCTTTGCGCAGGTGCTCCGCGGCGAGCCGGTAGACCTCACGAAGGATCTGCAGGAGGCGGTCTATGTGCCCGAATCGCTGACCGGCATGGAACTGCTCGATCGCTTCAGGAGTTCGGGCACCTACTTCGTGTTCGTGATCGACGAGTACGGCGAGGTCCTCGGCATGGTCACCCTCCACGACGTGATCGAGTCGGTCACGGGCGAATTCGTGACCCAGGACGACGAGGATGCCTGGGCGGTGCAGCGCGAGGACGGCTCCTGGCTGCTGGATGGGCTCATTCCCATCGTCGAGATGAAGGACCGGCTCGGCTTCAAGCAGGTGCCCGAGGAAGACAAGGGCCGCTATCACACCTTGTCGGGGATGATGATGTGGCTGCTCGGTCGCCTGCCCGGCACCGGCGACGTGGCCACCTGGGAGGGCTGGCGCCTGGAGGTGATCGATCTGGACGGCAAGCGCATCGACAAGGTTCTGGCAGTGCGCCTGCCGGAGCTTGATACAGAGACTCCGCTCGAAGGAGAGCCGGATGACAGTGTTCGCGAGCAACCCCCGATCGAGGCCCGGTGAGGCCGTGACTCGCTGGGCGCACCGACCATGATCGACCAGGTCGCCGAACGCCTGGTGCGCCGAGTCATCCTGGGTTTTCTGCTGGGCGGGCTGTTGCTGCTCGGCTACGCGGTGCTGCATCTGTTCATCGTACCGGTCGCGTGGGCGATCATCGTCGCCTACGCGACCTGGCCGCTCTTCCTGCGCCTCCGCGATCGCCTGACACGCTATCCGGGTCTCAGCGCCTTCCTGATGACAATGCTGCTGACGGCGGCCTTCGTGCTGCCCGCGCTGTGGATTGCCGTCCTGTTGCGCGGGGAGATCGGCTCGGCCATCGCCGCGCTGACCGCTCAGCTCCGCCAGGGGCCACCAACGCTGCCCGAGTTCATCCATACGCTACCGTGGCTGGGGACGTATCTGCAGGGCGTACTCGACGACGTGGTGCGTGACCCGGAGTCATTTCGGGAACAGATGACCAACTGGGTCAGCCAGGGGGCGGACCATCTGGTGGGGCTGGTGGGCGACGTCGGTCGCAATGCCGCCAAACTGGGCTTTGCGCTGATCACCGTGTTCTTCCTGTTCCGCGACGGCGAGACAGTGCTGAATCAGGTCCACCGCGTGCTGTACCGGTTCCTTGGTAGCCGTATCGACAACTACCTCGCAGCGGTCGGCAACATGACCAAGGCCGTAGTCTGGGGGCTGGTTGCCACCGCGCTTGCGCAGGGATTCGTGGCGGGTCTGGGTTACTGGTGGGCGGGCATGCAGGCGCCGGTGCTGCTCGGCGCGATCACCGCGCTGATCGCCCTCATCCCTTTCGGCACACCGTTCGCCTGGGGGGCTGTGGTCGTCTGGCTGCTGATCCGCGGCGACACTGTCGAGGGGCTCGGCCTGCTCGCCTGGGGCGTGCTGGTGGTGAGTTGGGTCGATAACCTGGTGCGCCCGCTGGTGATCAGCAATGCGACGCGCATCCCCTTCCTGCTGGTCATGTTCGGCGTGCTGGGCGGGCTGGCGGCGTTCGGGCTGGTGGGGCTGTTCCTCGGCCCGGTGGTCCTGGCGGTACTGATGGCTGTGTGGCGGGAGTGGATGGAGGAATCCGATCTGCGCCTGCCGATAGCGCCGGGCGCCAGGACCGACGAAGCACGGAATTCGCCGGACGTTCCGTCATCTTGAGTGCAGTCCTGGCATTGGCCTACACGAATGGCGTCCGATCCAGTCGAACCATGCCCACCACCCTCTCCTGCACCCTCGCGCTGCCCGCCACCTTCCGGCCGGGCGACATTCTCGCCTTCCACCGCCGCGACGCGCATGAAGTGGCCGAGTCGGCAGACGCGGCGTCCTTGCGCAAGGGACTGGTGTGGAACGGCCTGGCGGCGTGCCTGGCGCTGCGCTTCGAGCCGGGTCGGGCGGTGGCCGAGCTCGCCATCGACGGCGCGGCGGCTGCGGAGTGCTCGGCGCGGTTCCAGGCCATGGTGCGGCGCATGCTCGGGCTGACCCAGGACATCGAGTCCTTCGAGCGCCAGCACCGTGCGCACCCGCAGGCCGGCGCGCTGATCGCTCGCCAGGCCGGCTTGCGCGTGGCGGTGGCGGCGACGCCATTCGAGGCGCTGAGCTGGGCGGTGACCGGGCAGCAGATCAGTCTGGGGGCGGCGGTTGCGTTGCGGCGCAAGCTGATTGTGGCGGCGGGGGTGCGCCACACCTGCGGCCTGATGTGCTACCCGGACGCCGGCCGGGTAGCGGCGCTGACGGTGGCGGCGCTGCGCGCCGAGGGCTTCTCCGCGGCCAAGGCAAACACCCTGCACACCCTTGCCCACCTGGTGGCGGACGGTACGCTGCCGCTCGACGCCTGGCTGCACACGCTTGCGGTGGACGACATCCGCAACCAGCTGATGAGCGTGCGCGGCGTTGGCCCGTGGACGGTGGATTACACCTTGCTGCGCGGTTTCGGCTGGATGGACGGCTCGCTGCACGGCGATGCGGCCGTGCGGCGTGCGCTGCAGGCACTGCTCGGTGCGCCGGACAGGCTCGGCGAGCACGATGCGCGCCGCTGGCTGGCGGGTTTTTCGCCGTGGCGCGCGCTCATCGCCGCGCACCTGTGGGCGGCTGACTCGGCGCTGCCGGCGCACACGGGCAGCGGCCGCCGGGCGCCCTGACTACGGAAACTGCGCGCGCTCGCCGAAGTACTCCACCAGCCGGTCGAACACCAGGCGGATGCGCGCCGCCACCGGGCCGCGCTGCGGGCGGTACACCGACAGGCTCCAGGGCTCGGGCGCGAGTTCGGGCAGCACCTCGACCAAGCGCCCTGCGCGCAGGTGCGGCGCCGCCAGGTAGGCGGTGAGCTGGCCGAAGCCGACGCCGGCCAGCACCG
>WPCK01203352.1_pt1 | contig 23992 bp, 27 predicted proteins | sample 5399851 | NCBI WGS metagenome assembly WPCK01 (sample SAMN12869471, study PRJNA574797) | sludge metagenome | isolation source: wastewater treatment of pH11 | place: China:Beijing | collected 2019-05-20 | reverse complement strand
AGTTGAGTGTATTTTTTAGCCATATTGTTTTCCTTTCTCCCTGTAGCACTCTACTTATTCTAATTATGAACGACTTATGTCTTGTTTTCAATTTGAACTAGTTATGTCCAAAAAAAGTGGACATTACAATTTCAATTAAGGAATTGTTTGAGATGATTTAATTTTCATTGCATTTTTATTTGGGTTATGGTAGACTATGTACGCACTTACTTTGGGTGAAAATCATCCAAGGCGGAAGGAGAGATGAACTATGAAACAAGGAATTCATCCTGTCTATAACAAAGTGATGGTTACATGCACATCTTGCGGTAACGAATTTGAATCCGGGTCAACAAATAAAGAAATTCGTGTTGACACCTGCTCAAATTGCCATCCATTTTATACAGGAAGACAACGCTTTGCTCAAGCACAAGGTCGCGTCGAGAAGTTTAATCGTAAATACGGCATTAAATAAGGGTCATACCCTTATTTTTTTGCGCTAAATGAAGTAAAATAATGAAGAGGTGAAGAGACATGATGTATCATCAGTATCGACCAGGATATCTTGAAGTTATCTCTGGCTGCATGTTTGCAGGAAAGACGGAAGAACTTATCCGTCGTATTAAAGTTTTGGAGTTTGCCAAAAAGAAAATCTTGGTTTTTAAGCCAGCGATTGATAATCGCTATAGCAATACGAAGGTAGTCTCCCATTCAGGAAGCTCAGTTGAAAGTATTGTGGTGAGTTGTGCCAAAGATATTTTGGATTATGTAAATGATGATGTGGATGTCATTGCGATAGATGAGGTTCAGTTCTTTGATCGTGATGTTATCGGTGTCTGTGATAAGCTGGCAAGAGCCGGCAAACGGGTGATGGCTGCAGGTCTTGACACTGATTTTCGTGCAGAACCATTTGGTGTTATGCCCGAACTGATTACTACTGCAGAGTTTGTTACAAAACTGACAGCTGTATGTACGGTGTGTGGCGCTCCTGCCACAAGAACCCAACGTTTAGTGAATCAGAAGCCAGCTTCTTATCTTGATCCGATTATTCTTGTGGGAGCACAGGAAAGTTATGAAGCTAGGTGTCGCCATTGTCATACTGTAATTGATAAGCCTGAATTCTAATGAACACATATGCATTAAAACTTAAAAGTTATATTGGTCCTAAGGACTTTTATAAAAAGGCCACATTTATAGCCGTTCCATTGGCGATTCAGCAACTGCTGAACAGTGCTATGGGAATTGTGGACAGTATGATGGTTGCGCGAATTAATCAGGTTACAGCCGTTGGTACAGCCGCTCAGATTGAAATTCTGATGATGACCATAGGTTATGGTGCCGCAACCGGAGCTGCCATCTATCTGGCTCAGTTCTTTGGCTCCGGCGATAAAGTCAACCAAAGGAAATCCTTTGGATTTGGTATTATGCTGGTATCGATTGTGGCTGTGTTGTGGATGGGATTGGCGTTTTTTTTCGGCCCACAACTTATGGGATTTTACATTAAAGATTCGGTAGTTATCAGCAGCAGTGTCACTTACTTAAGCATCGCACTATTCTCATATCTACCTGGTGTACTAACGATGATGTTTAGCTTTGCGTATCGCTCAATTCAACGTACTGTAGTTCCAATGATTATCGGAACTATCGCGATGATGCTCAATGTTTTCTTTAATTACGGACTGATATTTGGTAATTTTGGATTGCCTCAGCTTGGGATTCGTGGAGCAGCATTTGCAACGTTGATTGCAACCACATCGGGTCTTACGATGCATATCATTTATGCCTATGCAAGTAAGCAACCGTTTGTTGGAAACGTAGCTGAAATGTTTTCTCTTAAGCGTCAGATGGCAGATAAAATGTTTCGTCGGACCTTACCGCTGATATTAAATGAGTTATTCTTTGGATTTGGAAGCACATTGTATATTCGGGCATTTGGTCGATTGGGCACACAGGCAATGGATAGTTATTATGTCGGAACTCAAATTGCCAATATATTTATGTTTGTTATTATGGGGATTAACAATGCGAATAGTTCCATGCTTGGGGCTGAACTTGGTAAGGGTGATTTGGAATCAGCTCGTGAAAAATCCAGATATTTTGTAGGTATGGCACTGGTTGTTTCTCTAATTACATCGGTGGTTATCCTTTCTTCAGCTGAGTTTCTTGTGAGCTTGTTTGCACTGAGTGATGAAATGGTTGTGGCACAGTCTGTGCTTGTTGTGAAGGTGTTCAGTGTACGCTTGTCACTACGGATGTTCAATGTTATTATTTTCTCGTCATTACGAGCAGGAGGAGACTCAAAGTATCTAGCCTTCTTGGATGCGGGAATCCTTTGGCTTGTTGGGCTGCCTCTGGCGTTTATTCTTGTGAATGTCTTTGGGATGACAAGTATTGCTTGGGTATTCTTACTTGTACAGATTGAGCAGGTCGTACGTGTATTGGTCGGAATGAGACGAATTGCTGGGGGCGCCTGGTTGAAAAATTTAACGCAAGAAATTGCATAGGAGGTTATAGATATGGAAGCAATGATTACTCGTTGTGAAAAAATGGTTGAGAGATACGAGGAGTTGGATCAGTTACTTATGAGTCCAGCTGTCTTATCTAACTCAAGAGAGTTAGCCAAGCTTGGAAAAGAGCAGGCTAAAATCCGCAATGTAGTTGAAGTATATCTTGAGTTTAAACAGATTTTGCAACATTATCATGATGCAAAAGAGATGCTTAAACTTGAGAAAGATGAAGAAATGATTGCGATGGCTGAAATGGAAGTTGAAGAGTTGGAGCCGAAAATCGTAAAATATAAGGAAAAACTTGAAATATTATTAATTCCAAAGGACCCAAATGATGATCATGATGTGATTGTAGAAATTCGTGGTGCTGCCGGCGGAGATGAAGGAAACATCTTTGCGGGTGATCTTTACCGGATGTATGTTCGTTATGCTGAATCACAGGGATGGAAGACAGAAGTTCTTGAGGCTATTGAGGCAGAAGCCGGTGGTTATACATTAATTTCATTTTTTGTAAAAGGAGATGAAGTGTATCGTCAGTTAAAATTTGAATCAGGAGCTCATCGTGTTCAGCGGGTACCAAAGACAGAAACGCAAGGTCGCATTCATACCTCGACTGCGACGGTACTGGTTATGCCTGAAACTGAAGAGGAAGATGTTGATATCAATCCGGATGACCTGACAATTGAAACACATCGTGCCAGTGGAGCCGGTGGACAGCACGTGAATAAGACTGACTCAGCTGTACGGATTACCCATGTACCTACAGGGATTAGTGCCAATGTTCAAGAAGGTCGTTCCCAGCATGATAACCGGGACCGTGCAATGAAAATTATTCGTGCACGCGTATTGGAGTATTTTATTGAAAAGGCTGAGGCGGAAAAAGGTGCCGAACGTCGCTCGAAGATTGGTCGTGGTGACCGCTCGGAGAAGATTCGTACATATAACTACCCTCAAAACCGTGTCACCGATCACCGTATTGGATTAACGATTAATCAGTTGGACCGGATTACTGAAGGTAAACTGGATGATGTGATTGCGGCACTGATTGCTGAAGAGCAACGAATGAAACTGGCGGGAGAATAAGATGCTTACGTACAAACAACTTTTAAAAGAAGCGGCGGCAATATGTGAAGGAGCTCAAGTCAATGAGCAACTTTCACGTCGGCTTCTTTTGGAATTGTGCGATGAGTTTAACGTTGATCTTTATATGAACATTGATTTACCTGTGGATGTATCGTTACAGGAAAAGTTTGACCGCTACCTGATTCGATTGTGTAACCATGAGCCATTAGCCTACATTTTAGGTTACGAATGGTTCTTTGGTCGTAAATTCGAATGTACGGAAGATGTTTTGGTACCAAGGGAAGAAACCGAAGAGTTGGTTGGCCACATACTGGCAGATATTGATGAGTTTTTTGATTCATTACCGATAACGATTGCGGATGTAGGGACGGGGAGTGGTGCTTTGGCTATTACCACAAAGTTGGAACTGCAAGAATGTGATATGTTTGCCAGTGACATTAGTGTAGAGGCATTATCAGTTGCTCAAAAAAATGCAGAGCAACGGGCTGCTAAGGTGACTTTCTTACAAGGGGACATGGCTCAGCCTTTGATTGATCAAAGGATTTTTGTTGATGTTTGCCTGTGCAATCCACCGTATATAAAAAACAGTGAAGAGATTCAACTTTCAGTACAAGCATTTGAGCCGCATGTTGCCTTATTCGGTGGGGTCGATGGTTTGGATTTGTATCGCAGGATTTTGGATCAGGTTCCCCATTTTATGAAGCAACAGTCAATCTTGGCTTTTGAAATGGGATATGATCAGAAGGAAAGCCTTGTTTATGAGGTAAAGAGTCGCTTTCCAGACTCACATGTGATTGTTCGACAAGATATTAACGGGTTGGACCGGATGTGTTTCGTCTATTTCAATCGTTGTTTTTAGCATCTTCGGATGTTTTTTTTGTACCGTATAACCTATAAAGAACCAGATGATTATGATAAAATAAGGAAGTAATGGTGATGAAAATGAAAACTGAACGTTTACACAGACAAGATATGAATCGAGTGGTTGAACTACTTCAAGCAGGGAAGATTGTAGCATTACCCTCGGATACTGTCTTTGGGTTGGCGATTAGTATCAATCACATTGAAACTATCGATCGGTTGAAGGAAGTGAAACACCGTCAGGATGATCGACCTTTTCCTGTGCTGGTAAGTTCAAAAAGCCAAATCAATCAGTTGGCTCTGCTTTCAAGAAGAGATGTTAAGCTTGTTCGACATTGGATGCCGGGTGCAATGACACTCATCGTAAACAAAGCGCAAGGGGTCGATAGTCGTGTGACTTCTGGTAAAGGGACCATAGCCATTCGTATGCCGGATGATCCCTGGCTTATTGAGTTAATCCGAAAGGTGGGTTATCCACTTCTGATGCCAAGTGCCAATATTACTGGGGAAAAAGAGGCTCGAAGCAGTGATGAGGTATTGGCGTACTTTGATGGATTGATTGAAGGTGTGGTTGAAGGAGAGAGTTTGCTGGATGTGTCATCTACGGTGATTGATGCTTCTAGTAAAAAATTGGTTGAGGTTCGAAAAGGCCCGATATCGCTAAATGAAGTGAAAAAATCATTACTACAAGGAGGAAATATGAAAATCGCGTTAGCAGCGGATCATGGTGGGTATCAGTATAAGGAAATACTTAAACAGAAGTTGGATGAATGGGGATATGAAGTTGAAGACTTCGGAACACACAGTGAAGATAGCATGGATTATTCTGATGCGGTTTATCCAGCCGCGAAAGCAGTAAGTGAAGGACGATGTGATCGCGGAATCATTTTCTGTGGTACAGGTATTGGTGCGTCTATAACAGCAAACAAAGTACATGGAATTCGATGTGCATTAGTCAATGATGTTGCGGTGGCAGAAGTAACTCGCTTACATAATGACAGCAACGTTCTGGCCATGGGAGGTCGGGTGATTAGTGAAGAAACGATGGTGCAAATTTCCAAAACATGGTTAGATACTTTATTCAGTGAAGATGAAAGACACCAACGTCGAATTGATAAGATTGCTGCTATTGAAAAGTTGGAGGAATAAAAGGTGTTGGATCAAAAGATTGCATTTGCAATACAACAGGAAAGAGATCGTCAAATTCATAATATCGAACTGATTGCTTCCGAAAACTACGTTTCGAAAGATGTGTTGGAAGCTATGGGAAGTATATTGACGAACAAATATGCAGAAGGATATCCAAACAAACGTTATTATGGCGGATGTGAATACGTAGATATCATTGAAGACATCGCAAGAGATCGTCTCAAAGAATTATTCAAAGCGGAGCATGCGAATGTTCAACCACACTCCGGTTCACAGGCAAATATGGCTGTCTATATGAGTGTGTGTGAACCGAACGATAAGATACTTGGTATGGATTTAAGTTCTGGTGGGCATTTGACTCATGGTCATCCATTGAATTTCTCAGGCAAACTTTATCAGTTTTATGGATATGGTGTAAAAAAAGAAGATGATACGATCGATTATGAGCAAGTCCGAGATCTTGCGTTACATATTCGACCCAAGTTAATTGTGGCGGGAGCCAGTGCTTATCCAAGAGAAATTGACTTTAAGCGATTTAGAGAGATAGCAGATGAAGTTGGTGCGTATCTGATGGTAGATATGGCCCATATCGCAGGATTAATTGCAGCGAATGTTCATCCAAGTCCTGTACCTTATGCAGATTTTGTCACATCCACAACTCACAAAACACTTCGAGGACCTCGTGGTGGCATTATTCTTTGTAAAAAGGAATATGCGTCCATCATCGACCGGATGGTTTTCCCTGGGATACAGGGAGGGCCACTCATGCATATTATTGCGGCTAAGGCAGTGAGTTTCCATGAAGCGATGCAGGACGGATTTGTGGACTATCAGAAACAAGTCATTAAAAATGCGAAGGTTTTAGCAGAGGAGTTGCAGAATTTAGGATTTAGAGTAGTTTCCAACGGAACAGATAATCATCTGGTTCTTGTGGATGTTAAAACCAACTTTAATTTAACTGGTAAAGAAGCTGAAATCCGATTGGACCGGGTATTTATTACCTGTAATAAAAATACGATTCCATTTGATACGGAGAAACCGATGATTACCAGCGGTATTCGTTTAGGTAGTGCAGCGATGACAACAAGAGGATTCAAGGAAGAAGAATTCAAAAAGGTAGCTTCCTGGATTTATAGAGTGATTAAAGACGGAGATAATCCGTCCATATATGAGGACGTAGCGGCTGAAGTTCGGGCGTTGACCGAAAAGTTTACATCAAACATTTAGGAGGAAATAAATTATGTTACATGTATTAAACCATCCATTGATTACACACAAGCTGACTCAAATGAGAAAAGTTTCTACCGGAACCAAGGATTTTCGAAATAACCTGGAAGAAGTTGCAGGACTGATGGCTTATGAAATTTCACGTGATTTACCGTTGATTCCAACCACAATTGAAACACCTATGGGTCCATGTGATACATTTGAATTGGCAAAGGATGTGGTTTTAGTACCTATCCTACGTGCTGGACTGGGAATGGTTGATGGAATTCTGAGTTTGATTCCAACAGCAAAAGTAGGACATATTGGGCTATATCGTGATGAGGAAACCTTTGAGCCTCATGAGTATTATGCTAAGTTTCCTTCGAATTTGACAGATTCAACTGTGATGGTTCTTGATCCGATGCTGGCAACCGGCGGTAGTGCTTCCGCAGCAATTGAGATGCTCAAGCGCCGTGGCGTTAAAAACGTGAAACTTGTATGTCTTGTAGGAGTTCCTGAAGGTGTTTCAAGAATTGAGAAAGACCATCCTGAGGTAGATATCTATCTAGCTGCTCTTGATGAAAAACTGAATGAGATTGGTTATATTGTTCCTGGTCTTGGTGATGCCGGGGATCGTATTTTCGGGACAAAATAATGAATCGAAGCATGCTCAAAGCCTTAGAGCTGGGGTTTGCGATTAGTGGTATGATATTGTTTGGGGCACTTGGTGGAATTTGGCTGGATCAGTGGTTAAACACAACTCCTATATGTACATTTATTGGGATATTTGGTGGTGTAGCAAGTGCGTTCAAGTATCTGTTGGATTGGACAAAAGAGAATTGATATGGATGCATATATAAAAAGAGGGATTAAGGTCACTCTGATCATTTCGATGATGTTAGGTTTAATTCTTATGTTCATTCAACTATCCTTTGCTTTTGGATTATGGCTTGGAAGTGTGGCTGGATTGATAAATATGTTAATAACTTCAAGTTATTATGCAGACTTATTGTTTGAGGAAGAATTTTCAGTTGTGAAATATGGTCTATTTTTTCTGATTAAATTAGGATTCATCAGTGGAAGTCTGTATTTAGGGATTATTTTCCCTAACTATGTGAATATTTTCATGGTAGCATTAGGGTTAATTATGTTAAAATTATGTTTGTATGTAACGGAGTTTTACATACGTAGACGAAAGGAGTGATGCTTTGATGATAGTTGGTGCGACGATTACGTTTCAAGTTGAAGTTCTATCGATCCTGATTATCTCAGCGATTATCTTAGGGCTTATACTGGCAGTAAATCGAGCAGTCAAAAAGGCAGATCCACTGGATCAACCGAAAGGAATCTTATTGCTGGCGGTTATCTATGTAAGAATGATGTCAGGTTTGGCAAAAGACAACATGGGGAATATCGTAGGTCGCAACTATGCACCTTACTTAGGAATTCTCGCATTGTATCTTGCGCTTGCGAATCTTTCGGGATTGTTTGGAATGCCTGCACCGACAGCAAACTTTAGTGTGACACTCACATTAGCGTTGATTACATTTATTATGATTCAAAGGATGAGTATCAAATCGATTGGTTTCTTTGGCTATATTCGCAGTTTCTTCGAGCCACATCCACTTTTCTTTTTGATGAACTTCTTTGGTAAAGTAGCTCCGCTGATTTCAATGTCCATTCGTTTATTCGGTAATATTACGAGTGGGACGATTATTATGGTGCTGTTTTACGCCTTTACCGGATGGGTTGCTGCTTTAGTGCCAATCATTGGAGTGATTGACTTCGTAGGTCCAATCGTAGCTCCGGTATTGCATTTCTATTTTGATGTGTTTGTCGGTTTAATTCAAATGTATATTTTTATATCATTAACATCGGTATTTATTGGGAACGAGTATTCCCAACCAGAATAAAAAAGGAGAGAAAAAAATATGGAATTAGCAAGAGGTTTAGTTGCAATTGGTGCTGGATTGGCAGTACTTACAGGTATGATGACAGGGTTAGGTCAAGGATATGCGGCTGCGAAGGCAGTTGAAGCTGTTGGGCGCAATCCGGAAGCTGAATCAAAAATCCGTTCAATGTTGATTTTGGGTGCTGCGATTGCAGAAACCGCTGCGATTTACGGGATGTTAATTGCCTTTGTATTAATTTTCTTATTTAACTAATCATAGGGCTTTTTTGACATCAGGAGGTGAAGGTCAATGCTCGATATTGATATCGCCGGGAAGCTGTTTCCGGATATAAAAACGATGATCGTTCAGTTAGCCGCCACCGGAGTTCTTTTTTATGCCTTCTACCGTTATTTGTGGCAACCAGTATTAACCTACTTAGAAAAAAGAGCTGCGTATGAGCAGAACTTAATTGAACAAGCAAAACAGAAATTTCAAGAAGCAGAAACAAGCAAAGAAGAAGCACATGCTCAATTGAAACATGCTTCCATGGAAGCAAATAAAATTATTGAGCGTGGTCAAAATGAAGGAAAACGAATTAAGGAAGGTCTTGTGGCTGATGGTCGTAAAGAGGCTGAACTTAAGTTACAATCAGCACGTCGTCAATTGGATTATGAACGGAGCCAGATGAAGCAAAGCATTCACAGAGAAATTGTGGATGTAGCACTTTTAGCAACATCCAAATTGATTGAGGATAAATTGGATGAGTCGGCTGACCGTCTTGTTATTGAACAGTTCGTGAAAGACGTCGTAAATTAATGGAAAAAGTAGCAAATCGCTATGCGGAAGCTCTTTTCGAATTTGCTTGTGAAGAAAACAAAGTCAACGATTGGCAAAATCAGATGGGGTTAATTAAACAAGCGTTAGCTCAGGATGAAAAAACACAAATGTTTTTTGCTTCAAAACGAGTTTCGAGTGAAGATAAGAAAGCACTTCTTGATCAAGCTTTCAAGTCTTCCATTGATACGTATATTATGAATTTTATCTTTCTATTGGTAGATAAAAGCCGCATCTCACAGTTTGATTTGATTGCACGGAAATTTCATCGCTTATGCAACAGCTATAAGGGGATTAAAGAAGGATTTGTGTATTCAATTCGTGAACTCAGTGATGAGGAAATTAAGCAAATTGAAACTTCAGTTTCGAAGAAGTTGGACACAAACGTAGAATTGACGAATCGTATTTCCAAGGATCTTATTTCAGGGATTCGTGTTGTCGTTGAAGACGTGGTCATCGACGGTTCAATGAAATACAAACTAGATAATTTGCGTAGTGAATTATTGAAAGGAAGCAGGTGAGCATATGGAATTAAGACCTGAAGAAATCAGTGAACTGATAAAGGACCAGATTAAAAATTATCAAAGTCATCTTGAGGCAAATGATGTGGGTTATGTCATTAGTGTTGGGGATGGGATTGCTTTATTGCATGGTCTAAACAATGCAATGGCAGGAGAATTGATTCTCTTCCCTCATGATGTCGTAGGTATGATATTAAACTTGGAAGAAGATCATGTAGGTGCAGTACTTATTGGATCTGATTCCAAGATCAAGGAAGGCGACGAAGTGCATCGTACCGGTCGCATTGTCGAGGTTCCTGTTGGGGATGAAATGTTAGGGCGTGTTGTCAATGCATTAGGACATCCAATTGATGGAGGGCCTGCAATTACTACTGAAAAACGCCGTCCGGTGGAACGTGTTGCTCCTGGAGTCATGACCCGTAAATCAGTTCATCAACCAGTACAGACTGGATTAAAAATCATCGACTCGATGATTCCAATTGGTCGTGGTCAGCGTGAGTTAATTATTGGTGATAGACAAACAGGAAAAACTGCGATTGCGATTGATACAATTATTAATCAAAAAGATCAAAATATGATTTGTATTTATGTTGCTATTGGACAAAAAGCATCAACAGTTGCTCAAATTGTTGAGAAGTTGCGTCAGCATGATGCAATGTCCTATACAACGGTTGTGGCTGCTACAGCATCCGAACTTGCACCGCTTCAGTACATTGCTCCTTATGCAGGATGTGCAATTGGTGAAGAATGGATGGAAGAGGGTAAAGATGTTTTGATTATCTATGATGATCTATCAAAACATGCGGTTGCTTATCGAACCATGTCTCTTTTACTACGCCGTCCACCAGGACGTGAAGCATACCCAGGGGATGTATTCTATCTTCATTCAAGGCTTCTTGAAAGAGCCGCAAAGTTAAATGAAAATTATGGAGGTGGTTCTCTGACTGCCCTTCCAATCATTGAGACTTTAGCAGGAGATATCAGTGCTTATATCCCGACAAACGTTATCTCCATTACTGATGGGCAATTATTTTTACAGTCTGAGTTATTTAACTCAGGTGTACGTCCTGCGGTTGATAGTGGGTTCTCAGTCTCTCGTGTAGGTTCAGCGGCTCAAACAAAAGCGATGAAGCAGGTTTCAGGTTCATTGAAACTTGAGTTGGCGCAGTATCGTGAACTACTTGCCTTCGCCCAATTTGGCTCTGATCTAGATTCTGCAACGAAGAAAGTTATTGATCATGGAGCACGGTTAACTGAACTCTTAAAACAAGGACAATACCGTCCAATGAACTTGGCTGAAGAAGTCTTGTCATTGTTTAGTGCTAAATATCGTTTCCTTGAGGAGCTTGAAATTTCAGAAATCCGTAAGTTTGAATCAGAACTTCATACGTATTTCAAAGAGGAATATCCTGAGATTCTAAGAGAAATCAATGAGAAGAAGATCTTGTCAGATGAGTTGATTGAAGAAATGAAAGTGGCCACAAAGAAGTTTCTTGAGCTCTTTAACCAGATGAAAGGTAACTAATCATGGCTACGGGTAAGCAGGCGATCAAGCGAAGAATTCGTTCGGTTGAAGCCACAAAAAAAATCACCCAGGCAATGGAACTCATCTCAACAAGTAAACTTAAGAAGCAGAAAGCAAAAATGGAGCAGAACCGTGAGTATGCTCGCACAATGCATCATATGATACAGCAGATCCTTGCCAACAGTCGAGTTGATGATGTTGAGTGGCTGAAGGAGCGTGAAGATACACGCCCATTGACGATTGTGTTTACTTCAGACCTCGGGTTGTGTGGCGGCTACAATACAAACATGCTGAGATACTTTCGGTCACAGGCAAATCCCCAACACCCAGTCCTAACGATTGGAATGAAGGGATATCACTGGCTTAACAACCGCAAATTCAATATTCTCAATGATATTCATCCAAGCGATGACCTTAGTTTCCTTGAGGTGAGTAACGTGGTAAATGAGGCGTTGAGTATGTATCTTGCGGATGAGATTACCAGCATAAACATTCTGTATACAAAGTTTGTGAATAGTGTTTCCTTTGAACCTTCCATCATCAAGATTCTTCCTGTAGTCAAGTCGGATGTCTTACAGCAGGCAGAAGAGTCAAGTGTATTTGTGGATACCATCTTTGAACCAAGTGGAGCGGCTATTTTGAATCAGATGATTCCAATGTATGTTCGTTCTTTGAGTTTTAGTTGCTGGTTGGAGACAAAAACGAGTGAACAGGCTTCACGTCGTATGGCTATGGAAAGTGCAACAGATAATGCAGAAGAAATAATTGATAAGTTAGTATTGCAATACAACCAGTCTCGCCAGGCAGCAATTACCCAGGAAATATCTGAAATTGTAGCCGGTGCAGATGCGTTATAACGGAGGTAGACTATGAATGAAAAAACAGGCAAGCTCTTGCAGATTATCGGTCCAGTTGTAGATATTCGATTTTCAAGCGGAGAACTGCCAAGCTTAAATAATGCAATTAATATTCCACTAGCACAAGGACGACTTGTGGTTGAAGTAGCTCAACACGTGGGTGATGATACCGTTCGTTGTGTTGCGATGGGTTCCACAGATGGTCTTGTTCGTGGAATGAAAGCAATTGATACAGGGCGACCTATTTCTGTTCCTGTGGGTAAAGAAGTTTTAGGGCGTATGTTCAATGTTCTTGGTGATCCAATTGATGGTTTAGAAGATCTTGGTGACAAAGTCCAACGAGATCCGATTCATCGTCTTGCCCCAAGCTTCGAGCAGCAGCAAACCACTTCTGAAATTCTTGAAACGGGAATTAAGGTTATTGATTTGCTTTGTCCTTATGCAAAAGGTGGTAAGATTGGTCTTTTTGGTGGAGCCGGTGTCGGTAAAACAGTGGTTATGCAGGAGTTGATTCATAATATTGCGAAAGAACATGGTGGTCTTTCAGTTGTTGCGGGAGTTGGTGAAAGAACTCGTGAAGGAAACGACTTGTACCATGAAATGAATGATTCAGGAGTTTTAAATAAAACAGTACTCGTATATGGTCAGATGAATGAATCACCAGGAGCACGGATGCGTGTAGCTCTTTCAGGCTTGACTATGGCTGAGCACTATCGTGATGTTGATCATCAGGATGTACTTCTGTTTATTGATAACATTTTCCGGTTTACTCAAGCTGGATCTGAAGTTTCTGCCCTTTTGGGTCGCATGCCTTCGGCGGTGGGTTATCAGCCAACACTTGCGACAGAAATGGGACAGCTTCAAGAACGAATCACATCAACGAAAGAAGGTTCAATCACATCTGTTCAGGCGATTTATGTTCCTGCGGATGATTTGACAGACCCTGCACCAGCAACCGCATTTACTCATCTGGATGCAAAAACAGTATTAGATCGTAATATAGCGGCTCTAGGTATCTATCCAGCGGTGGATCCACTTGAGTCCACAAGCCGTATGCTTGATCCACTTGTGGTTGGGGATGAGCATTATGATACGGCACGTGGTGTTCAGCAGTTGTTACAGCGTTACAAAGAGCTTCAGGATATCATTGCCATCTTAGGGATGGATGAGTTATCGGATGAAGATAAGGTTCTTGTAAACCGTGCGCGCCGTGTACGTAACTTCTTATCTCAACCATTTCACGTTGCTGAGCAGTTCAATGGAATCCCAGGATTGTATGTTCCTCTATCTGAAACGGTCCGTAGTTTTAAGGAAATCTTAAGTGGTAAAGCAGATGACCTTCCTGAGAGCGCATTTATGTATGTAGGTACAGTTGAAGAAGCTTTCGAAAAAGCAAAGAATCTAGGTAACTAGCATGTTTACGGTTCGAATTGTCACTCCCCGAGGTTTATATCGGGAGCTAGAAACTTCAATTTTAAATGTAGTGACAACAGAAGGTCAGATGGGTATATTGAAAAACCATATGCCAATCGTTGCGGTTTTGAACATTTCAATGCTAACAACCGAAGAGAAGGATGGTCGCCATCGTTATGCGATTTCAGGCGGAACATTGCACTTTTTAGATAATTTAGCTACGATTTTAACCGATGCAGTAGAGCGTAGTGATGAGATTGACATCGAACGTGCTCAACGGGCTAAGGAGCGTGCTGAAACACGACTGAAAGCCACTTCAGAAGATGCGGATTTCAAACGTGCACAAATTGCGTTGCAACGTGCCATTAATCGAATTAATATTGCTAAATAACACTCTAATCAGGGTGTTATTTTTTTTGTCGCTGATTTTTTGTGAAAGATTTATGAATCATCAGCACAATTTGAGTATATAATAGAAAAGAATGTTAGAATACTATACGATTGGAGGTAAAAGTATGAACGAACTGATTCCTCGAATTTTTATTCACTTTTTAGGATTCTTTGTTGCGATGATTGGGTTGAGTAGTATTGATTTTAATCGTTTTCTCAAGAAGAACAAAGTTTGGCAAGCGCAAATGTTATACCTTGTTTTGGCTATGGCTTTAGGATATTTGTTTGCTCAGTTTTTGCTTGCAATTCAATGGCAAATAAGTTGAAAAGGTGAATCATTTTAGAAGAATTATGTTATAATAACGATGCTTGACCGAACGGAGGTAAATTATGTTGTTTTCAAAAGCTGTTGGTATCGATTTAGGTACCGCAAATATGTTGATTTATGTTAAGGGTGAGGGTATTGTTCTTGATGAGCCTTCTGTAGTGGCTTTAGAGGCAGAAACGAAAAAATGCATTGCTGTAGGGCAAGAAGCTAAGGATATGCTTGGTCGTACTCCGATGAGAATTATGGCAATCCGTCCACTTAAGGATGGAGTAATTGCAGATTTTGAAGTTACTGAGATTATGCTTCAGTATTTTATTCGTAAACTTAAGCTAAAAGGAATGTTTTCACGTCCAACGATTTTAATTTGTTGCCCATCGAACATTACATCGGTTGAACGAAATGCGATTCGTGATGCAGCCTATCGTGCAGGAGCTAAACGTGTTTACATTGAAGAAGAACCAAAGGTAGCTGCTATTGGTGCTGGTTTAGATATCTCAAAACCAAGTGGCAGTATGGTACTTGATATTGGCGGTGGTACGACGGATGTTGCTATTCTTTCGCTTGGCGAAATTGTAACCAGTACATCATTAAAAATCGCAGGAGACAAAATGGATCGTGATATCATCAAGTATGTCAAAGACTCATATAAGCTGCTCATAGGTGATCGTACGGCAGAAGAGATTAAGAAGCGGATTGGTACAGCGTGGAGAGGGTCAAGAACAGATACTCTTGAAGTTCATGGTCGTGACCTTGTTACTGGACTTCCACATACCATTACAATTAATTCAGAAGAAACAGAATTGGCTATGCGTGAGAGTTTACAGGATATTGTTCGGGCTTGCCGCACTGTCTTGGAGCAAACACCTCCTGAACTTTCTGCGGATATCGTTACTCGAGGAATCGTCTTGACCGGTGGTGGAGCACTTCTTCGTGGTATTGATGAACTGTTGATGAATGAATTGAATATTCCTGTCTATGTTGCCGAAAACGCACTACGTTGTGTTGCAGAAGGTACAGGAATTATGCTTGAAAATCTTCATTTAGTTCGTTAGTTCAAAGAATTATAAAATACGGTTCGTCAATGAGCTGTATTTTTTATTAGAATATGTATATTTCATATAGGAATTACTCTTTTGCTCGCGAATGTGATGGAGGAGGTATTATGTATGGAAAGACATGGATTAAATGGACAGATTGAGGATGAGAATTATTGTTTGGATTTAATTGATCAGTTGGATGAGAAGTGGGTTAAGTATATTGATAATCTGCCACTAAAATTTGCGATTAAAGAGTGTATTAGTGGTATCAATCGATTGGAACGTCAGAAACTGCGTTCCTGTGCGCAGATGAATATACGAGTCAATGTCGGGGATGTGTGTTTTATAGATTTTGGTCAAGCATATATTCATGAAGCAGGGTATCAGCATTTTGGTGTAGTGCTGAAACTTGTAAATAATAAAGCATTTGTGGTACCGATGACATCGAATGAAACAACATATATGTATGCAGAAGATGTATCCAGACATCAGTATGGAAAAAATCATTTGCATCAGATGGGTTGGATCGAGGGATTGAACAAACGCTCTGTTTGCTTTGTGAATGATTGCAAATTTATCAACACCGCTCGGATTATTGATGTTAAAGGTCATATTCCACCCACAAGTCCTATATTTCTTGAACTGAAAGATCGGGTAATGGAGTGTATTTCGTAGAGTTAAGTGTTAAAATAAAGTCGGTGATAAAATGAATCTTCCAGTTGATGGCCGTTGGATTATCGGATGTTCAGGGGGCAGTGATTCAATGGCTCTATTGCATATGTGTCAAAAGAGTCATTTGGATATGGTTGTTATTACAGTCAATTACCACAAACGGGACACAGCAGATCGGGATGTTAAGGTTGTTGTGGATTACTGCAGTAAGTATCAAATTCCAGTTGATGTCGTTGATGTACATATCAAAGAGAAATCAAATTTTCAGTTAAAAGCTCGAGAAGAAAGATATCGAGCTTTTAGTCAGGCAGTAAAAAAATATGAGGCTAAAGGAGTTTTGGTGGCGCATCATAAAGATGATGTGCTTGAAACCTATCTTTGGCAAAAGAAGCGTGGTCATCGAGTGAAAACCTATGGAATGAGTGCTGAATCAGAGATTTATGGTGTAAAAGTATATCGACCTCTTCTGGAAATGACAAAAAAAGATCTGCTAGATTATATTGATAGGAATCAGATTGTTTATGGTGAAGATGAATCCAATGAACAGCAAAAGTATATGCGCAATCGGATTCGAAAACAATTAAAGGAGATGTCAGAAGAAACCAAACAAACCTTACTTGATAACATGCTTTTGGAGAATAAAGAGCTTGCTCTTCACCAAAAAGAAGTAAGTGAGGTTGTTGAAGATATGAAGGACGAGTTTAATGTCCAACTTTTATACTCATTTTCTTCAAAACTTCAAGTTATGATATTACAAGAGTGGCTATCTCTTCAGGGCTATATGTACACAACTTCCCAGAAAGAGTTGTTAGAGTGGTTAAGGCAGTTAAAATCTGAAGAGAACAGATGGATTGTACTTAAAGAAGGGTATATTTTAGTATCAAATTATCATAAGGTTAAGCTTGTTGAACAATTTTCCTATGAATATTGTTTCATTTTTGATAGAATAGAGTTCGTACATACACCTTATTTTAGGATTGAAACAAGTGGGACTGTTAGAGAAGGTCTAACTTTGTACGATGATGATTGGCCAATCATGATTCGAAATTGGCAACCATCGGATACGATTCATCTTTCCTTTGGACGTAAAAAGGTATCCAGATGGTTTATCGATCACAAAATTGCTAAAGACCAACGATTGATTTGTCCTGTAGTCTTGAATCAAAAGAATCAGGTTATCTTTGTTGCTGGCATTGGGTCGGATATCAATCATTTTTCTAACACCCCGTCTCTTTTTGTGCTAAAATAAGCCATATGCAGGAGGATAAATGTTTATATGCATAAAGATGTTAAGAAAATTTTAGTTAGTGAAGAAGCGATTGTTGCTAAATGTAAAGAGCTTGGAGCTCAAATCACAGAAGACTATAAAAATCGAAATGAACTACCTTTGCTGGTTGCGGTTCTAAAAGGATCCATTCCTTTTTTAGCTGAACTTGTTAAGCACATTGAGTTGGATATTGAATTTGATTTCATGGATGTTTCAAGTTATGAAGGAACCGAGTCTATTGGTGATGTTCGTATTATCAAGGATCTTGACCGTTCGATTAAGGGAATAAGCATCCTCTTGGTTGAAGATATTGTTGACACGGGCCGTACAATTAAAGAAGTTACTCGTCTGCTTCTAAATAAAGGTGCGAGTGAAGTGAAAATTGTAAGTTTGTTAGACAAACCAAGCCGTCGGGTGATTGAAATTGAGGCAGATTATGTGGGATTTGAAATCCCAAATGAATTTGTCATTGGATTTGGGTTGGATTTTGATGAGAAATACAGAAATTTACCATATGTTGGAGTATTAAAAGACGAATTTTATCAATAAGGAGCGTGAGAAAACATGCGAAATAAGCGATTATTAAATCTTATTCCGTACTTGATTGTCATTTTCGCGGTTGTCAGCTTGTCGAGTATGCTAAACACATCGACGGTCGACCGATTGAAATACAGTGAGTTTATGGAATTAGTAAACAGAAATGAAATTTCAGAAGCGACCTTAAGTGTTCGCAATAACATTGTTGGTGTTACTGGTACGTATGACAAGGATGGTAAAAATGCAAGTTTTACCGTGATTGTTCCAAACACGGAACAGGAAGTGAATGAGTTAACTCGTTTGCTTCAAAGTTCGCAAGTACCATTTGAAGTAGTGGATCCATATCAGACGAATGCCTGGTTGGATGTCTTAGGTCAAATTATTCCTTTTTTACTGTTTGGAGCATTTGCGTTTTTCCTATTAACACGCATGAATGGCGGAAACAACAATAAGGCTTTCGAATTTGGACGTTCAAAAGCACGTCTTGAAGGGGACATTAAAGTCCGATTTAAGGATGTTGCCGGATGTGATGAAGAAAAAGAAGAAATGTATGAACTGATTGAATATCTGAAGAATCCAAAACGCTTTGCAAAAATGGGCGCACGAATACCTAAAGGTGTTCTAATGGTAGGTTCTCCAGGAACCGGGAAAACGTTGCTTGCGAAGGCTGTTGCCGGAGAAGCAAATGTCCCTTTCTATTCGATATCCGGTTCAGACTTTGTTGAGATGTTTGTTGGGGTCGGTGCAAGTCGTGTCCGCGACATGTTCAAGAAAGCACAGGCTACGGCACCATGTATCATTTTTATCGATGAAATTGATGCTGTTGGTCGTCAACGTGGAACTGGTGTTGGTGGAGGTCATGATGAACGTGAACAAACACTGAATCAACTTTTAGTTGAAATGGATGGCATTGGTGATAATGCCGGTATCGTTATTGTTGCTGCTACCAACCGTCCTGACGTTCTAGATCCTGCATTATTGCGTCCAGGTCGCTTTGATCGTCAAATTACGGTTAGTTTGCCAGATCGTAAAGGAAGAACTGCAATTCTTCATGTTCACGCCCGTAATAAGAAAATTGCTGATGATGTTGATTTGGATGCACTTTCAAAACGTACTCCAGGGTTTTCTGGAGCAGATCTTGAAAATGTATTAAATGAAGCCGCAATACTTGCTGTGCGTGAAAACGATACGATTATACGTATGCACCATTTAGATGAAGCGATTGATCGTGTTATTATGGGTCCTGCTAAGAAATCCAGGACGTATTCTGAAAAAGAACGTAAACTGGTAGCTATTCATGAAACAGGTCATGCGGTTATCGGTATTAAACTTGAAGAAGCTGATATGGTTCAGAAGGTTACCATTATACCTCGTGGAACAGCGGGTGGATACAATCTGATGACTCCGCGAGAAGAAAAAATGATGGCCACAAAGAGCGATCTTTTAGCGAAAATCACGGGTCTGCTTGGTGGACGTGTGGCTGAAGAAGTAGTATTTAATGAAATTTCCAATGGTGCTTACAATGATATCGAGCGAGCAACACACATTGCAAGAGACATGGTTATGTCTTATGGGATGAGTAATCTTGGTCCAATTCAATATGAGAAGAGTGGCGGAAATGTTTTCTTGGGAAGAGATTATTCTTCACAGCAAAACTATTCCGGGCAAATTGCTTTCGAAATTGACAAAGAAGTTCGTAGAATCATTGATTCCTGTTATGAAAAAGCAAGAAGTATCATCATCGAAAACCGTGAGTTACTTGATAAAATTGCCGATGCATTACTTGAGTATGATACATTGACTCATGAGCAGATAAATGAAATTGTTGAAGGCAAAGATGTGACGAATGGAAAACCCGTATTAATTGAGAAAGTAAAACTTAATTTTGACACGGATGCAGATATTGTGGCAAAAGGTGAAGCAAGTCATCTTAGTGACGTTGTTTCTGATAAGGCGCAAGTAGAAGAAGAAAAAACGACACCCCTTGAATCTTAAGGGGTTTTTTCTAGAAGGAGTGTGAGTATGGATAAATTAGTTAAAGCAATGGCACACGACGGTAGAATCCGGTTATATGTAGCTGTTACAACAGACCTTGTTCAGTTTGCTCAAAGTCGTCATCAGATGTATCCAACATCTGCGGCAGCTTTGGGAAGATTACTTAGTGCGGGCGTTTTAATGGGTAGCATGCTTAAAAGCGATAAAGAAAAGATTTCATTGATGGTTCGTGGTAGTAATGAAATTAAAGCAATCGTAGTAGATGCTCAGCATGATGGGACAGTACGCGGATTTATCTCGAATCCTCACGTGATGCTTCTGAATAGCGAAACTGGTAAGTTGGATGTTGGAGCTGCGATTGGTTCTGGAACTTTACAGGTTCTCAAAGATATGAATATGAAATCAGACTTTGTTTCTACGATTGATCTTCAGTCGGGAGAAATTGGGGATGATCTTGCTTATTACTTTATAGTGAGTGAGCAAACACCTTCTGCAGTTTCTGTGGGTGTTTTAGTCAATCCGGACAATACCATTGCATCAGCGGGTGCGATGATTATTCAGTTGATGCCGGATGCAAATGAGACAGATATAGAAATGGCTGAATATGTGGTCTCACATTTAAAGCCTATTTCACAAATGATTGCAGAAGGAATGGAAGCACATGAAATTGCTTTACTATTATTTGAAGATGTTCAAATTTTAGAACAGAGAGATGTCAGTTTTACATGTGATTGCTCGAAAGATAAATTCGCACGAGGTCTTTTGACAATTGAAGTCCGCGATCTAAAAGACATGATCAATGAAGATCATGGAGCTCATTTAGTATGTCATTATTGTAATGAAGACTATGAGTTTTCTGAAGAAGAATTAAAAGAGATTCTTCTTAAAAAGGTGAATCATGTGGCGCATTCGTAATATTGAGATACACAATCAGGTTGTTGTTGGTCCAATGGCGGGTGTAAGCAATATTGCATTTAGAAGTGTTGCCAAAGAATTTGGTGCTGGACTAATATATACAGAAATGGTCAGCGATAAAGCAATAGTATATCAAAACGAACGTACATTGCTAATGACAGAGGTTGATCCGAATGAACATCCACTGTCTATGCAGCTTTTTGGTGAAGATATTGAAAGCATGGTAAAAGCAGCCATCTATCTGGATACCAAAACAGATTGCGATATCATTGATATCAATATGGGATGTCCAGTCAATAAGATAGTTAAAGGGAATGGTGGAGCTTCTTTAATGAAGACACCCCTTCATGCGGCCACTATTGTTAAAGAGATTGTTAAGCATGTTTCCAAGCCAGTGACTGTCAAGATTCGTGCTGGGTGGGATGTACAAAGTAAAAACGCTGTGAAAATGGCACAATTGCTTGAAGAAGCCGGAGCTAGTGCAATTGCTATCCATGGTCGGACACGATCGCAGATGTATGAAGGAAGTGTTGACTGGGATATTATTAGAGATGTTAAACAGGCAGTAAAAATACCGGTCATCGGTAATGGGAATATTTTTAATGCAAAAACAGCGTTGGATATGTTAGAATATACAGGCTGTGATGCCATTATGGTTGCTCGCGGAGTTCTTGGGAATCCATGGTTAATTCAAGAAGTCCTGGTTGCTTTGCAAACAGGGAATACTGAGTTTAAGGTGGATACGGAGCAGCGATTTTTATGGGCTCGCCAACACGCACAGCGGTTAATTCAACTAAAAGGCGAAAACACTGCCATGAAGGAAATGAGAAGCCATGCAAGTTGGTATATTTCAGGCTTGCCACATAGTCATAAAGTGAAGAATCAATTTTCACAGATGACGACCTTTGAACAATTTGATATGATATTAGAAAATTATATAAAGCAATTAGCAGAAAGAGAGTGATGTTATGAGTCAGGTATTGACAGAACAAGAGATTGTACGCCGCAGTAAAATGGAAGCATTAAAGGAAAAGGGAATTGATCCTTTTGGTCATGCCTATTCCGTCACTCATCACAGTAAGCAAATATTCGATGACTTTGGTGAGAAAAGTAAAGAAGAGTTAAATGAACTCAAACTTACCGGCAGAATTGCTGGTCGCATCATGACAAAACGTCTTATGGGTAAAGCAGGTTTTATGCATTTACAAGACCGTGATGGACAAATCCAAGTGTATGTAAGAAAAGATACTGTGGGTGATGACTGGTTCGACTACTTTCAGGAAGCAGATCTTGGTGATATTGTAGGTGTTGAAGGTGAAATTTTCAGAACAAATCACGGAGAACTTTCAGTTAAAGCCATTCAACTCACGCACTTAACGAAAGCTCTTCGACCTTTACCGGATAAGTTTCACGGATTAGTTGATAAAGAAGAACGTTATCGTCGTCGCTACCTGGATTTAATCACAAATGAAAAAGCACGCGAAGTTGCTATTTTGCGTCCGCGAATTATTCGTGCAATTCAGGAGTATTTTGATGGTTTGGGCTTGATTGAAGTAGAAACACCCGTGTTGACACCAATCCTTGGTGGAGCGGCCGCAAGACCATTCGTTACTCATCACAACACACTGGACATGGATTTTTATCTTCGTATTGCTACTGAACTTCCTCTAAAAAGATTAATTGTGGGTGGTCTTGAGGGTGTCTATGAAATTGGTCGATTGTTTAGAAATGAAGGAATGAGCCCAAAACATAACCCTGAGTTTACGACAGTTGAAGCCTACATTGCCTATTCCGATATGGAAGGTATGATGGATACCATTGAAGGATTGGTGGAGTTTATTGCCACAAAGACTCTTGGGAAAACGGATATTCAATGGGGAGAGAAGCAAATCTCCTTAAAAGGACCCTATCGCAGAGTTCACATGGTGGATGCTGTGATGGAATCATGTGGTGTTAACTTCTATGAGTTAACAACGCTTGAAGAGTGTTTGATTGTTGCGAAGCAGCACCATATTGAAGTTGCGAAACATCAAATGTCTTTCGGCCATATTTTAAATTTATTCTTTGAGAAATATGCTGAAGAAAAGATGGTACAACCTACTTTTGTCTATGGACATCCAATTGAGATATCTCCATTGGCAAAGAAGAATGAGTTAGACGGTCGGTTCACAGACCGATTCGAACTATTCATCGATGGTCGTGAATATGCCAATGCGTTTAGTGAATTAAATGATCCGATTGATCAAAAAGAACGCTTTATGGAGCAAATGAAAGAAAAAGATTTAGGAAACCAGGAAGCAAACGAAATGGATATTGACTTTGTGGAAGCTCTCGAATACGGGATGCCACCAACTGGTGGTCTTGGGCTAGGTATTGATCGATTGGTTATGCTACTGACAAACTCAGAAACCATTCGTGAAGTTATTCTTTTCCCACATATGAGACATCGATCGGTTTAATGTAAAATGTTAGTTAAGAAGTGTTAGAAGCACTTCTTTTCTTTTAGACTTTGTTATAGAATAAACAAGAGGTGATAGCGATGAATGTTATCGTTTGTGATCAAGTCACAAAATATTACGATCAAAACTTGGCTGTAGACAAGTTAGACCTGCAGGTTAAAAAGGGCGAGTTTTTTGCTTTTCTTGGCCCCAATGGCGCAGGCAAATCAACTACCATAAGCATGTGCTGTACTTTGCTTAAACCTACTTCCGGAAGTATTAAAATTAATGGTTTTGAACTTGGAAAGGAGGATGATGCAATTCGAAAAAGCATTGGTGTTGTTTTTCAATACTCTGTTCTTGATGATTTACTTACAATTAAAGAAAACATGAGAATTCGTTCAGGGTTTTACAACCTGAGTCATTCGGAGTTTGAAGCTAAGTATAAAGAATTGGATGAACTCATTGGATTATCTGAAATTGCTGATAAGAAGTATGGAGAATGTTCAGGCGGACAACGTCGTAGAGCAGATATTGCTAGAGCTCTGTTGCATTCGCCCGATATTCTGTTTCTCGATGAGCCAAC